>Ga0316628_100000339_pt1 | contig 29061 bp, 21 predicted proteins | sample OWC_Aug_M2_C1_D5_FD_207648 | JGI IMG/M metagenome (GOLD analysis project Ga0316628, IMG submission 207648) | Wetland soil microbial communities from Old Woman Creek delta, Ohio, United States - OWC_Aug_M2_C1_D5_C | ecosystem: Environmental > Terrestrial > Soil > Wetlands | place: USA: Ohio...
TGAAATGTCCAGGGGGCGCATGCATCAACGGCCCGGAAGGGATCAGGACCGGGAGTCCCGTGCTCCTCTGCAACACCCAATATGCCGGCTACTGTGCGACTACTACGGACAACTGGGTGACCACAATGTGGATTGCGAGGGAGTATGCTTCTTCCGATGATTGCATTAAGGCAAAATATTCCGAATACTGCGGCGCGGTCGAGATCCCGCCGGTGGTGGACCCGACAGACGACCCCTCTAATACGACCAATTACAACAATCTCCCGGCGATCATCAGCGACGTGAGCATCTCGGCGCAGCTCCGCGACCCCATCCGGTCTCTGACCGCAAGGGTGAAAAGGGATGACGCTCCGGCCGGTCTGATCCAGGACTTTTCCTCCACGAACGCGATCCGGTTCGGGGCGATGAGCTTTGACTTTAACGGCTCGCGCACGGAATGCGGCACACGGGACCCTATTAACAAAACCGCCACAGGAATTGCTTACTGCACGAACAACATCGCCAGGGCGTGCACGGCCGATACTGACTGCGGCGGCACGGGCCAATGCGTGCCCGCGGTCCCTTGCCCCTATGTCTGCGATAACGCTCCGCAGACGGCATGCACTATTCTTCCTGACGGGTCGAACAGAGATTGCGACGCCGGCGTCAGCTGTGTCCTGTCGACTTCTTTTCTCCTTTCTGACCCCAATCTCGACGGCGGCCACGTGATGACCAACTCTTATATCGGAAATCCTGTGCCCCTCGCCCCTGACTGGGGGCATGGCGCGGCTGGAGTCATCAATGACATAGATAATCTTACCGCAGATGCCTGGACGCCTTTTTCAGAAGGGTTCTATAACGCGATCGGATATTATGCGTTGACAGCTACGACTGTTACCCCGATGCGGCTGGACTCCGGCGATTTCAACACGACGCCGGTGCCTTCTCAATACAAGTGCCAGAAGAACAACGTCCTGCTGATCACTGACGGCCAGTCGACGGCCGACCTCAACAAAACTGTCACGGACCTCGTTTCTACAAATTCAGCTCTGCTTCCTGCGGGAGCGCATTATGATACAGCCGCCAATAACATGTGTGTTCCATATGCCGGCAGCAGGAACATCGAGTCCCTTGCCTGGCTGGCACAGAACAGAAACATACAGAACATGGCGGAAACACCCGCGAGCAGTTCCCAGAAGGTCGCCACTTATGTGGTTTATTCCGGCACGGGTAGTTTAGATTCCACGAGCTGTCCTTCCGCGGACATTACAACTTTGAATTGGGATTGCCAGCCGGACAATCTGATGTGCAAGACGGCTAGATACGGGGGCGGCAAATATTACCTTGCTCAGGACCCGGCCACGTTAGCGGCGTCGCTCAAGAGCGCCTTTACCGAGATATCGACGGCTGCTGCCTCCGGGACCGCGGCTTCTGTGCTTGCATCCGGGGAAGGTTCAGGCGCAAACCTCGTGCAGGCGATCTTTTACCCGGTCCGGGAAGTCGGTACATCTGAGGTCGACTGGACAGGGAGACTCCAGAACTTCTGGTATTTTATCGACCCGCGTCTGGGCAACAGCACTATAATGGAAGACACCGACTTCGATAAGGCGCTGAAGCTCTCTCAGGACAATAATGTGGCTTTTGTCTATGATCCCACCTCGCATCAGACCACCGTAACAACGACCAGCCCCGGAGGGGTCGTCACTCCCAACGTTTCTCTTAGCAACGTGCATTATTTATGGGAGGCAGGGAGCCTTCTGTTGGGCAGGACTGCGGGCACGATCAACCCGGTGCCGCCCATTCCCTCTCCCCTCCTAAGCACCACCGCCAGACGGATATTTACGAATACGCGGATGCGCGGCACATGTTCTACAACCTCATCTACTAATTGCGGCGCGACTGCCGACTGCCCGGCCGATGAATCATGTGTGATTACCGATAATACGCTCGACGCCTTTGACACAGCGGCTGCCAGCGTGACAGCCCTGACGCCATTTCTGAACGTGACTGATACCGCGAACCTGATCAAGTATGTAAGAGGCATAGACGACCTCAACGGCAACGGTATCCCCTCCCGGGGCACTAGTGTTGCCTCTCCTGTCTACACCACCGACAGCGGAGACACCATAGACGGTGTCCAGGTCAGGAACAGGACCGTCACCGATACCGTCACGCTTGTCGACGGCTCGTCCGAAATAGTAACAGACGTATGGAAGCTGGGCGACATCGTCAATTCGACCCCGAAGATACTTTCCTGGGTGCCTGCAAATACATATTACGAGATCTACAGCGACGAAACGTACAAGACCTTTACCAGCACGACCGACTATAGATCCCGCGGCATGGTCTTTGCCGGCGCCAACGACGGCATGCTGCATGCGTTCAAGCTGGGGTTGCTGGGTCTGTCCAACGATGCCGACCTGAAGGCGACGATGGGGAAACACTGCTCGGGAGACACCTCCAAGGGATGTAATACGAATTCGGACTGCGGCGCTGATACATGCACGCTCGATTCGGACCTCGGCCGGGAGATGTGGGCTTTCATACCCAAAAACTCACTGCCCTATTTAAAATATATGGCAGACCCCAACTATAAAAACTGTCATGTCTATTTCATAGACGCGCAGCCGTTTATTTTTGATGCAAGCTTCGTTATCGATGGCGCGGTCAATCCGGCTATTTCCCCTGCCCCGCCGCCGGCAGATGAATGCACTTCCGCGCAATACTGGAACTGCACGAAATCGAACCTGAGCTGGAGGACCGTTCTTATAGGCAGCATGAGGCTGGGCGGCGCATGCAAGAACACCGGCAGCTCATGTCAGGACTGCACAAAGACCCCGATGACCAATCTCGGCTATTCCTCCTATTTCGCACTCGACATAACCGACCCGGTGCAACCCAAGCTCCTCTGGGAGTTCTCGAATCGGGGCCTCGGCTTCTCTACCTCCGGTCCTGCCATTGTCAGGGTAACTAATCCCCATCATGACAAGAAATATAGTAACGGCAGGTGGCTTGCGGTCTTTGGCTCGGGTCCGACAGGATGGATCAGCCAGAACAATAACATGGCCATGGCTTCCGTTTATGAAAGGTCCATCGACTACTTTAATTATCCCCATAACATGAAGCTGTTTGTGGTGGACGCGGCGTCCGGGCAACTTATTACTACAATAGACACTGGGGAGCAGGCCACATTTGCAGGATCACTCCTGAATGGAACGATGGACTTCGACCAGGACGATCTATCTAAAAAGGGCAACTACCAGGACGACGCGGTCTATTTCGGTTATACCCAATGGAACTCGGAACTTATAACACCGTCCTCGGGCTCCTCGGGCTGTGCGCCGTCGGTGGCCGGCAACACGCTGGTGCTCAACGGCTCGCCGGGCGTGCCCGATGATTATTACAACGGGTATTTTGTGGATATGTGGAAATGGGTGAACGCTACGGGCTGGAATTATGAAGGGTTCAGATTGATCACCTCTTATAAAGCCGCGACACAGACAGTCACGCTCGATTCCAGCTGGCCGGTAACCCCTGACCCGACGAGCTTAACGTGTTCTCCCACAAGCATGTGGTATAGAATTACCAAGGGCTGGACCAAAGGCGGCGTAAAAAGACTGCTTACAAACCAGGATATAGACCCGACCAAGTGGGCCGTTTCCAGTGTGATCGACGGCATAGGACCTGTTACGGCCTCTGTCAAAAAGCTCCAGAAATACAGCGATAATTCGGTGAGGCTTTACTTCGGCTCAGGCAGGTATTACTACAGGCTGACCGATCTGCTCGACGACCCCCATAACCTTAGGGCGTTATATGGCATTAAGGAGCCCTGTTACACAGCCACCGGCATCGATGCCTCCTGTACTGCAGCGGTTACCACTATCGGGGAGGCGGCGACGGCTGCAGGCATAGATTCAGCTGACCCGAGCCTTCAGGGATGGTGGATTGGGCTTGACGGGTGCAGGGATACCGACCTTGCTGCTGTCGATTGCTTGACGGCGTCCGGAGTCGCCAATCCGGCCGCGGTCTTTAAGGCGGAGCGCGTCGTGACCGACCCGCTTGCGGCGACCAGCGGAGGGATATTTTTCTCTTCAATAGTTCCCACTTCGGACCCCTGCGAATATGGCGGCCGATCATATCTTTGGGCGGTCAGATACGACACAGGCGGCACCCTGGTGCCCACGGGGATACTTAAAGGCAAGGCGATCATACAGCGGTCGACGGGCGACATAGAGCAGATAGATTTGGCCACCGCCTTTAAAGCTGACCACGGAGGGCTGGCAGGAGAAAGGAAGACGTCCGCGTCGTTCGGTCTGACCGGCAGCGGAGGTATTTCGATCGTAGTACCGCCGCAGCCCCTCAACCGGATAATGCATATACAGAAGAGATGAACAACCGCGGCATCACATTAGTCGAGCTTTTGGTGGTGGTAAGCATCATCGGGATTCTTGTTGTCGTATTGGCTTTCAACTACCGGGGCTGGATGGGGAGGTACAAGATGGAAGGCGCAACCAAGACCCTCCAAATGGATTTAATGGACGCGAGGAACCAGGCTGTGCAGCGGGCCGCCACGTTTCTGGCAGATTTCCCAACGACTATGACCTACAGAGTCGGCAGCGATACAAGCGGCAATGGCACTATAGAGGAGGCGGAAGTCCTGAATACTTTCCCGATAGATCCCATCTCGCTTAAAAGAGAAAAGCGTGTCGACTATACAATCACGGGAGGAGTGCTCCTGACATTCGACTCAAAGGGACTGATATACTCCGGCTCGCCGACGCCTGTCCTTATTGATCCTGCGAATCCTGTGCAGATAAGCCTCACACCTCCGACAGAAGTGGATGCTGATTATGATTGCATAAGGATAGGGCCGACGAGGATCAATATGGGCAAGATGCAGGGGGTGGTCTGCAATGTCAAATAGGATGTCGGCAAAGATGAATAACACGGGCGTCACCCTCGTGGAGGTGATGGTCTCCATGGTGATATTGCTCGTGGTATTCATGGGGCTGATCCAGGCGTCGCTGCTGAGCATCAACCATAACCTGAGAAACGCGATAAGGGACGAGGCGGTGAGGGTAGCGGCTGAATCCATGTCACGCCTCAGGTCTTTCAATTATGCCTGTGGAGAACTTAACCCCACTGGCGGGTTTCTACAATTAATAAATGGGTCCTATACCGGCGCCTATTCAAATTGCGGTCGTACTGCTGATCTTTCGGCCGATCAATTACTAGCGATGAATTTTCCGACAAGAAATTTCAGGAACTTAAGCAGAACTTATAGGGTTGCAAAAGACGTCCAATTAATTGATGCAAACAATAAGAGGCTCATAGTGAGGGTCAGGTGGTTGTACCCTGACGATGACCCGACCTTGCCCGAGGACCAATGGCAACAGCACGAGATATACTACACCATGAGGAACCCGGCGCCATGAAAATAAAGGGGCAGGAAGGATTTACACTCGTCGAACTCATGATCACGATGGTGGTCTTTGTGCTTGCCATGGTGGCGGCATCCAACATCTTTACAGCCCTCCTGGCCCAGTTCAAACAGCAGAGCAGTATAGCCGAGAGCAATATCGGGGGGATCTCAGGGCTTGAAATGATGCGGCATGATATGGAGCTGGCCGGGTTCGGGCTGCCCTGGAACCTTAACAGCGCGACATACGCCGAGGCCGTCGACGGGGCAAAATACGATCCGACCAATACAAATGCCGCAATAGCTTCGATCAAGGCAAGCGATTATAACGACGCTACGGGTAATGCGCCGAGGGCGGTTGTAGTCGGGAATAACGTATTGATGAACAATTCGGACATCCTGGCCATAAAAGCGACCAATGTTGCGACGAATGCCGCTTCCCAGAAATGGGAGTATATCGTTAACAATGGTGACCTCCCGAACCTCCTGAGGGATTGGGGGGGGAGCACGGTAGAGAAACTAAACCTTACGGACCATGTCATAATCGTCAACCCGTCAGCCGGATCAAACGTAGGCAATCAAAAGGTCCTCGTCAACAGCAGCGGCAACTTCGATGTGACAATCGGAAATGGCAGTTTTTCTTTTATTACCAATACCGCCACTCCCTATACACCTTTTGAGCCCCCACAGAACAGTTTTACTGCTTACATCGCCTACGGCGTCTCTCCGGGCGTATTGCGGATGCCTTTCAATAGGGCCGATTTTTATGTGAAGCAACCGCCTGATAATGATGGTGACGGGTGGCCTGATGGGCTGCCGCGCAGGTGCCAGCCGAATACCGGGATCTTGTACAAGGCCACCATAAATCACGCTGACGGCGGGCTTACCGAGCTTCCGCTCCTCGACTGCGTCCTCGACATGCAGGTTGTCGTCGCACTCGATAAAACCAGCGGCGGCTCAGCAACTGTTTGGGAAGGGTTGCCGGCAGACGGGGCTGTTCTTCCCGCCGGCCTGACGGCGCAGCAGGTGAGGGACCAGCTTAAGGAGATCAGGGTTTATCTGATCGTCCAGGATGGCCAGAAGGACCCCCTCTATACATATGTGAATCCTGACACCGCGGCGCCCCCATCAGACAGGAACATGGTCTATGTCACGGATCCGAATCTCAAATCTGCCGCAAATCCCAATGGCAATGTTTATTGGAATACGAAGAGCGGGTTTGCGGTACCCGATCTCAATTACAGATGGAAGTTGCAGACAATAGTGATAACACCTTATAATCTGGAGTGATGATGAAACATATAAATAACGAAAAGGGAATCGCCCTCGTAATGGTAACTATTATCGCCCTTATCGGGCTGGCAATGGTCTCGACCCTGCTTTTCATGGTGACTCAGGGTACGCGTATATCCGGATTTCAGAAGGTCTACAGGACAACCGACGAGGCGGGTCTTGGCGGGGCGCAGATAGCAACACAGGTCATTATGGGCAACATCTTTTATGCTAAGAGCGGAGCGGATCTGGACCCGATAATAACAAATGCATACCTCACGGTAGCCCTGCCTTATGGTACGACGGATGCGTGCCTGAAAGAGAAATTGAGTTTGTCCAGGGGGGCATGGGCCACCACAGACCCAAAATACTACTGGCCTGACTGCGCCGGAGACAGGGCACTGACAATCGACGCTGACAAGAGTGCTGATTTCATGTTCGACGTCCCCGGCATGAATCAGACCTTCACGGTATATACGAAGATCATCGATACGGTGAAGGGGAATACTGAAGAAGGCGGGTTAGGCGGAGGCAAATTAGGCGGGCGCGGCGTAGTCTCTGCCCAGGAAGGCCAGATTACGCCGCCGCCCACTCCTACATTGTACAGGATAGAGGTCCAGGCGCAGGATAAAACCAGTCCCGAGCAGAGATCGAAATATTCAGTCTTGTATGCCTACTGACCGTGTGGAAAGATGAAGCCCTTCCCCTTTAAGAATCTTTTCGTTTTGATTTCGCTCCTGGTGCTGACCGCCTGCTCATCCGGGAAGCCCCCTGAAACGGCCGGCCAAAGGCCGGGCGAAAAAGGGAGCACGGGTATTTCACCTGCCGGAACCCCTGCCGGGGGAGTGCAGAATTCGATCGAAATCGTCCCTAAAGATGCGACCAGGCGGTCCAATCTGTCAATTCTTTCCAAGGGGGTCAACCTTTCAGATGCAAAGATAGAATGGATGGTGGACGGCGTGGCGGTCAGCGGCGCCAATGCAAGCGCATTCAGCGCCTCACAAACGAAGAAAAGCGCTGTTGTCCAGGCAAGGGTGACTGCAAAGGGCAGGGAGATGCGGTCGAACGAGGTCTTGATAGGAAATTCCCCTCCTGAGATAACCGGGGGACACTTTAAGCTTTCGGGGAATACCCTGGCGGTCGATGTCACGACAACCGATGCCGACGAAGACAGCGTTACGTTGACATATGGATGGACCGTGAACGACAAGCCTGCCGGCACCGGCAAGACCCTCGAGGCCCGGGTTATAAGGGGGGACAAGATATCGGTCAAGATCGTCCCTTCCGATGGGGAATCAGAGGGACGGCCCGTTGTCCTGACGAGCGAGGCGCGCAACATGACGCCGACGTTGGCCGAGCATAAAGAGGTCAGGTTCGACGGCAAGGTATGGACCTGCCAGTTGAATGCGGTCGACCACGATGGCGACCCGATCACCTACGAGATCAAATCCGGACCGCCCGGGATGACGATAGATGCGACAACCGGGCTTATGACCTGGCATGTGCCTGAGGATTTCAAGGGGAAGACCTCGTGTATCGCGGTGATAAAAGACGGCCATGGCGGGGAGGCCAATTATACCGTGAATATCGAGATCAGCGACGTAAAGAAGTAGCCGCCGACAGTTCCGAATAAGCGTAAAAACCCGGCCGCATCACATTAGTCATCATTAATAACCCAGAGTGGAAATAGGGCGGAATATAGTACTCTCGCTCATTCTCGGTCCGTCGAAGCTCCGGACCTCCGAGGCTTTTGCCTCTTGATGCCAGAGAAACACTGTCGGAATATTGGCAAAAGAAACCGCTCGAATACTATATCCCGTCTTATCCCGATCCGCTATATAGGGACGAGAATGAGCGAAAAGACAGTCCCCTCCTGCATCCGGGAAAATCATGATTTATGGGGGATTCCGGGAGACCCTATTCGTTGACTTGCCCATTGCCATAAGGTTAATATTTCTGTATGCATTTACACTCGGATTTTGTTTCCCTCCACCTGCATACTGAATACAGTCTTCTGGACGGGGCGATACGCATAAAAGAACTGGTCGAGAGGGCGAAGGAATTCAGGATGCCCGCACTCGCCATGACCGACCACGGCAACCTTTTCGGCGCTGTCGATTTTTATAAAAAGGTGACGAAGGCCGGCATAAAACCGATCATCGGCTGCGAGGTGTACGTTGCGCCCGCCAGCAGGTTCGACAGGGGCGGGTCCGAAAACGAAGAGGCGTCATTCCACCTTGTCCTTCTTGCGAGGGACAACGCCGGTTATAAGAACCTCGTGTCTCTCGTCACTAAGGCATATCTTGAGGGTTTTTATTATAAACCGAGGATAGATATGGACCTCCTCGAACAATACAGCGGCGGACTTATCGGACTTTCCGCATGCCTTAAAGGCGAGATACCCTACTGCCTTCAGAGGGGCCTCGTCGACAGGGCACGGGAAAAGGCGCTGCAGTTCAAGCATATTCTCGGCCCCGGAAATTTTTATCTCGAGATCCAGAAAAACGGCATGCCCGAGCAGGCCGAGGCGAACAGGAAGCTTATCGAGCTTGCGCGGGAGCTGCATATCGGGATAGTGGCGACGAATGACTGTCATTATCTGAAACGGGAAGACGCCAAGGCCCATGAGGTGCTCCTCTGCATCCAGACGGGCAAGACAATGAAGGACGCCAACAGGATGCGGATGGCCACCGATGAGTTTTATTTTAAGTCTCCCGCGGAGATGAAAGAGGCCTTCGTGGACATACCTGAAGCGGTCGCCAACACGATCGCCATTGCTGAAAGGTGCAACGTCGAATTCACACTGGGCGAAAGCCTCCTGCCGCGTTATAAGGTCGAGTCCGGTGAGGCTCCGGACGATTTTCTGGCGGCCCTCTCGCGCACGGGGCTCGAAAAGAAATTCATCGGTCCCGTTCCTGAGACATACAGGGAACGATTAGGACGCGAACTCGAAGTGATCAGAAAAATGGGATATGCGTCATACTTCCTCATCGTGTGGGATTTTATCAGCTACGCAAGGTCCAGAGGTATCCCCGTCGGCCCCGGGAGGGGCTCTGCGGCCGGCAGCCTTGTCTCCTACTCCATAGGTATCACCGAGATCGACCCTATCAAATATAATCTCCTCTTCGAGCGTTTCCTTAACCCGGAGAGGATCAGTATGCCGGACATAGACGTCGATTTCTGCCAGGACAGGCGGTCGGAGGTGATAGCCTATGTCTCGGAAAAATACGGCAAGGACCGCGTGGCACAGATAATTACCTTTGGGACCATGGCGGCAAAGGCGGCGATAAGGGACGTCGGCCGGGCCATGGACATGCCCTACGCGGAGGTCGACAGGATAGCCAAACTCGTGCCGAACACCCTGAAGATTACGATCGAAGATGCGATAAAAGCGGAACCCCAGCTTAAGGCAATGTATGATTCGGATGCCGGGGTAAGGGAACTTTTGAGCATCGCAATGCGCCTTGAAGGGCTGAACCGGCACGCCTCTACTCATGCCGCAGGTGTGATCATAGCGCCGGTGCCGCTGACTGAATATACGCCGCTTTACAAGAGCCCTTCCGATGAGAGCATTATGACACAGTTCGATATGGGGTCTGCGGAAGGGATCGGCCTCCTGAAGTTCGACTTCCTCGGGCTCAAGACGCTTACCGTCATCCAAAAGACCCTCGACCTTATCAGACAGAGCGGCAGGGAGATGTCCCTGCACGAAATCCCGCTCGACGACAGAGAGACCTACGAACTGCTCAGTTCAGGCCAGACGACCGGCATATTCCAGGTCGAAAGCGCGGGGATGAAGGACATCCTCGTCAAGATGGGACCGAACAGGTTTGAAGACCTCATTGCTCTTGTGGCCCTCTACAGGCCGGGACCGATCGGCAGCGGCATGATCGACGATTTCATAAAACGCAAGAAGGGGAAGACGGCGGTGAAGTATGACCTGCCACAGCTTAAAGAGATACTCGATGAGACTTACGGCGTCATACTCTATCAGGAGCAGGTCATGCGGATAGCGAACAAACTCGCCGACTTCTCGCTCGGCCAGGCCGATATCCTCAGGAAGGCGATGGGGAAGAAGAACACAGAGGCGATGGCAAAGCAGAAGGAGAACTTCGTCAAGGGCGCGCTCGCAAAAGGCATACCAGAGAAGAAGGCGGCAAAGATCTTCGATCTCATGGAGCTCTTTGCCGAATACGGGTTCAACAAATCGCACTCCGCTGCATATGCCTATGTCTCCTTCCAGACCGCCTATCTCAAGGCGCATTACCCGGTGGAGTTCATGGCCGCGACCCTCAGCGCAGACATGTCCGATACCGACAAGATCGTGAAGTCCATAAACGAATGCAGGAAGATGAAGATAGAGATGCTGCCTCCTGACATCAACCTCTCCGGAAGGGAATTCAAGGTGATCGGCAACTCGATACGGTTCGGGCTCGAGGCGGTAAAGGGTGTCGGCGGCGCGGCTATAGAATCGATTGTCGAGGTCAGGTCGGAAGGGGGACCGTTCAAGTCGATCTCCGATTTTATCGAGAGGGTCGACCCGCGAAAGGTTAACAAGAAGGTGCTCGAGGGCCTCGTCAAGGCAGGGGCCTTCGATTCTCTGGACGTGACGAGGGCGGCCGCGATGAAGACAGTCACGGACCTTTTGAGCGGCGGCAAGCCGAAAAACGAAGGCCAGCAGAGCATCTTCGGCGATATGCCGGTCGAGATGACAGAGGATGTGGCGGAGTGGGATGAGACGGAATTATTGAGCAGCGAGAAAGAATCGCTCGGTTTTTACCTCACCGGCCATCCCCTGTCGAAGTTTGAACCCCTGCTGAAGAGGATAAAGGCAAGGAGGACATCCGCGCTTGAGACCGCCGCCGACAAGGAAGATATCGTCATCGGAGGCGTATTGCGGGGGATAAAGAAAAAAAACGTGAAATCTACCGGCGACATGATGGCATATGTGGCCCTCGAAGACGATGAAGGCAGCGTTGAGGTGATTGTTTTTTCGGAGCTTTATAAGAGCGTCAATGCACTTCTTAAGAAGGATGCGCTTGTGCTTGTGAAAGGTAATATAGACAGGGACGAAAAGGGCGTCCGGGTGAGGGCGAGGGAGATCTCGGCCCTGGAGAACGCCGGCGGAAATGGGCTTAAACGGCTTGAGATATCCCTGAGGGACCGGGAGTCCTGCAAGTCACGCCTGAAAGAGATAAGGTCTCTTGTTTCCCAGTACCCCGGGGATTGCCAGCTTTTTCTTCGGATCAGGCTCGGTGGGTCGCAGACGCTTATCGCTACAGGGATCAGTCTGCGTCCCGACAGCGCGCTGATAGGCACCCTTGAAGACATGGTGGGGAGGGGAGGCGTTACGGTCTCATGATCAGCTCATATCTTGAATTTGAAAAGCCGATTGAAGAGCTCGAGATGAAGATAGAGGAGCTAAGACGCATATCGGACGGCAAGGACATCAACCTGGCCGGTGAGGTCAAGAAACTCGAAAAAAAGGTCAGAGACCTCAGGACAGAGATATTTTCGAAACTGACACCCTGGCAAAAGACGCTCTTGGCAAGGCATCCCGACAGGCCCCATACGCTCGATTATATTCCGCTTATTACTGAAGAATTTATCGAGCTGCACGGCGACAGAAGGTATGCCGACGACAAGGCGATTATCGGCGGACTGGCGATGATAAAGGGCAATCCCGTAGTTATAATAGGCCATCAGAAGGGCAGAGGCACAAAGGAGAGGATACGGAGAAACTTCGGCCAGCCGCACCCCGAGGGATATCGAAAGGCGCTGAGGCTCATGGAGATGGCGGAGAAATTCAAGCGTCCGGTCATAACCTTTGTGGACACGCAGGGTGCCTTCCCGGGACAGGGGGCTGAAGAAAGAGGACAGGCTGAGGCAATCGCCGACAATCTCATGCAGATGTCGATGTTGAGGACCCCGATTATCTCGGTCGTCATTGGGGAGGGAGGGAGCGGCGGCGCCCTTGCCCTTAGCGTTGCCGATAGGCTTTACATGCTCGAGCATGCAGTATATTCCGTGATATCTCCTGAAGGGTGTGCGGCGATACTCTGGAGGAAAAACGGAGAATTGAGCTCGGAGGATTTCTCCAAGGCGGCTGATGCCCTGAAACTGACAGCCCAGGACCTGCTAAAGTTCAAGATAATAGACGATATTATCGAGGAGCCGGTCGGAGGAGCGCACAGGGACATTGTGCAGACTGCCGAGAACATTTCGGACCGCATAGTCGGGACCATCGAGGAACTTCGAGGCAAGACACCCGGCAAGCTCGTGGAAGAAAGGTATAAGAGGCTCAAGAAGATAGGCAGTTTCGCCGGCGAGGCATAGTCTGATGCGCATGATAGAAAAAAGCGCGCATTAAATACAATCATAATGGAGGAGAGATGAAAAAAATTATTGTCGTAATGATGATTATTCTTTTGACGGCTGCCTGTAAGCAAAAGGAAGAGCCTAAGGGCCAGTACCAGTTCCCTGCCGGTCCTATCGTGTCCCAGGATGACACGAAACTTCTCGAGGAATTCGTGAAGAAGGAACCCGGAAACGTCGACGCATGGATAAAGTATGGCAATGCCCTAATGGATACAAAACGATTTAACGAGGCCATTGACGCTTATCAAAAGGCGCTCGCCATTAATCCGAAAAACATCGACGCCAGGGTAGACATGGGGACCTGTTACAGGAACATCGGCAAACCCGACCTCGCAGTCAAGGAATACAGGAAGGCCCTTGAGATGGACCCCGGTCACCTGAACGCCCACATGAACCTGGGTATAGTGCTGGCCTACGACTTACAGGACAAGGCCCAGGCCGTCAAAGAGTTCGAAAAGGTCATGGAACTTGACCCGAACGGTCCGAATTCCGCCCAGATCAGGCTACTAGTCCAACAGCTGAAGAGTTCAAAAAAATAGCACGCGAATTTATGCGTTGCCGGTCAGATGGAGGATAAACTTAAACGTGTTCCGGGGAAGCCGGGCATTTACCTTTTTAGAGACGAAAAGAGCAGGGTCCTTTATGTAGGGAAGGCAAAAAACCTCAAAAACCGCCTCAGGAGTTATTTTCAGCGGTCCGCCGCCCTCGACGAGAGAAAGGCCGCTATGGTGCAGAGCGTGGTGGACTTCGAATTTACTGTCACCGGAAACGAGCTCGAGGCATTCGTACTTGAAGCGAACCTCATAAAGCAGTACCGCCCGCGTTACAACATACTCCTCAGGGACGACAAGAGCTATCCGTATCTGAAACTCACGGTCAACGAGACATGGCCCCGCCTGGAGGTGGCGAGAAGGGTCCAAAAGGACGGGGCCAAATACTTCGGTCCATATGTTCCCTCAGGCCCGATGTGGGAGATCCTTTCTTTTATCAGGAATAATTTCACGATCAGGACCTGCAGCTATTCGCTCGAAAAGCGAATGAGGCCATGCATTCAGCATCAGATCAAAAAATGCATCGCCCCCTGCGGCGGCAAGGTAGGCCGCGATGAATATATGGGGATGGTCAATGAGGTGAGGCTCTTGCTCGAAGGAAAGAACAAGGGGCTCCTCGGCATGCTCGAGAAAAAGATGAAGAGGCTGTCCGATGAAATGAGGTATGAAGAGGCATCGCTCGTAAGAGACAGGGTAAGGGCCATACGCCGGATATCCGAGACGCAGAAGGCCGCAGCCCCCGGACTCGGAGATATCGACGCAATCGGTATTTCCAGTGAGGAAGACAGGGCTGTCTTCAAAATATTGTTTATAAGAAACGGCATCATGATAGGTTCCAGGCACTTCTTTGTGAGCAACATCTCGGGTGAAACGGACGGCTGTCTCCTGAAGAACTTCATCGGCCAGTTTTACGGGAGAGAAATAATACCGCCGCCCGAAGTGCTCTGCGCGCTGCTGCCTGATGATATGCCCATCCTTTCGTCCTGGCTTTCCGAAAAACGCGGAGCTGCGGTGAAGATCTCGGTGCCCAAAAGGGGCATCAGGCGAGGACTCGTCGAAATGGCGCAGCAGAATGCGGAGGTCCTCTCAATGAGCGAAAAAGAGGCCGGGTGGAGGTTTACGCTGAGAGAACTCGCCGCATTTCTCGGGCTTGAAAAGCCGCCAGCGGACATCGGGGCCTTCGATATCTCGAACATCTCCGGAAAGGATCCGGTCGGGGCCTTTGTCTACTGGGCCGACGGCCGGTTTCAGAAAGACAGATACAGGCATATCAGGATGGATGCGGTGAAAGGGCCGGACGACTATTCAATGATGAAGGAGATGATCGGAAGGACTATCAGGAACCTGGAAGGCGATATGCCGGACCTTCTGATAATCGACGGAGGCAGGACGCATCTTGATGCGGCGTTGGAGGTGCTTGATGAAAGCGCGGCTGCCGGAACCGAGGCGGTGGGGCTTGCCAAGGACCCGGACAGGATCTTTCTGAAGGAGAGCAAGGCCCCCCTCAGCCTCGAGGACGGCAAGGCCCCGTCGCTTCTTTTGAAGAGGATAAGGGACGAGGTCCACCGGTTTGCGATAAGCTACCACAAAAAGCTCCGTGCCAAGAGGACATTTGAATCGCCTCTCGAAAAGATCCCGGGTGTTGCAAAGAAAAGAAGGTTCGAACTGCTCAGACATTTTGGCAGTGTAGATGCGATCAGGAACGCGCCGGTGGAAGAGATCGCCGGGCTTAAAGGGTTTCACCGGAAGATCGCAGAGAAGATCCACGAGTCGCTATCGAACAAATGACAAAGGAGATTAAATGAATATCTACATTTCCGGCTCTCTCGCATATGACAGGATCATGGACTTCCCCGGCAGGTTTTCCGACCATATCCTGCCCGACAAGATCCACATCCTTAATGTCTGCTTTACGGTAAACGGCATGGTCGAGAAGTTCGGCGGTACCGCAGGCAATGTCGCATATTCGCTCAGTCTGCTCGGAGAAAGACCCGTGATAGTTGCAGCTATAGGCAAGGACTACGGGACATATTTCGCGTGGCTCAGACAGAACGGCCTTCCGCTTGACGGCATCAGGATTGTCGAAGACGAATTCACCGCGGGCGCTTATATCACTACAGACAAGGCCGACAACCAGATAACAGGGTTCAATCCGGGTGCTATGAAGTACCAGGCTGAGTACGACTTCGGCGATCGGGACGCAGAGGATTCGATATGCCTCATCGCTCCTGGAAATCTCAGGGACATGATTGAATACGCCGCTGCCTGCAGGGACAAGGGGATGAAATATATCTGCGACCCGGGGCAGTCGTTGACACAGTGGGACGGAAAGGCGCTCACGGACTGGATTGAGGGCTCAACGGTCCTGATCTCGAATGATTACGAACTCGAGCTTATAATGAAGACGACCGGGATGGACAAGAAAAGGCTGCTCGGCCTCACAGGGACTATCATCACGACTATCGGTGAAAAGGGCTCTCTCGTGAGCTCTGTCTCTTCGGACGACGACATAGGCGTCGCAAAGGTGACCGGCGTTGTCGACCCTACCGGAGCGGGAGATGCTTACAGGGCCGGGTTGCTGAAGGGGTTTGCCATGGGAAAGGATATGCTTGCCTCGGCGAAGATGGGGGCGATCGCAGCCGCCTATGCCGTGGAGAAATACGGCACACAGGAGCACAGGTTTTCCTATGAAGATTTCCTCAACAGGTACACTGAGAATTTCGGGGAGATATAACGAGCGACTTTTGCCGCGCGCTCCTTAATATTTCTTTAAGATTTTTCTCGCTTAAGTGTAAAATTGGACTATGTCGCCGGGTCGTAAAAAATTATGTAAAATAGTTTCTGCCATAGCGGCAATCATTATTGTTTTTGCTGTTTATCTCGCGTATTTCCATTACCTCGCCCTCAAGAAGGCACTGATCTCTCAGATTTCCGGCAGGACAAGTTCGCTTATCGGGCAAGAGGTGAGGATCAAAGACCTCTCCCTCAGCCCAGCGGCCGGAATCAATATCCATGATCTTATCATAGAAAATCCCGAAGGCTTTGAAAAGGGACAACTGCTTAAGATAAAACTGCTTACATTTCGTCTGAAGTATAGAGAGCTTCTCAGCGGAAGGCTTTCCTTTGACGGCATTACACTGGACCGGCCCGAGGTGACATTGAGGAAAGACAAAGAGAATAGGTCCAATATTTCGGACTCTCTGACGTCTTTTCTCTCGAGGAGGAGCACGATCAAATATCAGATCGATACAGTGAAAATCCACTCGGGCATCGTTGACGTTTATAATGACAGACAATATCTTATCAGGGATATCGGCCTGACCCTCGACCATCTCTCGTCCGAGGCCGGGACAAAGACCCTGATAAAGGCGAGTGCATCTTTGTTGGGTGAAGGCAGGTTCTCGGCCGAGGGCTGGGCATATCTCAAAGATGACCCGAAGAGGTTTGGTCTGGCTGCCTCGTTGAAGGATGTCCGGTTCTCGCGGCTGGCAAACCTAATCGGCATCGATGAGCGGACGGCCGGCGCAAAAGATTTCGATATCCGCCTTTCTGCGGAAGGAGACACGAAAAAAGGGGTTGAGCTTAAAACAAAAGTCGGCCTCGGGCACGCAGGGTTTTTCTTCTCCGGCAAAAGAAAAATAGATATTACTCTTGATGCCCTGATGTTTCTGGATATCGGGGCTGATGCCTTGATCCTCAGGAATGCCATTCTGAATGCGGGTGCGGCGTCTGTCGTGCAAATATCGGGCGCAGTGCATGATATAAAAGGTGACACCACTTATGATGCCAAGATCAAAATGGACGTAGGCGATCTTTCTGCCTTCAGCCCGGTAAAAGGCGTGAAGATGAAAGGGGTCATGACATCGGATACAATGCAGATCAAGGGGAAGCGGGGTAAAACAATGCCCCATTTTTCGGGGTCGATCCGGCTTCGCAATGTTTCACTTGAATCCGTGGAAGCCTGGGCGGAGGCTATCAATGCAAACATCACCTTCTCCTCCGAAGCGGAGCTGGCGGCCAGGGGCGAGGCATCGGCCAGGATCCTCAGGGCGGGGGGATACGTGCTCGGTGAACCTGCCGAGGCGCGGGGCACTCTGAATGTCCGCGGGAAACCTGCATCCTGGAAGCTGGTTTCTTCTCTGGAGATAGTTCCCTTTCAGATGAACTTCGAAGGAGGAGATGCTCTGCGCTCCGGGCGAATTCATGCTGTGGTCGAGGGCAACATGGACCGCGGCGCTTTCACGGGGAGGAGCTCGGCGGAATTAACAGGGATAAGGTACCGGGATTACTCTATTCGGAGATGCGGCGGCACGGCGGCCCTGGCTTACACCGGCAATGTCATTACTCTGGGAAATCCTGAAATCGCATCCGACCGGTTTCTGATATCGGCTGACGCAATAAGGATTAAGATGCCCGAGCGAAAAGGTGCATTCATGCTTGAAACAGCGAATCTGAAAGGGTCTTATCCCCCCGGGAAGATTGAGATCAGGCAGATGGATGGTTCTCTTAGGCTTATCACCTCCGGCGAATATGCCTCAGGAGATATCACCATTTCAAGAGGGCAAATTTTCTTTCAGGACCGCAATTCGGGAAATATTTTCGGTAAGGCAACGTTCGATAAGAAGGTATTTTCCCTGGATGTGCGGGGGCCCGAGCTTTTCAAGGGGACCCTAAGGGTTTCAGCCGAGGGTAAAACCTCCGGGGGGCCATTTCCGATGACCTTGACAGTGGCTGCAGACAGTGTCGACCTGTCCGCTCTCTGGCTTGCCGCATCGGAATTCGTTGAAATTCCCTATCGCCTCGCGGGGGAACTGGTACATGGTTCCTTCCAAGGGACGTTAGAGTCCATGAATTCTGTAAACGGGGCCGCGTCTGTGCATGCAAAAAAGCTTAAGGTCATAAAAGCGGCAGACAAAAAGGTTATCGTAAGGGACGGGATATTGGGTTCAGGGGCGACGTTTCACGGTAAGGACTTGGATTTCAGGGCTGATGCTGCCGCGGGGGGGCTGTCAGCGGCCGTGACCGGCGCCGTTTATGGGTTCCTGCAAAATGCCAGGTCGGTCGAGATAAAGGCGGTCATCCCTGAGACTATGGCCGCAGACATAAGGAATACCCTATGGGACGTCTTTCCAGACAAACTCCTGTATGCCGGGCTGGAAGGATCTCTTTCAGCAGATATCTCCATCGGTTTCGGAAAGGGCCGGCTGGGTGCCGGAGGAGAACTGCGTCTGAAGGACCTGAGGATCGAGGGTGAAAATAATGAATATTCCGTGGGTCCTGTAAACGGCATAATCCCCATCCGCTATCAAGAAGGCGACGACAGTGGGGCGCCTCTGTCTCTCCCCTCTTTTGAAAGAGCGGAATATCAGAAACTAAGTGAGTATTATGCGAAAGAAAATCTGGACCGTGATTATAACAGGATAACCGCGGGCTCCCTGCGATACGGGTTCAGACTGTTTGAGGACATCGAAATTTGGTTGAGTCAAAGCGGCCAATATTTGAATATAGGCCGTTTCGGTGCTAACATATTCGGAGGCAGACTCGATGGTTCCGCCATTGTATCTTTTTCCGGAGGCCTGAAATACAGGGCCGGTATGATAGCAAAAGGGATAAGCCTCACAAGACTCTGCGATGATATTGCGCCGATAAAGGGATACATCTCGGGAAAAGTTGACGGGACCGCCCTTTTGAAGGGGACAGGCGGTGGGGTGAATGGCCTCATCGGCAGGGCGGACTTCCGGGCATACAGTGCCGGAGGAGAAAAGACGAAGATAAGCAGGGAATTTCTTCAGAAGATAGGAGGTCCCTCCATGCAAGCGTATCTCGGTGAAAGGCCCTTCGACAAGGGAATAATAAGCCTCTATCTGGAGAATGGTTATTTGATTTTCAGGGAACTCGAAATATCGCACAAGAACTTTATCGGCATGACCGATTTATCGGTTAAGGTCGCCCCTCTTAATAACAGGATTGCTCTTGAGCACTTCATGGAGACAATTACAGAGGCGGCCGAGAGGGCAAAGAATAAATGAATTATGTCCAGTATGTGGGGACAACGATCAGGGAGGATCGAAGATGAAAAGAAAGTCGCGGTTTATCGCAAGCGCATTAATCTTTATCTTGGCGTCATGTGCAGTCATTACGGTTAATATTTATTTCCCGGAGAAGGATGTGAAGGAGGCATATAAGACCCTTGAGAAGGAGTTGATGTTACCGGAGGAGAAGATGCAGCAAGACAAGGGCCCCAAAGAGGAACCGGCTGGAAGACCCGAGGGTTCTTTGATGTTCGAGTTCGTCTCATCCGCCTGGGCACAGGAACCCGGACTTGCGGAAAAGATAGCGGAGATGGTGAAAAAGATGCCTGATGTGGTGAATGCATACAAAGAGATGGGGGCCAGGATCACAGATGCCGACAGGCTGAGGGACAGCGGTCTGGTCGGAGAAGGAAAAGACGGGTATCTTGTGCCCCGGGAAAAGACGCTTTCCCCTGCCGACCAAAAGATTGTCGCGATGGAGAACGAAAACAGAAAGACCGTAATGAACGGTATGGCAAGAGCGATCGTACGCATTAACAGGTTGCAGGAGACCCCCGAGAACCTTAAGCAGGTCTTGCCCCAGGCAGCTGCGCAATTTGCGGCCATCAGGCGTGATTCAGCCAAAAAAGGATGGTGGATACAAAACGCAGACGGGAACTGGGGCCGGAAATAATTAAGATGACTGGTATGAATAAAAAAAGTCTGCTTTGTCCCATTGGTGCTTGAGCAGCCGCCTACGCCGTAGAGAAATACGGCACACAGGAGCACAGGTTTTCCTGCCAGGATTTCCTCAACAGGTATACGGAGAATTTCGGGGAGATATGGAACAGTCCCGTTCCTGCCTGTATGAATACCCAGTCAAGGGCGATATAATGGGAACATGATCAACGAAGAAGCGATCAAGTACTATCTCCTGAAGAAATTCGATGACATCGTCGGCATTAATATCAGCAAGCTCGGTTCGGGGGTGCAGGGTTCAGGTTTTCATGTAGAGATGAAGACCGCTGAAGGCGTGCGATCATATGTCGTGAAAGGGCTTCTTTCCGAAGGGCTCGGGCATGATTATCCCTCTGACCGCGCCGCAGTATTCCTTCTCGATCTCGATGAATACAAGAACCTGCCGCATCATGTAAATGCGGTCGATGTGCTGGCAGAGATGCGCGACGGTACCATCAAGTCGATAGGCGGCGCAAGGGAGTATTATCTTCTTATGGAGAAGGCGGGGGGGGATGATTACTTCAGGGACCTACGGGATTTTTCTGTGAAGAAGTGCCTTGATGACCGTGATAAAGGAAAGATCAGGGCGATGGCGTCATACCTTGCTGATATCCATTCGGTCAAGAAAGATTCGAAGGCACTCTACTGGCGAAAGCTGAGGGACACAATAGGACACGGTGAATGCCTGATGGGGGTGTTCGACACCTATCCTGACGGTGTGCTGAGTTATCGGGAAATGGCGGAGATCGAGAAGATGTGCGTGGACTGGAGGGCGCGGCTCAAACCGCTTTCAAGGAGGCTTTCTCAAATACACGGCGATTTTCATCCCGGCAACATATGGTTCAGGGGTGATGAAGACTTCATCCTCTTAGACAGGTCCAGGGGGCCATGGGGTGAGCCTGCGGACGATGTTACAGCACTTGCCATAAACTATATTTTTTTTTCTGTCAGGAACCACGGAGATGTGAGGAACGCCTATCTGGAAGGGTTGAAGCTGTTTTTCGATGAATATATTGGGGCTTCCGGCGATAAAGAACTAATTGAGGTGGCCGCACCCTTTTTTGCGTTCAGGGCGGTAGTCGTTGCAAACCCAGTTTTTTATCCCGATTTAACTCCGGAAAAGAGAGCGGTACTATTCAGGTTTTGCAGAAATGTGCTTGATCGGAGCATCTTCATGCCCGATGAAGTGAATAGTTACCTGTGATTTGAAAATTTAAGATAAGTCTCCCAAACCGCAAGAAGTTCTCCCGTGGCCCTCAGATCGCCCGTGCAATATCTGGCGATATCGACGTGTCTTCCAGCCTGAAAGAGTTCTCCCACCTGATGTCCGGTTACGCCGTCTTCTTTGGGGCTCTTGATGCCGAAGGTCCTGCACCACATGTCCAGGCTGAATCTCCGGCGGGAAGCACCGAAGAAGGTGAGCTGGTCGAAGAGGTCGATATGGGCGTCTCCGTAACGGTTCGGCATGAGGTCCCTTTTGGGTTTTATCTTGTGGACAGCTGAACGCACCATAATGAATGGACAGTCGAAGCCCCTGCCGTTGAAGGTGATGATCTGGTCGTAGCTCTTGACCGCATCCCAGAACTTTAAGAGGATCTCTTCTTCGGTCGCAGTCTCGTAACGGATGCCTTCTTCGTCAAAAGGGATAAGGGGGTCCCCGGTGTTCTGGAAATACACTGCGCCCTTGCGGCTGTCCGGGTTGAGCATGCCAATGGTGATTATCTCTCCCGTGAGAGGGTAGAGAGAGAGACCTTCTTTTACTTCCTTCTTTTCTTCGTCGGATTCCGCCCACCGCAGCAAATAATCCTGTACGGGTTTTTCAAGGGAGTCAAAATCTCTTCCGACAGTCTCTATATCGAATATGACACGGGACATTCTTAGTAGGATAGGGGCACGGCATGCCATGCCCCTATAAAGTTATTTACGGTTCCTTTTCGGTGCTTTTGAACACCTTCCAGGTCTTCAGGATGTCTACAGCACGCTGGAGCTGGATATCGTCTTTTTCATCCACCTCTAACGGGGCCATCTCCATCTCTTCAGGCTTCTGGTCCATCTGCTCGTTTTTTAAATGTCTTTCGAGGTCTTTTTCCCTAAGGACCGGATGTTCCTTAGCGCCGTTCTTGGCTGCGAGCTTCAGGACGATGTCAGGCGTAATGCCGGTGTTCTGGATCGATATGCCCTTCGGGGTATAGTATTTTGCGGTGGTGAGCCTCAGACCCGCGCCGTCGCTGAGTGGGATTACCGTCTGGACGGACCCTTTGCCGAAGGTCTGTGTGCCGAGGATAACGGCACGGTTCCAGTCCTTCAGCGCTCCCGCCACTATTTCGGAAGCGCTTGCGCTGCCCTGGTTGACCAGCACGATCATGGGCGGTGTAAAGTTTGTGTCGCCTTCGGTGAAGAACTCGGACTTTTCGCCCGATCTTGTCTTGGTATAGACCACGAGTTTTCCCTTCGGCAGGAACTTGCTCGTTACATCGATGGCGCTGTTTAAAAGGCCGCCCGGATTGTTTCTGAGGTCGAGCACGAGGGAGTTCACTTTTTCCCCGCCGAGCTTATCGATGGCGGCCGACAGGTCAGAAGATGTCTGCTCTTGGAACTGGTTGATCTTTATATAACCGATCTTGTCTTCGAGGACCTTTGATTTGACACTCTTTATCTTGATGATTTCCCTTATAAGGGTAAACTCCTTCGGACCTTCCCACCCCTCGCGGAGGATGCTGATGGTGACCGGCGTTTTGGGGGCTCCGCGCATCTTTGAAACCGCGTCCTGGAGGGACATATCTTTTGTCGATTCTTTGTTGATCTTAACGATCTTGTCGCCGGCCTTGATATCGGCGCGAGAGGCCGGGGTGTCTTCTATAGGAGCTATTACAGTCAGGAATTTGTCTTTCAGACCTATCTGAATGCCGAGACCGCCGAACTCTCCCTTCGTCTCCACCTGCATTTCCTTGTACGCCTCAGGAGGCATGAAGCTTGAATGCGGGTCGAGAGAACTCAGCATGCCCTTTATCGCGCCGTATATAAGGTCTTTGGTCTTCACCTCTTCGACATAATATTTCCTGACCATCGACATGACTTCTGTAAAGGTCTTGAGCTCCTCGTATCCTTCGCCGGCCGCGCTCACGCTGCTAACGGACAATCTGCCTATCGAGACGCTGACAGCCGCCACTAGGATCACCAGCATCAAGATTAATGCTGTTCTCTTGCCTTTCATCAAATGACCTCCTGAATTATCCTCTTCTGTGTTTCAACCACTGCGCCGGATCGAGGGGCTTGCCTTTATACCTGATTTCGAAGTAAAGACCCGGGGCATTCAAGATGCCCGATGTCCCGACTCTTCCTATCACCTGGTTTTCTTTTATTATATCTCCAACATGGGAAAAAATCTCCGAAAGATTTCCGTAAAGGGTATGATATCCGTTGCCGTGATTTACAATGATGAGCTGCCCAAAGCCTTTGAACCACTCCGCAAAGATAACCTTTCCCTCATAGACAGACCTCGCGTCAGAATTCTCTGGGGTCTGTATATGTACTCCGTTCCTGAATACGGGAGTGGAGAATTGCAGGTCTTTTTGCGAACCGTACGGGACAGCGATTTTGCCCTCGGCGGGCCATGGGAGTTTTCCTCTGAACCGCGTAAAACCGGCGCCGGAGCCTGTATAGGTATCTGTTTTCGATGACTTCTCGATCAGGTCACGCAGCCTCCTCGAAGCCTCCTTCAGTTCCGCGATCATCCTCTGGTGCGACGCCTTTTCTTTTCGGACTGAAGAGAGGATAACCACCTTTGACTGCTTTTCACCTGCGAGTTCCTTTTCCTTCGCCCGGACCCTGTCAGTGTTTGCTTTGAGCTCTGCCTTGAGGACACTGAGTCTCTCGTATTTCTCATTGAATCTCTTCAGGTTGTCGCGGTAATCGCCGAGTACCTTGTGCTCATAGAGCGTTATGTTTTCGAGGTATTTCCATATCCTCATCATCTGGGAAACATCTCCGGCGCTCATAAGGAGCACGAGCATGTCGCCGGAATAGCCAAATTTGTGCATGACCATCAGTTTTCTCTTCAGCCATTCCTTCTGCCTTTCCAGGACGCTTTTTGTCTTTTCGATGTCGGATGTGACTGACGAAATTTCCGCTTCCGTCCTTCTGAGGTCCTTTAGGGACTTGCTCAGATCCGTCTCGATCTTTTCCAGGCGCATATTGACGCCCTCGATCTCGTTAAGAATGGACGATTCCCGTTCCTGCGTCTCCCTGAGCTTTTTTTTCTGTTCCGACATCTTTTCCTGAAGCTTCCTGTATTCTTCTTCGTGGGTGGCTCCGGAGCTGACTGACGAAAAAAGAAGGACGAAGAGGAGGGGGAAGACCAGGAACATCAGTATTTCAGCCTTCCGAGTGCTATGACCGAGCCGGTTATGCCGAGGAACATTCCGATGAAAGGCAGCGGCAGGAACAGGTCGGATGGGAAGAGTATCATCTTGAAGATCGGCATCGCAACGCTGAGCCTCAAGATGACGAGATAATAAAAGGCGAAGATGCCGAGGAGGCCAAGGATGCCTCCGGCCGTCCCGATGACGGCGCCTTCTATAATGAAAGGGGTCCTGATGAACCCTTTTGTCGCTCCCAGCAGCTTGAAGGTTTCGATCTCTTCATTACGCCTGTAAAAGAGTATCTTTACCGTGCTGTAGCACACAAAGACGATGCCTGTCGACAGTATGGCTATGAGTATGATCCCGATCGTTTTCAGTCCGACCTTCAGATAGTTGAGGGTGGAGAGAAACTTTTCCGCATAATCCACCTCTTTTACTCCCTTTATCTTCAGGGCCTCATCGGCAAGTTTCTTGACGGTCTCCTGCCCCAATGCATCCTTCTTCAGTTTTACCTCGATGGCGTCGGGCAGAGGGTTATCATCGAGCCCCTCGAAGACATAGCTAGAATTCTTCAGTACCGCCTTCAATTCCTTCAATGCCTCTTCTTTCGGGATGTACCTGACCGAGAGGACTGCATGTTGCCTTCTGAGTGTGCCGATTGCAGAATCGATTTTGTCTTTCTGGATGTCCTTGTCAAGGTAGAGTATCAACGAAAATTTTTCAGGAAGGCTCTTGGTGGCCGCGTCGACGTTGTATACGGAGAACAACGCCAGGCTGATGATGAGGAGCCCCGAGGCGATGGTGAGGATCGTAAGGATATTTATCCATTTTTCCCTGACCATGCTCTGCAGCGCCAGCCTGACTGCATAGGGTGAAGGTAGCATCATCCTATTTCCTCCCCGACAAGCGCACCCATCTCAAGTCTTAAGACCCTCTTGCCGCTGTTCCTGTAGAGCTCGCGGTTGTGGGTAGCTATCAAGATTGTAGTCCCCTTGGCGTGAATGTCCTTGAAGGTCTTCATGACTCCTTCTGCCGTCAGGGCATCGAGGTTCCCGGTCGGTTCGTCGGCGAGGACTACGGTGGGCTCGGCCACGATCGCCCTCGAGATGACTACCCTCTGCTGCTCGCCGCCCGAAAGACGTCTGGGGTAAACATCGGCCTTGTGCCGAAGGTTGACGGCCTTGAGTGTCTCGTACACCTTTGTCTTTAACGCTTTTTCATCGATGCCCCTGATCCTCAGGGCGATTGCGACATTCTCGAAGACATTTTTGTTTGCAAGCAGTCTGAAATCCTGAAAGACAACGCCTATGTTCCGTCTGAGAAAGGGGATGCTCGATTCCTTCAGTTGTTCCGTGTCCCACCCGTCGACTGATATCGTCCCCTTGTCGGGTTTTTCGGCATAGTATATCAGCTTCAGCAATGTGGTCTTGCCGGAGCCGCTTGGTCCCGTGATGAATACCATCTCCCCTTTTTCTACGGAAAAGGTCAGGTCCTTCAGTGCGGTGAGGTTGTCGTAGTCTTTCGTCACGCCCGCAAACCGGATCATTGGTGTACTCTTATTCTCCTCCCTTAATTATGTAATCGAGGAGCACGTCGTCAAGGCTCTTCGGGATCTCCTGCCGGGGCGGTTCCTGCACTTCCGGCGCCCGTCCCTTCGGTTCTTCTTTTTCAACTGGGGCCTTTTCTCTGGGCTTCTGGTCGGGCTCGTTGGTGTAACTGCCCCGGATCAGCTCCTTCATCATGCTCTTATGCTGCTCTTTCATGAGCTCCCTCACCTTTTCTTTATAACCGGGGCTTGAAGCGAGGTCCGCATAACTGATCTTCTTTGAAGCAAGGATAGTCCCTTTGTAGTAGAGCAGGGTAATTACGATAGGGTTTTTGAGACCGTTATCCTCTGTCTGGATATGGTAAAGCTTTCCTTTATAAGGAACGTTCGTATTATAACCGACTAACATGCTTTTAGTGTTGCGCCATGATGATCAATATTATAATGACTACGGGGTCAAAAAGTGAAGGGGTTGCAGAATCTGGCGCAGAAAAATTACGAAAGCAGTGTCCAACCGCCGGCGGACCTGAACGCTGACAGATCGGCGAAGGTCTGAAGACCGGAATTACTCGCCCGAGACGATGTCGATGAGTTTTGACCTTTCCTTCATCTGTTCGGTAAGTACTTCGCGCATTAGCACGCAGGCCTGGACGACCTTGGGGTTTGCGATGCGGTAGTAGATGTTTACGCCGTCTCTCCGCGATTTCAGTATCCCCTTATGCCTCATCACCGCAAGGTGCTGTGAAACGTTCGCCTTGGGAACGCCTAGGATATCGACCAGTTCGCCGACGGTCTTTTCCCCGTCCTTCAGGGCATTGATTATCTCAAGCCTTTTCGGACTCGCAAGGGTCTTGCAGACCTCTGACTGCAGTTCGAACAATGTCTTGCTCTGTTTCATCGTACATATTCTATTTTCTCGGGCGCTAAAACGTCAAGTAAAAGTTTCACCATACGGAATCTTTGCCCCATTCGATGATGAGACATCCGGTGTAGTGACGGAGTTCCGTCACCGCCCAACATCTCACAGTGTTTACTCGCAAGCGATTTTTGTGATAAAATCTACCATCTTCAAATCTACTTAAATAATCCTCGGTGAATATGTCAAAACAATTTGCGATAGGTATCGACCTTGGGGGTACCAACCTTCGAGTAGCGCTCGTGTCTGAAGACGGAGAAATTATCAGAAAGATAAAGAGACCGTCCTCGGACCGGATCGTTGCCTCGATTCTGGAATCGATTGATGAAATCGGACACAGGGAAGTTCTCGGTATCGGGCTCGGGATCGCGGGGCTCGTAGACAGGAAGAACAACAGGGTCTTCGCATCTCCTAACCTGCGTGCGGTCGAGGGAGTCGATATAGTCGGGGAGATCAGGAAGAGTTTTAATGTCCCGGTCTTCATGGAAAACGACGCTAATGCGGCGGCGCTGGGAGAAAAAATAGGAGGCGCGGGCAGGGGTTTCGATAACTTCGTTCTGCTCACGCTGGGTACCGGCATCGGCGGAGGGATGGTCTACGAAGGAAAATTGGTCGAGGTATCGGCCGAGATCGGGCACATGAGCATAAATGCGGACGGTGAAAAATGTCCTTGCGGAAATACCGGCTGCCTTGAAAACTATGCATCGGCGAGGGCTATGGTATCCAAGGCGGTGACCCTGCTGGAAAAGGGCGCGGAAAGTCTCCTGAAGGAATGCTGCAAGGGGAGTATTTATAAAATAACGCCTGAAGATATCTACAATGCCGCGCTTGAAGGCGATATGCTGTCCAGGGAGGTCCTGAAGGATGCAGGCAAATACCTTGGCGTGGGGCTTGCGAATATCATCAACATCATCAGCCCCGAGGCGATCATCCTTGCCGGCGGGCTCATAGGCGCCTGGAACATATATGTACAGGAGGCGATAAAAGAGGCGTCGAGAAGGGCCTATAAAGATCTGTTCGATTCAGTAAAGATCATACCCTCTTCTCTCAGCGACAATGCGGGGATCATCGGGGCCGCATGCCTGGTCTTTAACGAACTCTCCCGTGAAGTCGCTTTATCCTGATACATGCCGAAGAACATACGCAATTTCTCGATCATTGCCCATATAGACCACGGAAAGTCTACGCTTGCCGATCGGCTGCTCGAATATACGGGCGCCCTGAGCGCGAGGGAGATGACGGCGCAGGTCCTCGATTCTATGGACCTCGAAAAAGAGCGGGGAATTACCATCAAGGCGCACGCCGTGAGACTTATCTATAATGCCGATAACGGAGAGACATACATCCTTAATCTCATCGATACGCCAGGACACGTCGATTTCTCTTATGAAGTCTCAAGGAGTCTCGCTTCATGCGAAGGCGCCCTTCTCGTTGTCGATGCAACCCAGGGGGTCGAGGCTCAGACGCTCGCCAATGCTTACCTCGCCATAGAGCACGACCTGGAGATTATCCCTGTGATCAACAAGATAGACCTGCCGAGCGCGGAGCCTGCGAAGACCAAAGAGCAGATCGAGGACGCTGTCGGCATCGATTGCGCTGAAGCGGTGCTGGCAAGCGCGAAGGAGGGGATAGGCACCAAGGAGATTCTCGATGCGATCGTAAAAAAAGTCCCTCCTCCTTCGGGAAATGACGGCCGTCCGCTGAAGGCGCTTATTTTCGATTCCTGGTTTGACAACTACCAGGGCGTTATTGTTCTCGTCAGGATATTTGACGGAAGGATCAGGGCCGGGATGAAGATCAAGATGATGGTGATGGGAAGTACGTTCGAGGTGGCACAGGTCGGTGTGTTTACTCCCAAGATGGAGGCCGCAGCGGAACTGACCTCCGGTG
>Ga0316628_100000340_pt1 | contig 29018 bp, 33 predicted proteins | sample OWC_Aug_M2_C1_D5_FD_207648 | JGI IMG/M metagenome (GOLD analysis project Ga0316628, IMG submission 207648) | Wetland soil microbial communities from Old Woman Creek delta, Ohio, United States - OWC_Aug_M2_C1_D5_C | ecosystem: Environmental > Terrestrial > Soil > Wetlands | place: USA: Ohio...
CAACGCCGACCACGCCCAGTCCGAGCGCGCTCCAGCCTATGTGACCGCTGTAACCGATGGCCACGACGAGAATCGCGCCGATGTCGTCGACGATCGCCAATGAAAGCATGAACACGCGCAGGCTTTGGGGAATGCGCGATCCCAGGAGCGCCAGGCAGCCTATGACGAACGCCGTGTCGGTCGCCATCACCGCGCCCCAGCCGTGCTGGCCGGGTCGGCCCGATTGCAGCATCAGGTACAACGCGACGGGCACGAGCATGCCGCCCAGGGCCGCCGCGATCGACAGCGCAGCCATGCGCGGGTTGTTCAGCTCGCCCAGCACCAGCTCCCGCTTGAGCTCCAAAGCGACGAGGAAGAAAAACAGCGTCATCAACCCGTCGTTGATCCACTCTCTCAACGAACGGGCGAACTCGAACGAGCCGATCTGAAAACCGACCCGCGTCTCCCAAGCGTCCACGAAAAGATGAGCCCACGGAGAGTTGGATAGAACAAGGGCGGCGACAGTGAACGACAGAAGCACGGCGCCACCGGCGGCCTCGATTCGCAGGAACCGTGCAAACGGTCTTGTCAGCCTATCAACGAGCTCCTTCGGCAGTCGAGCCTCTGCATCGGCCTGCCGATCTTCACTCATGGTAAGCGCGGCGCTATTCGCAGCGCGCGTAGGCCTCGCGCTGCTGGGCGCTGATGGCCTGGAAGTCATCGGGGTCGCGGACGCGGCCCTGGCCGTCGGTGATGCGTTTCTCGAGCTCGCCCAGGCGCCGCTCGAGCCTGGCGGTCTCGGGGTCGCGCTCGAGCGCGGCGTAGTGCGCGCGCAGCTCGGCGACGCGCAGGGTGTTCTGCGCGGCCTGCGCTTCGAGGATCTCGCGCCGCAGCTTTCTTTTCTCGCACAGCACGGGCTCGAGCTGCTTCACGATCGCCTTGAATTCCTCGCCCGCGGGGGTGACGGCGCGCGCGGGCAGAGTTGCGAGCGCGAGGCCCGCGAGCGCGGCGGCGAGCAGGGCGAGGCGCGTCACGTCGCCCTCGGCCCGGGCTCGGGGTACGGCGAGAGCATGTTGAGCGCGACCGAATGGCCGCTCGCCTGCACGATGCGCACGTGCTCGCGCCTGAGCTCGCGCGCGTGCCGCACGCCGCAGGAGTGCGCGATCATGTCGATCTCGCGGTTCGACCACGCGCGGCAGCGCCTCGTCGATCGACAGGCCCATGTGATCGGCGAGCGCCTGCGGCGCCGCGCCCGAGCCGCCCTCGCCGCCGTCGATCACCAGGAAGTCGGGCGCGAATTCCAGGCCGCGGCGGTGGATCGCGTCGCCGAACGCGTTCACCAGCCCCCAGCCGCCGACCGCGGTCTTGACGCCCACCGGCCGGCCGGTGAGCTCGCGCACCATGGCGATCTTGTCGAGCAGCTGCTCGATGTTGGCGATGTCGTGGTGGCGGTTCGGACTGATCGAATCGCGGCCCTCGGGAATGCCGCGGATCTGCGCGATCTCGGCGGTCACCTTGTGGCCGGGCAGCAGCCCGCCCTTGCCGGGCTTCGCGCCCTGCGACAGCTTGATCTCGAACGCCTTCGCCACGTTCGCGAGCTCGACGAGGCGCTCCTTCGACAGGTCGCCGCGCGCGTCGCGCACGCCGTAGTTCGCGGTGCCGATCTGCATGACGAGGTCGGGCCCGCCCTCCAGGTGATACGGCGACAGCCCGCCTTCGCCGGTGTCGATCCAGCAGCCCGCGGTCGCCGCGCCGCGCGCGAGCGCGCGCACCGCCGGCGCGGAGATCGCGCCGTAGCTCATGCCGCTCACGTTGACCACCGAGCGTGCCTCGAACGGCTGCCTGCAGTAGCCTTCGCCGAGCCTGAGCGACGGCGTCGCCAGGCGCTCCTCCTCGAGCACCGGGAACGGGTGGTTGACGAAGATCGGCACGCCCGGCTGGTGCATGTCGTAGGTCGAGCCGAAGCCGATGGTGCCGCCCTCGTTCTTCGCCAGGCGGTAGACCCAGGCGCGCGTCGCGCGATTGAACGGCATCTCCTCGCGGTCGCCGGAGAAGAAGTGCTGCCCGAAATACTCGCCGAGCTCCTCGAAGAAGTAGCGCAGGTGCCCGACGACCGGGTAGTTGCGCAGCACACCGTGCTTCTTCTGCGTGATATCGCTGATGAACAGGAACGCCAGCCCGGACACCAGCGCAACGGCGAGCAGCGTGCCGAGCCCGTCGGACAGCACGTTCGTCAACATGGGGTTTCCCCTCCGCGCGCGCGGGTCTTCGCCAATGATAGGCGCACCCGCGCTATGGGCCAAGGCGAACGCGCTCGCGGCGGCGTTCGCGGTTGTTGCGGCTGCCGTCCTACCGTGCCGCGTTCACGAGCTGCGTGCGCAGCGAGTAGATGTCCTTGCGCAGCCGGATTCGCCAATACGCGTCTGAGGGGAGGAAGTGCGCATCGGTCCCCGAGCGCGCGCCCGGGTTCCCGATTCGCCTGGCGTGTTGCTCGATGGCGCCGAGCCAATAATGTATGGGGCCGGTGATTTCCTTCGCGCGCATCTGCTGGCACGTCTCAAGGATGCGCGGAATCGCCTCGCAATCCTGGGACCCGTCGGCCAGGCACCGGTCGAGTGCCATGTCCAAGTCCTTGACCATTCCGAGTAGGACCTCTACGTCGAGGGATTCCATGCGCGCCGCACCCGCCGGGTTTACGTGGGACATATCGAGCCACGCAAGCAGCCAACCGGACAGGGAAATAGAGCGCGCTTTGCAATTCTTTACATCGGCCGGGGCGACGGGGTCCGATCCCGCAGGTCCTACCCGCGAGGCAGCGTCGGTGCCTCAATTCTGCCGACGTCTTCTACCGGCAGAGAAGGTTTCCGTGGTCCACCACAACCGGCTTGGTGCAATCCTGCTTTGCGATTTTGCGGCTTGCATCCATCGGAGCCGGCTTTTCCCGCGCATACGTCGAGCTAGACATTGAAGTTCGCGGCATCCCGTATGAGTCGGTTGTCTCATAGTTTGCGCAGGAAGCCGTGCAGATCAAGAAGATTATTGCGGCGCCAGCCTTGATGTGAGCCATTGCGAGCCTCCCAAAGTAACGTATCGCGCGATCGCGAGTATTGACCAGTGTTCAACTATGCCACGAGTCGGCGACGCCGTTCGACGCTGAGAGCATCGCTGTCCCACCTGAAATGATGCTGACCAGGTCGTCGACCGTGCGGCTGCCGGGATCGAGGTGCTTGCGCGATTCTTGCGCGTCCGCTACTAATGCTGAAAGGCACTATTTCCGGCCTTCAGGTCCCATGGAAAAGACTTCCTCTTCCGACGAGTCGCTGCGCGGCGAGCTCACCGCCGCCTACCTGTACCGGGTGATCGCGGCGCGCGAGCGCGAGCCGCGGCGCAGGCGCCTGTTCGAGGAGCTGGCGCGCGATGCGGAATCGCAGGCCGGGCACTGGCGCGGCCTGCTCGCGCGCGAGGGCGCGCCCGCCGTGCCGTTCAGGCCTTCGCTGCGCGCGCGCCTGGTGGCGCTGCTGGTGCGGCTGCTCGGCGCGCAGCGCGTGACGCATGCGCTGATCGCGATGAAGGTGCGCGGCATGTCGGTGTACCGCGAGGGCGCGCCGCCCGCCGTGCCGCGCGGCGTGGGCGCGCTGCCCTCCGAGCACGACGAGGTCGGCGAGAAGCACCAGGCGGGCGCGCCGGGCGCGGGCGGCGGCGGCCTGCGCGCGGCGGTGTTCGGCGTCAACGACGGCCTGGTGTCGAACGCGAGCCTGATCCTCGGCGTGGCCGGCGCCGGCACCGACAACGCCACCATCCTGCTCGCCGGGGTCGCCGGCCTGCTCGCCGGCGCCTTCTCGATGGCCGCCGGCGAATACGTCTCGGTGCGCTCGCAGCGCGAGATGTTCGAGCACCAGATCGCGCTCGAGAAGGCCGAGCTCGAGGCCTACCCCGAGGAGGAGGCCGAGGAGCTGGCGCTGATCTTCGAGGCGCGCGGCATGGCCGCCGACGAGGCGCGCGGCCACGCGGCGCGCCTGATCGCCGACCCGGCGCGCGCGCTCGAGACGCTCACGCGCGAGGAACTGGGACTCAACCCGGGCGAGCTCGGCTCGCCCTGGGGCGCCGCCGGCTATTCGTTCGTGGCGTTCGCCCTCGGCAGCGCGATTCCGCTCGCTCCCTACGTGCTGGCGCGCGGGCCGCACGCGCTTGTGGCGGCGATCGGCCTGACCGCGGCGTCGCTGTTCCTGGTGGGCGCCGCGACGAGCCTGTTCACCGGGCGCTCTGCCGTCATCGGCGGGCTGCGCATGCTCGCGATCGGCGGCGCCGCGGGCGCGGTCACCTACGCCATCGGCGGCGCGCTCGGCGTCGGCCTCGGCTAGCGCCGGCTAGTGCGGCCGCGCCGCCGCCTGCGGCGCGCCGCGCTCGATCTCCTCCGAGCGCGCCGCGCGCACCGCGACCACGCGGCACGAGAAGTTGAGCGCCATGCCGGCGAGCGGATGATTGGCGTCGAGCACTACCTTGTCGTCGGCAAGGTCGGTGACCCGGTACAGGCGCGGCTCGCCGCCGTCGAACGCGTCCTCGACCTCCATGCCCGGCTCGAGCCCCTCGCCGTAGCGGCTGCGCGGCTCGACGCGCAGCAGGCGCGGATCGTAATCGCCGAAGGCCTGCTGCGGCTCGAGATGCACGCGCACCACCGCCCCCGCGGTCTTGCCCTCGAGGGCCTCCTCGAGCGCTCCGGGCAGGCCGCCGTAGCCGCCGTGCAGGTAGACCAGCGGGTCTTCTGCCGCGTGCAGCAGCTCGCCCTGCGCGTCGTAGAGCTCGAGCGACAGCGAGACGACCGTGCCGGCGGAGATCGTGCCCAAGCTCAGCCCTTCAGCTTGCGCACCACCTCGAATACCTCGGCGGCGTGGCCGCGCGGGTTGACGCCGTAGGCGGCGTGGCGCACGACGCCCTTCTTGTCGATCACGAACGTGGAGCGCACCAGGCATTCGCGCTGCACGCCCTCGCTCTCCTTTTGCTGAAGCACGCCGTAGAGCCGGCACACCTCGCCGTCGAGATCCGACAGCAGCCCGATCGACACGCCGTGCTTGTCGCGGAAGCTCGCGTGCGTCAGGCAATCGTCGCGCGACACGCCGAGGATCACGCAGTCGTGCTCGATGAACTGGTGCTCGTGGTCGGAGAAGTCGACCGCCTGCATGGTGCAGCCGGGCGTGCCGTCGCGCGGATAGAAATACAGCACGACGCGCTTCTTGCCCTTGTACTCCGACAGGCTGATGCTCTGCATGTCGGCGTCGGGCAAGGCGAAGTCGGGCGCGATCTGGCCGGTTTGCAACATGTCGCGCCGATTCTAAAGCATTGCCCTGACCGCATGACAAGTGCCCGCGTGCGCGATCGTCGCTAAGCCGCCACTTCGGTCGCGCATATAATCCGCCGATGAGCGATCGCCTGCTCGGCGGGATGGCGCCGGGCACCTTTTTACGGCGCCATTGGCAGAAGCGCCCGCTTCTGGTGCGGCGCGCGCTGCCCGGCTTTCGCGGAACGGCGAACGAGCGTTCGCTCGCGGCGCTCGCCGCGCGCGGCGACGTCGAATCGCGCCTCGTCGAGCGGGTGCGAGGGCGCTGGCGGGTCACGCAGGGGCCGCTCCCGCGCGCGCGCCTGCGCCGCCTGCCGGCGTTCGACTGGACGCTGCTGGTGAGCGGCGTCAACCTGCACGACGCCGGGGCCGAGCGCCTGCTGCGCCGCTTCGACTTCCTGCCCAGCGCGCGGCTCGACGACGTCATGGTGAGCTACGCGACGCCCGGCGGCGGGGTCGGCCCGCACGTCGATTCCTACGACGTGTTCCTGCTGCAGGGGCCGGGGCGGCGCGTCTGGCGCCTCGCGCGGCCGCGCCGCTTCGCACAGGTGCCGGGCGCGCCGCTCCAGCTGATCGACGACTTCGCCGCCGACGAGGAGATCCTCGTCGAGCCCGGCGACCTGCTGTACGTGCCGCCGGGCTGGGGCCACGATGGCGTCGCGCTCGACGCGTGTTTCACCTATTCGATCGGCTTTCGCGCGCCCCGCGGCGCCGAGCTCGGGGCGGCGTTCCTCGACTGGCTGCACGAGCGCGGCCTGCCCGATCGCGCCTATCGCGACCCCGATCTGCGCCCGGCCGCAAGGCCCGGCCGCATTCCGGCGCAGATGCTCGAGCACGCGCGGCGCGCGCTTGCCGGCATCCGCTGGTCGGCGCGCGACGCGGGCGACTTCCTCGGCCAGTACCTGAGCGCGCCCAAGCCGCACGTGGTGTTCGCCGCGCCGCGCCGGCCGCTCGCGCGGGACGCCTTCGGCTTGCGCCTCGCGCGGCGCGCCGTCGCGCTCGATGCGCGCACACAGCTGCTGTACCGCGGCACGCGCTTCTTCCTGAACGGCGAGCTGCTCGTCCCCGGCGCGCGCGAGCGCGCCGCGCTCGCGGCGCTCGCCGACGGGCGCCGCGTCCCGGGGCGGCGGCTTGCCCGGGCCGGGCTCGCTGCTCTAACCTACGAGTGGTACCGGTTGGGCTACCTGCATCTGGAGAACGCGCCGTGAGCGACGCCCCGGACGAGAAGGCGGTGCATTACGAGCGCTTCGACACCGACGCCGGCTTCCAGGCCGCGGTCGACCGGCTGCTCGCGCAGGACGGACGCGAGCTGCGCCTGTTCGATCCCGACCTGACGGCGCTGCGGCTCAACGCGCCGGGCCGCATCGAGCGCCTCGAGAGGTTCCTGCAGGCGAGCCGCACGCGGCGGCTGTACGTGGCCGTGCACGACGTCGATCACGTCACGAAGTACTGCCCGCGCATGATGGGCCTGGTCGCGCGCTACGCGCATGCGGTGCAGATCAACCGCACCCAGGAGGAAATCCGCAGCGTGCAGGACTCGTTCCTGGTGCTCGACGCGATGCATTACGTGCGCCGTCCCGTGGCGCAGTTCTTCCGCGGCGCGATCGGGCTGAACGACGAGAACGAGGCGCTCGCGATGCGCGCGCGCTTCGGCGAGATCTGGTCCGCCTCGTTCCCGGCGGTAGCGCCCACGACCCTCGGACTTTGAGCTAAAATGCGCGCCCGGCTGCCACGGCGGCCGAGACCCAGCCGTATTTGATCCACATCAAAAATTCATAGGGAACGCAAATGAACAAATCGCTGCTGATCGCTGCAGCGGTGGCCGTCGCACTGGCTGCCTGCAGCAAGGAAGAACCCAAGCCGGCGCCTGCGCCGGCCGCCGCACCGGCACCGGCGCAACCTGCCCCGGCTGCGGCCCCGGCCCCCGCCGCACCGGCCGCGCCGGCCGCCGAGGAGAAGAAGGAAGGTGCCGCCCCGGCCGCGGCGGAGAAGCCGAAGGAGGCGGAGAAGGAAGCCGAGAAGAAGTAGGTCCGTTCGGGCCACGCGAAAGGCGGCGCGCCGCGAGGCGTGCCGCCTTTTTCATTCCAGCGCGCGCCAGCCGAAGCCCTCTTCCTGGGTGGCGAGCGCCACCCAGTCTTCCTTGCAGCCGAGCGCGCGCGCCAGCGCCGCGCGCGCCAGCGCGGGCCGGTTGTTCTGCTCCGACAGGTGCGCGCCGATAACGTGCTTCAGCCGCGAGCGGTCGAGCGTCGCGAGCAGCGCTTCCGCCTGCGCGTTCGCCAGGTGCCCGAACGGGCCGCCGATGCGCTCCTTGAGCCACTTCGGATAGCCTCCGCCCCACAGCATCCCGGCGTCGTGGTTGCACTCGAGCACCAGCGCGTCGCAGCCCGAAAGAGTCTGCTCCACGTGACGCGTCGAGGCGCCGATGTCGGTGAGCACGCCGAGGCGCCGCGCGCCGTCCGACAGCACGTACTGCACCGGCTCGCGCGCGTCGTGCGGCACGGTGAAGGGCAGCACTTCGATATCGCCCACGGCGAACGAGGCGCGGGCGTCGATCGGCCGCGTCTCCACTTCCGGGAGCCACTTGCCCGCCTCCTCGAGCGCGCGCAGCGTGCCGCGCGTGAGGTACACCGCGAGCCCGTGCGCCGCCGCGAAGGCGAAGGCGTTCCCCGCGTGATCGTCGTGCTCGTGCGTGATCAGGATGGCCGAGAGGTCCGCCGGCGCGAGCCCGAGGCGCTCGAGGCGCCGCCCGGTCTCGCGCGGCGACAGGCCACAGTCGAGCAGCACGCGCGAACGCCCCGCTTCGGCGACCAGGCAGTTGCCCTTGCTGCCGCTGGCCAAGGAAGCGAAGCGCATCATCGCGCGACGCGCAGCGACTACTTCAACTGCTCGTGCAGCAGGGCGAGGATGCGATGCGCGGTCTGCGAGTTGTCGCGCGCGCCGTCCTTGTCGAGGACCTGGACCATGCTGTTGTCCTTCTCGTCCTTGACCGCCACGCGGTACTGCTCGGCCTTCACCTTCGTATCGCTGCTCGAGAAGAGCTTGGCGAAGAATCCCTTGTCGCCGTCCTTCTTCGCCATTTCGGCTTCGGGGTCGGCATAGCGCACGAAATAAAGCCCCTGCTGCCGGTTGCGGTCCTCGACCGTGAATCCGACGCGGTCGAGCGCCAGGCCCACGCGCCGCCAGGTGCGGTCGAAGGGCTCGAACACCTCGAGCTGCTCCAGGCCGTCGGCGCCCTTCTTCAGCGCGGCGCGTTGCGAGACGGGGCTCGCGGCGACCTGCTGCTTGGCGACCTGCTCGTCGGCGCCGAGGCGCACCATCAGGCGGCGCAGGAACTCGGCCTCCAGGCCGGGGTCGGGCGCACGCGGCTGCCAGATGGTGGAGGCGTTCTGCTGGTTGGAGATGACTTCCTCCATGCCGCGGTGGCTGATGTAGACCTCGGTGCCCTTGCGGTCGGGGGTGTGCTCCATGCGCGTGCGAAACTTGTCGCGCTCCGAGGTCGAGTAGACCTGGCCGAGGTAGCTGCCCAGAAAACTGCGCAGCCCGTCGTTCGGCAGCTTGGCGCGGTTCTCGGCCCAGTCGGTCTCCATCACCCCCGCCTCGGGCCGGTCGAGTTTGATCAGGAAGCCGTTCTCCTGCCAGAAGTCCTTCACCAGGCTCCACAATTTCTCGGGCGGATCGTTAGACACCACGAGCCAGCGCTCGTCACCCGCGCGCTCGATGTGCATGTTGGCCACCACCGGCAGTACCGTGGCGTCGCCGGCGCTCACGCTCTGCGCGCGGCCTGCCTGGTAGCCCGACAGCGTGGTCGGCTTGCTGCCGGGGGCGTCGGGAACGACGTAGCGATTGTCCTCCTTGGGCGTCGTCAGGTCCGGCGGCACCTCGAGCGGCGGCAGGGTGCCCGCGCTCTTGTAGTCGACCTTGTTGCCCGAGAGCAGGCTCGAGGAGCCGCAGCCGGCGACGAGCAACGCGCCGAGCGTCACGGCGATCGCGCGACGCATCAGGCGCGGCCCTCCACGACGCGCAGGCCGGGCAGCGAGACGCCCGCCTCGTGCAGCGCTTCGCGCACCGCCTGATGGAACCTCTCCGACAGCGCCGTCATCGGCAGGCGCACCCCGGCCGCGATCATGCCCATCTCGGCCAGCGCCCACTTCACCGGAATCGGATTGGCCTCGAGGAACAGCCGCTGGTGCAGCGGCAGCAGCCTGAGGTTGATCTCGCGCGCCGTCTTGACGTCGCCCACCAGCGCCGCGGCGCACATCTGGTGCATGAGCTTCGGCGCGACGTTGGCAGTGACCGAGATCACGCCGTGGCCGCCCAGCAGGATCAGCGCCAGCGCGGTCGAATCCTCGCCGCTGTAAATGGCGAAATCGCGCGGGGCGCGCTTGACGAGGTCGGTGCCGCGCTCGATGTTCGCGGTCGCGTCCTTGATGCCGATGATGTTCGGCACCTGCGCCAAGCGCAGCACGGTGTCGTTCTGCAGGTCCGCCACCGTGCGCCCGGGCACGTTGTACAGGATCATCGGCAGGCCCACCTTCTCCGCGACGGCGCGGAAATGCCGGTACAGCCCTTCCTGCGTGGGCTTGTTGTAGTACGGCACTACGGACAGGCAGGCGGTCGCGCCGGCCCGCTGCGCCGATTCGGTGAGCTCGATCGCCTCGGCGGTCGAGTTGCCGCCGGTGCCGGCGATGATCGGGATCCGGCCCCGGGCGTGCTCCACCGCGAAGCGGATCAGCTCCTTGTGCTCGTCGAAATCGACGGTCGGCGACTCGCCGGTCGTGCCGACCACCACGATGCCGTCGGTGCCCTCGGCGACGTGCCAGTCGATCAGACGCTTGAAGGCCTGCATGTCGAGGGCACCGTCCTCGAGCATCGGGGTGACGATTGCCACCAAGCTTCCAGTGATCATGATATTCGCCTCTTGGTCCGCGAAATAACGCGAAAGTTTAACTGCTTCAAGGCTCGAGCGCGACTTGGGCGGCCTCCCCGCGAAACGCGCAAAGGCGCTGGATCACCGCCGGTTTGGGCCGCGCGACCCTCCCCTGCTCGAACGCCGCCACGGCGAGCGCGCCGCCGAACGCCTCGAGAAGCTCTCCCGGGCGCAGCAAAAACTCCGGATTAGACGGCTTTCCGAAGCGCTCGTTCCCCGCCATGAAGGTTTCATAGATGAGCACGCCTCCCGGCGCGAGTGCCTCGATCAAATCCCTGAATAGCGGCCGGTGCAGGTAGTTGGTGACCACGATGCCGTCGAAGCGTCGGCCGGCGAGAGGCCAGGGGCTGCCGTCCTCGAGATCGGCATGCAGGGTGCTGACGGCCGCAACGCCGGCGAGCGCGGCGAGCGCCTCGCGATTGCGGTCGACCGCGGTCACTCGGTGGCCGCGCGCCGCGAGGGCGCGCGCATGGCGCCCCTCGCCGCAGGCGAGGTCGAGCACCTCGCCCTGACCGATGAGATGCGCCCAGCGCGTCACCCACTCCGAGGGCGGCAGGAGCTCGTGCGCCATGCGGATCAGAATACGAACACGCCTTTGCCCGTGGTCTGACGGTCGAACAACCGGTAGGCCTCGGCCGCCTGGTCGAGCTTCCAGCGCTCGGTGATCAGCTTCGCGAGCGGGATGCCGCGCTCGGCGATGAAGTGTGCGCATTGCATCTGGCCCACGCTGGAGAACGTCCAGGAGCCGATCAGCGTCACCTGCCGGCGCAGCAGGTCCGGGCTCACCTCGAGGCGCACGTCGCCGCCCTCGCCGACAAAGCACGCGGTGCCCCAGGTGCGCACGCAGCGCACCGCCGCGGCGCGCGCCTCGGGCGCCGCGCTGCAATCGAGCGCCAGGTCGACGCCCTCGCCGCCGGTGAGATCGCGCAGCGCCTGCACCGGCTCGGCGGCCCGCGGGTCGAGCACCGTATCGGCGCCGAAGTCTTTCGCCAGTGCGCGCCGCTCGGCGCTGACGTCGAGCGCGATGACGCGCGCGCCCATCGCCGCGGCGAGCAAGGTCGCCGACAGGCCCACCGGGCCCTGGCCGAACACAGCGAGCGTGTGCTCGCCCGAAAGCCGCATGCGGTGCAGCGCGCCGTAGGCGGTGCCGGTGCCGCACGAGACCGCTGCGCCCTCCTCGAACGACAGCTCGTCGGGCAGCGGCACCATGGTGCGCGCCGGCGCCTTGAGGTACTGCGCGTGGCCCCCGTGGCCGGTGACGCCGTACACCGTGATGCCCGCGCGGCACAGCTGCGACCAGCCGACGCGGCAGTGCGCGCAGCGCCCGCAGCCCTCGTAGTGATGGTTCATGACGCGCTGGCCGATCGGCGCCTCGGCTTCGGACACGCCCGCGCCGCGCGCCACGATCACGCCGCAGGGCTCGTGGCCCGCGATCACCGGTCCGCCAGATCCGCCCAGCCCGAGCGCCGCGCCCATGCCGCCGCCCGCGCGCGGCGCGCGGTAGGCGTGCAGGTCGCTGCCGCACATGCCCGAGGCCTTCATCTCGATCACCACCTCGCCCGGCCCCGGAGCGGGATCGGGGAAGTTCCGGATCTCCAGCTCGCGATCGCCCAGAAACACTACGCCACGCATAGGTCCTCCTTCCTGGTTGTCCCGCCGTCAGTCCGACGTCGGGGCGTTGGGCAGCTTCGCCACCTGCGGCAGGTCGCAGGCGAGAATCGCCTGGCGCAGCGCCTCGATCGCCTCCGGGCGCGGAAAGCTCTTGCGCCAGGCGAGCGCCACGCGCCGCTCGGGCACCGGCTTGGCGAACGGGCGGATGCGGATCAGGTCGTTGGCGCCGCCCCCTGCGGCCACCGAAGTCGAGGGCAGCACGGTGACGCCGACGCCGCTCGCCACCATCTGGCGGATGGTCTCAAGCGAGCCGCCCTCGAGCGCGCGCGCCACGCCGCTGCGATGCGGCGAGCGCCTCACCGCGTGGCAGAAATCGAGCACCTGGTCGCGGAAGCAGTGCCCCTCCCCCAGCAGCAGCAGGCTCTCCCTGGTGAGCTCGTCGGCCGAGACCTGCTTTTTCTTCTCCCAGGCGTGACCCTGCGGCACAGCGACCAGGAACGGCTCGTCGTACACCGCGCGCGTCGCGATGCCGGGCTCGGAAAACGGCAGCGCGATGACGATCACGTCGACCTCGCCCTGCTTGAGCGCCTCGCCGAGCTTGTGGGTGAAGTTCTCCTGGATCAGCAGCTGCATCGCGGGCGCGGTGCGCCGCAGGACCGGGATCAGCTTGGGCAGCAGGTAGGGGCCGATGGTGTAGATCGCGCCCAGGCGCAGCGACCCGGCGAGCGGATCGCTGCCGGCGAGCGCCAGCTCCTTGATGCGCGAGGCGTCCTCCAGCACGCGCTGCGCCTGCTCGACCACGCGCTGCCCGATCGCCGTCACCGTGACCTCGCCCGGACCGCGCTCGAACAGCGCCACGCCGAGCTCCTCCTCGAGCTTCTTGATCGCCACCGACAGCGTCGGCTGCGACACGAAGCACGACTCCGCGGCGCGCCCGAAATGCCGTTCGCGCGCCACCGCGACGATGTAGCGCAGCTCGGTGAGCGTCATGGAAGCCCCGCGATGAATGCGCGGACCTCGTCGGCCAGCGCCGGCTCGCGCCCGGTGTAGAAATGATCCGCCCCCGCGATGACGATCTGCCGCGAGCCGGGCAGTGCCTGCAGGGCGCTGCGCCGTTGCGCCCTCGCGCGCAAGACGGCGGGCAGGTCGTTCTCGCCGTAGACATCGAGTATCGGGACGCGGGCGTGCGGCAAGCCGCCGAACGCGCCCGCGCGCCCCATGCACACCCAGGCCGCGAAAGGCGCATCGGACGCGCGCTCGAGATAAACCTCGCTCATCCAGGACCCCATGCTGTGCGACAGCAGCACGATCCGGCGGTAACCCTTGTCGGCGAGCCAGCGCCCGCCCGCGGCGATGCGCTCGCCCGCCTCGGGGAACAGTGCCGGGTAATAGTCGGCGCCGGGCGCGTCGGACGCTAGGACCGGCATCTGGATCGAGAGGGTCGTGAACCCCAGGTCCGCGAGCGCCACGCGCAGCACGCCGATCACGCCGTGGTCCGGATGTACGCCCAGGCCGTGCACCAGCAACACGGCCGTCGCGGCGCCCTTCGCCTCGGTGTACAGACCGAGGAACTCCCGTCCCGAGCGCAGCCCAATGCGAGAAGCGCGATCAGACGGCGCACGCTTAGCGTCTCCGTGCGAGGAAATAAAGCGGCACCCCGACCAGCATCACCGCGATGCCCGCGAGCGCCATGAGGCCGAACTTCGGTCCGACCACCGGATTGCGGATGTAATCGATGCTCGACCACAGCATGTAAGCGCAGGTGGCGACGAACGCCGCCGGAATCACCGGATAGAGCGGCACGCGGAACGCGGGCGCGCGGGCGGGCGCCTCCGCGGGCGCCTTGGCGTCGCGCGCGCGGAACACGAACAGCGTCGCGCCGGTCAGCAGGAAAAAGGTCCAGAACACGGGCGCAGTGTAAGCCACCATGGCGCCGAACCCGTCCGGCGTCGCCGATCCCGCCACCACCAGCGCGAGCGTCACGGCGCCCTGCACGAGGAGCGCGTTGGCCGGGGTGCTGCCCGACTCCCGCCAGGCGCCGAAGCCGCCGAGCAGCGCGTAGTCCCTGCCCAGCGCCCAGCTGGTGCGCGCGCCGGTGAAGGCCGCGGCGTTCATCGTGGTGAGCGCCGATACGCACACCACGGCCGCCAGCAGCAGCGCCCCCTTGTCCCCCGTCACCCGGCGCATCGCGTCCGCCGCCACCGCCTGGGAGTCGCGCATGCCGCCCAGGCCCAGCGTCGCGACATAGGCGAAGTTGACCAGCAGGTACAGCGCGGTCACCGCCAGCACGCCCCAGACCAGGACGCGCGCCATGCTGCGCGGTGCGTCGCGCAGCTCCCCCGCCAGGTAGGCCGCCTCGTTCCAGCCGCCGTAGGTGAACAGCACGAAGATCATGGCCAGGCCGAAGGAAGCGCCCGGCACGGCGCCCACCTCGGCCTGCGGGGCGCCTCCGGTGGCGAGCCCCGCGGCCGCGAGCAGCGCGAGCGTGCCGACCAGCGCGAGCTCCACCGCCTTCTGCAGCGTCTTCGACTGCCGCGTGCCGGCCAGATTGAGCACCGTGACGGCTCCTACCGCGATCGCCGCCCACAGCGCGGAGCTGCGCGAGCCGAGGCGCACGATCTGCGAGGCGTAGTCGCCGAACGCAAAGGCGACCGCGGCGATGGCGCCGGTCTGGATCACCGTCATGCGCGACCACGCGAACACGAACGCCGCGCCGCGCCCGAGGCCGCGCGACAGGAACGCGTACTCGCCGCCCGTCTCCGGGTGGCGCGCGGCGAGCTCGGCGTAGACCAGCGCGCCGCACAGCGACGCGAGGCCGCCGAGCAGCCAGGCGAGCAGGAACTGGCCGGTGCCCGCCGTGTTGCCGGCGACCAGCGAGGGCAGCTTGAAGATCCCCACGCCGACCACCATGCCGACGGTGAGGAACACGCCGTCGGCCGCCGAAAGCAGCGCCTTCGGCCCCGGGCTCAGCGGCTGCGGATCGCGGTCCATGGCAGCGTGCGCGAGCTCTCGCCGTCCGAGATCGTCACTTCGCCGACGATGCGCCCGCCGTCGAGCGTGCCCTCGAACAGGTGATGCGCCGCGCGGCCGACGACCGCTCCCGTCGCCACGAGCCTGAGCTGCGCGCCGCGCAGGCGCGCGCCGCGCATCACCAGCTCCCTGCCCTGCGCGCTCACCGACACCTCGAGCTCCTGGTAGCGCTGCGCGATGCGGAACTCCCACGCGCCGTAGCCCGGCAGCTCGCTGCGCCAGGTGCCGCGCGCGTCCGCCGGCACCACCCACAGGTAGACTTTCGAGCGCCCGCCGATGCCGACCGATTTCTCCGGCGTGCGCAGCTCGAGCGTCTCGTCGGGCGGCCACTCGCCCATGTCCCAGTCGTGCGACACGATGCGCGTTCCGGGCTTCAGCGCGAGCAGCTTCGGCATGAGCTTGAGATTCACCTCGGGCAGCAGGTACATGGTGACCACCGTCGCCGCGCCGAAATCGGCCTCGAAGATGTCGCGCCGCTCGAAGCGCGCGCGCTCGGCGACGCCGGCGGCGCGCGCATGGTCCCGCGCCAGCTCGACCAGCTGCGGGTCGATCTCGAGGCCCAGGCCGCGCGCCCCGAGCCGCGCCGCGCCGATGACGATGCGCCCGTCGCCTGAGCCGAGGTCGATCAGAAAGTCCTGCGGGCCCACCTCGGCGATGCGCAGCATGCGGTGCACGATGTCCTCGGGCGACACCACGAACGGCACCGAGCCGTCGTCCCACGCCCAGCTCTGCGCCTGCGCCGCCGCCGGCACGGCGCACGCCAGGGCGATCAGGATGCGCGCAATCAAGTCACGCCGCCAGAGAGGTTAAAATCACAGCTCGCGCCCCGGTAGCTCAGTGGATAGAGCGGCCCCCTCCTAAGGGGCAGGTCGTACGTTCGATTCGTATCCGGGGCGCCAGTATAGGCGAGCACGGCATGGACCACACCCGCTTCGCGTTCGGCGAGAACTGGAAGAGCTACGCCGCGCTGGTCGACGAGGAGCACGTCGGCGAGGCGGTGAGGCGGCTCGACGCGCTGGTCGGCGCCGATGCGATCCGCGGCCGTAGCTTCCTCGACATCGGCTGCGGCTCGGGGCTGCACAGCCTGGCGGCGCTGCGCCTCGGCGCGGCGCGGGTCGAGGCGATCGACCTCGACGAGCAGTCCGTCGACACCTCGCGCCGGCTGCTCGAGCGGTTCTGGGGCGAATCCGGCTACCGGGTGAGACGCTTGAGCGTGTTCGAGCTCGATCCCGCGACGGACGGCCCCTTCGACGTCGTTTATTCCTGGGGCGTGCTGCACCACACAGGCGACATGCACCGCGCGATCGCGCTCGCCGGGCGCATGGTCGCGCCCGGCGGGCTGCTCGCGCTGGGCCTTTACGGCAAGACGCGCTACTGCGGCGCGTGGACGAGAATCAAGCGCTGGTACGCCTCCGCCGACAGGGAGCAGCAGGAGCGCGCACAGCGGATCTATATCCGCTCGTTCGGCGCCTACCTGCTCCTGCGCGGCAAGCGCCTGAGCCGCCACATCGAGCAGTACCACCGGAAGCGCGGCATGGAATTCCGCCACGACGTGCACGACTGGCTGGGTGGCTATCCCTACGAGTCGATCCGCCCCGGCGAGCTGCACGCGCTGCTCGAGCGCGCCGGCTTCGCGCGCGTCAAGCAGATCGTCAAGCGCCGCTCCGGGCTGTTCGGCTCGGGCTGCGACGAGTACGTCTACCGGAAGCGCTAGCCCGGGCGTCGTCAGAAATCCAGGTCCTCGGCCTCGGCGACGCGGCGCCGGTGGCGCCTGTGCTGCCACAGCGCGAACACCACCGAGATCACCGAGGCCGCGAGCAGCCCGCCCGAGATCGGGTGGGTGAAGAACAGCCACGGGTTCGGGTCGGTCATCACGGCGCGGATCAGGTTGATCTCGATCTGGTCGCCGAGGATCACGCCGAGGATCAGCGGCGCAAGCGGGAAGCCGCCCTTGACCAGCAGGTAGCCGAGCACGCCGAACGCCGCCAGAATATAGACGTTCGCCATCACGTTGCTGAGCGCGTAGGCCCCGACCACGCACAGCACCAGCACGGTCGGAAACAGGATCGCCTTCGGTACCGTCACCACGCGCAGCGCGAAGCGCGCCCCGAGCGCGATGATCGTCACCATGATGAAGTGCGCCACGATGTAGGCGGCGAAGATGCCGTAGGCGAGCTTGAGGTTCTGCGAGATGAACAGCGGCCCGGACTGGATGCCGTGGATGGTGAGCGCGCCGAGCATCACCGCGGTCACCGCGTCGCCGGGAATGCCGAACGCCATGATGGTGACGAGCGACCCGCCGACGTTGGCGTTGTTAGACGACTCCGAGGCGATGATGCCTTCGGGGATGCCGCTGCCGAACTTCTCCGGGCGGCGCGAGAACTTCTTCGCCTGGTCGTAGGCCATGACGCTGGCTGCGCTGCCGCCGATCGCCGGCAGCACGCCGATCAGCAGCCCGACGAACGACGACCACAGCAAGAGGAACGGGCGCGACAGGATCTCGCCGATCACCTTCAGGTGCGGCACGCTGAAGCGCCCCTCCACCGCCACCGCGGGACCCTCCCCGGTGGCGCCGCGCCGGATGCGCTCGACGTCGCTCATGATCTGCGCGAACGCGAACACGCCAATCAGCACCGGCAGGAACGGGATGCCGCCCTCGAGGAAACTGATGCCCAACGTGAGCCGCGGCTGGCCGAGCACCGGATCATTGCCGAGCACCGTCACGATCAGCCCGATGGCGCCGGAAAGGAGCCCCTTCAGCACCGAAGTCTCGACCAGCCCCGCGACCATCGACAGCGCGAACACGAACAGCGAGAAGAACTCCCAGGGCCCGAACTCGAGCGCGATCGACGCCAGCGGCCCGGTGGCGGTGATCAGGAACACGCCGCCCAGCAGGCCGCCGAAGAACGACGCCCAGGTCCCCAGCCCGATTGCGCGGCCCGCCTCGCCTCTCTTTCCCATCGGGAAGCCGTCGAAGGTGGTGGCGATCGCCGACGGGGTGCCGGGGATGCCGAGCAGGATCGCGGTGATCAGCCCGCCCGCCGAGCCGCCGACGTACACCCCGGCCATGGTCGCCAAACCCTGCAGCGGGTCGAGGCCGAACGTGAACGGCAGCACCACGATGATGGTCATGGTGATGGTGACGCCGGGCAACGCGCCGCCCACCACGCCCGCCAGCGTGCCCGCCGCGAGCGGCAGCAGGTAGTGCCAGTGCAGGATGCCGAGGATGCTCGTGCCGAGGAGCTCGAACATGCGGCGCGCCTAGAAGTCCGTCCAGCGGCCGCGCGGCAGCAGCACGCTCAGCCCGCGCTCGAACACGAACCAGCTGAGCAGCGCGACCAGCACCGCCAGGACGAGCGCCAGCGCCCAGCGCCGCGCGCCGCGCGGCGGCTCGAGCAGCGCGTAGAAGGCGAGGAAGAAGGCGAAGGTGGCGATGCGAAACCCGAGGTACGGCAGCGCCACGATGTAGAGGAAGAACATCGCGAACGCGGCGCCGACCAGCGCGTAGTTCGGCGCCGCGCCGGGCGCGCGCGGCGCTCGCCGGCCACGCGCCGCGAAATCGCTCGCCACCAGCAGCGCCGACAGCACCGCCGCGATCCCGAGCACGAAGCGCGGGTACACGCCCGGGCCGATCGGGACCAAGGTGGATTGCGGCAGACCGCGCGTGGCGGCGAGCAGCACGAGACTTACGACCAGGCAGGCGAGGCCCGCCCAGCCGTCGCGGCCGAGCATCCGGCGCTCAGCGCTTGAGCAGGCCGAGCTCGGTGGCGAGCTTCTTGTTCAGCTCGTCGTTGCTCTTCAGCCAGGCACCGTACTCCTTGCGCCCCATGTAGCGCACCGCGGTGCCCTGCTTCTTCATCGAATCGGCGAACGCCGCATCCTTGGCCGCGGCCGCGCAGGACGACTCGAGCTTCGCCTGCACCGCCTCCGGCGTGCCCTTCGGCACCAGCAGGCCGCGGTTGACGTCGTACACGACGTTGACGCCGAGCTCCTTCAGCGTCGGCACGTTCGGCATCTCGGGGTTGCGCTTCTCCGCGGCGATGCCGATGAACTTGAGCTGGCCGGCGTCGACCTTGCCCTTTTGCGTCAGGTTGGAATCGGTCAGGTCGATATGGCCGCCGAGGATCGCGTTCATGCGCGGCGCGAGGCCCTCGTAGGACACGTACTTGAACTTGATGCCAGCGGCCTGCTCGACCAGCGCCGGGAAGAAATGGCTGGTGGAGCCGAGCGTGGCGCCGACGGTGATCTTGCCCGGGTTCGCCTTGGCGTCGGCGAGCAGTCCCGCCCAGTCGTTCCATGGCGTCTTCGGGCTCGCCGTGAGCACCGAGGGGGTCGTCGCGATCATGCAGATCGGCGCGAAGTCCCAGTAGTTCACGTCGGCGACGCCGGTGTAGTAGGTCGAGTGGATGTAGTCGTGCACCGCGTACAGGGTGTAGCCGTCGGCGGGCGAATCCTTGGCCTCCTTGGCGCCCTTGGTGCCCGAGGCGCCGCCGATGTTGGCGATCACCACCGTCTCGCCGAGCTGCTTCTGCAGCAGCGGCGCGAACGGCCGGAAGATGTTGTCGGTGTCGCCGCCCGCCGGCCAGGGCACGATCAGCTTGATCGGGCGGTCCGGGTAGGCCGCGAACGCGGGCACCGCGATCAGCGTCGCAGCGAGAATAGCAAGTAGTCGTTTCATCTGGTCATCCTCCTCGATGAGTTCTTCTGATCGGGCGCGGGGAGCGCCCGCCACCCCCGGCAAACACCATGTTAACCCGGGCAGCCCAGTTCACCCCTGCGTTACTATAACCCATGGTCTTTCACGGCAAATGGTACGACGAGGTGGCGCTCGAGGAGCGCTTCGGCTCCAGGCTCACGGTGACCGAGACGCACCTGGTGCTCGGCTCCGGGCTGTTCGGCGACTTCAACCCGCTGCACGTCGACGAGGTGTTCGCCCAGAAATCGCTGTTCGGCTCGCGCATCCTGCACGGCCCGTTCACCAGCGCGCTGGTCTCGGCGCCGGTGGGCATGTTCTTCGCCGGCACCGCGATCGCCTATCTCGAGCACGGCTGCCGCTTCAAGGCACCGGTGCGCGCCGGCGACACCCTGGCCACCGAGTGGACCGTGACGCAGAAAATCGACAAGCCCAGGCACAAGGGCGGCATGATCGTGCTGCGCGGCGCGAGCCGCAACCAGCACGGCGACACCGTCGTCGAGGCCGACGGCAAGATCCTGGTCGCCAGCCGTCCCGCCTAATCGGGCACTCGCCGCGCAGGGCCCGCTTGCTCGCGCTTGCGCAGCTCCTTGCGCTGCACCTTGCCGGTGGTGGTCATCGGCAGCGCGTCGATGAACTCGATCTCGCGCGGGTACTCGTAGGGCGCGAGCCGGCCGCGCACGTGGTTCTGGATGTCGTCCTCGAGCGCCTTCGAGGCCTGCTGCCCGGCCTGCAGCACGATGAACGCCTTGACGATCGCGCCGCGCGCCTCGTCGGGCTTGCCGATCACCGCGGCATTCGCGATCGCGGGGTGCTTCAGCAAACAGGACTCGATCTCGGCCGGCCCGATGCGGTAGCCGGCGCTCTTGATGACGTCGTCCGAGCGGCCCTGGTACCAGAGGTAGCCGTCCTCGTCCATCTTGCCCTGGTCGCCGGTGAGGCCCCAGTCGCCGATGAACTTGTCCTTCGTCGCCTGCGGATTCTTCCAGTACTCGAGGAAGAACACGGGGTCGCCGGCGCGGTGGATGGCGATTTCCCCGAGCTCTCCGCGCCGCACTTCCGCGCCCTGCTCGTCGACGATCGCGACGCGGTGCCCGGGATAAGGCCGCCCGATCGATCCGGGCTTCACCGGCCAGGCCGACTGGCAGTTGCCCACCACGTAGTTGATCTCGGTCTGGCCGAACATCTCGTTGATCGTGACCCCGAGCTGCTCGCGCGCCCACTCGAGCACCGTCACGCCGACGCTCTCGCCCGCGCTCATGACCGAGCGCAGCTTGAGCGCGTATTTCCTTTGCGGCTCCGGCACCGCCTTCATCATCAGCTTGAGCGCGGTGGGGAACAGGAACGAGTTGCGTACCCCGTACTTGTCCAGCAAGTAGTACGCACGCTCGGCATCGAAGCGGCCGCGGTAGCCGAGGATCGGCACGCCGAAGTACCAGCTCGGCAGCAGCGCGTCGAACAGGCCGCCGGCCCAGGCCCAGTCGGCCGGCGACCAGAACATGTCGCCCGGCTGCGGGAAGAAGTCGTGCGAGTGCACGAACCCCGAGAGGTTGCCGATGATCAGCCGGTGCGCCTCGAGCGCGCCCTTGGGCGCGCCGGTGGTGCCGCTGGTGTAGATGATGAGCGCGGGGTCGTCCGGCGCGGTGTCGACGCAGGCGAACTCGCGGCCCGCCCGCGCGAGCAACTCCTCCCACGGCCGCACGCCCGCCTCGCGCGCGCCGCCGACGCCGATCACCTCGCGCAGGTGCGGCAGGCGGTCCTTGATCGCCCAGAGGTTCGGCAACGTCGTGGGCTCGACGAGCGCGACGCTCGCCTCGGCGTGCTCCATGCGGTACTCGAGCGCGTCGGGGCCGAACAGGTGGCTGAGCGGCAGCGCGATGGCGCCCATCTGGAACAGGGCGATGTAGGCGATCGCGGTCTCGGGGCGCTGCGGCAGGATGATCGCGACGCGGTCGCCGCGCTTCACGCCCAGCGCGGCGAGCGCGTTGGACAGCCGGTTGGCCTGCTGCTGGATGTCCCAGAAGCTGTACGCGGCGCTGGCGCCGGACTCGTCCTCCCAGTAGAGGGCGAAGCGGCTGCGGTCCGCCGCCCAGCGCCCGCAGCTGGCTTGTGCGATGTTCAAGCGCGCGGGCACTTCCCAGCGGAAGCCGCGATACAGCTCGTCGTAACGGTTCACCATGTCGCGCGGGCAGTTTACCATCGGCCTTTTCGCCGGCCCGCCCGCACGGAGTTCGCGCCATGCCCCTTCACGCCCTGGTGTTCGACGCCTACGGCACCCTGTTCGACGTGCACGCGGTCGTCGCGCGCTGCGAGAAGTTCTGGCCCGGCAAGGGCGCGCAGCTGTCGCAGGCCTGGCGCACGAAGCAGCTCGAGTACACCTGGCAGAGGAGCCTGATGGGCCGCTACGCTCCGTTCTCGACGGTCACGCGCGACGCGCTCGCTTACTGCTGCGAGGCGCTCGGGCTGCCGCTGGACGACGCAAAGTCCAAGGCGCTGATGCAGGAATACCTGAACCTCGCGCCCTACCCCGACGTCCCCGACGCGCTCGCGAAGCTCAAGGGCGACGGCCGCAAGCTCGCCATCCTGACCAACGGCTCGCCCGACATGATCGGCGCGCTGGTGACGAACCGCGGCATGCAGGCGGACTTCGACGCGGTGCTGAGCGTCGACGGCCTGAAGATCTTCAAGCCGGCGCCGCGCGTCTACCAGCTGGCGGTCGACGCGCTGCGCGTGCCTGCCGCCGGCATCGGCTTCGTGTCGTCGAACTGCTGGGATGCGCTCGGCGCCAAGGCCTTCGGCTTCAACGTCTACTGGATCAACCGCCTGGCTGCGCCGCTGGACCGCCTCGGATTCCAGCCCGACGGCATGTTGAAGTCGCTCGGCGACCTGCCCGAGCGAATCGGGCGTTCCGGCTGAGCGCGATGAATTTCTGCTCCAACTGCGCCGCCCCGCTCGCCCGGCGCGTGCCGCCCGGCGACAGCCTGCCGCGCTACGTGTGCGACGCCTGCGGGGAGGTCCATTACCAGAACCCCAAGCTGGTGATCGGCAGCATCCCGGAATGGGACGGCCGGCTGCTCCTGTGCCGGCGCGCGATCGAGCCGCGCTACGGCTACTGGACGCTGCCCGCCGGCTTCATGGAGAACGACGAGACCGCCGGCGACGCGGCGCGGCGCGAGACGCTCGAGGAGGCCGGCGCGCGCATCGAGCTGGGCGAGCCGTTCAGCCTCATTTCGGTGCCGCAGGTGAACCAGGTGCACCTGTTTTACCGCGCGCGGCTGCTCGACCTCGAGTTCCGGCCCGGCGAGGAAAGCCTCGAGGTGGCGCTGTTCGAGGAAGCGCAGGTGCCGTGGAAGGACGTCGCCTTCCGCACCGTCGGCCTGACGCTCAAGCACTGGTTCGCCGACCGGCGCAACGGCGCCTTCGCGTTTCACGCCGAGGACATCAAGCCTCTTCCCTGAAGGGCGTCGCCGAGATCTTGTGGATCGACAGGTCGGCGCCGTTGAACTCCTCTTCCTGGCCCAGGCGCAGGCCCACCGCAGCCTTGAGCGCGCCGTAGACGATGCCGCCGCCGGCGAGCGCCACGGCGATGCCGAGCAGCGTTCCCGAGAGCTGCGACATGAAGCTCACGCCGCCCATGCCGCCGAGCGCCTTCGTGCCGAAGATGCCGCAGGCGATGCCGCCCCAGGCGCCGCACAGCCCGTGCAGCGGCCACACGCCGAGCACGTCGTCGATCTTCCAGCGGTTCTGGGTCAGGGTGAACAGCTGCACGAACAGTACCCCTGCGACGGCGCCGACGACGAACGAGCCCGCGGGATGCATCACGTCCGAGCCCGCGCATACCGCGACCAGGCCGGCGAGCGGTCCATTGTGCACGAAGCCCGGGTCGTTGCGCCCGGCGACCAGCGCGGCGAGCGTGCCGCCCGCCATCGCCATCAGCGAGTTGACCGCCACCAGGCCGCTGATCTTGTCGATCGCCTGCGCCGACATGACGTTGAACCCAAACCAGCCGACCGACAGGATCCACGCGCCGAGCGCGAGAAACGGGATCGACGAGGGCGGGTGCGCGGTCATGCGGCCGTCCTTCGTGTAGCGGCCGTGGCGCGCGCCGAGCAGCAGCACCGCGGCGAGCCCGATCCAGCCGCCGACCGCGTGCACCACCACCGAGCCGGCGAAATCGTGGAACTCGGCGCCGAAGCTCGACTTGAACCAGGCCTGGATGCCGTAGCGCTGGTTCCACGCGATGCCCTCGAACAACGGATACACGAGCGCCACCAGCGCCGCGGTGGCGAACAGCTGCGGGTAGAAGCGTGCGCGCTCGGCGATGCCGCCCGAGACGATCGCCGGCACTGCCGCGGCGAAAGTCAGCAGGAAGAAGAAGCGCACCAGCTCGTAGCCGTTCTTGGCGGCGAGCTGCTCGGCGCCGGTGAAGAACGACACGCCGTAGGCGACGCCGTAGCCGACCAGGAAATACGCCACCGTCGAGGCGCAGAAATCGGTCAGGATCTTCACCAGCGCGTTGACCTGATTCTTGGAGCGCACCGTGCCGAGCTCGAGAAACGCGAAGCCGGAATGCATGGCGAGCACCAGGATGGCGCCCAGCAGCACGAACAGCACGTCGGAACCGGACTTGAGACCCTCCATCTTCTCCTCCCTTGGATCATTTTGATTGGCTACAATCGTATTGGACATGCAACGCCGTGACTTCATCAAGTTCTGCGCGGCGGGCGCCGCGGCGGGCGCGCCCGCCTTCGCGGCCGGCGGCGCCGAGGCGCGCTACTACGCGCGCAGCAAGCTGCTCGACGAGCACGGCGCCCCGCTGCGCGCGGCGGCCGTTCCGCGCGACCGCAACCTGATCTTCAACTACCCCTACGCCGTGACGCCGTGCTTCCTGCTCAACCTGGGCCGGCCGGTCGCGCCGGCGGCGCGTCTCAGGACGGTCGACCAGCGCAGCTACGAATGGCCGGGTGGCGTGGGGCCGGACCGCTCGGTGGTCGCCTATTCCGCGATCTGCGCCCACAAGCTCAGCTACCCGACGCGCCAGATCAGCTTCATCAGCTATCGCGCCGAGGCGAGCGCGAGCGACCGCCATGCCCGCGTCATCCACTGCTGCTCCGAACACAGCCAGTACGATCCCGCCGCCGGCGGCAGAGTGGTGGCGGGTCCGGCGCCGCAGCCCCTGGCGGCGATCCTGCTCGAGCACGATCCGGCGGCCGACGAGCTCTACGCGGTCGGCACGCTCGGCGGCGAGCTGTTCAACGAGTTCTTCGCCAAGTACGAATTCCGCCTCGCCATGGAGTACGGCGCCGCGGCGCATCGGGCGGCCGGCAGCGCCGTGGCCGTGGTGCCGCTCGAGAATTACTGCCGCCAGCAGGTGAAGTGCTAGCGCGGTGATCCCCTGGCTGGAGGCTGACGCGCCGTTTCCGCCCGTCGAGCAGGCGCTCAGGGAGCCCAACGGGCTGCTGTGCGCCGGCGCCGACCTTTCGCTTGCGCGCCTGCTCGATGCGTACCGCCGCGGCGTCTATCCGTGGTACTCGGGCGACGAGCCGATCCTGTGGTGGTCCCCCGACCCGCGCATGGTACTGTACTGCGACGAGCTGAAGGCGTCGCGCTCGCTCGCCAAGAGCGTGCGCAACCGCGGCTACGAGGTGCGCCTCGACAGCGCCTTCCGCCGCGTGCTCGAAGGCTGCGCCGGGCCGCGCCGAGGCGAGGGCGGCACCTGGCTCGGCGCCGACATGCGCAGGGCCTACGCGGCGCTGCACCGCGCGGGGTACGCGCACAGCGTCGAGACCTGGAAGGACGGCGAACTGGTCGGTGGCCTGTACGGGGTCGCGCTGGGACGCATGTTCTACGGCGAGTCGATGTTCTCGCGCGCCACCGACGCCTCCAAGGTGGCGTTGGTGGCCCTGGTCGGGGAGCTGCGCGGGCGCGGCTTTCCGCTCGTCGACTGCCAGATGAGGACGCCGCTGCTCGCGTCGCTCGGCGCGCGTGAAATTCCCCGGCATGTTTTCTTGCGCCAGGTCTCGAGGTTGGTAAACTACGCCGATCCGCCCGGATCGTGGCAAAGGAGGCGCGCCTAAGGTGTCACGGCTAAACGACCTGCCGCACGCGGTTCTGCAGTTCTACGTGACGGCGCCGTATCCCTGCAGCTACCTGCCGGACCGCATGGCGCGCTCGCAGGTCGCCACGCCGAGCCACCTGATCACCACCGAGCTGTACGGCGACCTGGTCAAGTCCGGTTTCCGCCGCAGCGGCATCTTCACCTACCGGCCCCATTGCGACAGCTGCCGGGCCTGCGTGCCGGTGCGCATCCCGGTGAACGAATTCGCGCCGAACCGCTCGCAGCGCCGCGCCTGGAAGCTGCACGCCGCCCTCGCCTCGCTGACGCAGCCGCTCAAGTTCCGCCTCGAGCACTACGCGCTGTACCTGCGCTACCAGTCCAAGCGCCACTCCGGTGGCGGCATGGACAACGACAGCCGCGACCAGTATTCGCATTTCCTGCTGCAGAGCCGCGTCGACACCCGACTGGTCGAGTTTCGCGACGCGGGCCAGCTGGTGATGGTGTCGATCGTCGACTACCTGCCCGACGGCCTGTCCTCGGTGTACACGTTCTTCGAGCCCGACCGGCGCGCCGCGAGCTACGGCACCTACAACGTGCTGTGGCAGATCGAAGCCTGCCGCGCGCTCGGCCTGCCGTACCTGTATCTCGGCTACTGGATCGGCGAGAGCCCGAAGATGGCCTACAAGTCGAAGTTCTCGCCGATCGAGGGATTCGTCGGCGGCAAGTGGCAGCGGCTCGAGGCTTCTGACGCCGTCTGAGCCGCCTGAGCGGTGACACCGACCACGGCGCCGCTCGCTAGAATAGCGGCATGCTCTACGCGCTCGCGCGGCCGCTGCTTTTCGCGCTCGATCCCGAAGTCTCGCATCGCCTTACGCTCCAGCTCATCGGCGCCGCGCAGGCGCTCGGCCTCGCCAGCCTCGCCGCGCACCGGGTGCCCGGCCATCCGGTGCGCGTCATGGGGCTCGACTTCCCCAATCCGGTGGGGCTCGCCGCGGGGCTCGACAAGAACGCCGAGCACATCGACGCGCTCGCGGCGCTCGGATTCGGCTTCATCGAGGTCGGCACCGTGACGCCGCGCCCGCAGCCGGGCAACGCGCCCCCGCGCGTGTTCCGGCTTCCGCAGGCCGAGGCGCTCATCAATCGCTTCGGCTTCAACAACGTCGGCGTGGACGCGTTCCTGGGGAACGTCGCGCGCGCGCGCTGGCGCGGCGTGCTCGGCATCAACATCGGCAAGAACTTCGACACGCCCGTGGAGCGCGCCGCCGACGACTACCAGGCCTGCCTCGAGCGCGTCTACCCGGCCGCGAGCTACGTCGCGGTGAATGTGTCCTCGCCCAACACCCAGGGGCTGCGCACGCTGCAGGAAGACGCGGCGCTCGATGCCCTGCTCGCGCGCCTGGCGCAGACGCGCGAGCGGCTCGCCGAGCGCCACGGCAAGCGCGTGCCGCTCGCGCTCAAGGTCGCTCCCGACCTGGACGCCGCGCAGCTGCGCGCCATCGCCGTGGCGCTGCGCAAGCACCGCTTCGACGCGGTCATCGCCACCAACACCTCGGTGTCGCGCGAAGGGGTTGAGGGGCTGCGGCACGCCGGGGAAGCCGGAGGCCTGTCGGGCGCGCCGATCCGGGCGCGCGCCACGCGCGCCCTCGCGACGCTCGCCGCCGAGCTGCAGGGCGAGGTGCCGCTGATCGGTGTCGGCGGCATCATGAGCGGACCGGACGCGGCGGACAAGTTCGCGCATGGCGCCTCGCTGGTGCAGCTGTACACGGGCCTGATCTACCGCGGGCCGGTGCTGATCGCGGAATGCGCGTCGGCCTACCGCGCGCGCGACGCGGGCCGCGCCTGATCGCCGCCGTGAAGCGCCGCGCCGTCGCCCTGATCGACGAGAGCCGCTGCATCGGCTGCACGCTGTGCATCGCAGCCTGCCCGGTGGACGCGATCATCGGCGCACGCCGGCTGATGCACACGGTGGTCGAGCCGTGGTGCATCGGCTGCCGGCTGTGCCTGCCGCCCTGCCCGGTCGACTGCATCGACATGGTCGCGCCGCCGTCCGGCAGCGGCTGGAGCACGGCCGACGCGCGTGCCGCGAGAGCGCGTCACGCGGCGCGCAAAGCGCGCCTCGAGCGGGACCGGCCGCGCAACTCCGCGCCCGCGGCGCGCCGCGCGGCGATCGCCGCGGCGCTCGAGCGCGCGCGCAAGAAAAGGGGCGCCGTGTGAACGCGGCGCGGCGCCACGAGATCTTTGCGCGGCTGCGCGCCGCCAATCCCAGCCCGCGCAGCGAGCTCGTGTTCCGCTCGCCCTACGAGCTGCTGGTGGCCGTGGTGCTCTCGGCTCAGGCCACCGACAAGTCGGTCAACCTCGCCACCGCGGAGCTCTACCGGGTCGCCGACACGCCGCGACGCATGCTCGCGCTCGGCGTCGAAGGGCTCGAGCGGCACATCCGCAGCATCGGCCTCTACCGCAACAAGGCGAAGAACGTGATCGCGCTGTCGAAGATCCTCGTCGAGGAGCACGGCGGCGAGGTGCCCGCGGAGCGCGCCGCGCTCGAGCGTCTGCCGGGCGTGGGACGCAAGACCGCCAGCGTGGTGCTCAATACCGCGTTCGGCGAGCCGACGATCGCGGTCGATACGCACATCTTCCGCGTCGCCAACCGCACCGGGCTCGCGCCCGGGAAAACCCCGCTGGAAGTCGAGCAAAAGCTGGAGAAGTTCACGCCGCCGGAATTCCTGCGCGACGCGCACCACTGGCTGCTGCTGCACGGACGCTACGTGTGCGTGGCGCGCAAGCCGAAGTGCCCCGCTTGCGCGATTCGCGACCTGTGCGGGTACCGGGGCAAGACGCGCGATGTTTAATCCGACGCGCGAGCAGGTGCGTGACTTCTTCTTCGAGACCTGGCGCAAGTACCGCGCCGGCGAGCCGCTCGCCGGGCTGGAGGCGCCGGCGCTCGAGGTCGTGCTGCTGCACCCGGAATACCATGCGCTGCTCGATCGGCCGGAACGCAGCCGCGAGCAGGAGTATTTCCCGGAGCTCGGGGAGACCAATCCGTTTCTCCACCTGAGCCTGCACCTGGCGGTGGAGGAACAGCTGTCGATCGACCAACCCCCGGGGGTGGCGGCGCGCTTCGCGGCGCTCAGCGCGCGCTTCGGGGAGCGCCACGCGGCGCTGCACGAGGCGATCGAATGCCTGGCCGAGATGGTGTGGCGCGCGCAGCGCGACGCCGCTCCGCCCGACGGCGCCGCCTACCTGGAGTGCCTGGAGCTTCGCGCGCGGCGCTGATCAGCGCTCGCTGTGCAGTGGCGAGGGCTGGCTGGCGAACCACGCCGCGATGTCCAGGATGTCCTGCTGGGACAGCGTGCTCGCCATGCCGTTCATGATGGGGTTCTTGCGC
>Ga0316628_100000341_pt1 | contig 29015 bp, 25 predicted proteins | sample OWC_Aug_M2_C1_D5_FD_207648 | JGI IMG/M metagenome (GOLD analysis project Ga0316628, IMG submission 207648) | Wetland soil microbial communities from Old Woman Creek delta, Ohio, United States - OWC_Aug_M2_C1_D5_C | ecosystem: Environmental > Terrestrial > Soil > Wetlands | place: USA: Ohio...
CGTGTGTCAGGAAACTGACAAGCAAGGTTCTTATGGGGCTGGGGTTCAGCAATGAACCCTGGCTACCAGACCACATATGGCAGTTCTGTTAAAACAGCATATTTCCTTTGTAAATCATTATTGCCTACTGATTTTGTTATTCGTCAATGTGATTGAATAAAAGAAGTCTCAATCTATTTATTCATTGCCTGAAAATATGCATAGAGAGCATCATAAACAGCAAATTGTTTCGCGATATTCTCGTGATCATCTTTGCAGATCATTCTGAATCCATCTGCTATTGTTCTCAGTCCAGCTGATTCAGGGGTAAGGGAGATGTCTTTTGGAACATCAGCTCCGTGTACAACTTTTGCCACATGATGGATAGCCTTATCTTCGATCTTGTAATGGTCTATCAGGACCTCAAAAGTGCATTTACCATCTTCCGTATGGGTAAATTGTGCATTAGGAGCATCATATGAAATTGCCTTTTCCTTCTCAGCAACTGCAAGAACTTCTGTTGGAGAAACAAAAAGAAACTCTGCATCTTTGTCAATGAAGGTCTTTATTAACCAGGGGCATGCGATCCTGTCAACTTTTGCTTTTTCCCTTGTAACCCATTTCATAGTGAACCTCCAGTTACTGTATGGTAATTGTTTTACTCCTCATCATAACCCCTATAAAAAATAGGGAAGCAATCGCGATAAGCATAAGCGACGCACATAAAAAAGAATATCCTATCCCATACTGTGTAGCAACAATTCCTGCGAGAATAGGACCTGTTGTATGTCCTATGTCCATTATTGAACCAAGGGTTCCCATTGCCGAACCCCTTGTGCTTTGTTTGCTCAAATCAGCGATAAATGCAGATGTCGCAGAAGTAACTATTGAGAGACAAAGACCAAATAATACACTCAATAAGAGAAGTGTTATAAAGGATTTAAAAATGAAAAAGCTTCCGATACATAATGAACCAATGATCGTCCCCACTAATATCTGAGGCTTCCTTCCGTGTCTATCAGAAAACTTTCCCATGAGGGGTTTTGTGAGTGCAATGGTGATAATTTGGGCTGAGAGGAATATCCCGATTTCATAAGCTGTCAACCCGATGCTCTTGGAATGCAGTGGCAGAAATGTTTCGAAGATTCCATAGGCAAAAAGTATTGAGGCCTCAACCACACAGGTTAAGAGTATGTTTTTATCAGATAAAACAGCCTTTAAAGGATTCAGTATTTCTGTGTTTGCTTTTTTGATATTAACTTGTTCAGAAGGGTTAGGCAGCCGCAGTATGAATATGAGCGTTATAATTCCCGCTATGCCACATACAAGATATACTACCTTAAAACTTACATTAGGATTGGAAGACAAGAATCCTAAAATACTTCCTCCAATTATAGGAGCCATAAACCTCCCGCCAAGAGTTGATGTAGAGAACCATCCAATTTTTTCTCCTCTTTCCTCTTGAAAAATGTCAGCAACCAATGCCATACCAACTGGGATGAAAATGGCTGTAGCAAAGCCGTGATAGAATCTAACAAAAGCAAGCTGCCACAAATTGGTTACGAAAAGATAGAGAAAGGGGGCTGTGGAGAATATAATTGCTGAAAATACCATCATTCGTTTCCTTCCCAATCTGTCCGAGAATATTCCTGCTGGTATGCTTGCAATGATACCTGTAAATGCTGATACTCCTGCTATACTTCCTACTCCTGTTGGGGTAGCGCCGAGATGTTCAGTAAATAAGGGGAGCACAGGGCTTTTGGAAATGGTTGAGCTGAAGATTGCAAACAAGCCTGAAATACAAAGTAAAAAAAACGGAGTAATTTTCAACATATTTAAACATTATCACTTAAAAGAGGACTAAAAAGAAAAATAATTTATCAGACCGAGGTATGTTGATTTGTTTTGAAATTCATCACACCTTTCGATTGCCTGAGTTTATCTGTTCGTAGGTGACACAAACGCTCTGCGGTTACGACATTGCTCCGCACCACAATATTCTTCCAAGAAACGTGTATTTCTCCTCGCATTGAACGCCTTGGCAATATAAACAACCGTGTCATTCAAAGCGAAAGAAATGCCAATGATCTGTCTCGCTTTGTTTGCTTGAATGGGAAATGAACATGTGTCAGCGACTAATGCTTTTGCACACTCCTGTGAGTACTCGGTGGGAATTGAAGACTTCGCAACTGAGATTTTTTATGAACGAGTTGCCCTCAACAAAAATTGTCGTGTCTGAAGGGTTAGAGATTCTCTGACATTTACGCCGTGGGAAAGCCCGCACATTCGGAAGGGTCTCCTTTGATCTTTTCGATCGCATGAGGCAGAGCATCTAAAATTACCGCGAGGTTTTCTTTTACTGCCTTAGGGCTTCCCGGAAGGTTAATGATTAGAGACTTACCTCTTACACCTGCCACTGCCCTTGAAAGCATAGCCCTGTTTGTCTTTTTAAGACCTTCAAGCCGCATTGCTTCGGCGATGCCCGGTACCTGTCTGTCGATTACTTCAAGGGTTGCATCGGGGGTGACATCTCGTGGTGAAAGTCCGGTTCCGCCGGTTGTGAGGATTAAGTCAACCTTTTTGCTGTAATTGACGAGTTTTTTCTTAATAAGCTCTTTTTCATCAGGCAGGATTTCATAGTATTTGACTTCGGCATCGATGCTCTTTAACAGCTCTCGAATCAAAGGGCCGCTTAAATCTTCACGCTTACCCTCTGATCCCTTATCACTTAAAGTCAAAACAGCAACTGTAATCATAACTCTCATGCCCGTTTTAATCACAGCCTCTCCGGCAGGCTTCTTCCGTATGCCTTTCTTGTCACTGATATTAATGGAGACTACTTTTCCTTTCACGTTATCCAAAGCTTTCGCTTCTATGTGCCCATCTCCCAGCTTGCCAAGTATTTTCTCTGTTCCGGGGTCAGCATATCTATCCTGATCCCCATTGCTTTGAGTTTAAGGAATGCAATCTTTCCGTCAATCTCTTCAGGAACACTGTACACCTTTTTTTCAAGCCTTTTATGATTTTTTGCAATGTATTCCGCACAGAGAGCCTGATTTGCGAAACTCATATCCATCACTGCAGATGGATGCCCCTCAGCGGCGGCAAGGTTCACAAGCCTTCCCTCGCCGAGTAAATATATCCTCCTGTTGTTTTTAAGGGTAAATTCCTCGACAAAGTCTCTGATGATCCTTCTGGACTTTGACATCTTTTTCAGATCGTCTATCGATATCTCTACATTGAAATGGCCTGAATTTGAGAGTATCGCGCCATCCTTCATTGCCGAGAAGCATTCCTTCGAAATGACACTGATGTCTCCGGTTGCCGTGACAAAGATGTCTCCTATCTTAGATGCCTCTCTGATGGGCATTATCTCAAAACCGTCCATTGTGGCTTCCAATGCCCTGAGAGGGTTGCTCTCTGTAATGATGACTCTTGCGCCCATTCCCTTTGCCCTCATCGCAATGCCTTTTCCACACCACCCATACCCGGAGACAACAAAAACGGATCCGGCGATCAGGCGGTTTGTAGCCCTCATTATCCCGTCCATGGTGCTCTGTCCCGTGCCATAACGGTTGTCGAACAAATACTTTGTGTACGCATCATTCACGGCAATTATCGGATATCTGAGGACACCTTTTTCCGCCATAGCCCTCAGGCGGATAACCCCCGTGGTAGTTTCCTCCGTACCCCCTATGATATTGTCGATTAAATCCTTTTTCGTTGTGTGGAGGGTTGATACAATGTCAGCGCCGTCGTCCATGGTCATGTGGGGCCTGTATGAAAGGGCATCATTTATATGCCTGTAATAGGTCTTGTTGTCTTCACCTTTTATCGCAAAGACGGGGACTTTAGAAAATTTGACGAGGGAAGCTGCGACGTCGTCCTGAGTACTGAGGGGATTGGATGCACAGAGAGAGACTTCAGCCCCGCCCGCCTTCAGGGTTTCCATGAGATTGGCTGTCTCTGTCGTGACATGGAGGCAGGCTGCCAACCTGAAGCTTCTTAAGGGTTTTTCTTTTTCGAATCTCGATGAGATACTTTTAAGAACGGGCATTTCCTGTGCAGCCCATTCAATCCTGAGCTTCCCCTTCTTCGCTAAGTTGACATCCTTAATATCACTTTTTACCATTATTTCCCTTTCTCTTATTTAATCTAAGAATTCCTCGAAGCTCTGCTCCGTGGGAGAATCTTCTTTTATTATGTTTGTCATTCCCGCTTGTCGGGAATCCTTCTTTAACGAAAAGATGCAGAAAGATTCCGGACGAGCCGGAATTACGGACTCAATCGCTTGCAGTTGTACGGACAATATCTGCAGTATCCCAATGTTTAACGCTATATGCTAAAGCCCTGCTTCCTTCCTTAATATCTCCGCCATGTCTGTTTTTTCCCAGGTAAAGTCAGGGTCGTTTCTTCCGAAGTGTCCATATGCGGCTGTTTTCTTGAAGATCGGCCTCCTGAGATCAAGGGTGTCTATCATGCCCTTTGGCGTAAGGTCAAAGTTCTTCCTTATGATCTTTACTATCTTCTCCGGCGCTATCTTGCCTGTCCCGAATGTCTCTGCAAGAACCGATACCGGTTCAGGCAACCCGATGGCATATGCGACCTGTACCTGAACCCTGTCAGCAATACCGGCAGCAACGATATTTTTTGCTACATACCTTGCCATGTAAGACCCTGACCTGTCCACCTTCGTAGGGTCCTTGCCGGAGAAGCAGCCGCCGCCATGGCTTCCCACACCTCCGTAACTGTCAACTATGATCTTCCTGCCTGTGAGCCCGGTGTCACCCATCGGCCCCCCCACAACAAAACGGCCTGTGGGATTCACATAATACTTGATATGCTCCTCATCAAGCAGTTCAGCCGGCACTGTCGGCTTAATCACCTTTTCAATTATGTCTTCCCTTATATCCTTAAGAGTGACTTCAGGACTGTGCTGGGTCGAAATAACGATACTGTCCACCCTGACCGGTCTGCTGTTCTTGTACTCAACAGTAACCTGTGTCTTTCCGTCAGGCCGCAGATAGCCGAGAATATCCTTTTTCCTGAGCTCTGATAATCTCATGGCAAGCTTATGGGCGAGCAATATCGGCAGAGGCATGAGTTCTTCTGTCTCGTTACACGCATATCCGAACATGAGGCCCTGGTCACCGGCACCGCCTACATCAACGCCGAGAGCGATGTCCGAGGATTGGCCGTGAATAGACGTGATCACCGCGCATGTCTCGTAATCGAATCCGTATTTTGCCCTTGTATAACCGATATCCTTTATTGTCTCTCTTACGATGTCGGGAATTTCGACATAACAGCTGGTACTTATCTCACCGGCCACGAATGCCAATCCTGTTGTCACAAGCGTTTCACACGCGACTCTTGCTTTAGGATCTTTTGCAATGATGGAATCGAGTATCGCGTCAGAGATCTGATCGGATATCTTGTCCGGATGGCCTTCTGTGACGGACTCTGAGGTAAAAAAATAATTCTTAGCCAGCATATTCACCCCCTAAGGATACAAAATTAACACCTTAAAAGTAATAGAAATATTAACACATTTTATAAACAATTCACTATAAGAAAATTGGGATGAGTTGTGAGCTTTCAGTGAAAATCCATTTGATTAAAGGCTCGGTCTCAGTGCTTTCAGGTTCAGTTGCAGGTTTCTGACGCCGTCCCATTCATTCACAAGAGGCGTATATACAGCATCAACAGTGGTTGAAACGCTGAGCTTTTCAAGAAATGAAGCCATGTAAAAACCTATTGCATCGAGAGACTGGTCTTTCTGCCTGAGCTTCATCTTCAGGTGGTTCTCCTTGACTATCTTCGGGAAGAGAACTTCAAGTCTTTTTGATCCAAGGAGCGGCGCCGGATTGCCGGACCCGAAGGGTTCGAGCATCTCGAACTCCCTCGTTAGATTAAAACTGATATCAGAAAGATCGACATCAGCATCTATCCCCAGTGAAGGAACGAAATCACTCTCGGTAAGCATCTCATTTGCAATTCTGTTCACGCATTCCTCGAAGGAAGAAATGTCTCGGGACTCTAATTCCAGTCCTGCAGCCTGCTTATGCCCGCCAAATTTTTTCAGGAATTTCTTACTGCCTGCAAGCGCCCTGAATATATCAAAAGACGGGATGCTTCTTGCCGAACCTCTGGCAATATTCCCCTCCACAGAGAGGAGAATCGCAGGGCGGAAAAATTCTTCTGTGATCCTTGATGCGACGATTCCAATGACACCCCTGTGCCATCCTTCCGAGAAAAGTACGACGACCGGACTTAGCCCCTTATTTTTGAGTATGGACAGGGCCTGCTGATACACTTCTTCCTCAATCCGCTGTCTCTCCGTATTCAGTTTATCAAGCCACAAAGCTATCTCGATCGCCTCGCTCTCAGAATCGGTAAGCAGGAGATTGGGGACATTGTTCGAATCAGAAATCCTGCCAGCGGCGTTGATCCTCGGGATGATTGTGAATAAAAGCAGGCCGCTTTTTATTGCCTTTCCGTCGATGTTCGAAACCGTTTTCAACGCCTGCAATCCCGGCCGCCTTCCGTTCTCTATAAGCTTTAATCCTTCTTTCACGATAAGCCTGTTTTCACCGGTCAACGGTACGAAATCGGCCATCGTTCCGAGGGCGGCAAGGTCCAGCAGATCATAAATCACGGCTTCTGAATCGTAACCGGCCGACATGGCTAAGGCTTGGGCAAGCTTAAAGGCAACTCCGGACCCTGAAAGGTTTGCAGAGGGAGACTGAAGGCCGGAGACCTTGGGATTGATAACAGCGAAGGCATCCGGTAGCAGAAAGTTGTCACCAGCCACCCCTTCCCTTACCCTCCCCTCTTGAGGGGGAGGCATGGGTGGCTCGGCAACTTCTCTAACAGCTGGTTCATGATGGTCGGTGATTATGATATCGATGCCCTCTTTCCTGCACTGAGCTGTTGCCTCAAATGAGGTTATGCCGCAGTCGACGGTTATTATCAGAGAGGCGCCCGTCTGTTTCGCTTCTTTCAGGGAAGAGAGGTTGAACCCGTATCCGTGTTTCATCCTGTGAGGGATAAAGGAGCTGCAGCATATGCCGAGAGTCTTCAACGTCCTTAGGATAATTGCCGTCGCCGAGAGGCCATCCACATCGTAATCGCCGTGGACGAGAACTTTCTCTCCTCTTTTTGCTGCAGACAGTATCCTGTCGGCAGCAGTCTTTATCCCGTCTATGTCAAAGGGGTCGGACAGCAGGGACATACGAGGGTTAAGGAAAGAATCGATCTCTCCCAATGTCTTAATCCCTCTGTTAATCAGTATTTGCGCGAGAACGGGTGAAATGGATGCGGCTTTCGATAGATACTTTATATAATCAGGATTTGTCTTGTTGACAAGCCAGCGCCTATGCACAACGCTTAAAAGAGTCCGAGGGTTCCAGGGTCCAAGGATTCCAGGGAAAAAATCCTTACACCCGAATCCTGGAACCCTTGACCCCTTGAATCCTCATTATTTCTTTGCAAACGGTCTCTTGCCTCCCCATACAAGCACTAAAGGGCTTGCAACAAATATTGAAGAATATGTACCAACGATGACCCCCATGATCATGGCGAGTGAAAAGTCATGCAGTACCTCGCCGCCGAAGAAAAAGAGTGCTATCGAGGTAAGAAGGACTGTTGTTGAAGTTATAATTGTCCTTGATAGGACCTCATTGATGCTGCTGTTCATTACGGCCTCGACGCTTTCTCTCTGCTTTATTTTGAGGTTTTCCCGTATCCTGTCAAATACGACCACAGTATCTGTCAGTGAATAACCGGCGACGGTGAGAAGGGCTGTTACGAGGATGAGATTAATCTCCCTTCCCATGAGATAAAACAACCCGAGAACCGCTAGAACATCGTGAAAAGTGGCGATGGTTGCACCAACGCCGAACTTGAACTGAAATCTGAAGGCAATATAGATAAGGATTCCTATAACCGCGACCGCAACAGCCTTTGCCGCGTCTGCCCTCAGCCTTCCCCCAACCTTGGGCCCAATGACGGTTGTTGAATCGACCACGTATTTGTTGTCAGGGAATTTCTGACTCAGTATGTTCGTTACTGAATCCGAAACCTGGCCGAGCTCATGCTCTTCCTTCTTGACCCTAATGAGGATCTTGTTCTCCGTCGGCAGGTCCTGGAGGTCAAAGTCTTTTAACCCTCCGTTTTCGAGTGCAATTCTGATATCGTGCAGTACCACAGGCTTTTCAAACTTAAACTGTATGGCAGTCCCCCCGGCGAAATCTATTCCGAGGTTTGCACGGCCCGTTGCTATCTGCACAATCGCGAGAATACCGATAATCACAAGAATCCCTGAAAAAACAAAGGCAATATATCTCTTGCCGAGAAAGTTAATATTCGGATTTTTAATTAGCTCTATCATTCATTCTCCTCACAGATTATTAGACTATATGCTCAGCTTCTTTAATTCTCTTTTAATGTTGATAATATCGAAGACCGACTTTGTTCCGATCAAAGCCGTGAAAAGGTTTATCGCCACGCCGAGGCTTAGTGTGACAGCAAAGCCCTTTATTGGCCCTGTACCGAACTGAAACAAAACCGCTGCTGTTATCAATGTGGTGACATGGGAGTCAAAAATCGTCCAGAATGCTTTGTCATAGCCTGAATCGACTGCTGAGCGAGGAGTCTTCCCTGCCCTCAGCTCATCCCTCATCCTCTCGAACATAAGGACATTCGAGTCGACAGCCATGCCGATGGCAAGGATAATCCCGGCAATGCCCGGCATTGTCAGAGTCGCATTCAGGGATGCCATTGCACCGAGGAGGAGTATAATATTCAGTAGCAGGGCAAAGTCAGCGATAACTCCGGAAAACCTGTAGTAGAAAATCATGAATAAGACAACCGCCAGAGTGCCGATAATACCGGCCATCTTTCCGGCCTCTATCGAATCTCTCCCAAGCGAAGGACCGACAGTGACATTCTGAAGCATTTTCATGGGTGCAGGAAGCGCGCCTGCGCGTAAGACAATGCTGAGATCCTTTGCCTCTTCCATCGTGAAGCTCCCGGTTATCTGGGCATTACCGCCCGATATTTTCTCCTGTATCACCGGTGCGGAATAAACGGTGTTGTCAAGGATTATAGCAAGCCGCTTTTTGACGTTCGCCCCGGTTACCTCTTCAAAAAGCTTTGCCCCCACAGCATTGAAAGATATCGAGACATAGGGCTCACTGAATCTTGTATCGATATTGACCTTTGCATCACTTAAAAGATCTCCGGTGAGTGCCGCCTGTTTTTTCAGAATGAGAGGAATCTTTCTCACCACGCCTGTCTCCTTGTTCACCTTTTTCTCAAAAAGTATTTCATCATCCGGAGGGATTTTTTCGGCAAACTGTTTCAGAAGATTCTCTTCGTCGCCGGCTGAAATAGATTGGGGAAGCTCTGCAGCCACCTTTGTATCATCGTCCACAATCTTGAATTCGAGCTGGGCTGTCTTGCCGATCAGGTCGATAGCCCGCTTCGGGTCCTTCACACCGGGGAGCTGAACAACAATCTCATTTTCACCCTGTCTGTGAATGGTAGGCTCAGAAACACCGAACTGATCTATCCTGTTGCGGATCGTTTCAAGGGCCTGATCAACAGCATTATCTTTTATCCTGCTCATTTCCTTATCCGAAATTCTGTATACAAGCCTGCTTCCCGTCTCAACAGGGGCGAGAACGGGGTAGTTGTCTTCAACAACCTTCCTTATTTCAGTATTTGGAGGGCTAATTGTAATATTAAGCCCGCTCACATTTACATCAGCCGTTAGGTTTTTCTTTGTAATCAATTCCTTCAGCGCGGATGCGTACCTCTCAGTAGTTATTTCGACAGACTTGTCCCCCTCGACCTCGAATACAAGATGTAATCCGCCCTGAAGGTCAAGCCCCAGCACAATACCTTTGTTGGGCATATTTTTCTGCCACCACTCAGGCATATACTGAAAGGCCGGGGTGTTTGGAAGAAAGAAGACGACCGCAAGAATAAGGGTCACACCTATAAGGATCAATCTCCAGAGAATCTTTTTTTTCATTCACCCTCCACTTATATCTGAAATACTAAATACGAAATTCTAAATTCTAAACAAGCTCTAATTAGAGTCCTGTTTATAAACTCTCTTTGTCTGTCATTCCGGCAGTCCTTAAGCCGAAATCTATTTGTACTTACCGGATTTCCGCTCAACATACTGCGGGAATGACGGCTCAGTTGTTAGGTTTATAAACAGACACTAATTAATCAGTCTTCATCCGAAGCAGCTCTCAGCGTCGCAACATATGCCTTGCCGAGCTTTATCTTCACGTTTTCGCCGATCTTGACGGTTACGGTATTAGTACCAACGGACTCGATAACTCCATAAATGCCGCCTGAGGTGACAATCTTATCTCCTTTTTTGAGATTATCGATCATGTTTTTGTGTTCCTTGGCTCTTTTCTGCTGTGGCCTTATAAGAAGGAAATAGAAAACGACAAAGATGAGGATAAGGGGAATAAGGCTTCCCAAAAGACCTCCCGCACCGCCCTGCCCGGCGGCTCCCGGCGTGGGTCCCATTGCATATGCTATATCTATAATATCGGTCAGCATCCAACACCTCCAAAAATTTTAATTGATACTATACCCTCTTTGAATGTTATTTATCAACCCAAGGGGCAAATCGCGACAGAATCGATTGGTTTTGCTATTTGTTTTTCATTCATCCATAACCAAATTGAGCGATTCTTATGAAAAAGCCTGCAGAATTGTCATTCCGAACCCTTCCTTGTCATTCTGAGCGAAGCGAAGAATCTCATTCCTTTTGCTCAGGATAAATTCCGTGAGGAATCTCGTCTTTTAGTGGTAAAGATTGCCACGTCGCTTCGCTCCTCGCAATGACAGCCTTAAAAGATTCGCGCAATTTGGGTTACAATAAAAACATGTCAAAAATATTCTTTTCCGGTATCGGTGGCAGCGGAGTATCGGCCCTTGCGAGTTTTATGGCAGACCGTGGACATATTGCCGTCGGTTCCGACCGGTTGTTCGACAAAATTCCTGATCATCCGGTCTGTAAAATTTTAAAGGCCAAAGGTATAAGAATTGCACCTCAGGATGGATCCGGGATTGACAAATCCTTTGATTTCGTAGTTTTCAGTACCGCCGTGGAAGACAATCAGCCGGAAGTATTGAAGGCAAAAGAACTTGGTGTCCCGATAAAGACCCGCCCGCAGTACCTGTGTGAGATCGTATCGGCATTTAAGACGGTTGCAGTAGCCGGAACAAGCGGGAAATCTACCACAGCGGGCATGCTTACATTCCTGATGGACAGACTTGGCCTGGGACCTAATTTCATTGGAGGCGGGCGGGTAAAGCAATTTAAGACCGGGAGCAATCCCGGCAATTCTCTCACAGGCAGTTCTGATCTCTTGATCGCAGAAGCTTGCGAATCAGACGGCTCGATTGTCGATTATTATCCCTTTGTCACGATTATAACGAACCTGAGCCTTGACCACAACGAAATCGGGGAAACGGCAGAGATGTTCGAAATCCTCGGCAGGAACACCAAAGAGAAGATTATTGTGAATGGTGATGATGAGAATTTAAGCCGTTGCCGTATCAAAAAGCCGATACGGTTTTCTATCGGTACAGACTCTGAATACAGGGCGGAAGCCGTCGAATATCAGCCGTTCAGCACAAATTTTTCCTTACATGGGATACCCTTCAAGCTTTCTCTCCCGGGGAAACATAATCTTTACAACTCCCTCCCTTGTATTGCTTTGCTTGCAGAAATGGGGATTTCACTGAGGGATATCGCCCGCATCCTTCCTGATTTTTCAGGCATTGACCGCCGTTTTGATATTTATATGAATAATGAAAAACGCCTGGTGATAGACGATTATGCACATAACCCTCATAAGATAACCTCTCTGATGGAAACTGTGAAAAAGATCCGGGAAAGAATCTGCTATATCTTCCAGCCTCACGGGTACGGACCTACGCGCTTGATGAAGAGGGAATATATTAAGGTCTTTACAAGCAGTCTTCGCAAAGAGGATCACCTGATACTGCTTCCCATATTCTATGCCGGCGGGACATCGATAAGGGATATTTCGAGTGAAGACCTGTGCAATGAGATTACGGCTGCAGGTAGATCCGCAGAGGTTTTGCGCGAGAGGTCTCTGCTGCTCAACCGCTTGAAAGAATGGGATAACTACGTGGTTTTTGGGGCGCGTGACGAGTCTTTGGCAGAGTTTGTAAGAGAGATAGCACTGAGGTTGGAATGAATATATTTCTATATGACACCCTTCCCTCAATCCCCTCCCGTCAAGGGAGGGGCTGTGATGACTTGCATCAAGAATACTCTCGACTTTTTCTGTCCCTGCGACGAGAGTTTCTTTCACGCACCTCCCCTGGCGGGAGAGGTTAGGGGTGAGGGGCATCGTTCGATGAAAAAATATTTTCTTCACAGAGAGCCCTCTGGTCTGAAAATCAACTACGAAAAGGAACTCAACAGGGAACAGTACGCTGTCATCATGCATAATAGCGGACCCATGCTTGTGCTTGCCGGCGCCGGCACCGGGAAAACGAGGACTGTTACCTATCGTGTTGCGCGTTTGATCGAAACGGGCGTCAGGCAGGAAAACATATTACTCCTGACGTTCACTAACAAAGCCGCGAGGGAGATGATGAGAAGGGTTGAGTTTTTAATTGGCAGGAACATCCAGGGGCTCTGGGGAGGGACCTTTCACCATATCGGTAATATGCTTCTAAGGCTTCATTGCCGGCTTATCGGCTTCAGGGAAGGTTTCTCCATCCTTGACAGGGAAGATTCAAAAGATTTGTTCGATGTATGTCTGGCGGAAATAAAAAAGAGGGAAACAATAATTCCCAAGGGTTCCGTCCTCTGCGAGATGTACAGCCTTGCGAAGAACAAAGAAAGCAGTATTGATGAGGTCATTGTTTTGCGGTTCCCGCATTTTTATAATGCCATCGATGAAATAAAAGAAACGATCACGCGTTATGATAAGAAGAAGCGCGACCTCAATCTGATGGACTTTGACGACCTTCTGACAAACTGGAAAAGACTGCTCCTTGAGAATGAGAATATCCTTGAGTACTATTCATTAAAGTTTGCGCACGTGCTCGTTGACGAGTATCAGGACACGAATAAATTACAGGCTGAGATTGTTGATCTGTTGGCGCGGGGGAACAGAAACCTAATGGCGGTTGGTGACGACGCCCAGTCGATCTATTCTTTCAGGGGAGCGGATTTTGAAAACATTCTGAAATTCCCCGAGCGGTACCCCGATGTAACTGCCTACAGCTTAACGACTAACTACAGGTCCATACCGGAAATCCTCTATCTCGCAAATCAGAGTATCGTGCACAATGCGAGACAGTTCCATAAGGAGCTCCGCTCCGTAAAAAGCCCCGGAAATATTCCCTGTATGGTGCCTCTCAAAGATATATTCCAGCAGGCCGATTTCGTGGCCCAGAAAATACTCGATATCAATGCGGAGGGGATAACATTAAACGAGATCGCGGTGCTTTACCGTTCGCACTATCAGTCGATGGAGCTTCAGATGGAGCTCCAGAGAAGAAGCATCCCATTTGAGGTGAGATCGGGTTTGAAGTTCTTTGAACAGGCGCATATCAAGGACGTCCTCTCTTTCCTCAGGGTGGTGATCAACCCTTACGATGAACTCGGCTGGAAAAGGATAGTCAAACTGATACCTGGTATCGGCAATGTGACCGCGGGAAGACTCTGGGAATCGATAAGCAAATCCGGGAGTCCCCTCGATGCGATAGGTGGAATGGGAGGGCTCGTGCCCAAAAAGGCACTGGACGGATTCTCCCTCTTCCTTGAACTCTTAAAGATACTGAGAAATGCAGGCCAGGGCGAAATGCCCTTGCAGCCTTCAGCCGCGATAGAACACATACTCAGACATGGGTACGAAGACTTCCTCTACAGCCATTATCCGAACGCAGACGACAGGATAGAAGACATCGAGCAGATGATGAGGTTTGCACTAAAATATACCTCGCTCGAAACCTTTGTGAGCGAATTAAGCCTCCAGAGCGCATCCGGTGAGGTTGAGGAAGGGGATGAGGACAGGGAATGTGTTATACTTTCTACTGTGCATCAGGCAAAAGGCCTTGAGTGGAGCACTGTTTTTGTTATAGGGCTGAATGACGGCAGGTTTCCATCGGTCAGATCGCTGAAAACCGATTATGAGGAAGAAGAGAGAAGACTTTTCTATGTTGCGGTTACGAGGGCAAAGGACGAACTTTGTCTCTGTTATCCGATTACATCAGAGAGCTGGCACGGCCTGGATTTTTTACGCCAGTCGAGGTTTTTAAAGGAATTGCCTGAAGACGCATATGAAGAGATCATGGTTGAAGAGGATATGAATGACATACCTTGAGGCCATAAAGGACGGCTTCAGGCTGGTGAACAGGAACTGGCAGCTTGTGCTGATACAGATCAGCATGGTGTTTATCAGCAGCATCGGATTCTTCATCATAGTCGGTATCCCGCTCGCGATCGCATTCATCATATTCGGCATCGACCTCACGGGGTTCGCAGACATACGGGATATCTTTGGGATACTGAGAGGACCCTCTGACTTACTCTCAAAATACCTCGGTCTTTTTCTCATCGTTCTGTCGAGCTTTCTGTTTTATATCATCATGGTTGCATTGCTGGGTATTTATATATTCGGAGGTGCGGTCGGTGTTATCGGAAGATCGATCAGGGAGGGAACCCGGGGATTCAATATCCGAATATTTTTCGAAGAGGCAAAAAGGCTGTTTTTCCATCTGCTCGGGTTCACGTCGGTGATAGGCATTATATTTATAATTGCGGCTTTTGCCCTCGGCGTTTTGGGCGGGGGCATAGCAGCAGTTGTATCATTTGCACAGAGCCAGGATTCGACTCTTGCCCTTTTCTTCGGCACTTTCTTTTCCCTGCTGCTTATAATAATTGCGCTGGTCCTCATCCTCGGAATCTTATCGATAACGCTCTATGGAATCGCTTCGATCGTCTTTAAGGACACAGGCTCCCTGAAATCCATCAGAGAGGCAGTAAATTATCTGGTCAGACACCCCAATGCATTCTGGCTCTATGCCATGCTTTTTACGGGATATCTAATGGCAAGCTTCCTAATTATTCTCCTCAGTTATCCCTTTACGTTAATCCCCATAATAGGAACAATCCTTTCCTTCCCGTATCAATTGATCTCTTATGCCTTCGAAACCTATCTTGGTCTGACGATCATCGCGGCTATCCTTACATATTACTACTCCACAGAAATATCGGTCAGGCCTGCGGAGCCTGTGACCGAAGGCCCTGCTGCGCCTGGCGAGGAGGAGGAAAAATCGGCACAGGATGCAGAACTAAACAGTAATGCGCAGGAATAATGAAATTATCGATCAGATTCAAAAGTCGGCATATGACTTCAGCGGAGGGCTAAGAGGTGTTGATAATAGAAAGTTTCATTAAATCCCTCCTAACCTACCTTTGCCAAAGGGAGGAATTATTCCTCTCTTTGGCAACGAGGGGGAAGGGGAGATTTCCATAATTTGACAACCCCATTTCACTTAACGCTTACAAACCAGAGAATACTATTCTTCCTGTTTTTTCAGCAGTCTTAACGCCTTCTCGTGGAGTCTTTCATTTCCCGATACAAGCAATGATGTGGATTTTTTAAGGCCGACTTCGGTTGTTTCTATCATGTCACCGTTCATATCAGTAAAAATTCCTCCCGCCTCTTTGACGAGGAGCCAACCACCGCCGAAGTCGAAACTTCGGGAGGGTGAGGGGTTCGCGAAGACACTGATCGCACCGTATGCGAGATACGCGAGATCAAGGGCTGTGGCGCCGAAGCACCGTGTCTTTCTCGATTCCGAGAGGATCGGACCAATACGTGGAATATCTTTATGAGGAGACTGGGCTTCGTATGCTACGAGATAAAATATATCATCCTTTTGTGTACTTATCCTTTCTTCGTTCAAGAATGCTCCGTCACCTCTCTCCGCCCAGAACTCATCACCGTTGATAAGGTTCACCACGTAGGCCAGTCCGATATCTCCCACGGTGTTTCCGTCAACCACTGCAATGGAAGTACAGTAAAATGGGATGCCCGAGACCGCGTTCCTGCTGCCGTCTATAGGGTCTATCAATACCTTTCTGCCGCCACCTTTTATATCTATGACGCCTATCTCTTCAGAGATGACCGTTAATGCTTCGCCTGAGGCATTAAGGCCAGAGAGGATTAAATCTTCCGCCACTTTGTCTATCCGATAGGTTTTATCACCCGATGCGCCGATGCCGATTGGGGTTTTCGAATCCTTTTTGACAGAAGGGATTTCTTTTAGAAGCGTTTTCCCTATAGACCTGAGTATTTTGATGTTCATGTGCAATATTTTACGGGATGTACACAAGCCATGCAAGAGCATAAGGGAAAACATCCTTTCACCCCGTGGGACAGGGGTATGCCCCTTAATCTCCGTGCTAAGGGGGATTAAATGCAAAAGATCCGCTGTAGTGTTGTGGACTCCTTAATAACAGACCTTGTCAAGAACAGGTTTATTTTATTAATATCCAGAATCAATGAAAAAACTTTTCTTCATTTTTTTTGTCCTGATTCTTTGTTTCCCGGCCTCCGCTAAGGAGTACCTTGATGTTATCCCGGATTACAAACTGAAATTTCCCGGAGATTTCTACTATAAAAAGGATTACAGGGTGCAATGGTGGTATTTTACAGGACACCTTTTTGATAACAGCGGGAGGGAATTCGGATATGAGCTTACTTTTTTTACTGTCAACGTCCAGAAAAGGGAATACAAATCGAGGTTCGGCGTGAACCGCGTACATATCTCACATTTCGCAGTCTCCGATGTCGCGGGAAACACTTTCTATTTCTCCGATAAGGCAGACACCGGGGCGTATGGTTTTGCAGGGGCTGATGATAACCGATTGAAGGTATGGATTGAGAACAACGTCATGGAGGGCACGGTCGAGGAGATGCATCTGAAGGCCTCGGACAGGGAAAAAGCGATAGACCTGCAGCTGGCGCCGTTGAAGCCGATCGCCCTCAATGGCGAACAAGGGTATTCAAGGAAATCGGAAGAGTCGCCGCTCATGTCTTCTTTTTATTTCTCCCTGACGCATCTAAACACTAAGGGTATGCTCACAATAGGGAATAAAGTCTTTTACGTGAGAGGGAAGAGCTGGTTTGACAGGGAAATATCGACGATGGGACCGGGAGAAAAACTGGCGGGATGGGACTGGTTTGCCATCCAGCTCGATGACAAAAGGGAGGTTATGCTTTATCTGCTCAGAAATAAAGACAGCTCAACCGACCGGTATTCATCGGGGACCTTTATCTATCCGGATGGGGAGTCGCGTCATCTTTCAAGGGATGATTTCCGGGTGAACGTTTTATCCTATTACAAATCCGATAGAACAGGAGCGAGATATCCTTCAGAATGGGAGATAAGTATCCCGTCTGAAAAACTCGCGCTAAAGATTACCCCGCTCATCAAAGACCAGGAAGTTCTGGCGTATAATTCTACAGGAAACTACTATTGGGAGGGGACCTGCAAGGTAGAAGGTACTGCAAAGGGAAGGGCGTACGTTGAGCTGACGGGTTATTGATCTTAATAGAAATATGTTCAAGGACGGTTCTTCATTAAATTAGGCGGGGAGCTATCGAAATGTCAGAATTCCCCCTTTGTAAAGGGGGAATAACCCACTCGAAATGAGAAGAACCTTTTTCGCAACACCTGAAGTATTTCATGCACACTATTTTGCTTCAATGAGATCACGATGATTAAACTCGAAAAAGTCGAAAAATATTATGGTGACCATAAAGTCCTTAAGGGTATAGATCTCGATGTCCGGACCGGAGAATTTGTCTCGGTCATGGGAAGTTCCGGTTCCGGAAAGTCAACCCTCCTGAACATCATCGGAGGAATGGACAGGCCGGAAAACGGTAAGATCATTGTCGACAATGAAGACATATCAAGATACACAGACGAAAAACTGACCCTTTACCGGAGAACAAAGATAGGGTTTATATTCCAGTTTTTCAACCTCTTGCCGAACATTACGGTCTTCGAGAATATATCGATGCCCTTGCTGCTCAACGGAACTGAAGATGAAGGGCGAGTGACCGGTTTCATCAAACGCATAGGTCTCCACGGCAAGGAAAACAATTATCCCTATCAGCTATCAGGCGGGGAACAGCAGCGTGCCGCCATTGCCAGGGCTCTCATACACGACCCTGAGATTATTCTTGCAGACGAGCCGACCGGGAGTCTGGACAGCGAAACCGGCAAGATGATCATGGACCTCATTCAACAGCTCATAGGAGAAACAAAGAAAACGGTGGTTCTCGTAACCCATGAATCCTATATAGCAGCGTACTCGCAGAGAATGATAAAGATCAGGGATGGGATACTTATTGGATGAAATTTCTTAAACTCGTCAAAATTCTGATCCTGAGGAACATCAAAGAAGAGAAATTCCTGACTTTTCTTTCGGTTATTGGCATCGCGCTCGGGGTAGGACTTTTTACCGGTGTGAAAGTGGCATCCGACCGCGCAATAACCGCCTTCGAATTTGAGATTAGGGGAATAAACCCTAATGCCAACCATGAAATCCTTGACAGTTCCGGTATCGATTTTGATGAGCGGATATACAGACACGTCCGCGCTCTCGAGGAAAACAGTCTCCCTGTATTAAAGACGTTCGGTTATATCCCGGCATTCAGAGATACCGTAGAGATAAACGGCATCTTTACTGTAAAGGCCGTTCAATTTTTAGGTCCTTCAAACTTTTATAAAAGGTACGACTTCGAGAATTTTTACAGAAATCTCAACGGTATCCTGATCACAAAAAAGTTTGCCGACAGGTATTCCCTGGAGAAAGGGGATACTTTAAAGGCGCTGGTCTATGACAAAGAATATACACTGAAGATCATTGATATCCTTGCTTACGGTTCTCTGCTCACCAATACAGTTATTATGGACATCGGGAACTTCCAGGAGTATTTCGATAAAGCCGGATATCTTTCGGCAATCGACCTTGCAACAGACGAGAATACTGTAGAGGAGATCAAAAAAGTACTTCCCTTCAATCTCGGGATCGAAAAGAAGGAAGAGATTTTCAGAAACCGGAAGGCGCTCGTTGCGTCCTTCAGGTACAACCTCCAGTTTGTGAGTCTCATCGCTGTCCTTGCGGGCATCTTTCTCCTTTACAACACGGTGTTTATAACCGTCGTAAAGCGAAGGACAGAGATAGGCATACTTAGGGGCCTCGGTGCCGATAGAAAAACCGTGATTCTGTTGTTCACAATACAGGGGATTGTCTTAGGCCTTATTGGCTCTCTGCTCGGGATACTCTTCGGGCAGATTGCCGCGTATTTTTCCGTCATCGCCGTTGAGAAGACGATATCCACCCTGTACAGCACAATATCCCTATCCGATTATATGCTCACAAAAAGGGATACCCTGATAGCCCTTCTGTTAGGTATCCTCGTGGCGCTTCTTGCGTCTGCCGTGCCGTCTTTAGAATCCTCAAGGATAAGGCCGAACGAGACCTCAAGGGAGGGTTCTTTCGAAGGCAGATACAGTAAATACCAGAAGGCTTTTTCTCTTGCAGGCATCCTCTGTATTTTTACAGGGATATTCATATCGTACCTTGATTACTCATATACTCCCTTTGAATTCCCGGCTCTTGCTTATATAGGTATCCTCCTTATCATCGGGGGTTTTACGCTCGTCTCTCCTTTTTATCTCCGTATCATTTTGAGGATCGCGAAGAGACCTTTAGAGGGGATGTTCGGGGCGATAGGAAAGATCACCCTAAGTGATATGAAAGGAAACATATACAGGTTTTCAGTTGCGGTAATGAGTGTTGCCATCAGCAGCGCTTTGATTATCGCGCTACTGACACTCATATTCTCCCTGAGGGATTCCCTTAAGGGGTGGATCAATAAAAATGTGGTTGCGGACGTATACATAAAACCGGCCTCGTGCAAGGCGAATTATTGCTTTTATCCCATGTCGGAAAAGGTGATCGAGATCGTGAAGAGTTTTCCGGAAGTGGAAGGAGTCGATAAATTCAGGGGGATACAGGTCGATCTGCTCGGCAAGAAAGTTATAGCTGCCTTTGCTGATGTGGGAGTCAAAAGGGAATTTTTAAACAGGAAGTACATCGACAGTGAATACGAGCAGACCCTGAAAGAGATGGAGGGGAGCGAACCTATCGCGGGCATATCCGAGTATCTGAGCATAAAGTATGGCCTGAAAAAGGGAGATACGATAGAGCTGAAGTCGCCGGCAGGGAATGTGGAATTCAGGATAAACGATGTCTCTTCGAGTTATGCGACAACATCGGGTTTCATCTATATCGACCGGAAATGGTTGAAAAAGTACTGGGGGTCGGATGACGCGACACAGATAAGTGTGTACCTGAAGAGGGGTGTGAGCGCAGACCGGTTCATTCAGAAGCTCAGAGAGGAGCTGCTGCCTGATTATTCCCTTGAGATTATGAATAACCAGGAATTGAGGGACAGGATCATGGATATCTTCAACAAGAGTTTTGCGATTACCTATGCCATCGAGTTCATATCGATCATCGTCTCCTTAATAGGGGTGATAAACACCCTTTTAGCCCTTGTGTTCGAGCGGAAAAGGGAGATCAGCATCCTTCGATATCTCGGAGGAAGCTGGGGTCAGATACAGCAGACGCTCGTCCTCTCGGCAGGTATCATAGGGATTGCAGGGATATTTTTGGGTGCCATCCTCGGTCCGCTCATGAGCATGATCTTAATCTATGTAGTCAACAAAATCTCCTTCGGATGGGAGATACACTTCAGAATCCCTTTTTTCTACCTGTCAGCGATAACCATGATCCTCTTCATAACTACTTTATTTGCAGGATTCCTTCCTTCAAAGGTGGCAAAAAAGATTGATCCGAGAAGATTTGTAAGCTTAGAGTAAGATATGAAACTTCCTGCTACCAGGGACTTTTCTTCAGCATATAAAGAAGCATGCCGATATATTTATTTATGGGGTTTGACCTCTGAAGGAAAGGAATGAGAGCACTTTTCCGCAGACCGAGTTTTTTCATCTCCCAGATGAGGTCTCTGTTTTCTTTGTCAAAGGCGATTCCCTGTTCGAAGGCATCAACGGCGCCCTTCCTGTTCTTTGCCGCGACGTAAGCCCTTCCGAGGTTAAGATAGAACGTGGGATAAAAAATCTCCTGGCCGAAAGGTATTCTCTTATTCAATATCTCTATCGCCCTTGAACATGTATCGATGCCGAATTTATAGTTTTTGTTGATGATAGCTTCGAGGCAGCCATAATAAGAAAGCAGGAACGGATCCGAAGGAAACTGATCGAGGGCATCGGTCAGCAGATTAAGGGCATCCCTATTGTTTTTCCTCTGAAGCAGAGTCTTTACTTCGTCAAGGTAATACGAAGGGTTTTTTGTTTCCGTGTTTTTACCTTTTTTGAGCATTTCAACGATAATTTCATGCTGGCGATAGATGAATTCAACAATCTTCTCCTGTCTGGCGGGTGCTTTCAGGATAGTCTTACAGTCCGTTTTCCTTGTGTGGAGTATCTTGCCTCCAAGGTAAACTTGTGTGGTAATCATGTTTTCTTTAGGCTCGATGTCTTCTGTTAGGATAAGATATTTCTTTCCGCGAATAGTGATATTTGTGCTTACCTCTTTCTGCAGGTCCGACTTGATTTTGATGGAATCTCCCTTCTCCATTTTTTTATCTTATCATGATATTCATAAATTTTAGCAAGGTGGTTTGTCACATTACCGGAATTTCGGCTCAGGAAAAGTGTTTTAGAACACACCAGTAAAAAACGGGCAGGTTACCTGCCCGGCTTTAGACATCTCTGTCATTATACAGAGAATATGAGGAGTCTGACCCAAAAACAATATTGCAAAACGGATGCCAGATGTAACCTGCTGATATTATTTAGTTTATTTAAAAACCAGGAAGATTCTTCGGAGGAAATATGCCTTTCAGATGGGGCATATTTCCCGATATCACATTCATTTATGTCTGGTGATATTTGCGCAATGATCGCAGATAGGTGTCGAATCCATCGATATCATCCTGCGCATCCTGGTCTTCAGGAACGAAAGGAGTATCAACAGGATAATGGACAGCAAGTTCAATTACACCGTGTTTCCCATTGTATAAGAGTCTTGCAGACGGGGCATTTCACAACTAATGACGGAATGTCATAGTGTGCCCCCTCCATATCGATCCACCTGGTGTACAATGTGTCGAAACTCAGGGATGTCCTGCAATTGCTGCACAGCTGTTTATTGACGACCGGAAAAGTCACCAGCGCTTTCATTTTTCTCCAGCTCCTTCGTTTTTAAATACTTTTATATATATTATATACTATTCTCCGCATTATGTTTTGTTCCTCCTCTCCCATGAAATGGCCTTCTCATATTCCTTGAACAACCGCTCCCTTTTCCGAAACTCAAAGGAGTGGACCGATCTCCTTCCGTTTTTCCTCTGCTCTCTTACCACGCTATGGAGCATTTCATGGTAGACAACATACCTAATAAAGTAAAGCGGCACACTTCTCCTGTCCAGGACAGGGTTTATCCTTATGACGCCGGCATGTCCGCAGTAACTGCCCAGGGTGCGCTTCCTCACCGCCCTCCGTGAAGTCCCTTTTCCCCAGCCGATTGACGCGGTGACGCACCCCCTAAAATACTCATTGTTTAGGTGATCGAAAATCTCTCTCAGATCGCAATATCTTCCCTGTGTGCGGAGATCGGGCTGCCTCGGATGCTGCTCTTTCTTCTTCAGACAGGTCCGGTTTTCGGAGATGAATTTTCTGATGAGCGGTGTTCTGCCTCTCCTTCTTTTTATGAAATCTGCAATCTCCCTGAAGACCTCCTCCCCGGCATTGAGAAACATCCAGTGCATCCTGACAGAAACAGAACTCTCTTTTGTTCTAATTGAAAGCAGACTGGCGGCATTGTCCGTGACGGTCAATGAAACGGGTTTACCGGTCATCTTCTCAAAGTAATCTTTGAGATTATCTTTTCCTTCCGAAAATTGCAGGCTCATCTGAAACATGGTGATCCGTTCAATTAATATACCCAAACCAGCTGTAAAATTGGTATTTCGATCAAAACACCGTGAGACCCTTATTAATCGTAATCAGAAGTACCTCCCTTCTAATTTCATTTTTATGCTGATTTGTAGTTTAATAAAAGAATAAAGAGAGGAGTATGAATGAAAAATCCGAAAGGATTTGCACGATTCCTGACGCTTGCCGGCTCATACATCAGAGACCCTCACATCCGTTTACGCCTTCTTTCAGCGGTTAAGGATTATGCGCAGAACAAAGGACATCTGATCAGAGGCTTTAAGAGCGACCTTCAGATGCTCGTCAGTCTTATAAGGGACTGGAACAGGGGGATATATACGGAAGTATCAAAGAAGACAATTCTCCTTGCGATCGCGGCGCTCCTCTACTTTCTCTCGCCTCTTGATACCATTCCCGATTTTCTCGGTGCAGTGGGATTCACCGACGATGCCACGGTTATTCTTTTTGTGCTGAATACAATACGGAAAGAAGTTGATCGTTATAAAGAATGGCGATGGCAGAATGAGGGCACCAGATGAATTTCCCTCTCTCAAATTTAAGTTAAAAGAGGCCTTTTTTTACACAGGGAAGGCCACTCAATGCCTACCTCAAATGGCATTCCTGATAGCGAACCGCATCGTGAATCTTAATATTGCCGAAAACTGCTATTTTGGATATGATATGTCTATGAAACGCCTCTTGTGCCTCATAACGTTCATCGCCTTTTGCTTCCCATTGTATGCTGAGGAGTTAGACGGCAGAGCCTGTCTCCAAAAGGGTAAGGATGCCCTCGAAAACAAGAAGTATGAAGACGCTGCTTGTAGCCTATCCAAAGCGGAAAAAGAATTCCCCCTGTTGGGCGATTATGCCCTGTTGTGGCTTTCCGATGCCTATCACGAATCCGGCGAGCATAAAGAATCATTGAAAACGATTCGCAACTTCCTTAAGAAGTATCCGCATTCGTCACTCACAAAGAAGGTCCGAGCCGCAGAAATAAGGGAGGCTGCAGAGATCTCTGAAAACAATATCCAGCTTTTATACGACTCATATCTGAAAGATTATCCCGGTGACACAGAGATGAAATATCTGTACGCCGGGTGGCTGAAGATAAACGGGCAGAAAGATAAGGCGAAAGCGCTCTTTAAAGATATTTATGTGAACGCGTGTGCGTTTTCCGGGATGGCATATCATGAGCTAAGCCCTGCTGATATAGGCGTGGAGGACTTAGTCAAACGGGCCTCAAACCTCACAAAACTCATGGAATATAAAACTTCAGAATCATTGCTGAGGTCTCTAATGACAACGGATGACGGGGAAATGAAGACCGAAATCCTGAAAGAACTCGGCCTTTCCCTCTTCAGACAAAAACGCTATCGTGAAGCTGCAGAGGTCTACAGAAAGGCAGGAGAGAGATACTGGGAGGTGCGGTCTCTTTACCGGGCCGGAGAAAAAGATAAAATCGATGCTTCTCTGGACGACCTTCTGGATAGCGGGGAGAAGAGGTTCAGTTCCATCCTTATGGCGGTTGCTTCAGACAAGAGAAGAGAAGGGAAGACCGACGAGGCTTTAAGGATTTATCAGGCTGTTAAGGAAAAATTTCCTTCGGAGACTGAAGACGCCTTATGGGGCAGCGGATGGACATTCTTTCTTGCCGGGGATTATCAGAGAGCATCCGAAATTTTCGATAGGTTGTACAGCGTGCATGACGACCCCAAATATCTCTACTGGAAGGCCCGCAGCATTGAAGCCGGTGGTCAGGGGGCCTTAAAAAATTACCGGTTGGCTTCAGGGCAGAAAAGAAGCTTTTACAGTATTATGCTTTCTGCCAGGACCGGGGAATCTCCTGAAAAATCAAGTACGGGCGAGGCCCGGGAGTTTATTAAACCGATGACTGCCGGTAAAAAAACACCTCTGGTGTATAAAAAAATTGAGCGCGTCGAAGCCCTCCTTGCTCTCGGTCTTTTGAAAGAGGCTTTATCGGAGATGGTTCATATATCAAAAAATACCGGCTCCTTTGACGATATGTTATATCTCTGCTCGAAATTTCAGGAACTGGGGGAATATAAGCTCTCAGTCAGGGCTGCGTTGAAGGTACCTTATACCGATGAATTGCTCGACTTCCTGTATCCGTTTGCCTACCGGGATGTCGTGGAGAGCGTTTCAGCAAAATACGCCGTTGATCCTCTCCTGGTTCTTTCCATTGCGAGGGAAGAGAGCAGGTTTGATACTGAGGCAAGGTCTCCTGCAGGTGCGATCGGGCTCATGCAGCTCATGCCCAACACCGCATCCAGGCTGGACGGCAAATTGAAATTAAACATAAAAGGCCCTCACGACCTCCTTGATGTAAAAAACAATCTTCAGATCGGTGCGTATTATCTGAACCATCTTGTCAAAGAATTCGGTTCTTACCCCTATGCCATCGCAGCATATAATGCGGGGGAAGAGATAGTGAAGAATTGGATTCAGAGGGGAAACTACAGGTCTGCCGATGAATTCATTGAAGACATTCCCTATGAAGAGACAAGGAACTATGTGAAAAGGGTTATAGCTACTTTTTTTGAATATAAGCGTGCATCTCAAACAGAGGGGGAAATAATGGAAATTCCCCTCGAAAAGTTATAGACTTTAACCGTAAAATTCTGTTATTTTAGGTACGATGGTTTTTAGGAATACCCTCTTTGATGACGACCAGCTTATGGATCAGCCTAAAGAGTTAAAAAAGGAGGTTAAGCCCTTGGAAAAGCTCAAAAGTCTTGAAGACAAAATCTCAACCGCAATTGAGAGGGTCAAAACTCTTAAAGAAGAGAAGTCGCTCACGGACAGAAGGATCAAAGAGCTCGAGAGACTGCTGAATGAAAAAAATCAGGAGTTGGAACAGCTCAGGTCCGAAAAGAATTCAATTAAAGGCCAGCTTGAGGCACTCCTCAATGAGATCGAGGCCCTCGAATCAGAATAAAAGACATGGGTAGCACCGAGGTCTACATCTTAGGCCAGAAATATACGATAAAAGGCGACGCCCCCGAGGAATACATCAGAGAGCTCGCATCCTATGTGGATAAAAAACTGAAAGACGTATATAATTCTTCGCCGAATATAACGCCTGTAAAAGCATCCATCCTTGCAGCGCTGGACATCGCTGATGAACTCTTTAAGATGAAGAACCAGCAGGATGAGGTGACCAAACATATCGAGGAAAAGGCAGCCACACTGGCATCGCTGTTTGATTAGAGTCAATTCACAAAATTTTGCCCGACAGAACTCGATAAAGATCTCCAGAAGCAAAAAAGGTGTCCAGACTTATTTGGCTTTCTCAGAGTAAAGGGGTGGGCTATCAAGTGATAATTTTCCCGGGGCTTGTTGTTTGGTATATCCATAGGATATGCTAAAAAATAAATGGAGGTGCTGCTATGATTGCCAAGACAGCCCAATGGGGTAATAGTATCGGCGTAAGGATACCGAGAGCGTTGGCTAAGAAGGCAGGGATCGGTGTTGACTCCACTGTCGAGATTGACGAAGCTGACGATGGGATCATCATAAAGCCTGTAGGGAAGAAGGAGTATTCATTAAGGGAACTTGTCAGCAAGATTACTCCTCAAAATCGGCACGGTGAGATTGATTTCGGACGTCCTGTTGGAAAGGAACTTTTGTGATGAGAACAATCCCTGATCGCGGAGATGTCATTCTTTTGAGTTTCGATCCAACGTTAGGGCATGAGCAAGCAGGCTTCAGGCCGGCGGTTGTTCTATCGCCGGAATATTACAATAAGGCCTCCGGCCTCTGCCTTGTCTGTCCTGTCACTACGAATATCAAAGGTTACCCCTTCGAGGTGATTCTCGACGATGCAAAAAAGACCACGGGGGTCGCCCTCTCCGATCAGGTCCGCTCTATCGACTGGCGGGCTCGAAAAATAAAGATTGTCGACCACATTTCGACGATATCTCTTGCAACAATTCTCGCCAAATTCAAGCCGCTTCTGTTCTGAACTATCCTTGCCGGGAAGACAATGGCTGATGTCATGCAAAACTGTGGATCATTAAGGTCTGGTAGCCAGGGTTCATCGCTGAACCCCAGCCCCATAAGAACCGTGCTTGTCAGTTTCCCGACACACGGCTCAAGCCTTTCATAAGCCGCTTTTTAGCAGCCGGTTTCACAACTTCCAACTCACGGGCATGTAATTGTCTATGGCAATCGTGATGCGTCAATCTCAGGTTTGATGGATTGTTTCTTCCGCCTTCAACCTTACGGACAATATAATGTAAGCGCCATTTCGTATCGTCCGTAATTTTATGATGGCAGATAGGACAATTACCTCCCTGATTCAACCATAGGCTCAATAATCTTTTACTCCCTTTCAGCTTGTCCCTCATTTTTGAGGTCATTCTTTCCTCAAAATAAGTTTCAAACTTCGGGTCAAAAGGATTCGCTTCACCCATGATTTTGATATGCCGTTTTATCGGTATATCAGACGCCCAGAAGATTGATGTTACATATTGTTTCCCATCGGGATAAATTCTTTCCGGATCGTCAGCAGCAAATAGCCAGTTTCTGTTTCCAACTGTCTTAAAGTACTTCTCTTTAATCCATACTGGAGTTTTGTCTGGATGTCTGCGCTTTGCCCATTGCCACAGAGACAGCCAAATCTCATTGTCTACAGACCTGAAGGTTGCTTTTGCAGTGACAGTTTTATGATAATTCGCCCATCCTCTAATCATCGGGTTGAGCATCTTTATCAAGTTGATCTGCTTTGCAGTTTTGTTGTCCTTTATAGCCTTCCTGACCTTATCAATGCAGGTTTTCACATTTTTCTTGGATGGCTTGACTAACAGTTTGCCATTGTATTTACGAATGTTAACGCCGAGAAAATCGAAACCTTTATCGATATGCGTAATACTGGTCTTCTCAGGAGAGAGTTCCAGTCCCCTTGTTGAGAGGAACTTTTCAACTAAGGGTCTGACTTCATTTTCCAGTAACTCTTTAGAGTTTCCGGTGACGATAAAGTCATCCGCATATCTCACCATGTGCACTTTGTCTTGCCTGCGGAACTTTTTCAATTCAGATTGCAATCCATCGAGTGTCATATTTGACAACGTCGGCGAGATTATTCCGCCTTGCGGAGTACCTGCCTCTGTCGGATAAAGATTCCTTTTGTGAACATAACCCGCCTTTAACCATTTGCAGAGAATCTTCTTATCCATCGGGATATTGTTGATTAACCATTCATGGCTGATATTATCGAAGCAGCCCTTGATGTCGCCTTCAAGTACCCACTGTGCGGATGTTTTGCGTGACAATAATATAAAGCAGTGTCCGATCGCATCCTGAGTGGCCCTTTCAGGTCTGAACCCATATGAGTTCCTGTCCGCTTTGGTTTCCGAGACGGGTTCGAGGGCTAATAAGTGTAATGCCTGCATAGCCCTGTCCTTCATCGTCGGGATTCCCAGCGGACGCATCTTGCCGCTGCTTTTTGGAATGTAGACTCGCCTTAACGGAAGTGGTTGGTATCCATGTCTGTTAAGGTTTTGTGATGCCTGAAATTTGGTTCCAGGGGTTGACCATAACTGCTTGTCAACTCCCGCTGTCTTTCTGCCTTCATTTTCAGTAACCCGTTTTACGGCTAACGCCTTGCCGGAGAACGAGCCGGTCAGCAATCGTTGCAAGGCTTTCACCTTGTTCCATCTGCCGACCTGTGTTGCCTTTACAATACGCATTTGCAGCCTCCTTACGTTCCTGATGCACTGCGCCCAATTGATGCCAAGCCACTGCACATTCCCGTGGGAGGATGCACATACATTAACGCCTGTATTCATTTGCCTTTCCTCCTTCGAAGGTTCTGTAAATTCTCTTGTAAAGAAAGACCATGTGGAAGTCTGCCTGCTTTCGCATAGGATAATGTCGTTTGCACTCAATCCTTATCC
>Ga0316628_100000342_pt1 | contig 29013 bp, 21 predicted proteins | sample OWC_Aug_M2_C1_D5_FD_207648 | JGI IMG/M metagenome (GOLD analysis project Ga0316628, IMG submission 207648) | Wetland soil microbial communities from Old Woman Creek delta, Ohio, United States - OWC_Aug_M2_C1_D5_C | ecosystem: Environmental > Terrestrial > Soil > Wetlands | place: USA: Ohio...
GTGCGCAGGTCCTCGACCAGATCCGCCGTGAGCTCGGCGACGAGCGCGCGCGCGGCCTTGCCGAACGCCGAGTGCCGCCGGTGCAGCTCGGAGACGAAGAGCCGGAGCAGGTCGCCGTGCTCCGCGATGGCGGCGAGCGGCAGGCGGAAGGTCTCGCGCGTCAGACCGAGCACGTCGCCGCCTCGGGCGATCCGCAGCCGCACCTCGCGGAGCGCGCCGCGTATCTTGCCGATGGTCTCGGCGGCGAGCGCGGCGAGCAGCTCGTCCCGGTCGCGGAAGTGGACGTAGAACGTCGGCTGGGCGACGCCCGCGCGACGGGCGACGCGTCCGGTGGTCAGCTCCTCGTAGCCGCCCTCGGCGAGCAGGGCGAGGCCGGCCTCGAGAAGGCGGTTGCGCGTGACGAGCTTCGACTCCTTGCGCGACAGGGGGCGCGGAGCGCGCTTCCTTCGAGTTTTGCCAATGGTGTGATTGGCCATGCTCTCGACGTGACGTTAATCAAATGGTGCGACGATCACGGATCGTATCAGGCCCGCCCGCCCTTGTCACGGCGCCCGCTCGGGCGTATTCGATGATAGTACTATCGGCGAAACCAAAGACGCCGCGCACCGCGAGGCACCCATGCTCCACCGAGTCCAGCGCTCCATTCGCAACGTTCGCGATCTAGGCATCGGCCGCCGGGACATCTGGACGAACGCGCGCATGGCGTTCGCCGACGTGCCGGTCGACCCGAAGGCGGTGCGCGACTGGCTCCCGTGGCCGCTCTCGATCGCGTCGCCGCCGCGGGCCACGGTGTTCATCGCCGACTACCCCAAGACGACGTTCGGCAGCGTCTACCGCGAGGCCGCGGTGCTCGTGCACGTGCGCCTGTTCGGCGTCCGCATGGCGTTCTGCCCGTGGATGGTCGTCGACGACGACCGCGCGCTCATCCTGGGTCGCGAGCTGCTCGGCTACCCGAAGAAGATGGCCGACATCCGCTTCCAGGAGAAGGGCGGCGAGCTCAGCGCCTCGGTGCTGCGCCACGGTGTCGAGGTGATGCGGATCGAGGGCGCGATCGGGGACGTCGACGCGGCGCCTGCGCCGGGGATCGGGCGGCGCGCGGTGAACCTCCGCGGCCTCATGTCGTTCGCCCCGAACCACCTGCTCGTCTTCCGGCCCGTCGAGACGATCCACGAGTGCCGCACGCTCGACGCGCGCGTGACGCTTCGCTCGTCGCCCGATGATCCGATCGGCGTCGCCACCGGCCCGGCCGAGCGCGCGAGCATCCGCACGTGCGACATCGGCTCCTCGCTCTGGCGGATGCCGCTCCGCGCGGTCCCCGTCCCGGCGACCTTCACGCTCAGCCAGCTCGAGCTGCGGGTGCGGTGACGCCGTGAGCCCCACGACGCGCGCGCGACCGGAGCTTCCGCCGGGGCTCGTCGCCGTCCGCCGCATGCCCCGCGGCGTCGCCGACGACGTCGAGATCGCGATCGATCTCGCGCGGCGCTTCAACGCCGAGGTGACCGCGCCTCGCCACCTCGAGGTCGACGCGCGAGTGTCGGCCGATCCGAGCTCCCTGCCGTGGGACGTCGTGCGGGCGGCTAGCGAGTGGGGCCTCTACACCGCGTGGCTGCCCAGGGCGTTCGGCGGCCGCGGTCTGAGCATGCTGTCGCTCTACTACTTCCTCGAGGAGGTCTCGACCGTCTGCGTCGGCATCGCGAACGTCGTGGGCGTGCACTACCTCGGCGTCTCCACGCTCTCCGCGACGTGGAACGCTCGCCTCATGCGCCGCGTGTTCGACGACGTCGCGGCGGGCGAGCGGCGCGGTGAGCCGTGCCTCGTGTCGCTCGCGATCACCGAGCCCGCCGCCGGCACGGACATGGAGGAGACCGAGCTGCTCGAGCGCATCCGCCCGGGCACGGTCGCCGAGCGCGTCGCCGGTGGCTACCGCGTCGACGGCCGCAAGGTGTTCATCTCGAACGGTCACGTGTCCCGCTGGCACGTCGTCGTCTGCGTCGAGGACCGCGCGCGCGCCCCGGAGACCGGCGTGGTCCTCGCCGTCCGCACGGGCACGCCCGGGTTCACGCTCGGCGCTCTCGAGAACAAGATGGGCCAGAAGGCGTGCGTCGCTTCGGAGCTCGTCTTCGACGACTGCTTCGTGGGCGACGAGCAGGTCGCGATCGACGCTCGCCAGTCGGCCTCCATCGGCATCCCCGTCCGCGCGGTGTTCCAGCAGGTGATCGACTACGTCGTCTCGTCGACGCGCGCGGGCGTCGGCGCCTTCGGGGCGGGCGTGGCGAGGGGAGCGTTCGCGGCGGCCTGCGAGCACGCGCGAAAGCGCTCGCCCGAGGGCGCGCGGCTCGTCGACGATCAGTCGGTCCGCATGCGCCTCGCGGACATGTACGCCAACGCCCAGGTGGCGCGGCTGGCGTGGCAGGAGTCGGCGTGGGCCAACTGCGAGCAAGGCCTGTTTCGCGGGCTGTTCTCGCCCGCCGCGTTCGGGATCGAGCGCGCGCTGCCCGGCGCCCTGCTCCGGCGGCTCGCCCCGCGCGTGCTCGACGATCCGCGCACCACGCGCTGGCTTCGTCACGCCGGCTTCGCGCGCTACCCGCGCTCCGCGGCGAACCTCACCTCGGGCTGGGGCTCGCTCGCCAAGCTCGTCGGCAGCGACCTCGCCCTCGCCAACGCCGATCTCGCCCTGGAGCTGATGGGCTCCGACGGGACGCGGCACGCAGCGGGCGCCGAGAAGCGGCTGCGCGACGCGAAGTTGCTCCAGATCTACGAGGGCACCAACCAGCTCAATCGCCTGAACGTGTTCAAGTGCCTCGTCGGGCACGAGTGGTCGGACGTGGATCCGTTCGGCTGAAGGAGGACTCGCCATGGAGCTCTCGGAAGACGTCGCGGTGTTCGAGCAGGCGGCAGCGCGCTTCGCGCGAGAGGTCGTCGCCGAGGCCTCCGGTCGGCTCGACGCGCGCGACGCCGGCGCGCGTCGGCGCGTGATCGACGGCGCACGCGAGCTCGGCCTGCTGGCGCTGTGCGCGCCGGAGAGCGCGGGTGGGCTCGGCCAGGACGTGGACGCGCTCTGCGCCGTTCTTCGTCCCATCGCGCGCGAGGACGCGGGCGTGGCGTCGCTGTTGCTCGTGCAGGCCGGCGGGCAACGCGCCCTCGCGCGCGCGAACGCGTGGCCGGAGGCGCTGGCCGCGTCCGATCTCGTGACGTGGCCTGCGTTCGGCGTCGCCGGCGCAGCGCCGCGCTTGCGAGTCACGGCGGAGGGGAGGGTGGAGGGGAGCCTCGAGCTGGTGCCGTTCGCGGACGTCGCGTCGCACCTCGTCGCGGACGCGCGCGACGCGGCCGGAATCGACCGGCTCGCGTGCTTGCCGGCGCTCGAGCGAGGCGTCGCGCGCGAGCCAGCGAAGGCGCTCGGCCTCTCGTGCATGGCGCCATTCGACCTGAGCCTCGCGGGCGTCGCGACGAGCGCGGTCGCGGAGAGCTCCGCCCTGTCCGACGACGAGGCGCGCGCGTGGCTCTCGCTCGGCGCCTCCGCGGTCGCCCTCGGCCTGCTCGAGGGCAGCCTCGCCACGGCGCTCGATTACGCGCGGCAGCGCCGCCAGGGCGGGAAGCGCATCGTCGAGTGGGGCGAGGTCCGGCGAATGCTCGCGGACCTGCACCGCTCCGCGTCGGTCCTCGCGTCCGCTCTCTCGGGCGCGCTCGCGAGAAGGCGCCGCGACGATCCCGGCTGGCGCGACGACGCCCACGTGCTCGCGCTCGAGGCCACGGAGCGCGCGTGCTCCGGGACGACCGACGGGGTGCAGCTCCTCGGGGGCAACGGCTACACGAAGGCCTACCCGCAGGAGCGCCGCATGCGCGACGCGCGCCAGCTCCGCGCGCTGCTCGGGCCCGCGCACGCGCGGCGACGGGCGGCGTGCGACGCGTGGCTCGGCGTGGGCTAAGCTCCTCCCAGCATGTCCTGGCTCATGGCCGCCATCTACGATCCTTTCATGTCCTCGGTCGAGCAGGCCTGCCTCGAGGCGTGGCGCGCCGAGCTGCTCGCCGGCCTCGAGGGCGAGGTCCTCGAGGTGGGCGCGGGCACCGGAGCCAACCTCCGCCATTATCCGGAGGCCGTGACGAGGCTCGTGCTCGCCGAGCCGGAGCGGCACATGCACGAGCGGCTCGAGGCCAAGGTCCGCGCCGGAGCGCGGAAGGTCGAGCTCTCCCCAGCGCCGGCGGACGATCTCCCTTTCCCCGACGGCGCCTTCGACGCCGTGGTGTGCACGCTCGTGCTGTGCTCCGTCCCCGAACCCACCGTGGCGCTGCGGGAGATCCGCCGCGTGCTCCGGCCGGGCGGCAAGCTCGTCTTCATGGAGCACGTCGCCGCGGAGGACGGGACCCGGCGGCGCGTCTGGCAGGGGCGCGTCGAGCCGCTGTGGAAGAGCATCGCGGGCAACTGTCACCTGACGCGCCACACCGAGGACACGATCCGGCGCGCTGGGTTCACCATCGAGTCCGCGAAGCGCGAGAGCCTTCGCAAGGCGATGCCGCTCACGCGCCCGAGCATCCGCGGCGTGGCGACCAAGACCTAGCCGACCCGGGCCGGTGCATCATGCAAGCCACGGCACGCTCGCGCTGGGGTCATCGAGCCGAGCTCGTCCGAAGGGGTGGCACGCGTCTCGCTCCCCGGATCGTGGCGTCCAAGACAGCACACGAGGTGTGTCATGACCATTCAGCCCGTTCCCCCGGCGCGGCCGTATGCGCAGCTTCCCGCTCCCACACCCGAACAGCTCTACGAGCACGAGGAGACTCGCGCGCTCGTCGCCCTGGTGAACGACGCGGCGGAGCGGATCCGTGCCCAGGGTGATGCGGCGTTCGGCGAATTCCGCATCTCGGGCAGCCGCTGGCGTCACGGGGACACGTACGTCTTCGTGCTCGACCCCGAGGGGAACATGCTGGTCCACGCCGATCCGTCGCTGGAGGGGAGAAACCAGCTGGGCCTGATGGATATCCACGGCAAGCCCATAGTCCGCGGGCTCATCGCAGCGGCGACGACGCTGCCGAACAAGCGGGACGGCTGGTATCACTACCAGTGGCCCGTTCCGGGTGGCCTGCTCCCGCGATGGAAGAGCAGCTACGTGCGGCTGGTGCAGGCGCCGTTCGGCAAGAGCTACGTCGTAGGCAGCGGCATGTACGACGACCGCATGGAACGCGCGTTCGTCGTGGACATGGTCACGAACGCCGCCGGGCTGATGGCCGAGAACGGACAGCAGGCGTTCTCGCTCTTCCGTGACGCGAGAGGTCCTTTCATCGCGAAGGACGCCTACGTCTTCGTGTTCGACCTGGACGGCGTCGAGCTTCTGAACCCGGCGTTTCCCAACCTGGAGGGACGCAACATCGTCGACCTCACGGACGCGCACGGCAAGAGCCTGATCCGCGAAATGATCCACGTCGTGCAGACCCGGGGTGCCGGCTGGGTCGAATACATGTGGCCCAAGCCGGGGGACAGCGTCTCCACGCAGAAGTCCGCCTTCGTGAGTCGGGCGAAGCTCGGAGACAGGGCGGTACTGGTCGGCTGCGGCGTCTACCTGGCAGGCGCCCCGAGAGACGCGCGGCCCGCCGCCAAGCTCGCCGCTCCCGAGCTGATGACGCTGGTCCGAGAAGCGGCCGCGGTCCTCGAGGAGCAGGGCGAGAAGGCGTACGCCGACTTTCGGCTCAGGGGCTCCAAGTGGTTCCGCGACGACACGTACCTGTTCGTCATGACGACGGACGGCACCAACGTCTTCCACGGCGGGGATCCCGCCAGGGAGGGTACGAACGACAGCGGGCTATTGGACATCCTGGGCCGGCCCATCGGCAAGATGATCCTGCGGATGGCGGCCGGTCCATCCGGCGAAGGTTGGATCCACTACATGTATCCGAGGCCCGGAGAGGTCTTCCCCGCGTGGAAGTCCACCTTCGTGAGGCGCGTGACGTTCCCTTCCGGGCAGCAGCACACCGTCGGATGCGGGAGCTACGACGTGAAGATGGACAGGGCGTTCATCGAGGACGTGGTGGATCGCGCCGCCGCTCTCGTCGCGGAGCGCGGCGAGGACGCCTTCGGCCAGCTGCGGGACAAGAAGGGCCCATTCGTCTTCATGGATACCTACGTGTTCGTCCTGACGCCGGACGGCACCGAGCTCCTCAATCCCGCCTTCCCCAGCCTCGAAGGGAGGAACCTCATGTCCCTGCGAGACGTGAGGGGAAAGAAGGTGATCCAGGAAGAGATCACCGCCGCGATGAGAGAAGGCAGCGCCTGGCTGGAGCACGACTGGTTCCGGCCCGGAGACAACACGCCCGCGCGCAAGCAGACCTACGTGCGCAAGGTCCAGTCGGGCGAGGACACCTTCATCGTCGGATCCGGCATCTACCTGGAGTGACGGCTCCCCGTCGCTGCGGCGCGGATTGCGGTACGCTCGTGCGTGCTGGAGGTGACGACGTGCAAGCGCGCCGGCTACTGCTCTCGTGGATCGTCTTCGCGATCGGGTGCGGATCGAGCGGCGCGACAGAGGACGCGGGCTCGACCGATGGCGCAGCGGGCTCCGACGCGGCGAAGGACGCCGCGTGGCTCGACGGCGGCGACGGCGGCGCGCCGAGCGGGCCGACGGTCGGCGGCTGCCCGATGTTCCCGCCGGACTATCCGTACAACCAGGACATCTCGCAGGCGCCGCTCGACCCGCAGTCGGCGACGTACATTGCCAACCTCAAGGCGCGCGCCGGCGCCATCGTCGCGGAGTATCCGGGCGACGAGTACGTCAACGTCGTTCCGTCGTCGCAAGCCTTCGTGCCCGTCGGGACGACGGCGGCCTTCGGATTCGATACGAGCGACGCGTTCTTCTACGATGGCGGGTCCGGAGCGACCGCGCCCATCCCGAACGGCGTCATGTACGAGAACATGACCAACCCGAATTCGGATCACCACATGATGATCGTCGAACAGGGCTCGTGTCGCCTGTTCGAGCTCTATGGGTGGAACCCGTCGAGCGCGACGAGCGGCTGGTCGGCGCTCGTGACGTGGAACCTGACGAAGAACGAGCAGCTCCCCGACGGTTGGGGCAGCACGACGGCCGCCGGCACCCCGCTCTTGCCCGGCGTCATCTGGTACGACGAGGTCGCCGCCGGCGAGATCCGGCACGCCGTCGACATCGTCATCCCGGGCGCGGCGATCGGGCAGTACGAGTACGTCGAGCCCGCGGCGAGGAGCGGCGGCGCGTGCGGGTCCCCGTATCCGGCGGACGGCTTTCCGTACGGCGGCCGGCTTCGTCTCAAGGCGGGCTACGACACGTCGGCCTACACCGGCAAGCAAGCGCTCGTCGTCGTCGCCGCGCTCCAGAAGTACGGGATGATCAACACCGACGACAGCGGCGAGACGCGCTCGTCGTTCCGGCTCGGCGACGGAAGCAAGCTCGATCAAGCCGATCTGGCGCAGCTCGGCAAGCTGACGTGGGACGACTTCGAGGTCCCGGCGATGACCGTCGTGCAGAGCAAGGCCTGTAACTGACCGAGATCGGGCGGCTACGGGAGGGCGGTTTGTCGCCTTCCAGGAAAGTGGCGGGTTGGCTATTCTCGTCGATTGATGGGCCCCGTGAAATGAAGCTCGAACCCGGCGCCCAGGTCACGGCGAACGTGAAGCTGCTCCGGCCGCTCGGCGAGGGCGGCATGGGTGCGGTGTGGGTGGCGGAGCATCTCGCGCTCGGCACCGAGGTCGCGGTGAAGTTCCTCCAGGGCAACTACGCCGAGGACCCCTCCGCGCGCGCGCGGTTCTCGCAGGAGGCCGCCGCCGCGTCCAAGGTGAAGAGCTCGCACGTCGTGAAGATCTACGACTACGGCATCACCGACACCAACGTTCCGTTCATCGTCATGGAGATGCTCGAGGGGACCGACCTCGCGAGGCGCATCGAAAAGGAGCTCGTGCTCCGTCCGGCAGAGGTGGTCACGATCGTGACGCAGCTGTGCAAGGCGCTCGAGCGGGCGCACGAGCAGAAGGTCGTCCACCGCGACGTGAAGCCGGAGAACGTGTTCCTCGCGCACGAGGGCGGTGACGTGTTCGTCAAGCTGCTCGACTTCGGCGTCGCCAAGACGGACACGATCAAGGGCCTTACGACCGGCGCGCGCCGCTCGACGCTCGCCGGCGAGAGCCTGGGCACCCCTTTTTACATGAGCCCCGAGCAGTTCAAGAGCGCGAAGTCGAGCGACGCGCGCAGCGACCTGTGGAGCGTCGGCGTGCTCGTGTACGAGGCGCTCACGGGCAGACTCCCGTTCATGGCCGACACGATCGGCGCGCTCGCCATCGTCGTGAACGAGGCGTCTCCAGCACCGCCTTCGACGATCGAGGCGAGCTTGCCGAAGGCGTTCGACGCGTGGTTCGCCAAGGCGTGCGCGCGCGACCCCAAGGATCGATTCCAGTCGGCGCGCGAGCTGGCGAGCGCGCTCGCCGCCGTGTTCGGCGCCGCGGTGACGCCCGGAATCGAGTCGGGATCGTACCGGCGCGTGGTCATCAGCCAGATCGATGCGAGCGAGCTCGCCGACGCCCAGCACATCGCGATGCGCGACACGAGCTTCGCGACCTCCGGCGGATCGCCGGCCCCGCCGAAGCGCCACGGGCGGACGATCGCCATCGGAGCCGCGGTGGTGTGCGCAGCCGTCGCCGTCGCGTTCGTCACGCTCCAGCACTCGCCCGCCAAGACGTCCGCGGTGACGCCTTCCGCCTCGCCTGCCGCGACGCTGTCGGTCGGCGTGGTCGAGACGCACGCCGAACCGGCCGTCGCTTCGCCCGCCGCGTCGGCGCCGGCGATCGCGAGCGCCGCCCCGGTCGAGGCGTCTTCGGCGGTTCAGGCGATCGCAGCGAGATCGACCGCGAAGGCTCGGACGACGTCGGCGCCGTCCGCGCCCGCCGCGCCCAGCGCCAGCGCGAAAGGACCCCGTCATGAGCGCGACATTTGGTAGGCGCGCCGGAGCGGCGCTCGTGCTCGTGCTCGCGCTCGCCGCCGGTCGCGCGAGCGCGGCCGGTCCCTCGGCGGCGGACGTGGCCACGGCCCGCGAGCTCTACAAGCAGGGGGCCGACGCGCTCGACGCGGGCAACGCGGCGGTCGCGGCCGACAAGCTCGCGCAGGCGTGGGCGCTCGTCCAGACGCCGGTGATCGGGTTCGATCTCTCGCGCGCGCAGCTGGCGCTGGGGCATCTCGTCGAGGCGCGCGAGGCGGCGCTCTCGGTGCAGCGGCTCCCGGTCGGGCACGACGAGACGGCGCGGTCGAACGAGGCGCGCGGCGCTGCGGGCAAGCTCGCGGCGCAGCTCGAGTCTCGCATCCCGCACGTGACGGTGAGCGTGGAGGGCCTCGCGGGGCACGAGGCCACCGTGAAGATCGACGGCAGCGTGATCCCTGGCGCTGCGCTCTCCGTGGCGCGCCAGGCGGACCCGGGCTCGCACGTCGCGGTGGTCGACACCGACGACGGCCGTCACGCCGAGGGCACGGTCATGCTCGCCGAGCGCGACACGAGGACGATCGTGCTGCGCCTCGACGCGCCGCGCGCGACGGAGTCGACCACGCCGCCCGCGAAACCGGCGCACGTCGAGACGGTGGCTCCCACGCAGCTCGAGCGGCCCGCCCAGCCCGCGCTCTTCGCCCCGACGCCGGAGAAGCGACCGGGCACGTCGCCGCTCGTCTGGATCGGCCTCGGAACGGCGGTCGCGGGGCTGGTGACGGGCGCGATCACGGGCGCCTTCGCCCTCAGCGAGGAATCGACCGTCAAGGCGAACTGCTCCACGCAATCCTCGGTCGACCAGAAGTACGTCTGCTTCCCGCCGTACACGAACGATCTCGCGACGGCGAACACGCTCGCCACGATCTCGACGATCGGGTTCGTCGTGTCGGGCGTGGGCATCGCCGTTCTCGTGACCGGACTGGTGCTCGGTGGGGCTTCCACGAGCCACGCGCAAAAGACCGCGCGCATCACGCCGTTCTTCGGCCCCGTGACCGGCGTGCGCGGCGAGTTCTGAGAGGCTTCGCCGGCGCCCGGCTCAGGGGAACGTGCCCGGATCGAACAGGTCGGCGAAGTCGTTGGCGCTCGTCACCGTCGAAAGGACCGGGACGCCGAGGATCTCTTCCTCCGACTTGAGCAGCGAGCTGTGCGTGTACTTGACCGAGCCCGGGTGTCCCGCGATCGAGTGCTTGCCGATGGCGATGAAGGGGATGAGGTTCGTCGAGTCGCCCTCGTCCCAGGTGATGAAGACGTAGCCGTCGTGGGCGAGGGCGTAGTCGACGATCGCCTGCAGGTTGGCCTTGAGCCAGTCGTCGCCGGCCTTGATGTTGCCCGTGGTCGAGCTGCCTTGCGGGCAGTTGGCGTCGCCGTGCATGTCGTGGCAGAGGTTCGGCGTGACGAAGTTGTACGTCGCCACGGCGCTGTTTTTCAGATCGTCCGCGAGCGTCGTGAGGGGCTTGTGGTGCGCGATGCAGCGCGCGTTGCTCGCGGACGGCGGCGCGCCGGAGACGTCCTGGAAGAAGACGACCGGATTGTGCTTGGTCGCGTAGAAGCTGGTCGTGCTGACGTTGGAGCTGATCGGGCACGTGCCCGGCGGCATGTCTTCCTGGTAGCTCGTCCACGAGATGTTCGCGGCGTCGAGCTGCGTCGAGAGGTGCGCGGTGCTGCTCGTGCTGTTCGACGATGACGAGTCGCTGTCGGTCGTGAAGGTGTGGTCGCTGAATGCGTTCGTGCCCGATTCCATCCAGATGTAGTGCGGCTCGCTGACGAGCGCCGGCAGCTCGTCGCCGAAGTTGGTGGTGTGGGCGTAGTTCTTCAGCAGCGTGCCGGTGATGTAGGGCGCGTCCGTCGTGTCGCTGTAGATCTGCGTCATCCCCTTGTTCTCCATCGGGATGACGAAGACGACCTTGCTCGTGCCGCTCGAACCGTCGGGGTTCGTCGCGCTGTCGCCCCCGCCGCCCGAATCGTTCTGGGGCGCGGAGTCCCCGGCCCCGCCGCCGTCCGGGTTCGTCCCCGCGTCACCCCCCTGATCCGACGACGATCCACACGCGCACGCGTAAATGGCGAGAAATACGAGAAGGGATGATCTCATGGCCGGCCTTTCATCACACGAATGCAACAAACGTTCTACCGCACTTCGCCCCGGAGCATCGATCTCTACAAGGGCGAGCTCGAAGCGCTGACGTACCCAGAGGACGGGGCGCAGAGCGGCGCGTACGCGTTCTACGACCGCTACGCGCATCAGTTCAACACCGCGACGGAGGCCGACACGGTGAACGAGGGCTGGGGCTTCGCGGCGATCGTCGGGGTGGCGGCGCAGACGGGCGCGGCGAAGGCTCCGTGGACGGCGCGCGGCGCGGCGATCGCGACGCCGGCGAGCGCGAGCGCTTCGAAGCCGGTCACGGTCACGCTCTCGTCGCCCGACGGGGTGGACCTCGGCCCCGCGCGCGTCACCTGGGAGGCGGCCAACCAGGAGCCCTTCGTCGGGGGCACGTCGTTCACGTTCACGCCGGTTCTGACCGGCCCGACGTGGGTCGACGCGGAGGCGATGCTGCCCGACGGCCGGCGGCTCGTCGCGGCGACGCAGCTCACTGCGCAGTGAGAGGAGCAGGGGGCATCAGCGACCCACGCGGCGCTCCAGCTCGGAGAACGGGATGCGCAGGAGCACGGGGCGACCGTGCGGGCAGTGGCCGGAGAAATCGACGCCGTCGAGCGCGCCGAGCAGCGCCTGCGCTTGTTCGGCCGAGAGCGCGTCGCCCGCGCGCACCGAGCCGTGACACGCCATCGTCGCGAGCACCAGATCGACGGCGCCGGAGAACGGGCGCCCGGCCGCGCGCGAGAGCTCGGCGAGCAGGTCGCGCAGCAGTCGCTCGGGCCGCGCGCGAGAGAGCAGCGCGGGCACGCCGTGGACGGCGAAGGCCGACGGCCCGACGGAGCGCACCTCCACGCCGAGGCGCGCCGCGACCTCCTCGTGCTCGGCGAGCGTGGCGGCCTCGGTCGGCGTGAGCTCGACCACGTCCGGGACGAGGAGCTTCTGCACGGCGACGGTGCGCGCCTCGAAGGACCTGCGGAGCCGATCGAAGTTGCGCCGCTCGTCGGCGGCGTGCTGGTCGACGACGTACATCGCGTCGTCGCCTTCGCAGACGAGGAACGTCGCGCGGATCTGCGCGACGAAGCGGAGCTTCGTGTAGAAGCCGTGCTGGGAGAAGAGGCTCGTATCCAGGGGCGGCGGCGCGGGCGGGGGCGCGGGCGCGGGCGTGGAGCCGATCGGACCTTCGACGATCACCTCGTGCGGGCGCGAGACGAGCGCGGCGAGCTCGGCGGCGTCGAAGCGGGCGGACGGCGTGGTGGCCGGCTCGTTGAGCGCGAAGGTGCCGGCGCCCGCGTACGAGCGCTGCGGCGACGGCAGCCACGGGCGCGTGGCGGGGCCGAGCGCGGGGATGGGGATGACCTTGGAGAGCGCGTCGTAGAGCGAGCGCGTGACCGCGTCGAAGAGCGCGCGGCCGTCCTCGAAGCGCACCTCCGCCTTCTGCGGGTGGACGTTGACGTCGACGAGCTCCTTGGGCAGCTCGACGTACGCGACGCCGACGGGGTAGCGGCCCGCCTCGAGCACCGAGCCGTAGGCCTGCGCCACGGCGCGCGCGAGGGCTCGATCGCGCACGGGGCGGCCGTTGACGAGCAGGTGCAGGCCGCCCGCGCCCGAGCGACCGCGCTCCGGCGGGCTCAGGTACGCCTCGACGAACATCGGCCCTCGCTCGCCCTCGCACGCGATGAGCCGCGGCTCGCCGAGCGCCTGCATGGCGCGCTCGCGCCGGGAGCCCGCGCGCAGGTACTCGCGCACGACCTTGCCGTCGCGCGAGCGGACGAACGTGACGGCCGGGCAGGCGAGCGCGGCGCCGAGGATGGCCTCGCTGACGTGCGCGCTCTCCGTGGGCGCCGAGCGAAGGAACTTGCGTCGCGCCGGGACGTTGAAGAATAGCTCGCGCACCTCGACCGCCGTCCCCGGCGCGCGCGCGGCCGGCTTCACGCGAGGCTCTCCGCCTCCATCGACCACGACCTCGGTGGCCTCGTCGTCCTTGGTGCGGCGCGTGAGCAGCGTCAGGCGAGAGACCGACGCGATGCTCGGGAGCGCCTCGCCGCGGAAGCCGAACGTGCCGAGGTGCGAGAGGTCGTCGAACCGCTCGATCTTGCTCGTCGCGTGGCGCTCGAGCGCGAGCAGCACGTCCTCGCGCTCCATGCCCTCGCCGTCGTCGGTGACGCGGACGAGGTCGAGGCCGCCCTGGTCGATGTCCACGCGCACGCGCGTGGCGGCCGCGTCGAGCGAGTTCTCGAGCAGCTCCTTGACCACGCTGGCGGGCCGCTCGACGACCTCGCCCGCCGCGATCTGGTTGACGAGATCGGAGCCGAGCCTTCGGATCTTGCCCATCGTCAGCCCTCGTTCGGGCGCTCGCTGCGGGCTTCGTAGAACGCGCGCGTCCGCGCGCGGGTCAGCGCGACGATGACGAGGAGGGCGAGCGCCGACCGGACGCCGAGCTTGATCCCGCCGAGGTAGGGCTCGAGGCGACGATAGGTGGTCGCCGCGTCGTCGACCACGTGCGGGTCGGTGCCGCTCTCGCGGAGCTGCGCCGACTTGACGGCGAGACCGAGATCGAGCTCGGCCGCCCGCACCTTCGGCGTGAGCACGTGCATCGCGACGACGAGCCCCGCCTGCACGACGACGAGCTGCACCACCGCCGAGCGCGCACCGCCGCGGCCGGCCATCGCGAAGATGGAGAGCATGAAGAGCGCGAGGCCGAGGACGAGCTCGCCGGCCGCGAGCGGGAAGAGCTTCGTCTTCTCCTGCTCCATGGCGCCGAGGAGCCGGTCCACGGAGGCGGCCGCGGACTTGCGGTTCTCCTCCTGGGCGATGTCCCGGAGCACGTAGGAGGTGTCGATTTGCGTGGTGCGGTACAGGGCGATGGTCTCGTAGCCGTCCAGCGATCCATAGGCGCCGAGGACCGAGCACAACAGCAGAGCCAAGACGAGATACCACGGCCGGCGCTGCGCTGACGCGGGCTCTTGAGACATCTCTGCCGAGATAGCACGGCGCCGGCCTCACCGTCAGGGGGGCGAGGCCGCAAAGGGCTTTCTAAGCGCCCTGAAACATGGTTCCTTCTGCCCGCAAAGCGTGCCATCGCGGCGCCAGCCGCCGAGCAGGCAACCGGGGAGAGCACATGGAACACGGCAAAATACTTCTCGTCGCGAGCGCCGGAGTCGTCGCGATCTGCGCCGCCCTGTCGGGCTCGGTCGCCAGGGCCCAGGTGGCCAGACCGCCTTCGACCGGCGCGCCTCCCGGGGCCGAGGCGCCCGCTGGGCCCGCCGCGCCCGCGACGCCTGCGATGAAGGTGTCCGCCGCCGCCGCGGCCGACCTCAAGTCCGGCGACCCCGGCAAGATCCGCGGCGCGCTCGACGAGATCCGCATGGCCGGCAAGGGGCCCGGCTCGCAGTACGCCGGCGCCATCGTCGAGCTGCTCCAGCGCGGCGTGCCGGGGTCGGTCGCGGAGGCCGCGCTCGACACGCTCGGCGATCTCGAGGCCGAGTCGGCGAGCCCGGTCATTGCACAATACATGCAACACCGGAACGTGAAGGTCCGCCAGGCGGCCACCAAGGCGCTGATCAAGACCAAGGGCCCCGTCGCGGTGCGCGCGCTGCGCCACGCGCTGTCCGACCAGGATCCGATGGTGCGCGGCGTCGCCGCCAACGGCCTCGGCGCGCTCAAGGCCAAGGAGGCCGTCCCGGATCTGTTCCTCGCGCTCGACCACCGCATCAACGAGGCGGCGACGTCGATTGGCATGCTCTGCAACCCGCAGGAGTGCGAGCAGCTCGCGTCGCGCATCGGCAAGTTCCCCTTCGACGTGATGAGCGGAGGCATCGAGCAGGCGCTCTTCCGGCCGGACGTCTCCGACGACTCGAAGATCAAGCTGCTCGGTCACGTGCGCGAGCTCGGCACGCAGGACGCGAACAAGTTCTTGCGCGAGGCGCTGAAGAAGTGGCCGAAAAACGGCTCGGCGCGCGTGAAACAGTCGCTCGATCAGGCCGTGCAGGCGACGGGAGGTGGGGCATGAAGACGATCCTCGGAGGTCTCGCTGTCGCCCTCGCGCTCGGCGCGTGCGGCGCCGGGCAGACGCACCCCAACCTCTTCGCGACGGACTGGGAGGACGACGGCGGCCGCTCGGTCGCGGCGATCCGCGCCAAGATCGGCGCCGCGGCTCCGCCCGTCGGCGCCGACGTGGCCGTGGCCGTCGCGGGCAACAGCGACAAGCTCGTGGGCATCCCGCTCGCGGGCGGCACGGCGTGGACGTTCCCGCACGCGATCGACGTGCGGCCCGCGATCGCCGGCTCGGTCGTGGTGGGTGAGGGCGGCGGCGAGCTGTTCTGCCTCGACGCGGCGAGCGGCAAGAAGCTCTGGGCGCGGCCGGCTGGCGGCATGGTGCTGCACGGCGCGGGCGACGACGGCAGGGTCACGGTGGTCTCGCTCGGGCAGTCCGGCCAGGGCTCGCTGCTGCTCGCGGTCAACCGCGACGGCAGCGTCGCGCGCCAGATCGACACGGACAAGTCGCTCGGCGTGCCCGCGGTCCTCGCGGGCTACGCGTTCGTCCCGTGGAGCAACCAGTACGTCTCCGTGCTCGACCTCACGAGCGGCGAGGAGGCGGGGCGCATCCTCCTGCGCGGCCAGGTCAGCCACGCGATGGCCGTGGGCGGCGCGCTCTACTTCGGCGAATCGGCGCTCTTCCGCTTCGACGACGCCATCAAGGGCGCCTCGCACGATCAGGCGACCAAGCTCACGGTCCCGCAGCGCGAGCTGCCCGGCACGCCGATGCTCTACCAGCCCGGCGACCAGAAGCTCAGCCCGGTCGCGGCGGCGCTCGACAAGACGCGCCTCTACGCGCGGCCAACGAGCGCCACGCCCATCGGCCTCGACAGCGACCGCTTCTACGGCACCTACTTCCGCCTCGCGATGGCGTTCGACGCCAAGAGCACGAAGCTCGCGTGGGTGCACTCCGACAAGGACGACATCGTCGGCGGCGCCGCGGGCCCGGCTTCGCTCGTGCTCTGCGACGACTCGGGCGCCGTCACGGTGCTCGACGCGGCGACGGGCGGCGTCGAGCGCGAGCTCTCGCTCGGCGGCCCGATCAAGAGCTGCGTGGTCCAGGCCGACGGGCTGGCTCCGAGCCAGCCGCAGCCGCCGCCGCCCCTCGCCACGCAGATCAGCGCCGCGCTGACCAACCGTGACGCGGAGATGGTCGCGGGCCAGCGGTTGCTGCTCCGCGAGATGGCGACCCTCGAGGACCCGAGCGTCACCAAGACGCTCGTCGAGCTCGCGAGCAACCCGCTCACCGCGCCGCTGCTGCTCACCGACGCGCGCTCGGCCATCGCCGCCCGCCGCAACGGCGCGCAGTACATGATCGAGGCGCTCGGCCGTCACTACGACTTCTTGCACGACGTGCTGCTCACCCCGCCGGTCGGGCCGATGGCGCAGGCGCTCGCGGCCATGAAGAACAAGCAGGCCGCGCCGCTGCTCGCCTCGCACCTGCTCGACCCGGCGGACACCGACGACGACGTGAAACAGGCCGCGGCCGCGCTGGTCGACATCGGCGACGCCGGCCAGGTCCCGCAGCTGCGCGAGTTCTTCATGCTCTACCGCGCCGCGCCCGACAGCGAGGACCTCTCGTCGGCGGTCACGAGCGCGGGCCAGGCGCTGCTCGTCTTCGGCGGCCCCGACGGGCGCAAGGTCGTCGACGGCGCCCTCGCCGACTCGCTCGTCCCCGAGGCGCTCAAGGCGCGCCTCTCCGCGATCGAGCAGCAACTCGAAGCGCAGAAGGGCCCGAAGGCGCCGAAGAAGTGAGGGATCAATCGTCCGGCGGGAGACCGTCGACGATGCCCATCTCCTCTTCGCGCGCGAAGAGGCAGCACTCGCTGCCGACCGGGAACTGGCTGCACGCGTCCGGCCGGATCGCGTAGATGGCGCACCGGTTGTCCTTGCCGAGGTGGTGGCAGTCGCCATTGGGGAGCAAGCGCAGTCGGATGCGCCCGTCGCGCCTGCGGCGAGCGAGCGGCGGCCGCATGAGCTCCGTGCGGCCGGCGCGGGCGAAGCGGCGCTCGTCGACCTTCTCGAGGATGACGTCGTTGCTCCTGCAGCACGAGCCGCAGGCGAGGCAGTCGAGGTTCATCGAGCGCGTCGGGCCGCGATGGATGGAGTCGCGCGTCGCGCGCTCGCGGACGATGTCGAGCGTGTCGCTCGGCACGGGGGTGGTCGCCAGCCCCTCGAGCGGACCGCGCCTCACGACGGCGTAGCTCGACTTGCCGAGGTCCATGATCGACCAGCGCCCGAGGTCCATCGGGTCGTCCGGATCCGGCCTCGGGAGCACGAGGCGCGCGCGGTCGGGGGAATCCCAGAGCACGGCGTGGCCTCCGGCGCGAACCCACGCCGCGCACTCGCGTACGAACCTCTTGTCGAACGACCGAACCACCGGCCGGCGCACTCGCGCCATCGTCGCAGTCCTCCTGCTTCCTCAGTTGATGTTCGAGTCCGAACTCTCGGCTTCGCCTCGAGCTTGCGGCACTCAGTTGCTCGGGAAGAAATCGGTGAGCGGGGTCGCGCCGCTGGCCTTGCCCATCCGGCCGAGGTCGAGCCCGTCCTCGAACGTGGCGAGCAGCGAGTAGTGGTCCGCGTGGACCGGGCTCTTGTACCCGCCCGCCTTCGCGTACGGCGACATGAGGAACATGCCGATGGGATCGTCGGTGCCGGTGATCCCGCCGGAGCCGTCGTCCTCGTCCCAGACGACGACGAGCAGGCCGCCTTGCTTGTAGGCGTTCGACGCCAAGATGGGGGCGACGTGCGAGCCGAGCCACGTGTCGCCGTTGGGGATGTTCACGTGGACGGCGTCGGTGACTGGATCGGGGTTGTGCATGTCGCTGGTGAGGTTGGGCGCGATGTAGTTGAAGATCGACGGGCTCGCCGGATCGAAGTTGGAGAGGTCGACGACGTGGGCCGCGCAGCGCGTGGAGTTGCCCTGCACGTTGTCATAATAGAGAAACGGGTTGTGGCGGACGGCGTAGGAGCCGCTGTCGGTGAGGTTGCACGGGGTGCCCATGCTCTCGCCGTAGTCCATCCACGACTTCTGAGCGGCCTCGAGCTGATCGCCCAGGTGCGAGACGTTCTTGTCGCACGAGCACGAGCCGAGCAGGAGGTTGCACGTGGCCACGTTGCACGAGCCTTGCCCCGTCGCCGCCTTGCAGTCGCAGCCGATGCCCTGCGTGTCGCCGGAGGTGAGCGCGATGTAGTTCGGCAGGCTCGGGTGCGCGACCCCATGGTAGTCCGAGGAGCTCGCGTAGTTGGTCTGGAGGTTCTTGAGCGTCGGCGCGGTGCCGGCGGTGATGGCGCTCTCGAGCGTCGACAGCGACGTGTTCTCCATCAGGATGACGTACACGTTGGAGAAGAGCGGGATCTGGGTCTGCACGTTGCGGCACACGGGGATGCCGTTGGCCGAGCCGCACGAGTAGCCGGTCGGGCATGTCCCACAGCCAGCGGTGCCGTCCTTGGTGGAGCCATCGCCGCCCTGCGAGGCGTCCGGCGGGTCGGCGTCGCTTTGGGTACTCGCGTCCTTGGCTCCACCGTCGGGGAAGCCGGGGTCGGGCGAGGAGCCGCACGCCGCGACGCCGATCGAAAGAGCAAGCAAGGCCGCCTTCTTCATCGCGGCGCCAGTCTAGTCAGGGACGGCGCGCGCGCCAGTCCCGTGATATTCAGGCATCCTCGATGCGTGTGCTCTCACCCAGGGACGGCGGGAGGATCCAGCTCCTCCGAGCCGGCAAGACCGAGGCGCGGCTGGCCATCCGCGCGGATGACCGTAACCCCGAGTTCCGGCAGTATTTCGCCTTCGTCGCTCGCGATCTCGGCGGCGCGCGCTGCGCGTTCGAGATCGCCAACGCCGGCGACTGCACCTACGCCGACGCCTTCGAGGGCTACCGCGTGTGCGCGAGCGCGGACGGCGAGGACTGGTTCCGCGTGCCGACGGAGATCGGCGGCCGGACGCTGCGCTTCGAGTGCGAGGGGCAAGACACGATGGCCTTCGCCTATTACCCGCCGTACGGCCGGGCGCGCCGTCGCGCCCTCGTCGACAGCGTGCGCGCCTCGGGCCGGGGCGCCGTCCAAGAGCTCGGCCGGACCGTCCGCGGCGAGACGATGCAGCTGCTCTCGCTCGGCCGCCGCGACGAGGAAGCCCCCAAGCTCTGGATCGTCGCGCAGCAGCACCCCGGCGAGACGATGGCCGGCTGGTTCATGGAAGGCCTCGTGGGCCGGCTGGCGAGCGACGACGACGACACGGTCTCGCGCCTGCTCGACGAGTCGAGCGTGTTCCTCGTGCTGTGCATGAACCCCGACGGCGCTTTCGCCGGAAACCACCGGACCAACGCGGTCGGCACCGATCTCAACCGCTGCTGGTGGGAGGCCGACAAGCGCATCAGCCCGGAGGTGCTCTGCGTGCGCGACGCGATGTACGAGCACGGCGTCGACTTCTTCTTGGACGTCCACGGCGACGAGCACGTCCCGTACGTCTTCGTCGCCGGGGCGGAGGGTAATCCTCACTACACCGACCGGATCGAGGCCCTCGAGGAGGAGTTCTCGGGGGCGATGCTCGAGGCGTCGGCCGATTTCCAGACCGAGCACGGTTATCCGAAGGACGCCCCCGGCAAGGGCGATCTGCGCTGCGCCGGGAACTACGTCGGTGAGGCCTTCGACTGCCTGTCGCTCACCCTCGAGATGCCCTTCAAGGACAACGCCAACGCCCCCGACGAGCGCGCGGGGTGGTCGCTCGACCGCTGCCGCGCCCTCGGGGGCGCCACGCTCGAGGCGGTTGCGGCGATGCTCGACGATCTCCGCTGATCGCGTGGGCCGTCGTGCCATACTGGGGGCAGCATGCGCGCGGGCCAGCTGCTGGCAGACCGCTTCCAGCTCCTCGAGGAGGTCCATCGGGGGGTGATGGGCGTGGTCTTCCGGGCGCAGGACACCCGCTCCGGGCGTCCCGTCGCGGTGAAGATCCTCGACACCGCCGTGGCCGAGGATGCAGCGCGCTTCGCCCGGGAGGCCGAGGCGCTCGCCGAGCTCGGCGCGAGCAGCGGCGTCGTCGGGTACGTCGCCCACTACGTGCCCGATGAAGGCGCCGCCTACCTCGCGATGGAGTGGCTCGACGGTCGCGACCTGAGGCAGCGCCTGCGCCATGGCCCGCTCTCGATCGCCGAGACCATCGCGCTCGGCAGGCGCCTCGCCGCGACGCTCTACGACGTCCACACGCGCGGGCTCGTCCACCGCGATCTGAAGCCGTCGAACGTGTTCTTGCGCGGCGACAGGGCCGAGGACGCGGTGCTCATCGATTTCGGGGTCGTGCTGCGCGAGAGCGCCCCATCCGAGGCCACCTCGGGCGTGCTCGTCGGCACGCCGGCCTACATGGCGCCGGAGCAGGTGCGAGGCGAGCGGCGGATCGACGCCCGCGCGGACCTGTTCGGTCTCGGCTGCGTGCTCTACGCGTGCCTGGCGGGGCGGCCGCCGTTCGGTGGCGACAGCGTGGTGGCCGTGCTCGCCAAGATCCTGCTCGAGCAGCCGCAGCCCATCGAGGAGACACGGCCGGGCGTGCCGCCGGTGCTCGCCTCGCTCGTCGGCAAGATGCTCGCGAAGCACGCCGAGCAGAGACCGCCCCACGCCGACGCCGTCCGGGAGACGCTCGTCTCCTTCGGCGAGGGCCACGTCGAGCGCGCCACGGTGCGTCCGGTGGTCGCCGGGGCGTTGGGCCTCCGCGAGCAACGCTTCCTCACGCTGCTGCTCGCGCGGCCGAGGGACGGCGAACCCGTGAGGGTCGGGAACGAGCTGCGCGCGCTCGCGTCCTCCTTCGGCGCGCACATCGAGCGGCTCATCGACGGCTCCATCGTGGCGTGGATCGATGCGGGCGCGGCGACCGATCAGGCGTCGCAGGCGGCCAGGCTCGCGCTCGCGTTGCGGCCGCGGGTCTCGCGCGCGCCGATCGTCGTCGCGACCGCGCGGGGCGTGGTCTCGGAGCGCATGCCCGTCGGCCCCGTCATCGACCGGGCCGTCGCGCTCGCTTCCGGCGCCGGACCGTCGCAGATCGTCCTCGACGAGGTGACCGCGGGCCTGCTCGACGAGCGCTTCGAGGTGAGGGTGGATCAGGGCAACCTGCTCGTCGTCGAGCGCGAGTCGGCGTCCGGCGAGCGCACGCTGCTCGGCAAGCCCACGCCGTGCGTCGGCCGCGAGCGGGAAATCTCGACGCTCGCCTCGCTCTTCGAGGAGGGCGTCGGCGAGCCGGCCGCGCGCGCGGTGCTCGTCGTCGGAGAGGCCGGCATCGGCAAGACGCGAGTCCGCCACGAGCTCACGCGGCGCATCCGCGAGTCGCGGCCCGACGCGGAGGTGTGGACGGCGCGCGGCGATCCCATGAGCGCGGGGTCGCCGTTCGGCCTCGTGCGCCGCGCGCTGCGCACCGCGATGGGCGCGCGCGAGGGCGACGCGCTCGAGGCCCAGTCGCTGCGCCTGTCGTCGTTCGTCGGCCGCTCCGTGCCTTCGGCCGACCTCGGGCACGTCGGCGAGTTCGTGGGCGAGATCGTGGGCGTGTCGGTCGCGGCCTCGCCGAGCGCCCAGCTCCTGGCCGCTCGCGCCAACGCCGTGCTCATGGGCGACCAGCTGCGGCGGGCGTTCGAGAGCCTGGTCGTCGCGGAGTGCAGAGCCCACCCGCTCGTGCTCGTGCTCGAGGACCTGCACTGGGGCGATCTCCCGACGGTGCGCCTCGTCGACGCCGCCCTGCGCGCCGCGCGCGACCTGCCGCTGTTCGTCTTCGCCCTCGCCCGGCCGGAGGTCCACGATCGCTTCCCGCGGCTGTGGGAGGAGCGCGGCCTGTCGGTCGTCCACATCGCGGGGCTCGGGCGCAAGGCGGCGGCGAGCCTCGTGCGCGAGGCGCTCGGCGAAGTGGACGAAGCGCTCGTGGATCGCCTCGTCGAGCGCGCGGGCGGCCACGCGTTCACGCTCGAGGAGCTGGTGCGCGCGGCGGCGAAGGGCAAGGCCGACGCGCTGCCGGAGACGGTGCTCGCGATGATGCAGGGCCGCGTCGACGACATCGCGCCCGAGCCGCGAAGGCTCTTGCGCGCGGCGAGCGTCTTCGGCGCCGCCTTCTGGGCGGGCGGCCTCGCCGAGCTGGTCGGCCGGCCGAACGACGAAGCCCTGGCGTCCACGCTGGACGATCTGGCGGCGCACGAGCTCGTCCAGCGGCGGGGCGAGAGTCGCTTCCGCGGCGAGAGCGAGTGGACGTTCCGGCACGCGCTGTTGCGCGAGGCGGTGTACGGCACGCTCACCGACGAAGACCGCGCGCTCGGCCACACGCTGGCGGGCCAGTGGCTCGTGCGCGCCGGCGAGAGGGATGCGGTCACGATCGCGGAGCATTTCGAGCGCGGCCAGGATCGCGCGCAGGCCGCGGACTGGTACTTGCGCGCCTCGGAGCGCGCGCTCGCCGGCAACGACTGGCGCCAGGCCATCGGCTGCGCCGAGCGAGGGCTGCCCCTCGCGCCCGCGACCGGCGCGGACGACGAGGTCCGTGGTGCGCTGCACCTTGCGCTCGCCCAGGCGTGTATGTGGAGCGGCGACGTGCGGCGCAGCGAGCGCGAGGCCATCCAGGCCGCCGAGAAGCTCGAGCGCGGATCGGGCGCCTGGTTCGACGCGGTGGCGGAGGTCGTCACCGCCGCGGGCATGGGCCTCGGCCACCCCGACGTCGCGCGCGCGTGGGTGGACGCGATGCTCGACGCGTGGGCCTCGCGCGCCGACGTTCCTGCCGCCGCCATCGCCGCGGCGCGCGCCATCACGCCCATGCTCCTGGCCGGGGAGCGGACGCGCGCCGCGCGGCTGCTCGAGCTGCTCGAGCGCGAGAGCCTCACCGGCTCACCGCTCGCCGAGGCGCACCTCGCGCGCGCGCGCGCATCGTGGGCGTTCCGCGGCGAGAAGGACCTCGGCGCCTACGTCGAGTACACGCGCGCCGGGCTCGACCGGCTCGTCGCCGCCGGTGACGAGCGCACCCTCGCGCAGCAGCGCACCAACCTCGGCTACGGCCTCACGCTCCTGGGCGCGCCGGAGACCGAGAGCGTGCTCCTCGAGGGCATCGCCGAGTCCGAGCGCGCCGCTCTGCCCGTCCAGGTCGGCACGCACAAGCAGAACCTCGGCCTCGTGCTGGCGCGGCGGGGGCGCGTCGCCGAGGCGCTCGCCGTCGAGCGCGCGTCGATCGAGGCGTTCCGCGAGGCGGGCGACCGGCGCTTCGAGGCTGCGAGCCACGTTTACCTCTCGCTCATCCTGGAGATCGCCGGAGACTTCGAGGGCGCGGCGTCGGAGGCGGAGCTCGCGCTCGAGATGGCGTCGAGCTACCCGGCGCGCCGCGCGACGGCGTTCGGCGCGCTCGCGGCCGCCAGGCTCCGTCGCGGCGATGTGGCCGCGGCGGTCGATGCGGCGCGGCAGGGGATGGCGCTCGTCGCGGAGCTCGGGGCGCTCGAGGAGGGCGAGGAGCACCTGCGCGCGACCTTCGCGGCGGCGCTCGAAGCCTCCGGCGCGACGGCGGAAGCACGGGCCGCGCTCGACGAGGCGCGCCAGCGCCTGCTCGATCGGGCCGCGAAGATCCGCGACCCTCGGTGGCGTCAGAGCTTTCTCGAAAACGTGCCGGAGAACGCTCGGCTCGTTCGCGACGGATAGAATCGGACGCGCCGCTGGCCCGTGCCAGCCACGGGGGCCACCTCGCCACCCCTCTCGTCCCCGCCCCCCTCAGCCTCGCCACCAAGTTCACTGCCTTAGCTTGCTAAAGCAGGTCATGAGCCCGGGACCAGGGGTGGCATGGCTAGTGCACATGGCGGCGGGTATGGACGCCATCTTCTTCGGTCTCAAGCGGGCTCATCACGGGAGCCTCCGCTTTGGTCGCGCGGCGACAAACGAATACGGCTTGACGCCGGCGCGGTTCGACTTGCTGTTCGCTTTGAAACAGCGGCGCGATGAATACCCGCTGCCGATGACCCAACACGAGCTTCGCGGCATCTTGGGAGTCTCTGCGCCCACGGTCAGTCGGATGCTTCGCTCTCTAGAGACACTCGCGCTCGTGTGGCGCGGCCCTCGCAGCAGCAGAAGTCGCGCCGTCGCTCTGACCCGTCGCGGCCGGCTGCTCATCCGCCGAGTCGCCAAGCGCGTGGTCTATAGTGGCGTCGCACGCCGGGTCGCAGACCGCGCGATACGCCGCTTCCGCAAGGAGCTCGACTTTGCGCGCCGCGGGTCGCTCGACGAGAAGCTGAGGGCGATTCGACAATACTTCGGCGACGTCGCGACACTGTATTATCCGTGGGATCCCGACGATTGAGCACGCGGCCGTCCTCGACGTCCGGCCTCAGAGCCAGAGCTTGAACCCCTCGTGGCTCGTGAGGAAGCCGAGCCGCTCGTAGAAGCGATGCGCGTCCTTGCGCTGCTTGTTGCTCGTGAGCTGCACGCGGTTGCATCCGCGCCGGCGCGCCTCCTCGATGGCGGCGCGCATCATCGCCCTGCCGATGCCGCGGTTGCGCTCGCTCTCGGCCACGTGCACGGCCTCGATCAACCCCACGCGCGCGCCGCCGTACGTGAGGTAACGCAGGATCGTGAGCTGCAGCGTGCCGACGACGCGTCCGTCGATCTCGGCGACGTAGAGCGTGTCGTCCGGACGCGCTTCGATGTCGTCGAACGCTTCGAGCGCGGCGCCGAGGCTCCCCACGACGTCCTTGTTCGCGGACAGGTAGTCGCCCGCGTAGAGGTCGCGAATGGCTGGCACGTCGGCGCGCGTCGCGCGACGGATCACGGGCCGCATCGCAGCCCCGCTCAGTTCACGTCGCGCAGCTCTTCGGGCTTGCGCGCGCCCTCACCCTTCATCCGCACGTCGCGGTACTCGAGCGCGGCGTGGACGAAGCGCGAGAAGAGCGGGTGCGGGGCCGTCGGCCGGCTCTTGAACTCGGGGTGGAACTGGCACGCCACGAAGTAAGGATGGCCGGCGAGCTCGACCATCTCGACGAGGCGCTTGTCCGGCGACGTTCCGCTCAGCACGAGCCCCGCCTCGAGGAGCTTGTCGCGGAAGTCGTTGTTGAACTCGTAGCGGTGGCGGTGGCGCTCCGAGATCTCGAGCGAGCCGTACGCCTCGGCGGCCTTGGTGCCTGGTTGCAGAATGCACGGAAACGCGCCGAGCCGCATCGTCGCGCCCTTGTGCTTCAGGTTTCGCTGCTCGGGCAGCAGATCGACCACGGCCTCCTTGCAGTCCGGGTCGAACTCCGTCGAGTTGGCGTGCGAGAGGCCGGCCATGTGCCGCGCGTACTCGACCACGGCGAGCTGCATGCCGAGGCAGATGCCGAAGAACGGCACGCCGTTCTCGCGGGCCCAGCGGATCGAGGCGATCTTGCCCTCGGTGCCGCGGTCGCCGAAGCCGCCGGGGACGAGCACCGCGTCGAGGTGGCCGAGCAGCGCCTCGGGGCCGGACTTCTCCACCGCCTCCGAGTCGATGTACTCGAAGTCGACCATCGCGTCGTTCTTGAGCGCGCCGTGGACGAGCGCCTCGTGCAGCGACTTGTACGCGTCCTTGAGGTGGACGTACTTGCCCACGATGCCGATCTTCGCGGTGCCGCGCGCCGGCTTCTTGAAGCGGTCGACGATGCGCTGCCACGCGGAGAGATCCGGCTGGCGGCTCCAGATGTTGAGCCGGTCGGCGATGAGGTCGTCGAGGCCTTCCTTGTGGAAGTAGAGCGGCACCTCGTAGATGCACGACACGTCGATGGCGCTGATGACCGCATCGACCGACACGTTCGAGAAGAGCGCGATCTTCTCCTTGGTGCTCTGCGAGAGCGGCGCCTGCGTGCGGCAGATGAGGATGTCCGGCTGGATGCCGATCTCGCGCATCTCCTTGACCGAGTGCTGCGTCGGCTTGGTCTTGAGCTCGCCGGCGGTGGCGATGAAGGGCACCAGCGTCACGTGCATCGAGAGCGCGTTCTGCGGGCCCGCCTCGACCTTCATCTGACGGATGGCCTCGAGGAACGGCAGCGACTCGATGTCGCCCACCGTGCCGCCGATCTCGATGATCGCCACGTCGGCGCCCTCGGTCGCGCCCTGGACGCGCGCCTTGATCTCGTCCGTGATGTGCGGGATGACCTGCACCGTGGCGCCGAGGTACTCGCCGCGCCGCTCTTTGCTGATGACGGCCTCGTAGATGCGGCCCGTCGTGAAGTTGTTGTTGCGCGTCATGCGCGCCGTCGTGAAGCGCTCGTAGTGGCCGAGGTCGAGGTCCGTCTCGGCGCCGTCGTCGGTGACGAAGACCTCGCCGTGCTGGTACGGGCTCATCGTTCCCGGGTCGACGTTGATGTACGGGTCGAGCTTGAGGTGCGTGATGCGGAGGCCGCGCGCCTCGAGCAGGGCGCCCACGGACGCGCTCGCCAGGCCCTTGCCTATCGAGGAGACGACTCCGCCGGTCACGAACACGTATTTCGTCGGCTTTCGGCTCATGGAGGTCTCCCGACTGCGCGGTGTGTGCCAAGTGCACGAGCTTCGCCAAGCTCGCCAACGCGCGCGTGTAGCATAGCTCCAAGTCGGGCGCACCCCTACCCGAAAACGTCGAATCGACCTTCGTCGTGTAGGATGGAGTGCGTGGCGGTGCTGGCGGAGCGCTACGAGCTCGGGTCCGTGCTCGGTTCAGGGGGCTTCGCGACGGTCTACCGCGCGCACGATCGACGCGAACGACGTGACGTGGCCGTCAAGATCATCCCGCTGCCGCAGGGCGCGAGCGAAACGGACGAGGTGGAACGCTTCCGCCACGAGGCGCTCTCGCTCTCTCGATTGCGCTCGCCCAACGTCGCGCGCGTCTACGACTTCGGCAAGGACCCCGAGCACGGCTTGTACCTCGTGATGGAGCTCATCGAAGGGCCGACCCTCGAGCCCGGCCAGCTCGGGCGGCCGCTTCTCCCGCACGAGGTGATGCGCGTGGCGCGGGCGCTGCTCGCGGGCCTCGCCGAGGCTCATGCGGCGAGGCTGGTGCATCGCGACGTCAAGCCGGCCAACGTCCTCGTGCCGGGCGGCCTCGCCGGCCTCGCCAAGCTCAAGATCCTCGACTTCGGCATCGCGCGCTCCGAGCACCGCGAGCAGCTCGAGGCGCAGATGGAATTGCCGCCCGCGGCTCGCAGGACCGTCGGCACACCCGCGTACATGGCCCCCGAGCTGCTGCTCGGCGAGCCGGCGATCCCGGCCTCGGACGTCTACGCCGTCGGTCTCATCCTCTTCGAGCTGCTCGGCAACACGCTGCTCTTCCCCGAGCGCCCCGAGCGCGAGCAGCTCGTCGCGAGGACGCGCGAGGCTCCGAAGCTCGAGGGGCGCGTGCCGAGCCCGATCGACGTCCTGCTCGGCAAGATGCTCGAGCGCGATCCCGAGAAGCGCTTCGCCGACGCGCAGGAGGCGCTCTCGTCGCTGCTCAACATGGAGACCGCGCCGGTCGACGTCGAGGCGCTCGTCCCGCCGCCTGCGGCCGCGTCCTCGCGGCCGCCCGCGAGCCGCCGATCCATGCCGCCGGGATCGTCGTCGTCGCGCCCGCCGATGGGCGCCTTGCGATTGACGGAGCTCGACGACAATCCGGTCGCCGCCTTGCGCTCCACCCTCCACGCGCTGGACCTGCCCATGATCGACGCGCTCGCGCGGCGCGAGCGAGGCTCCGAGGTGGCGCGCGTGGCGCGGGCGATCGCGCTCGGGCTGCGCCTCGAGATCGACGCGGCGTCGCTGCTGCTCGAGCCTCTCAAGGAGCGGGGCGATCTCGGCCGGGGCGTTGCCACGTGCCTGCTCGCGCCGCGGGCGCGCGCGGCGACCAAGGCCCGCATCCACCGCGATCTCGAGGCGCTCGGCTTGGACGGCTGGCTCGACAACGTCGATGTGGAGATCGGCGGGCTGCTCGTCGCGATCGAGGCCGCGCTCGGCCCTCCGCAGGAGATGGCCCAGTGCCTCGCGCGGTGCGAGCGGTTCCTCGCGCGCGCCGTCTCCCCCAGTCCGGCGCGCTCCACGGCGGCGCTCGCGCACACCGCGCTCGCCTCGCGCCTGCGCGGCGATCAAGAAGGCGGGCTCGCCGCGTTCGAGCAGCTTCGCGCCGCGGATCTCTCGCGGCCCTCGCCGCTGACCTCCATCCTGCGCTCGCTCTTGCTCGGCCCGCTCGCGTTCCGCGCCGACGATCACGCCGCCCGCGCCGGCTTCGAGCGGGCCGTGCAGCTCGCGAGCGAGGCGGGCGCGGTCCTCTTGGAGGTGCGGGCGCTCGTGTCGTGGGGCGGGATGCTCGTCGAGGTCCCAGGTCGCACGAGGCAGGGCCTCGCCATCCTGGAGCGCGTCGTCACGCTCCTGCTCCACGGCGATCTCCCCTCGCTCGAGCACGTCGCAGCGCACAACCACGGCGTGGGCCTGCTCATCGAGGGCGACTACGTGCGCGCCGCCCGGCAGTTCCACCGCGCCCGCGAGGTCGCGTCGGGTGAGGCGCCCATCGAGTTCGAGCTCGTGAGCGGCGCCATGGAGGTCGTCTCGCACCTCGCGTGGGGCGATCGCGAGGGCGCGCGCGCCGTCGCCCGGCTGCTCGAGGTCGCGCGCAACGTCCCCATCGCCCCGCGCGAGACGCTCCTCGTCGCCGTCGCCCGCGCGCTGGCGCGCCTCGGCGAGCACCACGTCGCCGAGGTCCGAGCCGATCTGGCGCGCGCCCGCGCGGGGGCCGAGGGCGCCGGAGACGCGACGCTCCTCGCGGACGCGGTGCTGCTCGTGTGCGCCGCCGCGGCGGGCGAGGAGGTCGACTACCTCGCGCGCGCCGCGGAGCTCGATCGCGCCGCGGAGGAGCACGGCTTCGCGGGGTTCTACTGGTTCGACGCGCTGAAGAACGTCATGGCGCACCTGCCCGATCCCGAGCTGCGCAACGCGGCGGGCGAGGCGGTGGATCGGTTGGTCGT
>Ga0316628_100000343_pt1 | contig 28999 bp, 19 predicted proteins | sample OWC_Aug_M2_C1_D5_FD_207648 | JGI IMG/M metagenome (GOLD analysis project Ga0316628, IMG submission 207648) | Wetland soil microbial communities from Old Woman Creek delta, Ohio, United States - OWC_Aug_M2_C1_D5_C | ecosystem: Environmental > Terrestrial > Soil > Wetlands | place: USA: Ohio...
GCTGGAGTATAACGTAATCGCGTATCGCTTGCTGTTGTTCCTCGATTGTTAGTCCTTCCTTAGTGGCTGCATCGAAGGCGGCTTGTCGGTTGCCCTGATTTATCAGGGATTGCGTCTCGGCTATGTCAATGAATCCAAAAAAGTGCTGCGCATCAATCCAGCCATATCTATGCGAGTAGAAATAACGGGGGTGACTGCTCTCCACATCCCCCCTTGATTCTGGTTCTGTAAAATGGCGCAGGAATATATGAGTCCAAATACGACGGGCGATGCTGCCTGTTGTAAGCGTACCGAAATTTGAGGGTACATTCGACCACATGCGTACTGTGGGGTCTCTGGACGTCGGATAACGGGTCAACGATAGCACACGGCGGGCTTCAGTTATCATCTGGTCGCTCGTAGCCCGGCGCGGATAAGTAGGTTCTCTCTGGATCATCTGCGCAACTCGGTCCATGTGATGTAGATAAGGTTTTCCAAGTGCGGCGGCTAAAGAAGCTTGCTGTTCCAATTGGTCGTGCTGACCTGTAGAACTGCCTGTCTGCTGAATTACATGTGACAATTCATGAGCCAGCAAACTTTTCCCGGTTGAAGTACCGGGAGAATATTGCCCGGCACCGAAGACCACATCTTTTCCCACTGTAAAAGCCTTTGCATTGACAGATTTTGCTGTTTCAGCAGCTCCAAAATCCGTATGCAGCCGTACCTGGCTGAAATCTGTGCCAAAGCGTGGTTCGAAAAAGGACCGGGTAGATTCGGACAAAGGCTGTCCACCTCCTTTTATAGAATTGATTCTGGATTCTACATTTGAGGTAACCACCGGCGTTTGGTTATTATTCTGTTTGGTCCGGAGGATTTCTTCTTCTGCTTCTTCCATGCACTCCGGGCAGGTATCTTTTCGTTGTGCCAATGGCGTTATTTGTTCAGCCAGTGGCTTGGTCCGAATAAGTTCTTCTTCCTCCTGGCATTCCGGGCAAGAAGATTTTCGTCGTATAACCGGATCAGGCATACGCATCACCTGGTCTGCCACACGATCCGCTTCCTGCTCATATTTATCATTGGGTTGGCCGATGGTTAGCTTCGCCTGGATAGCCCTTGTCTCCATCATTCGCTGCACTGCCTGGTTGCCTATATCCCGGTAATGCTGCAATGGAGACGGTTGGATGGTACTCCTTTGTTTTGGAACGGATGTGGAGAAATCTCTACGCGGGGCAGCGGTGTTTTGTTTTTGTCTGATTTGTTCATATCCCATAGTCAACCTCCTCATAGGCATCCGCTTCTGCAATGTGTCACCGGACGCAGCATAAACTTTCTTGTCCGAATGTTAATTGGCATCGTTTACCTCCTTTTTATATCCTAAAATTTGCACATTTGCACGCACCGTCCCCAGCCCCCTCGGATCCCGTTTACCGAGGCCGCCCTATTCCCAAAAAGAGTATTAATATGTCAACTATTGCTTCCATCGCTCTCATTTCTTCCCTCGCTCTCCATCTTATCAAATAATCCGAAAAACGTGAGTACTCTTCAAATTTCCCTATTGACCTGAGTAGTTCATCGGGGATTGCTGATTGAGGTACAAAGTATGAGAAAACTTCTGGGGGGATATCATTATGTGAGGGCTGAGGTCTACTTAAAGCTACAATCCACTGCTGAGCTGAATCTACATAGCTATATTGATCAAAAGCATCTATTATGAAGCGGAGTAGCCGTTGAAGTCTCTCAATATCTCCACTTCTTATCACGCGTTCAATTGATCTGCGGACGCGGGGAACTGGTATATTTTCCTGAGTAACACTATCCTGGACTTCCTGTAAAATTTCGCCGTCATCACGCTGTTCCTGGATTAGGATTATCATGCGAGAATTTTTTTCGGAAGCCCATCTTGACATCGTTAGGCGGTTTTCTGCTTGAGCATTCCACCTCGAGAAATCGCGGCCAGCCAACGCTACAGCTTCTCTGTAGCTGCCGGGTCTACCCATAGAGAGTCGTGCTACCTCCGGGGGAACTCTGCTTTCAAAAGAACTACTCAGCAGCTCTTGATATTCAGGATCACGTATAAGAGCATCAAGGAAACTTTGATTGCTCCGGTTTTCTTTTATCCATTTCAATCTCTCGTCATAAGTTGTAAGTTCGGTAGGAAATAGGTTATTTGCTTCCGCAATTCTGATGCATAAACGTTCGACAGAACCGTAACTGAACCTGTCGATATCTTCTTGCTCATAGCCCAGGGATTCCAACTCCTCTCTTCCTCTATTCATGGCATGTAGGCGGGAAGAAACGGCGGCTGCTACTATTCGAAATGCGAGTCTACTAAATCCCTCACGAGGTAAGCGAGTCCCTACATCGATTTGTTCAATCAATCTATCCATGATTTGATTTGGTGTTTGCTGCTGGGTGGGATCAGAAGGCCGTAGACCTTGTTCATCCCAAAGTAGCCCCTTTGCATAAAAATCGCTGAGAGTTCTCAACATAGCACTGCGATGGCCTCTACTACTAGAGTTAAAACTGTTATCAGTACTACCAGGACTACGGGGAATAACAACTGCAAAGTCATCCATACCATGTGTCCTCCAGAGATGCCATGAAACTAAGCCCGCCGGATCACTATTCAAAGCCGGATAATTGGGGCCTGGGTCTTTATAATATGCATTCTCCATAAAATATCCCTCTCGTATAATAATAGCAAGTAACTGATTAGGTGGAATCTGATAACTCTGTGCCACCAGACGGAAATCATTCATATCCGAGATTCGAGCCATGAATGTATTTTTAACATATTCAACACTTCCCAATTCAGCCGGTAAGGTTTCTTCCAACCCTCGTTCAATCTCATCTATTTCATCCCGTTGGATTAGATGACATTGATAGCGGTGTTGCCTTATATCTTGTTTGCCTATTATTTTGCCCCTGGTTTGCTGCACCACATGCGTTAACTCATGTGCTATAAGCTTTTTTCCTGATGATTTCTCCGGCGAGTATTGTCCCAAGCCGAAAACCACATTTTTCCCGGCGGTAAAGGCCTTTGCATTTACGGATTTTGCTGTCTCAACCGCCTGGGAATCATTGTGGATACGAACCCTGCTGAAATCACTACCAAAGCGGGGTTCGAAATAGGAGCGAATGGATTCTGACAAAGGTTGACCGCCATCTTTTAAAGATTCGAGGCGTGATTCCATACCCGAAGTAACCTCAAGGGGACTGCTTCCTTCTCCTTTGGTTTGAATCAAGTCCTCCTCTTCCTCTTCGCATTCCGGGCAAGAAGATTTTCGCTGCACCAATGAACTTTCTTTTTCCCTTTTTCCCAATGACAAATGACCATTGACCAATGACCCTTCCGGCATACTCATTACCTGGTCTGCCACCCGGTCGGCTTCCTGTTCGTATATGTCATTGGGTTGGCCGATGGTTAGCTTGGCCTGGATAACCCTTGTCTCCAACATACGTTGTACTGCCTGGTTGCCTATGTCCCGGTAATGCTGCAATGGAGACGGTTGGATAGTAATCGTTGGTTTTGGAACGGATGCGGAGAAATCTCTACGAGGAGCAGCAGTGTTTTGTTTTAGTCTGATTTGTTCATATCCCATCGTCAACCTCCTTACACTTCATAGGCATCCGCTTCTGCAATGCGCCACCGGACACAGCATAAACTTTCTCGTCCATATGTCAATCGGCATTGTTTATCTCCTTTTTATATCCTAAAATTTGCACATTTGCACGCACCGTCCCCAGCCCCCTGCCAGCGGCCAGGGGGCAAGTAGAATGATGAGTTATGAATGATGAATGATGAAAAATATCTTTTAAGGGAATTAAAAATAATTCTTTTAAAGTTCTTCTTCATCATTCATCACTCATCATTCATAATTTTTTTTCCCTGGACCCCCGAAAAATTTTTGATTTAGAACCAGAATACCAATCCGCCTGTGGCCTGGAAATTGGTAGTGGCAGGTGCACTAAAAACAGGACTCAGATGCAGCGCCCGCGCATCAAAACGCAAACCGAAGGAACTGGAAAACTTATAAGTCAACCCCCACCCGCCCTTTAAGGCAAAGGCTTCATCATTAACGGCTAAACCCCTGAACAGGAGAACCCCTGCTCCGGCGGTCAAATCCATACTCCATGGGGGGTTCAGTATAGGTAAACGAAAACGTAGATTGGCCATCAGTTGCAACCAATTGCCTTTGTCCCGTAATAATGTATCTTCTGTAAAACCGAAACCTGCTTCCGCTTCCAGGGTCCAGTAGTTGACAAACCGGTATCCCAGTTTTGCACCGACTACAGGGCCGTTTTTAAGAGCCAGGTTGTTATTAAAAAAGGTCCAGCCGACAAATGGCAATGTCAGTTCAAAATGTTTATATATCTTGCGCGGATGCGATTCATAGACTCCGTAAGCAACATATCCAGTGGGTTTCAAGATATTCATGGCCTTTTTTCCAGCTCTTTCTTTAACGGGAACCACTTGATAGGCATCAATATTGAATATTGGGAGATTACTTCCAGCTCTAAGGCTATCCGGGATTCCCCATTTTTTATTTCCCGGGGTTACCATGCGGGTGGGTGGTTTGAGTCGGCCGGTAATAATTACATGCACTTGAAAGCCGTCTCCTGTATTGTCGGCATAGCCTCCTTTCTTTTCATTCACCGCCAGCGAGAGGTTGGCAGCGTCTTCCGGCACTACGATAGTTTTATCCGCACCCAGGACAAAAGCTGTTTTAAAGCCATCAAAGGAACCGATCAACGCGCCGATGCGTTGGGACGGTTCATAATAGCCGCGGGCAAGTAGAAATTCAGCGTTTTTCAAAGCGGTATCGGAAAAACCATTGGGACCGACAGTTTTAATGCCCGGCTCCATTTTAACCCATCCATGAGTGATAAAGGTCACAATATTACCGGCTTCCACTTTGATATCAACGGGTTTTGTCCCGTTTGGATCATCAAGGATGCTTTCGCCGGCTTTTGCCGGGACCTTTAATGTATACTTAAGTGTACCTGGGGGCATTTCACCTCCCTTGAGTTCAATATCCAGCTTTTTATACTCACCTGGTTTTAGTCTAAGGGAATAGTACCCGTTACCCATGGAGCGCAGCCCGATCTTATCGGCATTGGGAAAAGAAAAATTCCATTTTTCATATTCGTAGTCTAATTCGGATTTGCCCCTATCTGAAATTTGGACCCTTGCATCATTAGAATATGCTGCGATGTCCCGTTTTTTTAAGCTCTCCCTGGTTTTGGCCTGTGGAGAGGTGCGTTTTCGTTCAAATTTTGGGTCCAATAAATCCTGGGGAACATTCCGTGAATTGACGCGCAGGACAATTTCCAGTGTGTCGGTACCTGGTGCCGGTTTCTCTTTGGGGGCACTGATAAGAATAGTATCCTTCACGGTGGAATTCGGCACATAAGTTAGGTTCCGTCTTCTTACATCGTTATTTAAATGCATATTATATGTGAATCCTTCCAATTCAACTTTAAAGCAGGAATGGTGGGAGTCTTTAAGGTGAGTTTTGGGTTGATGATCGGGGGCGCCACTGTCATAATTGGATTCCAGCAGGGGCCAAAAAAATTCCACCGCTATCTCCTGACCGAAATGAGTGAAATTTGCCGGCATTGTCTCTATCGCGTATTTATCATCGCCTACCATGAAATCATTAGTAACAAGACTCCATGGTCTTATATAAAATTTTACATTCCCATTATTTACGATTGGAGTTTCATCGGTTGAATTAGAAGGATTATAAAACAAAAGATTGGCAGTGAAATGATTTGGATTTACCCCAGTCATCAGGTTCCCGGCGGCATCAAAATCGCCGTCGTCATAAAGCCTTATCGCATTACTGGTTCCAGCAGTATCTCCGGCCGTGGTGCTGATACAGGTATCATCGTCAGGAGTGAAAATAACGTCATAACAATCCCCTTTGAAACTTAACGGTTCCAGGGTGTTTGGGGAAATATCATTTTCAGAATTATTAGGAGCAAATACCTCCGGATAGGAAACGCTAGTTAAACCGGCAGGCCACTTCCACACCGAGTGACCCGGGATTGTATCATCATAAACAGCGAGCTTTGCACCCAACTTAAATCCAACCTCACCGGAATTTGCAGTCAAACCCAAAGCGTCGACATCCAGGCTGATCTCCAATTCCCATACTTCCTCATCGCCAGTATCGCATGTACCTACGTTGCAATAATCCCATGCGACCTTGTTAGCAACATTTGAGGACAGGTCCACAGACCCCCAGGCTCCCGCTGAATAGCGCATGAATTGCACCATTCCCGTAGGCTGATCGCAAAGTTCATAAGGGTCCGTCGTAACCGAATATGGAATAATCTCATTATAATAGATCACTGCGATATCTCCCTCCTCCCACTCACTTCCAGTCCCGTTCACATCAATATATAAAGCAAATTTGTCAGAATGATCTAATGTCGGATCATCTTCCACATGCACTCCAACGTAGATTTTTTCGGGATTGGAATCACTATCCGAGTTATAACCGGCAAGGAAAATAGCAGGGTTAGCAGACCCGGGATTGTCGTCGAAGAGTGTAAAGTCCTGGTGGATAACACCAGCCCAGCCAGGATCGACCGGACATGAACCTTGGGGTAGTAATCCGCCTACCAATTTTGTACCGACAACAATTCCATCTACATTGATCTCGTTATCAACCATATGTATACAGGTTTCCGAGAAAGCCGGAACAGGCAATACGGTCAACAGCAAAAACATAAAAGAGATGACCAAAGAGATGGAATATTTTTTGTTTAAACCCACAATATGTTTGTTCATGAGAACCTCCTAAAAAATTTATTGTTTTTATCCTCTTATTCAAAAATTTATTTTCATAATCTTTTATACCGGTAAGGCTTCCAGTGGAATGGTGAGCTGACCCGAAAAAGTATCTCCTCCAGTAGTGGTTTTAGCAGATACAATGAGATTCATGGAGACAGCACCTGCCTTCGGTTTAACTATTACTGAGGTAGAAGCAGAACCATTATCCGGGATAGTAAGTGGAGTCAGGCTAAATGAGGTATCCCAGGTGCCGGCCGCTTTTTCATTTTCATGAGACCTCGACATTTCAAAAATTGATTTCACACCCAAGCCGGTAAAACTGTGTACGCGAATATCGATAACACACCTCCCTCCAATAGGTACTTTTATTACCCCGGTGTTTGGATCAGTGGTGGCCCCGGTAATATTTCCTCTTTCCAGTTGGACTTTATCTTCCCCGGTAGGCGGCAGTTCACCTTCGGTAAGAATATAAAGGCCAGTAAACTGGTTGATTTCCGTAGGATTGGAATCCGATGTGACCGACAATTGCAAGTTACAGGTCCCGGTTCCACCCACCACATCAACGTATAAAGTCGTTTCGCTGCCGGATGCGCCGATAGATACCCTGTTGTTGGATACTGGTCCGCCTGCCTGATCAACCAGCGTACGCTGCCAGCCCTCCGCCGGCAATATACTGACGGTATAAGTATCAAGCATGGTGGTTAAACTCTTCACCCGGAACTCGAAACGGGCATGTTTACCACTGGCGAGCGCTTCGAAAGGAGTAACCCTGGCCAGGTACATGTGGATAGAGCCGCGGGGGATATTGGCACCGGCTTTACCGATTAAACGTGCTATCTCTTCCTGTATTTTTACTGCATCTTCCAGGTCCCCGGCATCAAGAGCAGGCTTCAAACCACGCTGCCCTTCAGATTCCAGTTGATGCAGGAATCTATTCAATCGCTGGATAAAATTGTCATAAGTTGCATATCTCCTGGGTTCGGCTCCAAGCAGTAACACCACGTCACGCCATACGGTCATAAAGTTATTTTCCGCATTGTACATTTGATAAAGAAATTTTAATGAACCGCGATTTCCAAGGCTTTCACTATTTATTATCCCGATACCGATCTCGGCAGTTTTGGCAATATGTTCGGTTGTTTGCAAGCCGATGATTTCACCGGCATTCAATATAGTTGTCGGCACATTAAACGTCGTGGTAATGTACCGAATAAAGGCGACAGCATTGTCACGAGTATTTTCCAACATTTGTTTAAACCGCTGAGTGTCAATTACCACATTGTCATCATCATTGCGCACTTCGATTTTGCGTTTCACCGCGAGCTGCGTATCGCGAAGGTCTTCGATCATCTCACTGGTAATCTTTTGATTACCTGCTTTTCGGTGTAACCGCGCCAGGGAACAGAAGAAATGCCCGGGGGGTGGATTTTTCAATGTAGACAACTCGCCCGGCATACTGGCCACACGAACGGCCCATTCCCGCTTCAGGCGAACCGTGGTTTCAATGCCAAGTGCCGGCAGCACCATGGCTTCATCTTCCCCCTGATCGACTTCGCGCTCCCATACATCGATATAAACAATATCCTCTCGATCGATACCGCTGGGTGTTTGCAAAGGAGGAACCTCCGCGACTCCCCATTCCTCGGCAAGAGCATTATTATCATAAAGACGCTGTGACGTATAAACCATACCTGCTTCATTTAATGCTTGCAGCCCCTCTACCAGTATTCGTCCCGGGTTCTCGCCGGTACCCCCGGTGATAATAAAATCATTGCCCGCCCCTGCTTGAGCAGAAGCTCCCGTTAAAGAGTGGTTAATAACTTCCACTACCTCCTGTGCCGATGCTTTTGCAATATCTCCAAACGCATTTCCTGGGAAAGTAACCGTTTGTCCTTCATGGCCATTTATTTTTACTGTAAGGGTCATTCCAGCGGTTAAGGTAAAGGGGCCGACGGCATTGCCGGTAAGCTTGACCGAAACAGCGTCGTAACGTTCCGTATACGCTTTTCCCGGTAAAAAGCCCAAAACCCCGGCGGCGGTGGAAGCGTCGATATCGATTTCCAGGGAAGCATATCCCTCTCCATCGGGTTCCGCGGTCAAAACAATAATTCCCTCCCCGCCGTTATATAAAGCTTCAATACCAAAGCCGTTGTTCCCGGTGGGGACTCCACTGCCTACGAATTGCCTGAACAGGTCATTTAATTCATGCTTGCGCAGGTCTTCCAATTCATTCCAGTCGCAATCCAGGATGGGTTTGCCTTGCTGCATGCGTACCCCCACATAATGCTTTTTTAGCGAATGAGCCAGCCTTATTTTTGAGTCCTGTGAAAAATCTCCCATTTTGTCCTCCTATAATTTAAGCAAGAAATTCGAATTTCGAATTTCAGATTTTTTTCGCCCTTCATTATTCATCATTCATCACTCCTCATTCAAAAATACAACCTTACTACCCTGATGAGAGTGGTGTTGACATCTTTATCGATGAGCGGATGCCTGATACAATCGATCATATACTCCTGGGTTTCAGTGCCGTCATTATATTCCCCGAAAAGACCAAACTCCCGCAAAGGATAAGAGGTAAGTTGTGGTTCCAACGGCAGTGGTTGATTATTTCCCAGGGTTGCGGTGACCTGGAGCCGATTGGTGGGTTCCTCTACTTCAACTCCACTGGGATTCAAATAGGCTAAATCAAGGTCGGTTAATTCGACGGTAAAAGTAGGATGGGGAGTCACCAGCCCGGTGTCCGAGTCCCCGGGTACGGGTGCGCCTTCGGTATCCCACACCTCCAATCCTTGTCCCACTCTAAGGCGTACAATGCCGGTGGCGGGTTTGGTATCATCGTTTTTCATAAATGCGGCCAACAGATTTCGACACCGGTGGACTATTTTATTCTTTTGCCAACCGCTGTCGAAAATTATGTTGTTATTTTGGTCCTTTAAGATGTCACGGTATATTCCTTTTAATGAAGAACCTATTCTTTCCATTTTTTAACCTCCTGCTTTTAAGGCTTTGTGCCAGGTCCTATGATTTGTATCTATTGGTGTGTGTTTAAAATCCACGGTAAAATGGTCCGGGTAATCGGCACTCCATGAGTGGAACCAGACCCATCCCTCGGCCGTATCTTCGTAGCTGTCACTCACCCGGGGACATCCTTCCGGGATAGTGCTGTCAAAAAACAGTTCTTCTATATGCTGCGGATTCTCACGATCTTCTTTGGGAAAATCATAGGTGTAGATCAATTCACCTGTTAAAGGCGGGTTGATGAAGAAAACGGCCCTTATCTGGATGGGGAGAAATCGTTCCAATATTCCCCTGATGAATTCCCGGGTGCGGGTGATGAACCGCTGATCGTCTTTTCCCGGAGACAGGTATATCCCGATTGTGTCCCGGGCATACCAATCGTTGTCGGTGGGTTTCCCTTCATCTTCACCGGCATCATAGGTATAGGTGCGGAAATCATCGAAGGTGGCGTACAGACCTATTTTCCTTTTATCCCGTATATCTACCGTGGTACACCCGGAATAACGGAAATCAGTGGTTTCGGTGGCACGGTAAACATCGCTTTCATAGGAGATACATTGGTTGGAACGGTAGATGACATGGAGCTCGCCTTCGATCATTACCGGTAAAGGCGCACGCTGGGAATAGGGATTATTTATCAGCATTTCAGCGGTATCCACATCGATGGGGGAACTATTTTCCAGATTAATATTCCATATGTCCCAACCGCCTTCCCGGTTGGATGCCCAGTAGAGCTCGATTTTATCTTCCCCATTGACCGCTGCCGCGGGTTCGCAATCGTCATAACTGGCTGGCAAGTTTTTTTTGGGTAGGGTGCGGATAGGCCCCCAGTTTTCCAGGGGGTCCTGGACGGATTTCTCCCGATAGGCGATTTCCCAATACTTTCGGCTGTTATTCCCGCTGTATTTCTGCCTGGCCCAAAAGATCCATATGCTGTTTTGCTCTTGGTGATAGAGTACAAATAAATCCTTTTCCACCCGGGGTTCCTCTCCACTTTGCACATCCGTCGGAAAAACCAGTGCTGGTGGAAACACAAATTCTTCACTGTCACTGCGGGTGTATTTCATTTGCCAGCGGTTTCCATTTCCTGCTGTCTTTTCCAGCCAGAACAGCCACAAACCCTTACTGCTGTCAACCACCATTTGGGGACTTTTGCGCTGGGTCCGGCTGCCGGGAATTCGGTCATCAAAGGTTTGCGTTCCAGTCCACTGTCCATTGAGACGTGCTTTGTATTTGATCTCCCAGGTTTGGTTTTCCTGGTTAAAGGAGTCCCAGGCGATCCACAGTTTTTGGCCCTGGAGAGCGGCAGTGGGATGCTTATCATAGGATACGTTGTCCGCGGCGGTAACCGGTACGCTGGCTGTCCATTCCTCCCCTGGCGGCAGGGTTTTGCTCCATATTTCCCATTTGTTGTTCCTCAGGGTATGGTAAAACAGCCACAGGTTCCCGGTATCATCTTTGACTGCGGCGGGCCTGCCCTCGTAGGCAAAATCCAGGGAGAGGGGTTCGGCGGATTCTTCCCATTGACCGGTGCCGGCGCGTTGGCAGGTCCAGAGGTTCAGCCGTTCCGGGCAATTGGTCCGGAATACGTTGTGAACGAACTCCTTGGTGCGGCATTTCCACCGGTTAATGCATTTGGCTATGACTGCTTCGATGGCTGGAATGATGCCAATGGTTTTATACAGGCCGGGTGCATTCCTGAGTTCACTGCGCTGCTGGAAGATTTCCAGGTTGTAATCGGTGTCCCAGCCGATCCATTGGGCCAGCAGGGGCAGCAGATTCCCGTCTACCCGGTATAGGTCATGTAAGTCCAATGCGGCAGCGGCTAAACTGTAAATTTGGTCCAGGTTACTGCCGGGGATGTCCAGAAACCGGCGCATCTGACCCTTTTCTTTGTCCTCTCCCGGCATTTCAACCGGGTAAGGGGCCCTGGGTAAGACCGTATCATAACGGTGGTAGATGGCTGGCAGCAGGCGGTACATCCGGCCGGCAATATCATAAGGTCCGGTGACCATGACTGAAACACGATTACTGCGATGAAAGACGTATTCCCCCGGGTCATATTTGTATGGATATAATGTATAATAATATACTGTCTCGGCCCGGAGGTTTCGATCCTCCAGGCTGGACATTCCATAGACTTCCAATTGGCCGCTGTTTTTAACGATTAAATAAATTTGCTTGCGGTCGGTAACCTGCCATTGGTTTCCCGGTTCCACCACCGATACTATCGCCGGCTCCGATAAGATCACTCCCTGTACCGAAAATATGGCTGTTAACTCCGGCGTCAGGATTTTATTATCTAAGAGCGGCGTAAAAGTTGTCTCTACGTTAAATAGTGGTGCATTTTTCACGTCGGCCAGGGGCGTCCCTGTTTCTTCCGGCAGGGGATAGGTGAATTCCCGGCGCCGGACCAGTACCCCTTTATACAGGTGGGGCTGGGGATTCAACCACTGCAAGTAGACCCGGTTGCCAAAGGGATGGGCTGCCGCCCGAATCCGCTGTAATTGTAAGGTCGTCATCTGGCACCTCTATTTTGGTTTTTTTATATCCAGGTCCACTTTAATGCCGTAGGCATAGTCTTCATCCCCGGGTTCACGGGGAATCACCGGGATTTCACTCCCCAGTAACTGGATCTTCCCGGTTTCCCGGTGTTCCTGGCTTGTTGTGTTTTCCCGCCGGAATTCGGAGATGTTGACATAGGCCACTCCCTGGATGGCTTCGATGGCTTCGTAGAATTTACTGAGGTAAAGGGTTTGCCCGAAATCCACATTATCGAAATCCAACAGGTTTTTACCGGCAGCCTGGACTTTTTCTTTGATGTCTTCCTGGGAATAGTAGCTTTCAATACCTATTTCAGCAGTGACATATATTTTGACATACGCCACATCCTCGATTTCCACGATGGTGGATACAGGACGTTTGTCTTCGAAGTAGGCCAGGAGGTTTTTCTTGAGCACATCGCTGACTTTACCGCCGCCCTCCGGGGCCACGTATAAGATGACGGTGTTCCAGCTTCCTTTTTCCGCCCGGACCTTCCCTACCCCTTTGAATTCAAGGGCCAGCGCCTGGTAGTCGCCCTTGGTGACGGCACGTTTTTGCGAGCGAAACACACCGGGGGCATGCTTGACCGCATGTTCAATGGTTTCCCTTTCCGCCCCACCGGTGGCGGCTGCGGGATTGGTTACCGCGACCCCAGGCAGGAAAACCAATTGAGGAGCCGCTGCAATGGTATTGATGGTATTGGCCAGCACATTACCATGGGTCCCGCCGCCCGTCCGGTAGGTGGCTGTAATTTTAGCCCCCCGGGGCGGTATGTCGCCGAATTCACCGTCCCCAAAAACCACATACGCCCGGTCATTTTGATCGATCTCGATCATAAAATCCTTTTCTCCCTGTTGACTGAAGGCCAGGGATTCCTGGAGGGTCCACTCATCGATGGTTCCTCCCACATCCGTAACCAGGGTGATATCTTTATTTATGCGGCTGCCGATTCCCAAAGAACGGAGGATCATCCCTGGATGCGCCAGGGGAAACCGTTGGTTGGGTGTCCCGTCCGATTCGCCGACAGTTTCTTCTTTTACGGTTCGCCCCTCTTCCACCGGGATAGGTCCGTAGGTTTTCTTGCCCCCAGGTCCGGCCGTGATTAGATTGAAATCGATGTCAACGCCCTCCCCGGTATATTCGAAGCGGACACTGGATTTATCGCGCTCACTGCGGGTGGCAAAGGCATCGCCCTTTTTAATGGTGACCTTGTCTTCACAATCCCCGGCTGCAGACAATTCCAGGATTGCAGAAGCAGGTGCCGCGGTAGCCAACCGATAGCCGATCAACCGCAGGTGCTGGATGATGCTGCGCCGCTCGCGGGCAGTTCCCAGGAAACTCTCGTTGGCAACTCGGTCCTGGTAATAACCCAGGATGTCGCCCATATGTGCAAAGAGTTGAAGCAGCACATTACCGAAATCAGCTTCGGATTTATACTTTTCCCACCCCGGCAGCTTGACGGGAACCAGGTCCCGCATGGAATCAAGCAGGCTGCTGTAGTCGCGCGCCATGTAATCGATAACAGGATTGCCATTGTATCTTTTTATTTCAGCCATTTTTCGCCTCCGGCGGCCAGGGGCTCTTTTGAAAAACCGCCCCTGGACCCCGCAAAACTTTTTATTAAATTCTCGTTCATATGTCCTCTGTCATCTGTCTTCTCATCTTCTTTCCTCAACCTTAACCTTAACCTTAACCTCTTATTTAAACTGTATTCTTACTACCTGTCTTGCCAGGTCCTTCCGTTTGGTATAAGCAACCTCTACGGTAACGGTTTCTTCGATGGATTCCACGTTTACGCCGCTGACCAGTATATCATCAGCCAACCACCGTGCCAGTGCCTGGGTAATGGCAAATTCCATGGCAGCGGCCAGGATGGTGTTGTTAGGTTCGAATACCAGGTTGAATAACCCGCAGCCGAATTCCGGGAGGTTGACCCGTTCGCCGGGGGCGGTAAACAAGACCTGGATAATCTTACCCCGGATGGCATCATCGCCGCCGCTGGCACGGATCGTTCCTGAATTGTCTACCCCAAAGGGAAAACCGAAGGTCATTTTATCTGTCATGTTTCCTACCTTTATTCTATATTACCGTACTCATTCTCCACCTGAGAGGCGGTGCCGTCAACCGTACCGATTTTGATTTTGGGTTCAGACAGGTTCATGACATCGAGCTTGACATTAACTTTCACGTTTTTTACATCACCGCTTCTCACATAAGCGTCTATGGCATTGGCCAGCTCCTCAGCCAAATTTATAAGTATCTCATTTTGAGTTACTTTTACTTTATCAGGATCAGCCGGTATTTTGGTTTTCTGTACATTTTCAAAAGCGGTTTGGATTTTTGTTTTTAACGTATTTTTATCTAAGGCCATGTTATGTTCTCCATGTTTAATCCAGGGGGCAGCCCGGCAATCCCGGCGGTCCCGGTAGTTCGGGCATCGTCGGTATGGAAAAACCCACCGACGGGATGGGCAGCTTAATTTCAGGCAGCGCCGGTAAGCCAGGCAGGTCCGGTAATTTTGGCGGTCCCGGCAGTTCGGGCATCGTCGGTATGGAAAAACCCACCGACGGGATTGGCAGCTTAATTTCAGGCAGCGCTGGTAAGCCAGGCAGGTCCGGTAATTTTGGCGGTCCCGGCAGTTCGGGCATCGTCGGTATGGAAAAACCCACCGACGGGAGCGGCACCTTGATGCCGGGTAACGAAGGAAAATTACAATTACCCATGGCTATTTCACCACTACCGCGCTGGTTAAATGTACACCGGGCATAAGGGGCAAACCCGGTGGAAGCGGCGGACCCGAAGGACCAAGAGCCGTGGCATGCGTGTGGAAAATAAACGTATCCCATAATATTTTGAATGTTTGCCCCATGATGGTGGGCTCACTGGCACCCGCGCCTAATGCCACTGTCGTGCCTTGAAGCACAATTTTTTCAGACACCACCCGGGCCATACCCGCAGCCAGTTCCACGACAGCACTGCCGTCCTGGTTTACTACCACGACTCCCTTATCCGTCAACCTTATACTATTACCGTGCTGCTCTACCAATACTATATTCTCATCTTTGGCGTTTAATATAACGGTCGAACCTTTATGATTACCGATGATTACACTGCCGTCTTTGTCTATGGAGATAAAAGATTTTCCTTTGTGGGTGATGACAATTTTCTCTTCTCCCTCCGCATCTTCCAACTGGATGGTATGTCCTGCTTTGGTCTGGATAATTTTCCGGGTGGGCGAATCCTGGGCCTCACCGTCCACTTTAGGCACTTCGCTTTTACCGTCGGGGTTGCTCCAGAAAGTCCCCACCCATATGGGAAAATCAATATCTCCCTGTTCAAACTCTATCCAAACGCCGGCCTTTTTTTCCGGTATAAATAAAAATCCCTGGTCCGGGTTTCCCCCATACGGCACACAAGGGGTGGCCCAGACCAAGACATCGTCTCCCAGTAAACCTGGGACTTTGACTTTAAGCCGGCCAAGCTTTTCAGGGTCGGCATTATCCTCGACATAACCGCGGTATTTGCCGTAATACCTCCCCTCTATTTTTTCTATCAAGAGGGCAACTGTTTCTTCCAATTCCATGGTTCTTCTCCTATACCGCTGCCTATTCTTCCCCTGGGCCGGAGAAATCTTCCGACCCGGTGACCTTAAGGGCATTCCGTTTCACTTTAAAGTGCTGGATGTAGCCTTCAGGGGTGAAGGAATGCGTCACCTGGGTGACATAATATTCACCGCTGTAATTTGCTCCCACTCCTTTGACGGTAACTATTTTCCTGGCTTTGAGCACATGTCCGAAACGATTCCCATCGATGGTTCCCTCGGCGGTAAGAAAGCACTGGCCCTTTTGATAGGCCCTGCGGCAGCCTTTTTCCCCCTGGGAACATTCCACCTGGGGGGGCATATCCAGGTAGATTTTGGCCGGCGGTATTCCATCGGTGCTAAACCCATTGGCATCGATGGCCCCGAGGGCTTTCTGCATGCCGGTAACCTCGGGGATTTCCATTACATCTTTCTTTACCCGGTCCACCTGGGTCATGGCTACCTGGGTGGGCGCCAGGGCATTTACTTCAAAAGAAAAACACTCCACGTTGGTTTCTCCCCCGAATTGACAGGATAAAATCCCCTGGGATTCTCCTTCCATCCTGGGCTCACAGAAATACACCGTATCCCCTTCCAGGTAACATTCAAAATTGTTCCTGCGGGCCAACCTTCTCAAAAAATTAATATCGCTCTCCCGCTGGGTAATAGTGGCGATGGATTCTTTATAAGGTACACTGGTTTCTTCCACTACAGGAGTCAAATTAAATTCTTTATATTTGTCGAGGATTTCCCTGGCAATGTCGCTGTCTTTTTTGTTGGGCCAGGTTTTTATTTTTTCTTCCAGGCTCAACAGCACGCTTTTATCCATGCCGCGAATTTCCAGGACGCATTGGGAGGGATCAGGTTGAAAACATGGGGTGATGCGGGTGATGTATCCAGTGATCAATTCTTCCAGGCTCCCCTCGAAACCGGCTTTGATGGCGATAGGTTTCCATACGCTGTACTTTTCGTCATCCAGGTAAGCCCATTTCCCATCGGATTTGAGATATATGGGAACCATGAGACTGAACCGACCGGCCTTATCCTCTTCCAACACCACTTCCAGGTTGACCAGGTCTTTATAGAGGTCTGTTGCCTCTTCTTTATCGATTTCTATATAAATATTTTCAACTCCCATGGTTTACCTTCTTATGGCTATTCCACCACATCCGGGGGGATGACGATTTTCTTTCCCACGCGGCCGTAAACTTCCGGCGCCATCACTTTAAATCCTTTTTTTTCCATGGCCTGTCCTAAGTCCGCCAGGGAGATGTTCAAGCAGTTTCGAGTAATAACCAGGGCCCACTCGAATTTTTCGTTAATTTTCTTTCCTTTCTTTCCCCCCTGTTCCACCGTTTCTTCCACCAGTTGGTTTTTTTCTTCAACGGAAACCTCTATAACCCCCGGTTTCTCCATGAGGATTTTTATCATTTCACCCCAGGGGGGCTGACCGCTGCCATCCTTATAAGTAACAGGAAAACGGGCGGTTACAATGGGATCTTTCCCTAATAGTGCGCAAGGTGACATAAACTCGGAGTTGGCATCGCAGATTCGCCACCATTTTTGCGGCTGTTGGTAATACTTGTAAGCCAGGTGATCCAACCGGTCTTCTTGCTCCAGGGTATGTAGAAAAGTGCCGCGTACTTCGGGCAGCAGACGAAGGCACCTGGACGGCAGCGTGCGTCCCCGGGCATCGGTGGTGACTACATCACTTAATTTTTTATATCGCGATATTTTTGAAAACATGGATTAACCTCATCGATTTACCTCACAGGGCAGATAGGACGAATAGGACGAATAGGACGTGAGGCATATAGTAAATAGAACCTGCTGCGTTTTCCATCTTTTTCCTCCATTTTTTCCTTTCATGTTTCATCTTTTTCCTATCTTCCCAGCTTCCCTTCTTTCACACCGGTATCACTACATTGGCGATGTCCGCCAGGTTAGCCAGGTTCAACGCTGCCATGACTTCCTTCATGACTTTGGAATATCCATAACACGGATTCTTCCCTTCAATGACGGTTAAACTCACCGATACAGTGGCACGGATGGGGTCCAGTTGAGGGCTGAATTCCGTCTCGGTTATATTCAACTGGGTAATATTGACCGGCAGCACCCGCTTCAATCCCCAAATAAAAAGCACCAGGGGCGGATTCTCCTTTTTAGTAAAACTGAAACCGCCGGATTCCCCCAACAATGATCCCAACGCCGCGCCCAACAGACTTTCCTGCTTGGGGTGAGTCATCAATTCCAGGGCAGCCAGTTGGGGGGCTATACCGAACTGTTGGGTGATAAAGTCACCCTCATTTAGTTTGTCGGAGGCGTCCAACCGGATTTCGAAATTGATGGTTTCCTCCGTCACCGTGACCTGCTGCTCTTTCTGGATTACCATGAGGTCCTCTTCCTGGTGATAATCCCGCAGGGTTGCCGGCCTCTCCCGGGTCCGCCCCTGTTCCCCCGGACAGGAAATACCGCTGTTGGGAGGTGAAAAAGTAAGGGACCGGTTGCGACTCAATTGCACGGGATTGAATTGAAATACCACGAAAAGGGGAGGTATACTCAGACCGTACTCCACGAACGCTCCCCGCAATATTTTCGGTTTGTTTGGGAATCCTCCGGGCATCTTATTTCTCCTATTCTACTATTTCATTTTTAATTTATAATTTATCATTTAAAATTTTTTATTCTGCCTCCGGCGGCCAGGGGCTCTTTTGAAAAACCGCCCCTGGACCCCGCAAAACTTTTTATTAAACTCTCGCAGCCATTTTCATGTTACGCTCATCCCATGATTTCCCGATTTTTTCATATTCCCTTTGGGCACCCCTTAATATGTGCTTCATCTCGATGACCCCACCATTTTGGGCGGCAAAGAAAGCAGCGTTCAGTACGATATTGCGTATACATCCGCCAGTGACCTGGAATTTCCTGGCTAAAAACTCGAAATCCACGGCTTGGTCTAAAGGGGCTTCATCGGGAAAATGAGTTTTCCAGATGCGAAGACGGCTTTCTTCATCGGGAAAGGGAAAATCCACTATAAACCGCAGCCGCCGCGTAAAGGCTTCATCGATGTTCTGGCGAAAATTACTGGCCAGGATGACTATCCCTTCATGCTCCTCCATTTTCTGTAAGAGGTAGCTGACTTCGATGTTGGCATAACGGTCATGGGCATCGGATATTTCGGTACGTTTGCCAAATAATGCATCGGCTTCATCGAAGAATAATATGGCATTGCCGGTTTCCGCTTCATGGAATATCCGGGCCAGGTTTTTTTCGGTTTCACCTACATATTTGCTCACTACACCGGAAAGATCGATCTTGTAAAGGTCCAATTGAAGCTCCCCGGCCATGACTTCAGCGGCCATGGTTTTCCCGGTGCCCGGGGGCCCGGAAAATAATACACTCAATCCTTTTCCATGAGAAATTTTCTTATGGAATCCCCAGTGCTCAAAAACCTGGTACCGGTATTTTTCCTGTCTGCATATTTCTTTGAGGTGCTGTATTTTTTCTTCTTCCAGGACAATGTCCTCCCAGCGGTATCGGTATTCGATCTTGACAGCCAGTTGGTTGAGTTTTTGATTGGTCTGTTTCCGGCAGGCAGCGTACAAGTCGTTCAGTGTTAACCGGGTTTGCGGATTAGCCATTACAAAACTGTATCGTGCATATTGGCAGGCACCCCGGATTTGCCTGGGTGTAAGTCGAAACCGGCTGGCCAATTCCCGGGCATAAGAAGTTTTATCCTGGACCGGTAGATTTTCCAGCGCCAGTTCCCAGGTTTTTTGCAGCAGTTGTACCGGCGGTACGGTTAAAGGAATGGTGTGCAGGACAGCGGCCTCGAATAACCCGGGGGGAATATCCGCGTTTTCACCTGCCATGATAGTGACAGTGTTGGATGCCGCGGCCATTCGCGCCAGCGATTTGGATAAGGCAGTATAGGTGATATCCCCTGCCAATAGGATATGAATGTTATCCAGGTATAAAATGGCCTGGACCAGGAGTTCTTCACGAAATGCCGCCCGCAGCAGCGTTTCTGCTTCTGCTGCTTTGCCCACCAACTGTTCCATGTCCAGGTAAATAAGGGGACAGTTCAAAAAATGGCAAATTCCCAGGGCCAGGTCCCGCTTGCCCACACCATAGGGCCCGTAAAAATACAACACCAGCTTCTTTCTTTCCAACGGGGATAAAGCAAAATGTTCCTGTAGGATATTCTTTACCCGGTTTTTTATCCCGGGTTCAATTAAAACCTCTGCCAACGAAAACATAGGAGTATAGATAACTGCTTTTTCCAATAACCGGTTATCAACGCTGCTATCTCCCAGGAGAAAATCCAGGATATGGGGGTCTAATTTTAAGAACCGCGACAATTGACTGGAACCGGAGGGGCTGTGGGGATCATCCACTATTACGATTATCCCGGAATGGACCAGGGGGGCGTGCCCCGAAAAAAAACACCGGGCCTGCCATTTTTCCGCTTCGGTTTCACAGAGTAAATCCAGTACCAGGTCAATACTGGGTTTTTTCCGGGCGATGTCATCCTGTAAATAGACATATATTTTGTCGTATTTCCGGTGCAGTTCTGGGGCGAGACAAATGAGTATCACATCCTTCTCAAAGGATGAAAGATTATATAAACGGGCCAGCCAGGGTAATGCCAGGAATATCCCGGACTCCAGGCTGACCTCTACCCTGGTATCGATCTCCTCCTGCAGTTCCTCTATTTGCCGTTTCAACCGGGGCAGCGCTGTTATTTCATCCCCACTGGTCTCTTTTTCTTGAAGGTAATAATCCACTTCGTCATGGGAAACGTATAATTTCGGATCGGGAGCAATTTCCCGTAATTTTTTATCCTGCTGCCGGATCATTGATACCCGTTTTTGGATCATTAAGTCCAGCTTTTTCAATAGATGGGCCATGTAATCGAAGTTGTCCCTGTAGGCGCGGGCCTTATCCACCACGGTATTGACATTTTCATTGGTTGGTTCTTTTCTCATGGTGTTACCTCGAAGATAAAGGTTCGCCTGCACAGGCGGGAAATATCCACCTGGATTTCATAAAACCCGGTAAGCAAATCCGGGGGGAGTTCAACGTTAAAGGTGTCCCCCGTCAATTTCTCGGTTTTTGCCACTTCAACTCCTGTAATGGATACATAAGCTTTCCAACCGGCCAGGTGCTCTCCGAAAATGGTAATTTCAGAACCCGCGGTTCCGCTGGTGGGTTGGATTCGTTCCAACCGCGGAGGAATATAAGGCGCCTCCACTCCCATAACATTGATTTTCCGAACCGGTGGGGGCATAATACGCTCACGTTCCGCCAGCATATCCAATTGAACCACGGAAACTTCATACAATACCGAAAGGCGAAAGGCTTTGGTAAAAGTGGCCCACACTTTGCTTAATTCCTCCAAATCCAGGGTATTGAGCATGATCCTGACCTGCTCCTGTGCATCCTTAAGCCCCTCTGCCAGGTTCTCCTCCGGTACAATGGGATTCTCATAAAATACCCGCATGGCGTCACCCAATATTTCATGGGCTGCGGAGTTCCCGGTCAAGGAATCATTGAGGCTGTAGGCGGTCATCAGGTAAAATAGATTAAGGGAGAGGGTCGGCGGTTTCCACCTGGAGGGTGAACCACGTTTCACCTCCCAATCCATATTTTTTAACACAGGATTTTCCTGGATTTTGTATAAGAAAAGATTGATCCGCCGATCCCCCCCACTTTCATCGGGCGCCAGCACAGTAACAGGCACTTTGGGAAGTATCTGCATTTTTTTGGACAGCAGATCATGCAGCGACTGACTCACCATCCCGATAGCTGTTGACATACTCATGGCTCTTTACTCCGTCCTTATTACAGGTTTTTTAAATGAAATCGTCCCAAATAACTGCATTCCCAGAAGTCCGGCGGAATTTGACGGGAATGAGACCGCCAGGGTAAAGGTTTAACAATAATCTCCGGTTGAAGCGGTTTTGCCTCCGGGCTTTCCCTTTGGGACTGGTTTTCTCTTTGCTTTTGTTCTTCCTCTTTCACCCTGGGGGAAGGGGATGACATTTTAGCTTTTAACCGGTGGACTTCCTGCCGCAATTGTTCGATCAGTAGGACAGACTCCCGGACTCCTTTCTCATTTTTCGGGCTGGTTCCCGGGGCTTTGCCGGCCGGTATAAGCCCTGTTTCACTTTCCTCGACCGTTCTTTTCACCCCGACTTTTGTCCCTTTTTTTGCTGCTTCCGGCTCATGCTCTTTTTCTCCCGGTTTTTCCCTTTGGCCGGTCAATGAAAACCCTGTCATGATACTCTCTGCACCCCCTGTCGTCATACCCGGGAATTTTCCCGGGTTTTTCTTTTCCGTCCTGCCGGGCAGCAAAATTTCCGATACTTGCTTATCAGAGATTTTATGCGTTGTGAATTTTTCTATAAGCATTGATTCCTTTGGGCTTATTCCAGGCTCGATCTGTTTAGCCGCATGCGTTTCCCCAGGTTTTGGGGAACCCGGTGCTTTTTCAATCTTTCCCGGCAATTGTATTCCTGATGTCTGCTTATCAACTGCCATGAAATTGATTTTTGCCACAGGGGTCACAGAGGTCACAGAGGCTTTTTTAATTTCATCGTCTCCGGGGGAGAACTCGTTATCATGAATGACTGTCCTGTTTTTTTCTATTTCTTGTTTCCTCTTATTGACGGGTTCCCTGCCGGGTACCCGGATTTCCATTACTTTTGAGTGGGCTGCATTTGGGGTGGTACTTTGTTGGCTTGTCCCCGCTTCCTGGACTCCTGGTATTGGTTTATCCACTTTTTCCAGTCCCGGGTTTTCTTCCCTGGCCACTGCTTTGGATAAGAAAAGGGGCCGCGGAGTACCAGTTTTTTCCAGGTTGGTTTTTGTCATCAAAGACCCGGGCAAAGGAATTTCCGCTGTATCTTTATCACCGGTCTCCGCTTCCTGGGTTTTCTTAATCCCGATGGTTTCGGCAGCCGATTTACTTTCTCCTTCCCGGACCGGTGTGGCGTTTTGCTGCTGGTAAAAGGTGAAAGAGCCGGTATTAAGTTCAAATGCCAGGGGCTTTTCCATGGGGGCGTCAAGGCCGTTGATGGAGAAGGGATATTGGGTATATTTGAAACCCATCGGCGGAATAATCGGTGGGTATGAGACATTCCCGGTTCCCCGTCTTGGCGCCCCCAGGAGGGAATACACCCCGCTCCTGTATCGAAAGTACTTTGCACCGGATTCCAGGACTCGGTGGAAATATTTCCCGGGCGATTGTCGTTGTTTAGAGAGCATTGTTCAACCTTTCAATTTCATCCGCCAGTATTTCAATATACTTATGGCGTTTTTCTCTTGTCATTTCCATGATTTCGTGCTCACTCCAGTGATAGTGATAAGCCAGGTAATGAACTTGCCGGTACAACAGGTCAATGCTCGTCCTGAGCTCACCAAAAAAGAAATCCTGGAGGTCAAAGGGGACTGTGAATCGCCGCTGACATTCGGGGCAATCGGACTGTATATCCAGGTCTACATACGGAGCGACAGCGGTCATTTGTTTTTCGATTTCCATCCTGGCCAGTGGTGAGAGCTTATGGATCATTTCTCCGGGCGGATTCTTCACCGGTCCGATGTCCTGGATACAACGTTCAAGGAGAGTGGTCAACGCCCCGGCTTCATTTTCATAAAGAAGGGGGGAAACCGTTTCCTGGTCGCTTCCGTTGGGCAGGCGAAATACTATTTTTCTATAATGTTTACCATTATCGCTTTCATATGCAGCTTTTCCGGAAAGTTCCATACTGTAAAAGGGTCCCTTATCCCTGGATTCTTTGATGGAGACATTCCTGGTGGAAAACTCCAGGTCCACTGGTTCCCCGCAATCGGGCCAGGGGCAGGAAACGGTAAAGCGAACGTCGGCGCCGAAAGTGATTTCCCTGAACTTCAAGATTAGATACTGTCTATCCGCTACCAGGAGGTTTCGAGCCACCTCTTCGCTGACGGGTTCGATGGAGCCCAGGCGTTTCAAACACCGGCTAATGACAGTGGTAACCAGCGAGGCACTTTCTTTCCCGGTATTCTGTACCAGGAGTTCTTCTTCTTTGCCGGTCAGGGGAGCCAATTCCACTTCCTGGTTGAGTTCCCCTTTATCGTCCAGGCAGCCTCCGGGAAGCCGATACGTTTCCATTTTTTGTGCTCCTTGAAACAATTGACTTACTTGCGGTGAGCGGGTTATAATTCCTGCCGCTTCCATCCTTCGTTTTCAATTTTAATGGTCTGGATCATCACGGCGTTGCCGCTGGTATCCAGTTGAGGGAGTGCCTGGTATTCCGAAACCCAACAGTCGTAAACGGCATAAGACAACACTTTTTTATTATCTAGATCAAAGACATCGATGGTGATAGTTTCTTTTCGGAAATTTTCCAGTGATGTCGTGGAGTTGTTTTCATAGTTGTTGACCAAATTGGCCCATTCTTCGAAGTCGGTATTCTTCTGTGTTATCCCTGCTTCCAACGTGATGGGTTCATAGGAGGTCTTGGCGGGTAGTCTGTGGGCGACGCTATTATCGCCCGCTTCCCGCCAATCCACCGCCTCGGTGGTCTTTTTCAGGGCACTGCATTTGCTGAGGCCGGCCACATACTTACCGTCCCACATTATTTTGAACTTGAAATTTCGATACGGATCATTCCTTTTACTATTTCCATTGGTAGCCATTGTATACCTCCTTTTTTTTAAAATTGACCAGCCTTCTGGCTGATTTTGACCACCACGAACTCAGCGGGTTTTAAAGGTGCAAATCCCACCAAAACGTTCACGATTCCCAGGTCGATGTCAGCCTGTGGGGTGGTTTCGCCGTCACATTTAACAAAGAACGCTTCGGCAGGTTTGCCCCCCTGGAATGCTCCCCGTCGGAACAGGCTCATCATGAAAGTACCGATATTGAGGCGCAGTTGGCCCCATAGAGTTTCATCGTTAGGTTCGAAGACGGCCCACTGGATGCCGCTGAAGATGCTGACCCTCAGCATAATCGCCATACGCCGCACCGGGATATAATTATATTCCGGGTCCGAGCTTAAGGTCCTGGAACCCCAGGCCACGATACCGGTTCCCGGGAACGCCCGGAGAGCGCAGACACTGTTATTGCCTTTATTGAGGTTGCCGTGTTGGGCATCGGTGATATTGTAGTCCAGGCCGACAGCCCCGGCAATTATCGCCTCGGTTCCTGCCGGTGCTTTCCAGACCCCCCGTTTGGCATCGATCCGGGCATACATGCCGGCCACGAAGCCGCAGGGAGGCACCAGGATCGGTTCAGGAGTCAATCCCAGGGGGTCAGCCATTCTAAGCCACGGATAATAAACTGCACCGTAGGAGTTGGGCATCCCAAATTGGCTTTTATATTGTATTACCTGGTCATATTCTTTGTACTCCTGGGGCATATCGGCAATGAAAAAACAGTCGCTTAACGGACGTCTCCTGCAATAATTCATCCCGGCTTCCGTCACAGGCCGCGAAGCAGCGGGAATGGCAATCAAACTCACATCACGAATGGCGTCCAGCCAGGTCAACGCTTCCTCGAAATCGCTGTCCCCGGGTTCAATGCCGTCGCTGCCGGCAACAACGCTGTTTACCACCGTGTCCACCGTATCATCTCCCAGGTAATAAAAATCATCAACCGGTGTATCCTGGGGTCTCATGGCAGCCGTACCGTGGACTTCCGTTCCACCATGGCGCCTTCCCAGCAGTAAGGCACCGGCTGCATTTTCACCGGGATCCTCTGCATCGATAATCTCGACTGTCGAATTTACCGCAGCAAGTCCCGATTTAATCCGCAGTTTATTCAGGGAAGCTCCCTCAATAGTAACCTTCGCTTGTTTATAAACATTTTCATCTGTCGAGTCACGGAGTGGCTTCATTCCTTGAATAGTACTTTCAATCGCACCCTTGATGGTGTATAGTAGCTTCAAATCACCAGTCTCCAGTGCTGAGGTCAGGTCGACGGTGCGGAAGCCTTCCTTATGCATGTTGATGAGGAATTTCCGCTGTCCTGGACCCAGTAAATTGCTGGTGCCATCGATGGTAATTTCCCCACCGTCACTGTAACCGGCAATTTTATTCGTGTTCCCGGGATTAACGGTAATACGAATAAATTTGGACCTGGAATTAACGACAGTTTGCACGTAATTGGCAGACTTAGGGTCCATGTTTAGATCTTCGAATGCTTCCAATGTTAACGGTTCTTCACCGGGTTTCGGGTTGTCCTGGTAGACGGTGAGGTTAAATTGGTTTATGGGTTGATCCGCTGTAGTGCTGTCCACCTTCACCATCACTTGATTACCCCACACCCCGGCCGAAATTGCCGAAATGGTAAGGCTGACCTGCGCACCACCACTCAGGTTATACTGGGTATCCCCTCCCCGGTCTTTTACGGTAACTCCGGCGATTTCCGCTCCCTGGGCCACTCTGCCGATATAACACTCAGTTCCCCCATTGTTAAAAAACTGGTACACCGAGTGTGCCAAAAAATAGTTTTCCAGGAAATCACCGTAAATGTTTTGAAACTCCGTGAAGTTGAATATCTTCTTAACTTTCCCAATGGGTCCTTTTTGCGCCTTGCCAAAAAAGGCAGCGGTGGAAGTGCCTGCAGCCGCTATGGGCCGAACCCCACTGGGAACCTCTTCCACATATACTCCTGGATAGGATAAGGTTGCCATTATTTTCCTCCTTTTGACTTTGGTTTTATTTCCTTTTTATCTTTCTTTGATATTGTTTTTCCCGGTTCTTCCATGACTGGGCTTGTACCTGGTGCTGGTGCGGGTTTTTCTTTTTCAGGGTGTTTGCTAACTTTTTCTGCTTCCACCGGGTGCAGCGCAATCTCACCCCGCTCACAAAGTCTTTTAATCATGGAATTGTCCTTTACCTCAACATTCATTACTTCTGGGGAGGTGCTTTTCGGACCAATATACAACGTTCTCCCACTGTTAAGCGGTAGGATCACTAACCTCTTCGTTAGGTTTTCGATCTTCTTAAACATCATCATACCCTCCTGTATTCATTAGTTAAAACTTTAAACATTAGCTTTAATTTTAACCACCTAACCCACATCACTTTTTTCACTAATCCTCCTCTTCTTCTCAACTTTTTTCCTTTTTAAGTAAGCAAGAATGATGCCAAATTTTTAATATTGTTGATAATAAAGCATCTCTGATTTTTCGAAAATAAATTTTTACAGCGGATCGTCACTTTTTTATGACGCTAAAAATCAAAAGGCTTTTATAACGTGGGTTTTAGTGCGTCATTTTTTTATGACGCTGCGGCTGTTTCTTTTAGGGAATCTAAGGATCAGACTTTTATAACGCGGATCTTTAGCGTCACTTTTTTATGACGGCGCAGTGGTCTTCACCGCGTCGGCGAGGGATCGCATTAACCGGACATCCTACCAAAAAACAGGAAAATAACAAAGAGGCTCACTGTAAAAGCTTCTACAGGAATTTCCCCCACCCTTCCTGTACAACCAAATCGACTATATACAACTTTAGTTGTACAAATTTCCAAAAAATTTTCCACCCAAAAATACAACTTTTGGTGTATTGACAATTATTTAATTTATATTACCATATAAATATGGTTTATAAGGCTGGTTTTATTAGCAATCTATTTCGAGATAAGCTTGTAAGAGTAGCAAACAATTTCTACCAAAAGGAGGTGCAATATGGGTAAAGAAAGAGAGTTTCCTTAAAGATGTTTGCCGTTTCCCTGGGTTCCTGTCGTCCAGGTGATCCAGGGTAAAAAGTGTTTCAAACAATATCTTTAAAATTTAAAAAAAAGGAGGAATTTGCAAATGAGAACGAATCGTAAGATGTTCTTTTTTATCACGGTAGTGTTTGTGGTATGCTGCTTATTGACCACAAGCTCATGGGCAGCGAAAAAAGTCAAGTTTTTAAAGGCCAATAAGGCAGATTATATCAGGATGCTGAATGAAAACAACAGACCTGATGCCATTTCCATTGGGCCGGTTATGGGTTTAACTGCCAATGAAGATCTCAAGTTTGTTCGCCAGACAATGGATTTCAACCGGGTTACCCATAAACGGTTTCAACAATCATTCAATGGAATCCCCTTCTGGGGTATGGAGACCATCGTCAGCCTGGATGCCAACGGTAAAGTCGTTAACCTTCACGGGGACATGGTCCTGGATACGAAGAAAGACGTCAAGAGTATCCCGGCCAAATTGGACCCGCTGGCTGCCTTAAAGAAAATGCAAAAGAACCATAAGAATCAAGACCTGGGTGCCGTATGGAACTTTAGAAATGAAACATACGGGACGTTTATCTGGGTCGATGCGAAAGATAAAGCGCACCTCTGCTACGTGGTTTCCTTTTTTGCCGATACAGACTGCGGCAACCCGTCACGGCCAATTTTCTTTATCGATGCCAAAAACGGTAATGTCATCGACTCTTTCGACTCCCTGGCTTACGCTTATGACGGCACGGGCCCGGGCGGTAACCAGAAAATAGGGCAGTATACCTATGGCACGGATTACTCGAAATTTGGCGTTGCCATCAACGGCAGCACTTGCACCATGAATTACGCTGATTGCAAAACCGTCGATTTAAACAACGGCACCTCCGGTACTACCCCATATTCTTATACCTGCTATAACAACACCCACTTGCAGGTCAACGGCGCCTATTGCCCCCTGAATGACGCCCAATTTTTCGGCCAGCAGATTTACAATATGTATATGGCCTGGTACAGCCTGCCCGTGCTTCCCTTCCAGCTCATGATGAGATGTCATTACAGCACCAATTATGAAAATGCTTTCTGGGATGGTTCTTCTATGACCTTTGGCGATGGTTATTCCACCTTTTATCCATTGGTTTGTTTAGACGTTTCCGCGCACGAAGTGAGTCACGGTTTTACCGAAAATCATTCCGGTTTGATTTATTCCAGCCAATCCGGCGGTATTAATGAAGCATACTCGGATATGGCCGGTGAAGCGGCTAAATATTACATGAGGGGCACCAATGATTTCAAGGTGGGTTTTGATATCTTCAAATCGCCCACCGGCGCCCTGAGGTATATGTATGACCCGCCGTTGGACGGTA
>Ga0316628_100000344_pt1 | contig 28988 bp, 26 predicted proteins | sample OWC_Aug_M2_C1_D5_FD_207648 | JGI IMG/M metagenome (GOLD analysis project Ga0316628, IMG submission 207648) | Wetland soil microbial communities from Old Woman Creek delta, Ohio, United States - OWC_Aug_M2_C1_D5_C | ecosystem: Environmental > Terrestrial > Soil > Wetlands | place: USA: Ohio...
CGATCCACATCGTCCCGGAAGATCACGGTCCGCTCGATCCCCCGCACCATGACGTGGTGGAGGGTCTGCGGGGCATCCAAGCGGGGTTGGCGGGGCATGGCGCGAGGGGCGCTAGCACACCTTGCTGTACTTGGCAACGTATTCCAACTCGACGATCGGCAGACGTCGTCCCCGGGGCGTGGGCAGCGCGATTTATGCAACGTGGCGGCGCCGCACGGCGACCGCGGCGGGACACTGGCGCGCCGCTTCCGCTCTCACCAGCCCGGACTAAGCCGGGTGGGCCGCTCGAGGCAGCGAGCCGGCCGGATGGCACCACTACGATGGGGCATGAGAGCTCACCCGGGAGCGGTCTCGGGGAACGACGGCAGACGGGACGTGCGCGATGCGTACCGCATTCGGCATCGAGAGGAGGATTGCATCTTGACACCGAAGAAACGGCCGGGTCCCCTAAGACCATACGTCCCCTAAGACTCATACTTGGCAACGTCCCGTATTTTCGTATTTCTGGAGGAGCATGCCATCAGCGGAGGTTCAGGGCAAGGGATTTCGACGGGGGCACCATGGGCTGCGAGACACTCAACTGCAAGGCAATAGCTATGTGCCCAAGCAACAAAAACGCCGACCCTCTTCCCGAGAATCGGCGCTCACATTCGCAAGGTTCCCTCCATGAAGAACGGGGGCGAGAAATCGGGGACGAGAGAACGGGCACACGTGGGCGCGTCCGATCTGCAGGCCTCGCCGTTAGCTGAGGGGGATCGTAGGTTGTGGGGCATCTATATCAGACGGCAGTCACAAACAAATATCGCAGACACCCGACGTTCCGTCAAACGGCAAGCGCCGTCTGGCCTCTTTCCTTGAGCTTTAGTCATCTCAGCACGCAAAACACTGTTGGCCGCCGTCCACCCGTAAGACCTGCCCGGTGACGTAGCTGGCGGCCATAGAAGAAAGGAAACCAACGGCGTGCGCAACGTCGATCGGGCGACCGTACCGGTCGAGGGTTCCCTCCTCCACCATCTTGCGTCCGTCAATCTTTCGACTTGCCACAAACCGTGGTGTGACAATGTCGCCCGGTGCGATAGCGTTGGCAGTCACGTTGTACGGGCGGAGCATCACGGCAAGGCACCGCGTGTACTCGTGCACGGCGGCTTTGGCGGTCGCGTAGATGGCACTTTCCGCCTGGCCAATCAGTCCGTCCACGCTTCCGATATTGATGATCCGGCCCGCCCGTCTTTCAATCATGGTGGGGGCGACTTCGCGGCAGGCCAGTATACACGAAAGCAAGTTGCGGTCCAGCACCGCTCGAAGGTCTTCGTGCGAGATAAAGATAGCATCATTGTGTGCGGGCTTCCCGGCGTTGATGCCGGAAGTCCCCGCCACACCGATATCACCGCCAGCACAGTTGACGAGTATGTCAATCGGGCCAAGTGTATTACGGATCCTCTCCGCGACCGTTCGGACATCCCTTGGAACAGTGAGGTCTCCATGCACCGGAACGATCCTTCGGTGGGACTCCGCCTCGATCGCTCGGGCCACAGCGTCAAGTGATTCCGCCTCGCCGAAAGCTTGAGCCGAGGTGGGTGTCGTTCCGTGAACACCAACCTCGGCACCAAGCTCTGCTAGGTAACTGGCGATTACACGACCGATGCCGCGGGAGGATCCTGTCACGAGAGCGATCTTCCCTTCCAGCTGACCGGGGCTCGACACGCTAATCCTCCTCCCGCGCAATGAGCGATTGCACTAACCTGCCGCTATAACTTCTTCGAGCATTACGCGCGGTCGGGGAGCACGGTTTCAAGGGCTCCTCGTAGGCTCTCTACCAACTGGTCCACCTGCGCCGCAGTGATCACCAGTGGCGGCGAGAAGGCGATGATGTCGCGCATGTTCCGCGTGAAGACCCCGCGGGATTCCAGGGCGGCCTTCACCTTGCCGATGGTCCCAGTGGCGGGATCGAAGGCCGCCTTGGTGCTGCGGTCCGCGACCAGCTCCACCCCGGCCATCAGACCGAGGCCTCGGACGTCGCCCACCGCCTTGAAGTCCGTCAGGGTCTGCAGGCCGGCGAGCAACCGTGCGCCCATCTTCGCGGCGTTTTCGACGAGCCCCTCCTTCTCAAGGATCTCTAGGTTCCGAAGGGCGACCGCGCAGCAGGTGGGGTGGCCGGAATACGTGTAGGCGTGCATCCAGCGGTCGGCGTACGGGGCAGAGACCATCGCATCGACGATCTCCTGCGACACCATGATGCCGCCGAGAGGTAGATAACCGCTGGTGATGCCTTTGGCGAAGGAGAGAATGTCGGGTTGGACACCCCACCGTTTCAGCGCGAACCAATCCCCAGTGCGGCCGAAGCCAGTGATGACCTCGTCCGCGATGAAGAGGACGTGGTGCTTGGTGCAGATCTGGCGGATCAGGGGGAAGTAGTCGTCCGGGGGGACGATCACCCCGCCCGCCCCCTGGACCGGCTCGGCGATGACCGCGGCCACCGTCTCAGGGCCTTCTTTCAGGATCGTCTCCTCCAACATGCGGGCGGCGGCTTGCCCCACGGTCTCGCCCGGCCGCACCCCTGCCAGGCGATACCCATATGGCGCGGCCGTGTGGACGAAATTGGGCACCAAAGGCTCGAACATCTTGGCGTACCCCGGGACCGCGGTGGCGCTCATGGCGGCCAGGGTCACCCCGTGGTACCCGTACTGGCGGGAGATGATCTTTACCTTCTGCGGTTGCCCCTTCACTTTCCAGTAGAACCGGGCGGTCTTGAAGGCACTCTCGTTGGCTTCCGCCCCGCCGCTGGCAAAGTAGGTGGCGACGAGGTTGGGGTAGGCCAGCTCCGTCAGTCGGTGCGCCAGTTGGATGGCCGGCACGTTTGAGGACCCGACGTAGTTGGTCGCGTAGGCCAAGGTCCCAATTTGGGCCGCCGCGGCCTCCGCAAGTTCCTTGCGGCCATGGCCCACGTTCACATTCCAGAGACAAGCGAGGCCGTCAAGGTACTCGCGGCCGTCGGCATCCGTCAACACGGCCCCTCGGCCTTTGACCCAGACATGGGGCGTGGCGTGGTCGGCGGGGTGCTGGAGCGGGTGGAGAAGGTGGGCGCGATCGTCGGCAACCAGCAACGAGCTATTCCAGTTCATCATTAGCTGAATCCTCCTCTTTAAATGTATGAAGGTGACGAGCGGTTCCACGCATGCGTACGGTCGCGAACGGTTTGCTTGCCGCGCTGCCGATAAGACTACCGGGCATATCCCAATAGCCGAGGCAGCCACATCACAGTAGCCGGGACGTACGTAATCATGAACAAAACGATGATCTCCACCACGAGAAATGGGAATGTTGCTCTTGCCACCGTTTCGAACTTTAGCCGCGTGATAGGAACGGCGACGAAGAGCACCTGCCCAAGCGGGGGAGTGATTAAACCGATGACCATGTTGACAATGAAAATCGTTCCGAAGTGAAGCGGATGGATGCCCAAGGAGACAGCTAGGGGTGCCAAGATCGGACCGAGGATTAAGATAGGCGGCGTGTTGTCCATGAAGGTCCCGATCCACAGAAGGAGCAGGTTGACTCCGAGAAGAAACCAAAATTGGTTTAGCCCCTGAAAGAGAGTGATGAGGTAGGGGCCGACGCGCTCCATGGTGATCAGGTATCCGAAAATATTCGACGTGCTGGCGAGGATGAGTACGACAGCCGAGATCATCCCGGTGTTAGCCAGCATCCGCGGGAGGTCTCGCCATCTTACGTCCTTATAGAAGAACATCGAGAGGATGAACGCGTAGACCACGGACACGCAAGCCGCTTCGGTTGGGGTGAAGATGCCCCCTAGGATCCCGCCTAGGATGATGACCGGCATCAGAACGGCTGGAACGGCCTGGATCGTTTTCCGTAGGAGAACCTCCCACGGCAGCTTTTCCGTTCGCCGAGGATAGTTCCGTCGCACGGACATGATGTACACCAGGACCATTAGGGACACGCCGATGATGATGCCCGGCATCATACCGGCTGCGAACATGCCGCCGATAGACACGTTGGTCGCGACAGCGTACAGCACCATGGGAATACTGGGCGGGATGATGGCCCCAATACAGGCGGCTCCGCAAACCAATCCCGTGGCGAATTCTTTGTCGTATCCCGCCTTTTCCATGATCGGGACCTCGACCGGAGCGAGTGCACAGCAGTCGGCAATCGCAGAGCCAGAGATACCACCGAAGATCATGCTGGCGACGACGCTCGCAAGTCCCAGACCACCTCGGATCCACCCGACCAGAATATTGCCGAACTCGAACAGCATCGTGCTGAGACCACCCTTTGCCATAAGATCGCCGGCGAGAATGAAGAAGGGGATAGCCATGATGGGGAAGGAATCCACGCCGGAGAATAGCTTCTGCGCGATGACCGTCAGGGGCAGTGTGCCCATCTTGGCCAAGCCGGCGACGCTCGCGACTCCGAGTGCCCACGCGATAGGCATGCCAGCGGCAATGGTTCCAAATAGGACGACGAACAGAATTGTGGCGACCATACCGTTTAATCTCCCCGTGTCCTACGCGTGCTATCTGGCGTCACTACTTGGGGAACGTTGTCAAAGAACTCGGGTCCCGGAAGCGGCTTCCACGCTGGGGTTACGTTGCGACTCGATGAGCTGCACCAGCGTGTGGATCGCCATAAAGCCGCAGCCCACCGGGATGCAGGAGTAGGCCCACGCCATGCTGATCCAGGTGGCCGGCGCTTGTTGATCCATTACCTGGAGGGTCATCAGAACCCCCTCCCACGTCGCGAGAAGAAAGAACGCGAGAACGGTCAGGCCGAGGCCAAGGGCGAGCGCGCGACGCGGGCGAGGCGGCAGCCGTTCCTGAATGAAACTCACACTGATGTGCTCCCCATACTTGAGAGCCATTGCCGAGCCGAGAAAACAAACCCAGACCATGAGATATCGGGAGACCTCCTCCGTCCATGTGAGGGGGTCATTCAGAACATATCGAGTGAACACCTGTAAGGAGATGACGACGGTCATCGCCCCCATCATGGCAGCAATGACATACTCGGTAAGCTGATTGATGATATTGCTAGATAAAGCCAGCGTGCGCATGAATGCATTTCGTTGCTCCGCGTGCATATTCATCTAACAATTCCTCCCACCATCCGGTGCCGTCCACCCAGGCGGTTGTGTGCTTGCCGGACCTCTCGCGCCCCCGGCGCGTAACGTAGATATAAGCCTTGCCTGTGCGCAAGTGAAAACGCGTGCCCTCGCCTTCCAATTAGAAAGCAAAGGCACGCGTCACCGACCAGCGGTTGAAGCCGTTGCTCGATCCCCTAGTCTTTCAGGTGCGCGGTCTGCGCAGTGGCGATAGCCTTCAAGAGTTTGTCGGGCCACTCCTTGCCGATCTTGCTAACCACAAAATCCTTCACCGGTCCCTGCGCCGCCTTCACGAACTGCTGATGCTCCGCCTCTGTCGGAACGTAGATCTGCATACCCTTCTTGGCGAGATCAGCAACATCGAGGGTTGCCCCATACGTGTTTACGCCATTGTATACCAGCGCCGCCGTATGCGCGGAATCGCGAATGATGTGGCGAATGTCTTGGGGGAGGGACTGGTAGAACTTCTCGTTGATACAAACCGGGTTGACGGCCAGGATATGGCCATCCATGGTCATGTACTTCTGGACTTCATACAGTTTGGCAACCTGGATCATGGACGTGGGGTTCTCTTCACCGTCGACCACACCCTGTTGCAGAGCCGTGTACAGCTCGCCCCACGCAATAGGTGTTGCGCTCGCATCCATGGACTGTACCAATTTCATCATGGCTGGGTCTTCTTGCGTTCGGATCTTCAGTCCCTTCATGTCGGCCGGGGTGCGAATCGCCCTTTTGTTGTTGGTGAAATGTCGCCAGCCGTATTGCGAGTACGCCAGCAGTCGCACGCCGGTCTTCTTGACGGAGAGGGCCGACAACTCATCACCGAAGTCGCCGTCGAGCACCTTAAGTGCCACGGTGATATTCGGGAAAGTGTACGGCATGGAAAAGACCATGAATTCTGGAACGAATCCTGTGAACGCGCCGATGCCTTCCCAGAGCATCTGCATCGACCCCATCTTGGTGCTCTCGAACATCTCTCTCGGTGATCCGAGCTGGTTGTTCGGGAAGATCTCAACTTGCACCCGTCCTGCCGTTCGCGACTCGACGAGCTGCTTGAATGCCATGGCCCCGTTGTGAACGCCCCCGTAGTTATTGTCCGCGGTATCACCGTGCCCCAATTTGATCACGATTGGACTTCCCGCGAGTGCTGGAACCGTGAGCAGAGCCACGACGCCCACCATCGCGAGAACCAGACCTAGTGCTCTCCTGAGTGTACGCATGGTCTCAAGCCTCCTCTTCCATCTTTGTCTTTGACGCCGTCCGCACTCACTCACTCCTTGCGTTCTGCACGACGATCGACTCTGAGACCACCTCCTTTCCCATGCCGCAGCGGTACTGTTCCTGCTTTCTCGTTTGTTCAGTGGCCTACAAAGATCCTTCTTGCGTCTAGGAATACGATAACGCTTGTCGCCGCGGGGAATTGGCTCTCGCTTGAGGAAGTCGTACGGAAAGCTCGGGTCACTATCCTCGCGTCTCCATGGGATGGGAACGGCCATTGGGCAATGTGGCCGAAATAGCAAGCGCCAACCCTCTTGCGAGGATTGGCGCTCAGATACACACGGTCCCCTCTACGCCGACGGACCGGCCACGTGTGGGCACGTCCTGTCTTCTGGCCCCCCTGCTATATGAGGGGAGACACGGATTGCTTTTCATCTAGCGCGGAAATCTCCCCCTCCCAATGTGTGGGTCGCGAATTGTGTTCGCGATAGCGCAAGGCTACGTGCTTAAACCGTCCCGAATCCCAGCGTCGAGGATCGCCAAAGCTTCATCCAGTTCTGCTCTTGTGACCGTCGTGGGTGCGATGAAACGGATTACGTGTTTGTAAGTTCCGCACGGAATGAGAATCAGGCCATGGGCGTAGCAATAGTCCAGCACCTTATGCACCAGTTCGCCCTTGGGCGTCTTATCCTTGTCCGCAAACTCCGCGGCCACCATAAGGCCCAGACCGCGCACATCGCCGATGGCATCGCTGTATTTCTCTTTCAGCCCATTGAGTCGGCCCTTCAGGTAGTCCCCCGCCTTCGCCGCGTTATCCAACAGGCCGTTCTCTAGCAGATCGATGGTGGCCAAAGCGGCGGCGCAGGCCACCGGATTGCCGCCAAAGGTCCCGCCATGTGCACCTGAAGGCCATCGCTTCATGATGTCGGCCTTGCCGATGACGGCACTGATGGGAAAACCTGAGCCCAAGGCCTTGGCGCTAGAGAAGATATCCGGGCGCACGTCGAATTGTTCAAACGCAAACATTGTCCCGGTCCGGCCCATGCCGGTCTGCACTTCGTCCAAAATCAAGTAGATACCCTGTTGGTCGCAGAGATGGCGCAACGCCGTGATGAATTCTCGCGGTGGCACAATATAGCCGCCCTCGCCGGCCACGGGTTCCATGATAATGGCCGCTACCATTTCTGGATCAACCAGGTTCTTGAAGATCTCATCAAACTGTTTCAGACAGGCCATGTCGCATTGCCCGTATTTCTCTCTCCACGGGCACCGATAGCAGTACGGGTACTCGGCAAAGTACACACTCGGCATTAACCCTTCGTAGTTCTTCCGGTAGGCGGCACTGGACCCAGTAATGGAGATTGTTCCAAACGTTCGCCCGTGGAAGGAGCCTTTGAAAGAGATGAGGGCTGGGCGCTTGCTCACGTACTTTGCCAACTTGAAGCATCCCTCATTGGCTTCTGCGCCGCTGTTACTAAAGTAGACCATGGTGTCGCCCCCGGTGAGCGCCACCAACTTCTCCGCCAAGGCGACGTACGGCTCGTAGTACACGACGTTATGGCCGCCGTGGATAAGTCTATTGATTTGCTCTACCGCTGCCTTGACGACGGCAGGGTTGTTGTGTCCGACATTACAGACAGCGACTCCGCTGGCAAAGTCCAGGAGTTTCTGACCGTCCTCGGCGTAGACGTAGGATCCCTCGCCCTTGACAATACCGAACTTGGTATAGCGTCCGGCCACGGGCGGGAATACTTTTTGCGCTCTTTCATGGAGAGTCATGGCTGACAGGCCCCTATCCTCAGTCCATCGCAAAGGATGCTGCGAACCTGGCGATTGGACCGTCTAGAAGTTTTGCGTTTCCTTGGAAGGGTCCACAACCGATGAGGGCGATACCCATTGCCAGCACACTCACACCGTGTATCCTGATTACGGCCAGCGTCTGAGGAAATCTGGCACATCCGACACGACAGCGTCAAAACCTTTCTTTTGAAGGATCATAGGATCATACCAAAGAGATTGATCTCCGTTTTCGTATTTCTATCGGGTCCCGCGTCGAATCGAGAGGCTTGTTGAGGTCGAACCTTCGGCACGACGGCCACCCCTCGGATGCTGAAGCGCAGCGCGGCTGCCGCAACTTGGCATCTGTTCGGTAACCCGACTCATGGACGAGGCTCCCGCCGGCCGCTGTCCGAGGAATCCTACCCGCACGACACTGTCATGCGCGCACGACAATTGACCGGCACCGCCGCAAGGCCTGGCATTTCCACCGCGCTCCAGCACCGGTTTCGTAACGGGCGGGCACGGTTGGCCGGGTGCTGGGACGGCGCAACCTGGGAGTGCAGTCATGGAAGGGGGGGGGGACATGGCGAAGATCTTGCGGTGCGGGGATCTCATGGTAGGGTGTCAGCATGTCATACGTGGCACGACCGAGGAGGACGTGCGGCGCCAGGCGGCCAAGCACGCCGCTGAGGCGCACAACATCAAGGACTTCACACCCGGCCTCGATGCGAAGGTCAAGGGAAAGATTCGGACGGAATAGTCGGAGAAAGGAAGCCCACGCCGGGGTCCATTCCGGTGTGGGCTTTCAATGACCAACCACAAGGCCCACCCCTCTAAGCCGAGCCGTACGACTCCACTGATCTCGACCTTCCAAAGGCCATCGAATCCCGTTGGGGATTCGAACCCGTGTTTCTTTCAGAATCGCCTGGTCGATGTCATCGGAGCAACTGACGATCGGAAGCCAAATCAGGCAAACCATCGGCCTCGCGCTGGGGAGTTCGCCACTCCAATGGCTTCGAGCCTGTGGGTCATGCCCGGGAGAGCGGATGCAGGCTCGCCGACACCGCGATAGGGTCGCTCGCCAGCACGCGTCCAGGTTCTCCGCTGGCCGCCGAGGCGTCACCTGACAGTTCCTCCACGCCGGTAAAGACAGGATGGCGTTTCGCACCGCACGGCACGATGTCGCCGGGGCACAGAATTTGCCGAGACTCTTTTTTTTGCCCTCGCTGAAGTAAAATGCCATATTCCTCACGAAATCTATTACGAGCCCGCGAAGGTCCGCCTCGCCCTCGTCGGCCAGGACGGGGCACGCGCCCTGTCTGGGGTCGTCGCGCAGCGCAATAAGAGTCCGCGGGTCGGGGACACCGGCACGCTTCGGTATATCGTTTTAGAACTAATGCGTTAGGGCAGCGGCAGAATTGGCCCCATGGGGGTCACGGGGCCGCAGGTGCGGAGGCGGTGCACCATCACGACGACTGCGAGGCTTCTTTCGGCGGGGTCTCCGGAATCGCGGCGAGGTCGCCCGGCTCGGTCTGGGCCGCCCGGAGCGTCGCCAGCACGGTCGCCAGAGCCGCCTGTTGGTCGGGGGACGAGTTCGTGAACTCGATCCCGCTCTCGTAGTGGGACCGCTGGTGGCCCTCCAGGGTCTGCTCGGTGCCGCGGAGCCAGGTCCACGCGACGCGCCCGGTGAGGCGGAGCGCGCCGAGGGCCGGCGGAAGGTCGAGGTAGCAGACCACGTCGCTGTGCAGGAGGTCCCCATGCGCGATGCGGGCGCCGAGGGGACTGAGGTTGAGGACGTGCACGCTGTGGTGGGCGAATTCCCCCGCGCCGAGCGGCGGCGGGACCGTGAGGCGTGCAACGCGTCGCGGGTCGGGCTTGGTCCCCATCCCGCATCCTCCCTTCGTAGCGTGGAGGTTTGCCGCACCCCGCGGCGCGCGCACCATCGCGGCGCCGGGTCGCCTTCGACGTCGCGGGCGAGATCCGCGCTCCCCGCGCACCCTGCCGTGGCAGCGGGTGTCCGGCGCGACGCGCGGGGCATCGTGGGGGGGACTGTAGCATAAGGTGAGAAAAGAAGAAACACCCCGGTGCCGGCCAAGTCGGACTATTCCGTCCGGCAGGATTCTCGTCACGCCCGGAACGTTGAACCCCTTGTGCTTCTTGTGCGTCTTGTGGTGAATCGTTTCGTGTGATCGACGAAGACCACCTGGATCTGTGCGCGACGGCCCTGGCCGGGAGATGCCCGGCGGGAATGGGAGAGGGAGGCAATAACCTTGAAACGGACGTTACTCGTTCCGACTCGCGTCGTCGACAACAAAGTAAGCATCGGCGTAAGCCGTTGTAAGAGAATAAGTTGAGCGGAGACGTTCCGAAACGGCATAAGGAGCCGTAACGAAATAGAAAAAGGATGTACAAGTTATTTCGTAACGGCTCCTAACTGGAGGCGATGCCCTCGCCCACTCGGGACAGGAACGCAGGTACGCAAGCGAGCCACGGGTTGCCCCGTCACCCAAGCCTTCACAGGTCTTGGTGGGACCGTCGGCGGGCGACCCTGTTCGTGAAGAGAAACGTCGCCAGGTACAGCAACGCATCGACGACGAACACGCCCCGGAGGCTCCACTGTGCGACCACGCCGCCCATGAGCGGGCCCACGGCCCCTCCCATCTGCTGACCCATCACGAGGACCGACGATCGCCCGATGCTCCCCCGCGCCAGGCCCAGCCTGCTCCCCGCGGTGAATATCAGCGTGGGGGCTCCCCCCGCTGCGAGCGACAGCAGCGTGCGGGTGACGGTGAACTGCCAGACCGAGCCCAGGGCACCGATTGGGGCGCAACACAGCGCCCCGCCGGCGAGTGCGATCAGCAACAGCCGCACCGGCGAGACGTAGCGCGAGAGGCGGGCCATGGCATTGGCGGCGATCGCCATGGCTGCGCCGGACAGCGAGACCGTCAGCCCGGACCAGAAGCCCACCCTCCCTGCGCCGCCGCCGAGCTCATCCACGTAGATCGGGATCAGTGGCTGAAAACTCCGATCGATGCTCTGCACCAGGAAGAGGACCACGACGAACGGCAGCAGGGGCCGAATGGCCGCCCGGAGGTCGCGCTTCCGCATCCGCGCGGCGGGCGCGGAGTCGGCGGGCGGAGGATTGTGGAACACGAGGAGGACGAGCAGAAATCCGCACGCGCACAGTGCCGCGGCATAGAAGTAACCCGGCCGGACGCCGATCCGGTCGACCATCATCCCACCGATCAGCGGCCCCAACGACGAGGCCGCAATCGTCACGGTCTGAAGGTACGCGACCGACTGGGCCAGGGTCGCCAGGGGGGCGCTGGACGTAATGATGGCGTAGGAGAGCGGCACCAATCCGGTGAAGAGCGCGGAGACCAACCGGACCGTCAGGATCTGTTCCACAGTCCCCACGAGTCCGACGGCGAAATTCGTGGCGGCGAGCGCGACCAGGGCGCGCAGCAAAATGAGCTTGCCTCCGAACCGATCCGCGAGCGCAGCCCAGACGGGCGTCATCGCGCAGCTGATCGCCAGCGATACGCCCATCACGACGCCGGCCCACAGAGCCGCCTCCTTGGGATCGCCGATACCGAGCTCGCGGATGTAAAGGGGAAGGAAGGGGGCCGTCAGCGACCAGCCGATCTCTTCGATAAAGATGGCGGTCAGCAGGATGGTCAGGTTGCGGGACCACGCCTCCTCGGGGCTTCGAGCCGATCGCGTCCAGCGACGGAGATTCATCCCAGGGATTTCACCCCGAAGGCACCGAGACATCGCGTACGACAATGGCAAAGCATCATCGGAAAGCGTCTGGAAACTTGCACAGCCCTCGATTCCCCGCACTCTGACGTGGTGGTGGGTGCCCGGTGCCTTCCCGTCAAGTCGTGATCGACGCAATCTGCCGGAAGTCTGCTGCAGTCAGATCGACAATCTTCCCGAAGCCCCCGACGTAGCGCGCGCTGCGCGGCCTGATGCGCCAAAGCATGAAGTCGCCTAGCCCGAAATTCACGGCGGATCTCGGAAACGTATCGAGATAGACTGCCTTGGCTGCCTCGTAGTCGACTGCCGTGGGCGGCGTCTCCGTGGCGTCACCACGGATGGACACGCGGGCGAGCACTTGCGGATCGCGCTCCCCCGTGTCCGGCTCTGCGATCATCAGGCCCACTCGCGGATCCTGCAGGAGAGCTTGCGTGTGTTGGGCAAGGCGGCTGACATGAATGTAGATAGAGGTGAGATCGGCTGCGGCCACGAACAGGACCATCGATACGAGCGGGGCTCCGTCACTCATCGTGCCGAGCGCCGCGATGCGCTGCCTGCGAAGAAGCCGGGCAAGGGCTTGGCTGGACTCAGCGTCCATGACGGGCTCCTTTTGCGAGCGCGACGAACCTCGGCGTGGCCCCTTGTGCCAATCGTCGGTGTCTCGCGTGCGGCTAGAACCGGAACGTCAGGCCGACTGCAATGTGGTTCACGCTGAATTCGGGCTCGACGTGCTCTCCGTTGAGGTCATAGTCCGGCTGCAGATACGAGTAGCGGTACTCGCCGAACAGCCCGACGGTCCTCGTCAGCATCCAGGTGAGGCCCATCCGGAAATCGAAGCCGGGGTCGAAGGACGTGTCGGTTGACGACCCGACCTTCGACCGGCTGTACACAAGGCTCGGCCCGATGCCGACGTACGGCTGGAGGCGGCCGCGGGGGAAGGCGGGGGTCCGGACGAGCGGCGCTCGCAGCATGAGCAGCAGCGACACGGGGACGACGTCGTTCTCGGCGCCACCGGGCAAATCAATGTCCGCCTCGAAGTAGGAGACATCGAGGGCAAGGCCGAGCCAGGGCGCTCCCTCGAAGTAGTACCCAACCCGCCCCCCGACCACGAAGGAATCCTTGTATGGGGACTCGCCGATGAGCACGAACCCCGGGCCGCTGACCGTGGTATCGGTATCCCATGGGAAGGCGCCGCCGCCGTACAGTTCGAGGAACGTCTCGGCGCGGGCAGGGGCCGGTGCGCTGACGGTTACCGCAAGCGCTACCAGCGCGGTGACCAATACGAGGCGCAGGCGACACATCGCTTCTCCTCCGCGTTAATGGTTCGGCGCAGCACACGTGGTCGCAAACGGCGCAGAACCGATCCGCACGCCGGCCTCAGGGCAGGCAGAGAACAACGACCGCTGTCGGCCGGCCCGATGACGTACGTATTGGCAGAGTGATATCCGTATAACGATGACTTCGTTGGGTGTCAATCGCTAAGATGAGCATGCTGCCGCAGTCGTGTAAACTCTGAATTCAGCTGAGCAAGCTGACAATAGCTACGCCGACTGCCGGTGGCCGTCGGGTTTCCGTGCGGTGGTGAGGTGTCGCAGGCTGTCGGCGATAGCCGCGTGCTGGGCCTGGGTGAGCGCGATGAACCGGAGGCCACTCCGAGCCACGAGGTGGGAGTCGCCCCCGAGCTTGCGTTTCCGCCCGATCACGGTACACCAGATCACCCGGGCAGGTACGCCCAGCGCCCCGCACGGAGGCGGGAGATCGATGGCGCAGGACGCACCGAGCCGGAAAAGGTCGAGGTGCTCGATCTGCGCGCCCGTAGGGCTGAGGTCCAGGAGGCGGACTTCCCGAAGGCCGCGTACCCGTGCGGGTGGGCGCTCTGCCAGTCCCGTGCGTGGCTCTTCTCGCCTCTCCTGGAGCTCGGTCATCGTCCCTCACCTCCACGACAAGGAATACTTTATCACAGTTGCCGAACTCGCGCACGGGCGTTGGAACGACCCGCATGGGCGTTTGCCTGGTTGACTAAAAGAGACAAAGCCGGAAGCCGGAAAAATTTTCCGGCCGGATCCACAGCACGCTCCGGGGGGATGTCCGTGACCGCAACGCATTGCGAGTATGGCCACTTGCGACGGATTCCGGCTCTTGTCTGTAAATGGCACCGTTTTGCCTCATTGGCCGGGCCCTACCGCGCATTCCCCGTGCGCTCGCGGGTGAATCCGGTTGTCTCCAAACATTGAACCGGATTCGATCCCGCGTTCCAAGGGGAATTGCCACCTGGCACCGCCCCGTGACGCAACCAACACCGGATGGAGTTCACAAGATTCAAGGAGTTGGCTCGCCGGTGTGCGCCGCGAGGCCGCGGTCCGATTGGCCGGTCGTCCTGGCACTGCGCTTGCGAAGAACTGGTCCGGCGGCGGGACGCGCCAACGGTCGGCAGGGGTTTTCAGGCCGAGCATTTCCCGCGCGCCGCGTCGTTTTCACGCTGGGAGCCTATCGGGGTCGTAGAGGCTGACAAGCGGAGCGCTTACAAATCTGGCGGGGAGGGGAAACGACATGGAGACAGGCGTGATGATGACAAGCACCGGAGCATTTGCGGCCCTGGTGTTCACGATGATCGGTGGGCCGATGGTCCTGGTTGATTGGGCCCGGAAGCGCCGCGAAATGGTGGTAGCGCGCCAGATCGCGCTTACCGACGCCTTGGATGCGCGGTTCGGCGCAATCGTGGCGCCGGTGGTGGCGAGGCCACTTTTCGGCTCATGGGAGGTCCGGATCGCCATGCCGTTTCTGCGGTCCACCGTGCTGGCCCAGATGCTCTCCGTGATCGACGACGTTTTCGCTGATGGCGAGGCCATGCCTTCGAGTGCCTATCGTATCACCCTGACGGTCGCGCAGGATTCCAGACGTGCCGGATTGACCCGTGGACTGGGCGGGCGGGAAGAACAATTGGCACGTGCCTCGGGATGCGCAGCCTGACACGTCCAGTACGGCACGAGACCGCATAGGCATTTCGCATCGGAATCGGCGTGGACGACGTTGCGCGGCTGGCTTTGTGGGAAGGGAGACACACCCGTGTACTTGAGTGAACAAGTTGCGTTGCAGATGGCAAGAGAACGGATTACAGAAGCCATACGCTCGGCGGAGCAGGAGCGAGCCATCCGTCCGGCGGTTGCGCGGACCTCGGCGCGGGTTCGGCTGGGCAGATCGCTAGTGAGGCTCGGCTACTGGATCTCCGGCCAGCCCTCGCCGGCGTTTTCATAAGACCCCTGGCGAGCCCCGCTGCCCCGCGCCTAACTGTCACTCCAGTTCCTCGATTCGGTGAAACGACGTCCAACCGGAAGCGCTCTGTATCCGGCCTGAGCGTCTGAGCCGGCACTTTCGTTTCGGCACCGCAAAGTTCAGCGAGATCCGCATCAGGATGGTAATGGTCACCGCGCCGCGACGGTCCGGGGCGGCAGCCCAGATCAGCCCGCGAGAGCTCGTCCGCCGTCGCGAGTGCGGCAGCCTCGCCACGCGGGCCTCAGGGGCGATTGAACCGCCCAAGCCATGCGCTGCTCGAGCCGACCCGATCAGGGGAAGCACTACAAATTTTTGCACAGTGGGTTCCAGCGCCGCCGTGCGAGATAATCTTCCCGCCTCAAGGGGCTAAGTAGTTGTTTTTAGGTGGACTCATACTCCGTAACGCTCCTCATTTCCGCCACGGACTGTCGTAGGCATGTTCCATGCTTTTCGCTACGGGTGGAGCTCATCGGTTGGGTGTAGAGTGCAGGTGTCGCCTCACCAGGGGAGACTTCTGATGACACCGAGTAATGGGCGCAGGCGGCAAGGGCGAATGCGCGTCATCCCGGGGAGCCTTTGTGTGCTTCTCGGTGTACTGCTGATCGGCGTGACACCACTCACGGCCGCGGGTTTTTCGATTTATGAGAGCGTAGCGCTTGGCCCGCTGGCACCGAGTGGAGACCCGCCGCCGGTCATCGTGGCGGATCAGTTTCTGGGCGTGAAATTCCACGTGTCCAAACCGGTGACGACGGGTAGCATCGGGGGGTACTTTGCGCCATATTCTCCTGGAGTCGAGGCAGATATCATCGGCGCGATCGTCCGATTAGACGGACCGCACGACTTCCCAAACTCCTTCGACCTGACCACAAGCGATGTATTGGGTAAAACGCTGATCCGCGTTTCCGAGCCCGCCGCGGACTTCGCAGGAGCCATGACCTTGACTCTGACCGAGGGCTGGTATGCCCTTGTCTTCGCCGCGACCGGCATCCAAGACAAGCACAACGCCATCATGCCTCGGATGGACACGGCTATCGAGTATCCTTTGTACTTCTTCGGCAGAGTGCTCGACCCAAACACGCCGGAATGGTTCGCCTACCTCGATGGGGGCGGTTTGGAGGGGATCCGCATGTTTGTCGTCACCGACCCGGCCCCTCTCGTCCCCACGATTCCGTCGGCACCCGTCGGCCTCAGCCTGAGCGGACTCGGCGCGTCGGTTGGCGGCGGCAACCTCGTGGTTCGCGGCGTGGACTTGCCTGAAAATTGACCGAACCGTCGACAGTCTCTCGCGCAGCATCGACGCCCCCCGCTTCCCACCCCGATCGTCTCATCAGCCTCGTTTGGTCATGGCCCATCATAGGTTGCGCCTCCCGCCCGCTTCTTCAGTGATCTGGCATAGGCACGCGATCTCCTGACCGACATCCGTTACGCCACTGGACCCGCGGCAACTGAAAGACGGCAACCGCACAATGTGCGGGACACCTTCTGTTTCTATCACAGCTGAGTAATGTGCTATCTCTCCAAAAATAAAGCACAAATTTTCATTGTGACCGCCAAACATATTCGATCCACGAAGCGTGACTGCACCGGCATGAAACACTGCGTGCATGGGTTACGTACTGAAATGTAGCTATGTAAGTGAATGCTCACTCACGTCGAGAAGTCAATTTGCAGAAATCAAAGCACGCCACGTAGTCCAAGAAGGAGGTTGTCAAATGCGTAAGCTACTCGTGATCACCTTGGTTGGTGCCTTGTTGTTTGCGGCTATCCCCGGCGTAGCGCTGGCGGGGGGCCACTCGGGAAGCGATTTGGCGGCTGGTTTGGTCCTCGGCGCCACCGCCGCCGTTGTCGGGGGGGTTCTCCTGAACGCATTCGCGCCGCCGGTCGTGTACGCCCCTGCGCCTCCGGTGGTCTACAGGCCGGCACCCCCGGTCGTCTACGCGCCGGCGCCTCCGGTGGTGTACAGCGCGCCGCCAGTGGTGTACACGCCGGCACCGGTGGTGATCCATCGATACTGGGCGCCTCGGTACCACTGGAAGCCGGAGCGCTACAGGCAGGGGCACGGCTGGAACCGCCATTAGCGCTTCGCGGCGTACGATCCTGAAGACGGCGCGGGATACCCGCCCCGCGTCCGTCTACCGATCGGTACCAGGTTCCACTCGTAGGCGGATGGGTACAGGATGCGTAGGTCAGAGTAAGGCGACGGAAAGAATGGAGGTCGAATCGCTCGGTTGTTGACTGGCAGGTGACGGTTCGTGCGGCCTGCCCCACGCGAGGCGTCACCCAGAGGTGACGACATGAAACCCCTAAGCATCGCGCTCGCTCTTGTCTTGATGGCCGCTACGCTTCTGTCCGGTTGCGTTGTCGTCCCGCTAGGCGGCTGGCACGGCCACGGACACGGGTACGGGCATGGGCACGGGGGAGGCGGGTACTACCACCACTATGGCCCGCGCCCCTATCGCGGGAGATGATCATTCAACCCGGTTGGGACACGGTGATCCATCCAAGTGCCAAACGTACTCGAGACTACGAGGCGCTCGCCGGAACGGCGAGCGCCTCGCGTTCATGAACGATCCTCCGCGACAGAACATTACGGAACAAAGGGCCATCGCCGCTGGTTGTCTTGCGTCAGGTCGACATGCTGCGTGCCCGCTTGGATCTCGACCGGAACGAACCAGACGAAGTCGCCCTTTTTCTCTCGCAGGCGTGCGTGGACGTAGGCCTTTCCCGCCGGCACCTTCACCAGCACGTAGTGGCCGGTTTCGTCGGTTTGCACGCGCTGCGCCGCGTGCTTCTCGACCAGAGCGTGTGCCTGCTCTTCGTGCCTGCGGACAATTTCCCACACGCGCTTCCTGGCCTGAAAAACGAGACCCTCCGTGGCGCGCACGTTCCTCCAGCGTTCCTGTGATCCGGCCGCCGCCGATTCCCGGAGCGTGAGCGTCCAGCGTCCCCTTCGCGCCCCGGCCTTGCCCCGCGCCGCCAATGCGCGGTCCCACGACAGCCGAGCCTCCTCGGACTGGCGCTCGGCCGCCTGCTGCGCTTCTGCTGCCGGGGCAACGTCTTGCCGGAACGCAGCCACGGCTTCGGCCCACTCACGCTCGAAGGCCTCCGAGGGTAGGACCAGATACACGCTGATCCGGGCTCCCCGGCTGACGTCGCCGGACGCACTTCGGAACACCACGTCGCCGGAAATAGCGCCGGAACGCGAGCAGCCGGAGAGGCTCAGCAGGGCCGCCAGGACAAGGCCTCCGGCCGTCATGTACCCCCTTCCCTCTCTCCCCGTGGTCACGCGCCACCCCATGCTCGACCGTTCCTCGTCGTCTCCGGATGCAACGGAAGTCGTGGAATCCCCTCCCGCCCTTGGTCCCGCAGGACACCGGGAAGGACGGGCCGCCCCACCGCTCTGCCATTGCATGTTTGGCACGCTACCGAACCGATCCGAGAGCGTCAAGGAGAAAGACGGCGCCGGCACGCCGCACTGTGACGGGCCCGCTTGGCCTCGCCGTTTCTCCGTTTGACTTCTGTTTGGCGGGGGCGTATACACGGACGGAGGGTGTGTGGTGAGGCCGCGTCGAATGCTTTGTCGAGTGCTCCGAAACTTTTCCGCCCGCTGTTGGGCTTTGGTGGGACTTCTTTGCCTGGCCTTGGCCTTGGTTACTGCCGCGCCCACCCGCGTCTCTTTCGAGGAGCATGGGGCCACCTCGATCGGTCTTCGTGCCCCGGAGTTTCCCCTCGCCGCGCTCGAAACCACCTCGAGCTTCCGGTTTGCGAAACACGGACTGACCGTTCGCTTGACATTCCACAAACCGGAACGAAGCGCCCATCTCTCCTCGGCCGAGCGGACCTGCGGCACCCTGTCCCAGCCCATCGCCTGCCATGCCTTCCCCCTTTTCCCGCGGCGTTTCTTGCGACCGCGGGACGCAACCCCTCGCGCTCCAAGTGACGCGGGCGATCCGTTCCTAGCTTCGCCGTCGCTCTCCTAGACTGTCACCCATCTTTAGCGGACAACTCTGTTCGGGCGGGTATTTGCCCGTGCGGCGGGTGTTGTCGTATGAGGGAGAGAACGATGAGCGAGGAAACAGTACCAACCCAACAGGGACCCAGGAAGCGGTTCTCGAAGAGCGCCTCGGTTGGGGTGATGGTGGCTGGCGGTCTCATGATCGTGATCCCCTGGTTCTTTTTCGCCGCCGAGCAGGGATCGGCACTTCAGATCGTGAAGACGCTCGTTGGGGTGGTAGGTTTCGTGGTTTTGTGCGTGGGAGCCTATTACCGGCCCTAGGTTGGCGGAGGCAAGCGGAAGGACCACAGCCCGCGTCGAGAGACGCGGGCTGTGTCGTCTACCCCCGTTTCAGGACGTCCTGAACTCGCTCTGCGATCTTGCGGCTCTCCGGATCGTCGGTGACGAGGTCGATCTGGTCCGGTCCTTGGGCCCCGAGGCCCAATCGCGTCGCGCGGGCGATCTGGTCCTGATCGAAGACGCGGCCCCGCGAAATGGTCGAGTTCCCCCCGTGCATCCGCAGGATGGCCACACCCACGGCGTCCACCGCAATACGATCCGCCCCGAGGAGCATCACTTGCGGCTTGACCAGCGTCCCACTCTCCGGACCGCCGTCCGTGAAACCCTCCAGGCCGTCGAGGACGATCATCCCCGGCCGGTAGAGCTGGTTGATCTCCGCAATCATCTGCCGCTGGTGGGACGAACCGTGCAGCTCGCTCATGTAGTTGTAGTTGTCGCGGGGGCCGTACTTGGCCACCATACCCACGGAGTTCTTCAGCGACATCGTGAAGTGCCCGCCGTATCGGTGCGTCTTCAAGCAGCAGGTCTGGACGAGGAGATCCGCCTCCTGAAAGAGGCGGGGGAACAGCACCCCGCGCGACCAATGGCCGCCCGGCAGCCGCTCTTCCGCCCAGCCCTCGGCCGGCGTCTCCTCCAGGACGATGGCTCGGAACCCCAACTGCCCAGCCATGGAGAAGACGCCCTTGCGCTCCATGACCTCGCGGGTGTTGCCCATGCCGCTTCTGTCGGCCACAACGATCTCGCTCGTCCCGGCTGCTCGCAGCTGCCCCACCAGCGCGCCCAGCGTGTCCATGTGCGTCGAAGCGGGAAACTGGTCCGCGCTGTTGAGATTGGGCTTGATCACGACCCGCTTGCCTCGGACGGCCGGCAACCCCAAGGTCGCCAGCCCTCGACGGATGCCCTCGGCCCGATCGTTCGTCCGCACCAGAAAAACCGGAGATGTGGCTGCTCGTGCCGTTCCTGCCGTCATCGCCATGGCGACACCTGCCTTGAGAAAGGCCCTGCGAGAAATCCCGCCCATGCTCCCCCCTCTTCCAGGCCGCGCGCGACCTTAGCGTTTCCGGCCCGGTCGAGAGCGAGGGTATCCGGTTAGACCGCCCAGCGTCAAGCTGGCGTCGGCTGGCTGGCGAAAAACGCGTTCTGCCCAGGCTGCTCAAAAAGGTCCAGATACAAGGCGGTGTGCAAAGGGCCGAGCGAGGCGTACTCCAGGTACGCCGCAGTGAGCGCCCGAGCACGCCAACGCCGTAGATGGGCCTTTTTCAGCAGCCTGTTACAGGCGGACGACGGACGTGAGATGCCGCGGCCGATCCGGGTCCAGCCCCGCGCCCACGGCTCGCCAGTACGCGAGTGCCTGAGCGAAGGGAAGATAGAGCACCGATCGGGGGGCATCCGACAGACCGACGCCCAATGACACGCCCACGTCGGCATCGACCTCGCGGCTCCGGTCGTCGCGCAAGACAACCACGCCGGCGCCGTGTTTGCGGAGGTCGCGAACCAGCGCTGCCTCCAGGGTGGCCCCGGCATCGGTACCAAAAATCACGGCGGCCGTCCCCGGTCCCGCGACGGCGATCGGCCCATGTCGGAACTCCAGCGGGTGGTACGCCATGGCCGTGCGTTGGGCCATCTCGGTCATCTTCAGCATCGCCTCCCAGGCAATGCCGTGAGCAGGCCCGGCACCGAGGAACACAAAGCGGGAGGCGGTCGTGCCGATCTCCCGCATCAACGGGAGAGCGGTCTTGAGCACGCGCCGCCCCAGCGCCGGGAGGCGTCGGAGCTCTCGGCGGAACTCGGCGTCACCGCCCCGCTGCGCCGCCAGGAGGAGCCCCAGCACCAACAGGCTGCTGAAGGACTTGGTCATCACCACGCTCCGCTCGCCGCCCGCCGGTGAGCAGAGCACCAGATCCGCCGCGCGCGCCAGCGGGCTACGCGCCGCGCACGTGAGGCAGATCGCCGGGACTCCCCGGCGAGCGACCGCATTCACCGCGCGGAGTGTCTCGGTGGTCGTCCCGGAGCGCGACGCGGCGACCAGCATGGGCGAGGCGCCCCGAGCAAACACGCTCTCCGGGAACTGCAGGATCTCCGAAGCGGGAACCGCCTTTGCACGGAGGCCGGTGATCCCCTGGAAGGCCGACGCCGCGGTCATCGAGAGATAGTAGGACGAACCGCACCCCGTGAAGACCACTTCGTCCGGCGGCCTCTCCCGGAAGAGGCGATCCACCCGTGCGGCGTCCTTCTCGAAGCGCGTGAGCGCCGCCGACCAGGCGGCGGGTTGTTCTGAAATCTCCCGCAGGGTCAGTGAGCCTCGCATGATGGGAAGTCCCTTTCGTTGGACAGGATCGAACGGTGGTCGAGTCAGGATCTCTCAGCTCGTCATTCGAGATCAGCCTCTGGACATCCTCCACTACTCTCTTCTTGCGTCCGAATGAATCGCTCCACATCCGCGCGGCTGGTGAAGGCGCCGCTTCCGCCCGACTGCCTGACCGTCATCGCCCCGCATGCGTTCCCCCATGTGAGACAGGTCGCTCGGGGCCAGCCCGCAAGATACCCGAACAGGAACCCCGCATTGAACGCGTCGCCTGCCCCCGTCGGGTCCATCGCGTCCACCCGAAAGCCCGGATGCTCCTCCCAGTGTTCGTCCTGAATGACGCTCGCGCCGTCCGGCCCCCCCTTCACGACTAGCAAAGGCGTCCGTTTCGCGAGGCGGCCGGCAGCTCGCCGCCACTCTCGGTCTTTTCCTAGCGCGACCGCCTCCACGCGATTCACGAAGAAAATGTCGAGAAGGCCATACAGGTTCTCGATCCCGGCATCCCACGTCTCTGCCGGGTCCCATCCTGGATCCAGTGAGATCGTCAGGCCACGGGCTTTCATCCGTCGGAGCAGTTCGGCGCATCCGGGTTGGAGATCGCGCTGCAGAAAGAGCGAGGAGACGTGCAGATGCCTCGCCGATGCGAGATACTCGCTGTCCACGTCCTCCGCCGCGAGATGCGCCATGGCTCCCGCGAAGGTCAGCATGGCACGGTCTTCCGGATAGGCAAGCGAGACCGTGATGCCGGTTCGCACGGCCGCATCGCGGATCACGCGACTGGTATCGATCCCCCGCTGGTCCAGGCGCTTTACGACGAATTCGCCAAAGTCATCCGCGCCCACCTTCCCGACGATGCCCACCGAGAGCCCGAGGGCCGCCAGGTTGGCGGCGCAGAGCGCCGTCGAGCTGCCCAGGGTGAACGCGCAGTGCTCCGCTAGGATCTCCCGGCCGAGCCGCGGCGGACCGGACATCCCGCCCAGGATCAGGTCCGGATTGAGCTCGCCGACGGCGACAACGTCCAACCGGCGCATGGGCTCACCAGGGAATCCGGAGGAGCCGGGCCATGTTCCCGCCCAGGACGGCGCGCCGGATTTCGTCGGGCACATCGAGCGCCTCCAGGGCTTCGCGGTGCGACTGGAGCAGCCAGTGGCGATAGCCTTCCGAGGCGTGGCGTGAATCGGTGCCGAAGAGGACGCGATTGCCGCCGAAGACGTCCAGGAGGCGCTTCAACACTTCCGGCAGCTCCAGCGGTCGCGGCAGGTATCGCATCCACGTTCCAGAGCCGGAGGTGTCCGCATGGACGTTGGCGCAGTGGTACGCCAGAAACAGCGTCTCGCGGAAAAAACCGGCGCCGGCGTGGGCCACGATCAGGGGCAGGTCGGGAAAATCGCGGGCGACGGCGTGCAGGTCCAGGGGATTCGAGAAGCGCAGATCCGATCGGTAGTCCAGCGTGACGCCGAAGTGAAACACGATCGGGACACCCAAGGCCTCGGCCCGCTCGTAGGTCGGATAGGCCCGCTCGTCGTAGGCGTGGAACTGCTGGATGGACGGATAGAGCTTGAGTCCGCGGAAGCCGCGCCGCAGGACGTCCTGCTCCAGGAGCGCCGGCGCGTCTGCCTCCCACGGGTCCAGGAAGGTAAACGCGTACAGGCGGTGCGGGGCCAGCGCGGCGAAGCGTCGCAGCGTCTCGGGCCGGGGGGCCAGGGCCAGAAAGACCGCCGCCTGGACCCCGTACCGATCGAGCTCCGCCAGCCAGCGGGCGGCGGCGTCCTCCACTGATTCTGCTGGTGGGGCCGCCGAAGGGACCGTCTGCTCCCGCTCGTACCGTTCCCGCCGGCGCCGCGCCGCCGTGGCCGCGGCCGGCGGCATCGGCGTGAGCCAGGCCGATTCCTCCCGCTCCGTCGCCGCCGTGAGGAGGTGCATGTGCCCATCCAGCACTTCGATCGGCAGCGTCATGGAACCTTGACTCCAAGCCGGGATAGCTCGGCGGCGCATTGCTCCGGCGAGATGAATTGAAAGGCGTGCATTCCCACCCGCTTCGCCCCTTCCACGTTCCCGGCACGATCGTCGATAAAGACACACGCGCCGGCGGGCAAGCCCGAGCGTCGCAGGGCCTCCTGGTAGATGCGCGGCTCCGGCTTCATGGCGCCGACCTCGTACGAGACGATGCACTGGTCGAAGAGGCGGACCGCCTCCACTGTCTGCTGGACGTAGCCGAAATGAATCTCGTTGGTGTCGGAAAGGAGGTAGAGGGGATAGCGCGTGCGCAGCCGGCGGAGCATCTCGCACGTGCCCGGGATCTCGGTGAAGATGTCCCCGTACATGGGGAAGAACTCCGCATAGGGCACGTCGGCGCCGAAAAGGCTCATCACTCTGCGGTGGTACTCCGGCCCCGTCAGGCGCCCCTGCTCGAATTGCGCGTGCAGATCGCTGCCGTAGACCGCGGCGTAGATCTCCTCCGCGTCTCGGCCGATCCGACGAGCCAGACGTTCGCAGAAGATGCGGTAATCGAACGTGCAGATGACGCCGCCGAAATCGCTGATGACCAGACGAATCGCCGTCTCCTCTCCCATCACGGCCCTCCAGGGCGAAGCCAGTGGTCGAGCCAGGCGTAGCTAGCCTCCCGCATGGGAGGGGAGAATCCGTGGCCTCCCGGGAAGATGCGCAGCCGCAAACGATCCTTGGCTCGGGCATATGCGCGTCGCGCCCCACGAACCGTAGCCCGCACCCCCGTCAGCGGAAAAATCGGATCGCCCTTTCCCGCCAAGGTCAGAAAAGGTCGCGGCGCCACCAGTCCCAGGACGCGGTCGAGATCTCCGTATTGCATGAGGCCCGGCACGTAGGCGGCGAAGTTGTGGTTGATGGCCCCATCGAAGAGGGAACGGTAGCTGCTGAAGCCGCAGCTCGACACGCCGGCGGCGACCCGTTGGTCCAGGGCACAGAGAAAGAGCGTCTCCTGGCCGCCCAGCGAGTGCCCGAGACACCCGATTCGCTCCAAATCCACCTCTCGCCTGGCGGTGAGGTAGTCGAGTGCCCGCATGAGGTCCCAGAGCATCTTGGCCTGGAGGCAAGACCCTTCGGTCAGCCGCTTGTTCGCCTCGAACCGCTCATAGTCCTGACCCTGCAAAGTAGGGTGCTGCCGCTCCTCGAAACCGATCGCATCCGGGACGAGCGTCACGTACCCTCGGGCGGCGAGCTCCAGCGCGTAGAATTGCTCGGGGTCCCCGGCCAGACCCGCCGGCTCGCTCTTCCCCAGGTGGAATTGCCGATGGTGCTGATGGATGCAGAGGACGGCGGGATGGGGCCCGGGCGCCTTCGGGAGAAACAGGTACGCGTGCACCCGCTCCCCGCGCTCGACGGCGTAGCTCACTTTCTCCCGCGTCCCGCCGGGTACGGGCACGCGCTCTGTCACGGACGGGCGGAGCCCGCACCGTCCGGGCATCCGCCCCAGGCAGCGCCGGAGGGCCCGGCGAAATCCATCGCTCATGGCCGCGCCTCACACGCCGAGCGCCGAGCGCTCGCCCAGCACCCGATACGTCAGGAACAGCGGCACGAAGGCCGCCAGGATCAGGATGGAGGCGAGCGCCGAGGCGGTTCCGAAATGGTTGCTGAAGACCTCGGTGAAAATTGCCACCGACATCGTGGCCCAGGGGCCGGAGTACAGGAGGATGCTGGAGGAGAGCTCGCCGATGGTGGTCATCCAGGCCAGCGCCCCTCCCGAGATGATGGCCGGAAACATCAGGGGAATCGTCACCTTCACAAACGTCCGGAAAGGCGGAACACCCAGACTGACCGAGGCCTCCTCCACGCGGATGTCGATCTGCTGGAGCATCGCCGTGCAGGATCGAACCGGATAGGGAAGGTGGCGTATGAAGTAGGACACCAGCAGGATCACCCAGGTGCCTGTGAGGATCACGGGCGGCCGGTTGTAGACCACGATGAGGCCGACGCCGACGACCGTGCCGGGAATGGCGTACGCCAGCATGATCAGACTGTCCAGGAGCGCGTGGGCCCGCGAGCGGCGCCGCGCCAGCAGATAGGCGACGAGGACGCCCAGGAACACGTCCAGGACCACGGCCGCTGCCGTGAGGCCGAATGTGTTGGCGATGGCGCGGGGGATGCGAAAGAAGATGGTCTCGTAGCTCTGCAGGCTGAAGCCCGCGTACATCACGGGGCCGCGCGTGGGCATGAACGAGGACACGATGATGGTGAGTGCCGGGATCAGCGCCACGCCGACCACCGCGTAGGCGAACACCGTGAGGGCAAGGCGCCGCCCGCCGCTCGTGCGCTTCACGCGCAGCGGCTGGATGCAGACCACGTTGTACGCCTTGCGGAAGGCGTAGTACCGCTGGGCCAGCAGGGCGCTGGTGTTCACCAGGATCAGGAGGCTCCCCAGCGTGCTGGCCATGGCCGGGTTGCCGCCGAGTTCGTTCATGAATTCGCCGTACATCAGCGTCGGCAGCGTCCGCAGGCCTTCCCCGATGATCATGGGCGTGCCGAAGTCGGCCATCGTCCCCATGAAGACCAAGAGCCCGCCGGCGGTGAGCGAGGGGGCCAGGATGGGAAGGATCGCCGTGGTGAGTGCGCGGCGGGGCGGGGAGCCCAGGCTGAGCGCCGCGTCCTCGATGGACTGATCCACGGAACGGAGCGCCGCCGACACAAACAGAAAAACGAAGGGGAAGTACTGGACGATGAAGACCAGCAGGATCCCTCGCCAGCCATAGATGGTGGGCAGACTCCAGCCGAACTCTCCCAGGATCCGGTTCACGAGGCCCATCCGGCCGAAGAGGACCACCCAGGAATAGGCGCCGATGAAGGGAGGCGAGAGGAGGGCCAGGTTCGCGGCCGCCCGGATGAAGGCCTTGCCGGGCAACGCGTAGCGCGTCACGGCGAACGCCAGTGACGTGCCGAGCGCGAGCGCCCCGAGCGTGGCCAGCGCGCTCAGGTACAGGCTGTTTATGATGCTGGAGTAGTAGTACCCGTGCGTGAAAAACCGCTCGTAGTTGGCGGCCAGGACGAAGCGCTTCTCCTCGCCGCTGAAACTCGTGACGAGGACCGTCGCCAGCGGATAGACGAGGAACGCGATGACCGTGAGGAAGCCGGCGACCGTCACGGTCCACCAGAGGTCCCGCCGCCGCCCGCGCACGCTAGGCCTCGCCCGGCTGTTCGGGCAGCAGGACGACCCGGCTGGCGCTGAACCACAACGTCACTCGGTCCCCCACCGCCCGGATGGACGCGAAGTCCGGGTTGTGGATCTCGGCGGTGACGCTCGGACCGTCGGCCACCTGGACCTGGTACCGCACCACCGCCCCCAGGTAGGCCGCCTCCGCCACCGTCCCCGTGAACGAGTTCCACGCCTCCTCGGCGTTCGCCCGGCGCTCAAACCCCAGCGACTCGGGCCGTACTCCAACAGCGGTCGCGCTCCCCGGTTTTTGCGGCGCGCCTGCCGCCGGCACTCTCCACTGCTCGCCGAAACTGGTCACAAACGTTCGAAGGTCTCCGTCGACGCGAATCTCGTCCGCCCGGCCGTGGAAAACGTTCATGGTCCCGATGAAATCAGCGACGAAGCGATTGGCGGGCCTCAGGTACAGCTCCCAGGGCTTGCCCACCTGGAGCACCCGACCCCGATCCATCACCGCGATGGTGTCCGAGATGGCCAGGGCCTCCTCCTGGTCGTGCGTCACGTAGATGGACGTGATCTGCAGCTCCCGCTGAACAGCCCGGATGAGGGAGCGGATCTGCACGCGCAGCTTGGCGTCCAGGTTGGACAGTGGCTCGTCCATGAGGAGCAGCCGCGGCTCGATGACCAGCGCACGGGCCAGGACCACCCGCTGCTGTTGCCCGCCGGACAACTGGCTCGGCATTCGATCCAGAAGGCCTTCGAGCTGCACGAGTCGCCCCACCTCCGCCACTTTGGCGGCGATGCGATCCGCCGGCACGCGGCGAGCCTTCAACCCGTACGCGATGTTCTCTGCCACCGTGAGATGAGGGAAGATGGCATAGCTCTGGAACACAACACCGATATTGCGGAGGTAGGGCGGGACGTCGTCCATCCGGTCCTCGTTGAAGATGACGCTCCCCGTGTCCTGGTCCAAGAGGCCGGCGATGATCCGGAGGAGCGTGGTCTTTCCGCAGCCGCTGGGACCGACAAGCGTGAACAGTTCGCCCGGCCTGACGTCGAGGCTGACCCCTTCGATGGCTAAGGTATCGCCGAAACTCTTGACGATTCCCTGCACCTGGACCCGCGTCATACGGCGTCTCCGTCCCAAAAAAAGGGAAGCGAGGCGACCGACTCGCCCCGCTTCCCGCTGGGTCGCATTCCGCGCTCGACCTCTGCGCTCACTGGGTCTTGATGAGGGCGTCCTGGAACCGCTTCAGGAGATCCGCGCGGTTGTTGGCCGCGTAGCTCAGATCGTAGTTGATGGCCTTGATCTGGTCGAGAGCCGGCAGCCCGGCGGGCGAGCCGACGTCTTTCCGGACCGAGCGGCGGCCGAACCGCTCCACCATCAATTGCTGCATCTCCTTCGAGACCGTCCAATCCAGGAACAATTTTGCCGCGTTCGGGTGCGGTGCGTTCTTGATCACGGCGCTCCCGTCCAGCGTGATGGCGGTCCCCTCCGACGGATAGATCAGTCCGATGGGCGCCCCGCCCTTCAGATAGTCGAAGGCCGCCTGCTCGAAGGTGAGCCCGATGGGATACTCGCCGTTGGCCACCCCCTGGTAGGTCATACTGGACTTGGGCAGCACCTTGCACTGGCGGAGCAGGTCCTCGACGAATTTCCAGCCGGTCTCGTTCTTCCCGTAGAGGGTGAGCCATGTCACGAGCAGCGTGTAGGACGACCCCGACTTGCTAGCATCGGCGTACGCCACCTTGCCCTTCCACTTCGGGTCAAGGACGTCCTTCCACGCCTTGGGTTTCTCGGCTTCACTCACCAGCTTCTTGTTGTACATGATCACGTACGGCATGGTGGTGAATGGCGACCACACGCGATCCGCCGGCACCTGGCCGGGGAAGAAGTTCGGCGCCTCGGCGGACAGGTAGGGCTCGAACAACCCCTTCTTGTCGCCGATGGCCTCGGGCCCGAAGCTCCAGCCCAAGTCGCCCAGCGGCCGGTCCTTCTCCGCCTCCATGCGCTTGATGATCTCCCCGGTGCCGGCCACCACGGTGGAGGCCTTGATGCCGGGATACTTCTTCTCGAACGCCGCCACCACCGCGTTCACCATGTCGGCGTCGGCTGCCG
>Ga0316628_100000345_pt1 | contig 28934 bp, 17 predicted proteins | sample OWC_Aug_M2_C1_D5_FD_207648 | JGI IMG/M metagenome (GOLD analysis project Ga0316628, IMG submission 207648) | Wetland soil microbial communities from Old Woman Creek delta, Ohio, United States - OWC_Aug_M2_C1_D5_C | ecosystem: Environmental > Terrestrial > Soil > Wetlands | place: USA: Ohio...
CACGGGTCGGGGCCAGTATTCATGGACTCCCGCTGGAGGGGACTCGCACGCCCGTCAATTGGGTTCGAAAATGGCGTGATGGATGTGAGATTAAGAGTCTTCACCTGGCGTTGCTTGCGCCGCACCATTACGAGTAGACTTGTGATGTCTGGTAAAGTGTTGCAGCATTTTGGGCCCATAGCTCAGTTGGTTAGAGCAGCGGACTCATAATCCGTTGGTCGCAGGTTCGAGTCCTGCTGGGCCCACCATTTCCTTGCAGTGACATAGCGCGGTACAGCTAACATGACGTTCACTGAGTGTGCCCAGTTTGGTGCCCACTCTCTCCTAAAATCGCCCCTGCTTGGGCCTCCGTTGACTTCGTCCCACTGACGGCCGGGATTGGAACCTGGGCCTGTTCCAGGGCTTCGATAGCTGCTCTCTTCGCGTGAGTGCGGATGTGGCTGTACCGTCCCAGCATCCTTTTGCGGACGTGGCGAGCCAGAGACTTCATCGTCCCCTCGCTCACAGTGGGGTTTTCGGCAAGCCGGGAAATGAAGGTATGCGTGAGATCATGGCAGCGGGAGCGGATCTTCGCCTCCCTGCAGGCCGCCACCCATGCACTCTTCCCCTCTCGCACGGGCGGGCGAGTTCTACTTCCCACACCCAAGGCAGGCGCTAATTTCCGGCTATTCCCATCCTGTGTCGTGGGAACACAGATGTATCAGCGTCCCCGCTAGGGAAGAACGACAACCACAAGCTCAGCGTCGCGCAGATCCGCTGAGTGAAGCATATCAGTCGCTAGAGCAAACACCCCAATCTGCAGGTGGATAAGCAATTGGCTGGTCATGCCGGAGAGGTATGGTGTAGTGTGGAAAGGTTTCTCCCGCCAGATATCTGTCAAGTCTGTCAAGGGACTCTGCCAAGCTTCTCGGACAGAAAACGGGAGACCCCGAAAAAGGCTTTTCCATCTCGGTGATGAGATGACGCAGTGACCGCCTCAATACTGGAATTTCTGCCGGAACTTCTCCCCGGCCACTTTGGTCCCACATGCGGAAGCGTAGATATAACTCCATGTAGATCCGGTACGCACGAGCAACAAAAAGTCCCAATAGGAACTGCCGATGTAATTCCTCGTAATCTGTGGCACTGAGAACGGCCTTCGACCTCTCCACCTCATCCATCGCTCTCGTAGCCAATGCCACAGCCGAATCCTTTTCTTCAATGACCTTCTTCAAGACCGCCGCACCGGGATGCGTAAGTCTATTTTCAAGGTCTTTGTACGATTCATCCCAAACAGCCAGCGACTCTGTACGCAGGGAGAAGTCAATCCAAACTGGATCAGGAAAAGCACTTTTCGGGGCCTCGGAGACCCAAAACCCGAGCGTCTGAATGGATCTTGTGGCCACATCGAAGCTGGTAAGAAATGCCGAAGCGAGATAGGTTGCTGCCGCCTCGCCATACCGCCGCCGGAGCCAGCTCTTGACCAGCGTCTCAGGATCCTGCGTGGGATCCTCAAGGATTCGCCGAGCAACATCGAGATTGATGGTCGAAGGGGTTCCGAAAATGCTCTGCGAGTACCAAGAGACGTAGCCGTTGATGCCCACCAGCTTCGCACCTCGCTGGCGAGCCGCCTGGATCCGATCACGAATCAGCCGCGCCTGGCAGAGCGGCATGTTACCCTGGCCCCAGAGCTCGCCAGTGTAGTCAAACGTCAGGAATTCTTGGTGCTCGCCGACAGCTCCAATGGCGGGATTGAGGAGCTCAATCAGCCCCCAATCACCGGGGCAGATGTAATTGTCCACCACCAGATAATCCGACGCCGGGATTTGACGAAGCGTCGAAAGGAGGATGTCCATTCGCTCGCGGTCATAGTTGACGAAAGTCGAGACAATCAGCCGGCGGCCGTTTCTGCGGCACACATCGTGATAGAGCATGAGCAATCGTTTCAGGACGGCACGACGGTCAACCTGCTTCAGTTCGTAAAGGATGAAGTCCGACGACTCGTCGGTATAGAGAACAATCCCGGCCGCGCCGGGCAGAGCCCGGAGAATCTCCTCGAGGCGCGACTCCAGGAATCGCCAGAGGAGTTCAGAGCGGGTGTCGGCAGCCTCGGGGTAGGCTTGAACCATGCCGGGTGCGAGGGAGAATTCCGTCCCCATTAGATAGACATCGACGTTGCGCGCCTTGGCCCCGTCGATGATTCCCGCGATGTTGGCACGGAGCTTCTCCACGTTCTGCCGGGCTTTGCCCCGCTTCGCCACTTTGGGGAGGGAATCGTCAAAAGCGAGATCGTCCAGAAAGGTATTCCATTCGCGCCCGGGCTGTTCGGGATTGGGCTCGAACTCCAGGATCATCGCATTGACGGGATAACTGCTGGCGTGCTTCAGCGCGTCCCGCGCATGAGACGTCATCGTCTGCCAACATATGAACGGATCGTGTTCGGAGAGAGACGTGGCTCTCCCGTCGAGGCAGGTGGGAGCGGCAAGGAACAGGAAAATCAGCAGAGCCGTTCGGAATCTCGGAGTTGAAATAGGCATACCACACCTACGGCACGGGCTGTCTCTCCGCACGGTGCCGGTGAAGGCAGTGCCGGTTGGGTTCCTGGCTATTGCGGGGGATGCGCCAAACCCTGAACCGGCGCGGTCATGCGCCATGATGTTCGACGCCCAGTGGATCGTCACCTGTCAGAACCGCAACCGGAGGGCGAACTGGGCTCGCCGAGCGTCGTTTGCGTCTGACAGGATCTCCCCGAACCGCGAACGGTCGATATTGTTTTCCGGCAGTGCCCAATGCGGAGTATTCGTTACGTTGAAGAACTCCGCACGCAGCTCGAGGTCTCGATCCTCGCCGAGTCCGAATCGTCGGACCAACGAGACGTCATAATTGACTCGCCCAGGTCCGTAAAGAAGTTGTGCGCCCGCATTCCCGTAAGCGCCGATGGGTGGTTCGGCGAATACACTCGTGTCAAAATAGAGCTCTCCAGGCCCGGTGTTCCCCAAGACCGTCGGTCGCCCCAGCAAGTCAGGCTGGTTTCGGCTAAGCCGAACGCCATCCAGACGAGACGGACTAGCGAAGACCGAGAAGGGAGGCCCGCTGTATAACGTCAGGATGCCGCTATACTGCCAGCCTCTCAGAACCCGAGACAGCGGCCCTTTCTTCAAGTACGGCTTTTCCGGGCCGAAGGGCGACTCGAAGAGATGGCTGACGACCAGCTGCTGGTTGTTGGTGTCTACCCCGCGACCGAGGTATCGGAACTCGGCGGGGAACAGCGGGCCATGAATGTATCCAATTCCGCGCTGCCAAGTGTAGGCTGTCGTGAAGGCAAGCCCGCGGGCGAATCGCTTCTTGAGGTTGACCTGGAGAGAGCTATAGATGGAGTTGGCATCGAGCTGTACCTGACCGACGCTGGATTCGAATCCGAATTTCTTGAATAACGCGCCTCCGTCATCGCCCGAACCGGGAGGAGAATAGTTCAGTTCGTTGTAATCCGCCCACAGATTAACTCCGCGGTTTCCAACGTACCCCACATCCAGACTAAGATCCGGCATGAGCTCCCGTTGTATGGTTAAGTTATAAGATTGGATGTAAGGGAACTTCGCGTCGAACGGCAGCGCATAGAAATACTGGTCGGGCGGAGCCGGGTCAATGATTCCGCTGGAGGGCACCTCGGGCAATTGGACAGGGATCATTCGTTCCAGAGTCCCCTCCGGGAAGCCGTCACCCAAAATCCCTGCGGTCTGCACGGAGACGTTGGGGAAGTTGATCGAGAGCAAGGCGCCGTAGCCTCCGAACGGATGCACTGTGTAGCTGATGCCATATCCGCCGCGCAGGACCGTCTTGTCGTTGAGCTGATAGGCAAAGCCAATCCGCGGCGCGTAATTCCGGTAGTAGGTCTTCACGCCTGCAGATGCCGAGACATCACCAAGGCCGGCCAACAGGACGCTCCCTGTCGTCGGGTCATAATTCGCCGCCCCTCCTGGGTCCGGCGCCGTGACCGGCGCGTAGAGCTCCCAGCGCAGGCCGAGATTCAGAGTGAGCTTACTGGTTACCCGCCAGCTATCCTGGCCGAACAAGAAAAGCTGCTTCCCCCTGTCCCGTGGTGGCGTAATGAGTTGATTCCTTTGGACACTGTCCGGAAGGCCAAGAAGAAAGGAGGAGATTGTGCTGCCCTCCGTGAATTCCAGCGAATCCACGTATTGGTCGTCAAAGCCTCGAGTCACGTAATTGTAGAAGAAAAAGGTCCCGGTGTTCGATGAGCGACTCTCACGCTTCAACCGCATCTGACGAACGTCGCCGCCCCATTTCAGGTTGTGCTTCCCTTTGGCCTTTGTCCACGTGGTGGACCACTGCAACGTCGTCTGTTCGTTGACGAGCGGATAGTAGGGATAGAAGCCCACGTTGGTCACACTTCCGTCGTAGAAGTACATTAACGGCAGGGGTGTTCCCGGATCGAATCCCTGAATGCCGAAGTCCTCGGCCGTTCTCTGATTCAAACCCTCGAGGGTGTACCGCAAGCGATTAACTCCAAAACGGAACTCCGCCACCGTGCTCGGTCCGAACGATTTCGTCAGGTTAACCGTCACGTTCTGCGCCCGCAGGTTTCCATTACCGTTCAGAAACCCGTCCGGGCGGAGGGCGGGTCCGACGGCACTGAAGCTCTCGGCGTGGGTGTTCTTGAAGTTGAATTTGGCAAACAGGTTCGTGGAGGGAGTCAGCAGGTGGTCCACGCGGGCGTCGAAGTTGTAAGTGTCCCGGGGCGTGGGAACGCGCACCGAGTAATTCTCCGTCAACGCGTCTGAAATGTTGGGCATGGGCATCAGGTCGAGGATGCCCTTGGCTTGCGGGCTGAACCGCGAAGAATCAATGATGTTGCCTGGAAACACAAGGCGCCCCAACCCGTCCGCATCGCCCGTGTCTGGGTCGAACAGTGAACCGGAATAGACTTCTTGACCCGCGGGGTCGAAAACTCCCAACGGCTCTCCAAGCACCGCAGAAAAATCCCCGTTGCGAAACTCCGGGATCGGAACGGAAAGGACCTGCGTCTGCGCTTCGCGGAGGTTGGTCCCTTCAAAATCTCCGAAGAAAAACGTGCGGTTCTTGACGATCGGCCCGCCCAACGTAGCGCCGTACTGATTTCGGATACTCCGCGGAGGGGACTCCTCGAAGGGTAGAGCCCGCCGGGCTCTCAGAAACGTGTCGCGATGAAAGTAGTACGCTGTGCCGTGAAGCTGGTTGGTGCCACCCTGGGTCTGGACGTTCACGACCGCTCCGCCCGCACGGCCGAACTCGGCGTCATAGTTCGACGTCTCGACATCGACCTCCTGGATGGATTCGATGGGAGGCACCTGAAACGTATTGCCGAGGATCGTATCGTTGTTGTCCACCCCGTCGATCTGATAATTGTTGGAGTAGCGCTCCAGGCCGTTGACGGAGGTCAGCCGTGTGTCATCATCGCCGATGTCCGTGAAGTTTTGAACTGGCCGTCCTGTGCCCGGCAGAAGCGAGATCAAATCCTGGTAGGATCGATCCAGGCTGGGGAGTTCCCGCAGTTGTTTCTCTCCCAGGACGGAGGCGACTTGCGCCCCTTCCGTCTGAAGGAGGGGAGCCTGGGCACTCACCTCAAACTGCTGGGCAACGCTGCCGACGCGGAGCTGGACATCCACCCTCACCGTGGATGCTACCTGGACGATGATGTTCTCCCGCACCCACTTCCCGAATCCGCTGTGGTTCGCCTCCACAGTGTAGTTTCCGGGGCTCAGGAATGGCACAGAGTATTGGCCAACGTCATTGGTCGTCACGGTCCGGGTGATGCCCGTTTCCACGTTCCGGACGACGATTTGCGCATCCGGGACGACGGCGCCGGATTCGTCTGTGGCCGTCCCCACAATCGTCCCCGTGACGGCCTGCCCAAAAGCCCGTTGAGCGGGAATCAGCAAGAGGATCGTGAGAAAGTAGATGGTCAAGGATTTGGATCTCATGGCCTCTCTCCTGTTTGGCGGGATGCGGACGGATTCAAGCCGAGTGGAGCCTCGACGTCGGACGGGTTCTCTGCGCCCCCCACTCCTGGCCCTCGCTTTTGGGCTAGGGTTTCGGCCCTTCTCATAGCGGCTGCGGATTCTTCGTTCATGCCTTTCTGCTGATACATCAGGGCCAGGCCGCGATACGCCTGGGCAAACTCCGGCCGCGCGGCGATGGCCTTCTTGTATTCCGCGATCGCGTCATCCCATAGCCCTTGCCGCGCGTAGACCGTCCCCAGGTTGAAGTGGGCCTCCGCAAAGGCAGGGCGAACCTTGATGGCCTTCTTGAACTCAGCGGCGCCTGCCGGCAAATCATTCTGACTGGACAGCAGACTGCCCAGGTTAAAGTAGGCTTCCGCAAAGTCCGGGCGCGCCGCGAGCGCTTCCCGGAATTCCGCCATGGCCGCCGGGCCCTTCCCTTGTCGCGCATAGACGGTTCCCAGGTTGTAGTGAGCAGCTGCAAAGCGCGGGTCTCTTTCGATCGCCCGACGAAATTGGGCCGCGGCATCTTCCAGACGCTGCTGGCGCTGATAGCAGACCCCCAGATGGTAATAAGTCTCCTTGGGCGGCGAGGGATGCCGCGTCGCTCGCTCCAGGGATTCGATTGCCTTGTCCCATGTCCCGACTTTCATCTGGATCACGGCCAAGTTATTGAGTGTCGCTGGATCGTCGGGGCTGAGCGCGAGGGCACGCTCGTATCCGACAAGGGCTTCCTGCAACTTTCCCATCTCCCCGTAAGTCCTCGCCAGGGCAAGGACCGAAGCGTCAGCACGTGGATTCAGCTTCAAGGCAGCTTTGAAACTCTCGACAGCCTGCGGGTATTCACCCAGCTTGAAGTAAACGCTTCCGAGTTGATGGTGCACAACGACGGGCTTAGAGTCCTGAACCAGGATCTGCTGATACACTGCCGCGGCTTGCCTCAGCTTGCCCTGACCCTGCAATGCGGCGGCCTGAAGATAGAGGTTATAGAGAGGAAGCTTGTCCTTGGGGTCGGGGAGATCGTCACCGATCCGGGGCGAAGCATCGCTGGGGCCGCCGATATAGCCGAGGGCGCGGAGCTTCTCGAGCGCATCTTGGCTCATGCGCGGCGGAGGTTGTACAGGCCGCTCCCGCGCAAATTTCGCCGCCATGCCCTCGAGTTCCCCGCGGATAGTGTTGGCGACGGCGCTGTTGCCGGCATAGGCATTCGATGCCTCTCGAGAATCTTTGCCCAAGTCGAAAAGCTCAGGTCTTTTGCTTTGGATGAGTTTGTAGGGACCGACCCGCAGGCTGTACAGAGTCCCCCAGCCGAAATGGAGATTGGCAAACAGGCTTTCCGCGTAGATTGGCTGCGCCTTTTGCGTCTTTCCCAGCATGGAGGCCAGGAGGCTCCGGCCCTGCATTGGTTTGGGAATCGGGATCCCGACGAGGTCAAGAATCGTGGGGGCGAGATCGAGCAGCATAACAGGTGTGGCAACGTCTCGCGCGTACCGGTCGCTGTGGAGCCCGAAGATGACAAGAGGTACTTGGAGAGTGCTGTTGTAGACGTAATATCCGTGGTACAGCTCGTTGTGCTCGCCCAATCCTTCGCCATGGTCCGCTGTCAAGACGATCAGCGTCTTGTCACTTAGGCCCCTCTCGTTCAAAAATCTGAGCAGCTTTCCGATCACGGAATCCACATAGGCTATCTCTCCGTCGTAGCGCCGGGTCCGAAAACGCGAAGCAAAAGGCTCGGGAGGGTCATAGGGATGATGCGGATCGTAAAAGTGCGCCCAGACAAAGAACTTCTTGTTGCCATGATCCCCAAGCCACTTGAGCACATGCTCCAGTTGTTCCCCGCCCCTTCGCGAAAGCCCCTCCTCCGCGACGGAGCCGGTTACCGTTTCTCGCGCTGGGAAGTTGTCATAATAGAAATCGAATCCCTGGTTGAGCCGGAAGAATCCGTCCAGTACGAATGCGGCGGGAAATCCGGCGGTCGCATATCCATTCTGCTTGAACACTTCGGCGATGGTTAGGAGATCCTCGGCGAGCGGAGGGCCCGCGCTGTCCCGCACGCCGTTCCACATCGGATAGGTGCTCGTGAACATCGAGGCGTGAGAGGGAAGGGTAAAGGGGACTTGCGCGTAGACTCTGTCGAACTTGGTCCCCTGGCTTGCCAGCCTGTCAATGTTGGGGGTCTCGGCGCCGCGGTAGCCGTAGCAGCCGAGGTGGTCGGCCCGAAGTGTGTCAACTGTGACCAGCAAGACATTCATCTTGCTCGTTTCCGCCACTTGGGCGCGGCAGATCGAAGCTCCCAGGGCGATGCTCATGAGCAATATGAGTTTGATTCGAGACTTCATGGCCTGTCACGCATGGGCCGGTCGAGCTGCGTCAGCAGCCGTCGCGCGACCTCGTAGCGGGGATCAATATCGAGAGCCCGCTTCAGCGTGGCTCTTGCTTTCTCGGATCGACCCGTCTCCGCATAGACTCGGCCCAGGTTCGTCAGGAGCGTGGCGGATCGGGGGTCAACCTCCACTCCCTTGGCAAAGACCGCCTCTGCTGCAACCATGTCGTTCCTTAAAAAGAGGAGCCAACCCAGCAGGTTGTAAGCCTCAGCAGGCTCGCGAGCGAGCTTCACGGCCTCGCGTGCGTGAGCAAGCGCCGGGTCGAGCTGGTTGTTCACAGCATAGATCGCAGCAAGGTTGTAGTGGGCCGTGTAGTTCCGGGGCTCCTCAGCCAGCGCCGCACGGAATTCGGCCAAAGCACTGGCCCAATCCTTGCGGGCCCGGTAGATGGCGCCTAGCCCAGTGTGTGCCGGGGTGAAGGCCTGGTCCAACTGCAGCGTGTGCCGATACCAGGAGATGGCTTCTTCCGGCTTTCCCTGTTTTGCGCAGACCTGCGCGAGGTTGAAGGAAGCCAAGCCGTTGTGACTCTGCTCGGCTAAGACCTTTGCGTACTGCTGGGCCGCCCGGGGAAAATCCCCCAGCCTTTCGTATTGCGTTCCCAGGAGGAGTCTTGCCGAGACAACCCCCGGGTCTTCCTCAAGGATTGCCTCGAGTAGATGCGCTGCGCTCCTTGCATCACCCCGATTCGAGTCCGACAACGCCTGGAAAATCCGGCCATAAATGCCAACCTTTTCCTTTGGATCGGCTCGGTGAAGCGTAGGCGTATTGAGCGCAGCCATTTCCCGCGACGAGCCCGCAACGTAACCCAGCGAGCGCAAGAGCTGCGTTGTCTCTGGATCCGGGACTCTAATTCCTGTGGGCGGTGCTGACGCCGAATACTTGGCGATCTGCGATTGGAGCGTCCTCCTCAACTCTGAGGCCAGGGCCGACTCCTGATCGCAAAGATTCTGTTTCTCGCCGGGATCGGTAATCTGGTCGTACAGTTCCGGACGAGGGGACTCAACAAACTTGTAGCGGGAGTTCTGGATTGCCGCCAGGGGACTCCAACCGAACTGCACCATGGGGTAGAGGGTCTCGCTGTAAGCGAGACGGTTGCCTTCCAAGCGACCACGGGCTTTGGTGTTCGCTCCTGCGGACAACAGGCCCGCCAGGCTGCCACCTTGTATTGTTGCCGGCGGTTGGATACCCGCCAGTTGGAGAATCGTGGGGGCAATGTCTATGGAGCGGACAACCTCTTCGATCCGCCGTCCCACAGTCCGCTGGTTTGCCAACCGGACAATGAGCGGGACATGAATTGTCGAGTCGTAGAGAAAGAGGCCGTGAGTGAACTCGCCGTGATCTCCCAGGCCTTCGCCGTGATCGCTGGTGAGAATGATGTGGGTTTTGTCAAGCAGACCGTTCTCCTGGAGAGAATTCAGAAGGGCACCAATCTCGTGGTCAACGTAGCTGATTTCGCCATCGTAGGGTGAAGAGGCGAATCGCGATTTGTACGGTTCGGGCGGTGAGTAGGGATCGTGGGGATCGAACAAGTGCACCCAGGCGAAAAAGGGGGCATCACCCGTGGCGAGCCAGTGACGGGCTTTCTCCATCACTTCTCCCGCCGGGCGCTCGACATGGCTCAAATCGGTCCCACCACGCTGGGGCAGATCGAAGTCATCGTAGTAATAGTCGAATCCGCGATCCAATCCAAATCGGGAATCAAGAATGAACGAGCCAACAAAGGCTGCTGTCCTGTAGCCTTTTCCATGGAGTACTTCACTGATTAAAGGTGGACCTTTCGGTTGACCAACCGAATTGTCACGGACGCCGTGGTAGACGGGCAAGGTTCCCGAAAGGATGGAGTAGTGGGAAGGCAGCGTGAGAGGCACCTGGGCATATGCCCGAGTGAAGAGGTAGCCCTCCCCAGCCAAGGCATCAATCGTGGGCGTCGAACTTGCACGATATCCGTAGCACCCCAGGTGGTCGGCCCGCAAGGTGTCTACGGTTATCAGGATTATGTTCGGCGTGTCGGGAGAGTCCCGACGACCGACCAAGGTCTGAGAGCCAAGGCCGTAGACAAGGAGAAGAAACGCTCCACTCGCCCATGCACCAGTTCTCGGCATTGGAAGCCACCGAACCATGTGCTCTTAGGTTAGTAATCGCCCGTGATTACGACATGCCCACACCCAAACGCCGTACCCACAACGACGGCTCCAAGATCCCTGCCTTGTGGTCGTGGCTCGCCGCAGTCCCAGCATCGGCTCTGGCGATTCTCAGCGCGGACCCGGCGTCAAGGCTGGTCCCCCGGGTTGCTCGCCTGCCTTGTTCGAGGAGGCGTCGCCGGATGGAATCCTGTCCAGGGCTTCGACCGCACGGAGATTCTCAAGGTCCTGAATGCAGAACAACTGCAACATATCCTGAAAGGCCCGCCGCACCTCCTCACCATCACCTCTGCCTAGAACTGAAAGCAGTTCCTCATGCTCTCTGACAGTCCGTGAAAACTCGTAAGTGGGTGCGGAGTAGAGCCGGATCAGCTCAAACGCCCAGAGAGGCTGATAAGCAAGGAGAAGAAGCCGGTTCAGAAAGTCATTACCGGAGAGTTCCCAAATCATACGATGGAAGCGGGCATCAGCATTCGAAACTCCTGGTGCATCGCCTCGCTGACCTGCCGCTGTTATCTCGTCGACCAGACTGCGGAGCCGCGCATGATCCTGCTCGGTCATACGTTGGCAAGCGAGAGATGCCGCGTAGGGTTCGAGCTGAATCCGTACGGCATAGATGTCCTCAATCTCTCGTATAGTAAGCTTCGTCACAAATGTCCCGTGGCCTGGCTTCCGCACAACGAGCCCCTTGTGCTCGAGCTCCATGAGCGATTCTCTCAGGGTACTCTGGGCGACTCCAAAGGCACGGGCCAGACGCCATTCGACGAGCCGCTCGCCAGGCCGGAACTCACCTCGTACGATGGCGTCGAAAAGCTGATCCGCAACCTGCCGGCGTAGATTGCTCTTCTTGACGGGCTTGACCATAGTTACCTTGAGATAATCGATTATCGCTAATCGCTAACGCGGGTACCGCACCGGAATCTACAGCCCGAGGATACCTCGTGTCAAGGCAATTCTGGGAGCGTCGGTAGTTCCACCTGGCCGGAGATTCCACACCGAGGTGTGCGTCTCGGCCCCCGAGGATCTGGCACCCCGCAACTGGCTCTCTTCCGGAGCTGTTGGTCAAAGTACGTTGAAAGGTAAAGTGGACATCTTCCGGCAGGGTTTGTTGGGCTAAGGGGCCAAGTCAGGCTCGATTGCCCCGAGATCCACCCCGCCGCCAGTCACCCGTCGGTTCCCCTCGAGGTCCAACAATGGCATTATGTCTGGCAACGATACGCCGGAGTCTCTCAAAGCCTCGGGAGGCGGAACCTTAGCTTGCAAGTCCGGTCGCGGGATTTCACGATAGGGGATACAGTGTGACTCCCCTCGGCAGAGGGTGGCGATGACGGAGTCCATTCCGACAAGGTCGTTGGTGTTTCCCCAAACGACGTTATTGATACTGCTCGCCCAAGTGGAGCGCTTCTGACCCTTCGGCCCCGTAATGGCGATCCCCGGACCATCGTTGTTTGCCACGGTGCAATTCATCACCAACAGCCACGCTGGCACGCCTTTGATTCCCCCCTTGTTCCCACTGATCAAATTGTTGAAGAGTTGGATCTGCCCGGTGGGGTTGCCCCGGACTTCGACACCGGGCACTGAGGATGCGGCGACGATGCGATTTCTGGAAATCCGGAAAGACGTCTCTCCGTCTGGGGGCTCTTCAATGAGTATCCCGCCTTTGATCGTGAAGCCTTCGACGAGGATCCGCCCGTGATGGGAAGCCCGTGGCGTCAGGATTAGGTCCCATTTATGGGAGTCACTCTCTAGCGTCGTCCCTTCCCCTTTTCTTTCCCAGGTCCGCGGATCGAAGCCTCCAAGGATCCCAAGCGAGGCACCGTCAGAAAGTTGGGCGTTCAGTTCGGCGGATTCCGTCAGGGTCCCGGCCGCCACGAGAATCAGCGTCCTGCCCTCGAACTTGTCGGCTCTCATGACAGCGGCGAGGCTCCCACAAGGGCTGTCTCCGGTTCCGCAGCCCTCGCGGGCTTTCGATGCCGGATCAACGTGGATCACTCGAACCTCTGCATCCTTGCGGATCGGGTCTGTGTTGAACGACGCCAACTCGAGTGCGTCGCTCCATCCGTCACCGTCTGTGTCGGGCGACAACGGGTCGGTCATGTGCCAGTATTCGGTGAGGTTATCCAGGCCGTCTCCGTCATTGTCCTCATTCGGCTTCATGTCCCTGCCCAAGAGGTCTTCCCACCAGTCCGGCATGCCGTCGCCATCAGAATCGGGATGCCCAGGTGTGTTCTGAAGGTGAGGGCACTTGTGGCAATTCCAGACTTCCGGCCCGCAGTACGTGCTGGCGGGGACGCACCCGGGGCAGACACTCGCCAGCCTGGTCAGTGGTATGTGAATTGTGCCGACATTGCCATCAAAGCCCAGATCGTAGGTGTCCGGATCGAAGTCGCTCCCACGGCCAAAAACCACCGTGCGTCCGTTCGCGTCCGCGCTATTCAGAAAGGGGGCGAACTCGGTCCTGATCGAAGGGGAGCCAAATACTGTTGGGCCGTTAACGGCGGACTGCGCCGTCCGAGCGGAGACATGCCTTAGAGTGTTCGGCTGCATGCGATGGGCAGAGGCTCGGCCCGCCGGCTGCACGTACATAATCTCTGATGTCCGGGGATGTGAAAGACTCATGAGGAAGCCGTCCACCATGAGTTGTTTCCCCGTAAGCCTCAGCGCGTCGTTCCGGTCCTCGAAGGAAACCTCATACATCTGTTCGGGCTGCAGCCGCTGAAGGGAGAGGTGACGCTCAACGCTTCCACCAGCCTTCCTGAACGAAACGACGATGGAGGTGTCGGTTTGTGGGTCCCGGAACTGAGTGCTCTCCCACTGGGAGTCGAAGGCCAATTCGTAGCTTTGCCCTGTAAATGTTCCCCGAAAGCGCCGATAAATCTGAACGTGCCGTTTGACGGCGTCCCGAAAACGTGGTCGCCAAGCAGCCAGCTCGCTACTGAGGATGATGTGCCCCAGGATGTTGCTGCGAATGACGTAATTCATGTATCCCAGGTATTCCTCAAGGCTCATCCCCCTTTCCCGGGCAGGTTCGAGCATCAGGTATTGGGCGGTGTATTGCGGGGGATCGATGAATCGGGCCTTCTGAATTTCTGCCCGGCCGCGCTCGGGAGAGAGAGCCCAGTCATCCGTCGAAGCGGCGACGTGCCCCAAGGGGAGGGTGCTCTCCAGTGCCACGGCGGGAAATGCCTCTCTCAGCGCAGCAATCAGGTCACTGTAACCATCATGCGCCGTGACCACATACTCTTTCGATCCGATCCGGCGGAAGGTCTCGTGGTCAGGATTTTCACAACGGGTGGCGGTCTCGCAATCAAACTTCAGAAAATCTACGTGATACTCCCTTACGAGCCGCGAGATTCGGCTCTTCACCCAGTCAAAGGCAGGCCGGTGAGCTGCGCACAGATGTTGGCCGTCTCGGGCCAACCAGGAAGGGTCCCAACCGGTGGATTTGTAGCGTGTGTCCACATTGAAAGGACAGACCCACAGGCCGAACCGCATCCCCTTGGCATGAACATAGTCGGAGAACTTCTTGAAACTCACCTCGGGAGTGGGGAAGCGCGATGAAAAGTCAGGAGTGTACTCCGCAATGTGCACTAAATAGTCGTTGAAGGTTGTGACGGTCTCGCATTTTTGGAGTGCGTTCTCCCACCAGCCGGCATCGACGACGAATACTTCGGCGCCCAACTCGGCGGCGATGTCGACGTCTCGTTTCAGGCTGCGGGCGTTGAATCCCAGGTCGTAGCCAAAATACATGTTGTACTCGACCCAAGGAAAGCCTTGCCCCGCGCCGGCAGGTTGGTGCGGCATCTTGTGGCGCGCCAGTTCATGGTAGGCCTGGTTTACCGAGGAGAGTCCGCCGCCCGCAAAGGTGTATGCAGTGGTGAGTCCTTTTACATGCTGATCGAACCCTGCGCGCAGAACTTCTCGCTTGTCTCCCAGTTTGTCGGAGCCGTCAACGATCTCGACATCAATCGATCCCAAGTCGTGGCTGCGTTCGAAGCTGACCGATTCCGGCGTGCCGAAACCCAGTGGAGATCGGTGTCCGTAGTACACGCCGCCCATCAGCGTCTCTCTCGAGTCACGCCTTAAGATGAATCCGCGAATAAACCCCTGTTGCCCCGAAGGCCCCGCACTCCCATGCTGCGGCAGTACGACTCTGTCCCCGGGCCCGAGAGGTACCCAATCGAGTTGCAGAGGTTCTCCGTACTTCGTCCCCTGTGAATCGGCAATCTGAAAGCGACCTTCGCCCGCTCCCACAACAATCCGACTCCTCCCAACCCGGAGGACTTCGAGGTGTGAATCCGGACCCGGAGTAATGTTGTGAATCTCGGTCCAAGTCTCGACGAAACTGTGAGGGTAGACCCGATAATGGAAAGAGACCTCGAGTGCGGGGCCGGCGTGCGTACTCTTGAAGACGAGCTCCAGCCCGATTGTGTTCTGATCGGAGATCGATTTCTGGGACTTGAGTTGCCAGGCATCGCCCTCGGGCACCTCCCAGGTGTACTCCTTGCCGCCCGAACGGAATTCCACGAGCTGCGAAATCGATGCAGAACCACCAGCCGGCGTCCAATCTGTGCCGGTCTGGGAATTCACCAGCTTCGTAAGATAGAGCTGTCCGGCGATGTAAGAAATCTCCAGCTCGATCCTCGCGTTGCCCAATCGCCAAGCCATGTTGCTCAGGGGCTGCACGACCTCCTTAACATAGGCGTCTTCGAGTGTCGCGCCTGGAAGATACGTTGCAGTAAGCAACACAAGCCAGACGAGTTTCTTCATCGAGGGTCTCCAAGCCTGCGATAGAAAGGCCTCATGGGTACATCGTTCCTCTGAGACTGTCAAGCGCCGGCCAGCATCTAGGGCGCAATGTCAGCGTTCGTTCGATTGAGCCGCGGAAACGAGGACGACCTTCACGGAGCGCTCCACGGGGTCGTGGGAAACGTAGACGCGCTCCAGCCTCACCCCCCTTGCGCGCTTTCGAAGTGACATTGGCGCTGTTCGGGCAGACTACGGTCGATTCACTCTGCGAGTACGAGACTGGCAGGGTGCCTGAGCCGTGCAAGCCCATGCGTTTCGGGGCGCCGTGAACGGAAAGCAGGTATGCGTTTTTTGCTGACGGGGCCGACCGATCCTGCTGGCAGCCTCGCGCCCGTCGATGCGGAGAAATTAGAGACCCGGCACTTCTTGATCCCTTTCTGATTGACGTTCGCACAGGAGGATCAAGCCGCTTGCCTGGACCTCAGAAGGGTTGCCGCGCGTCCCGTTGAAAGACACGGTCATGGCGGGTGCCGATGCTTCCTATCTGGACGGGCCTGAGCTGCCGTAGGCGCAGGCAGAGTCGCGTATGATATGCAGCAGCCATCCGGTGAGACTTGTTTGAAATACCAATGGAAAGGAAGCGGGACGGAAACTCAAACGACGGTCGACTTTGGACTATCAGAAGCGAACACGCCAGCACCTGCCGACCAGTGGGAGTCGAATGGGCCGGGTCCCATAGCGCAACCCGAAACGAACCGGGCGCCAACCGTCGGCAAGGCGGTGGGTCCTCCTTGTCAAGGCCTGCCTGGGAGGCGTCTAATCGATAATCGATTGACTCCCGCAGCACGCTCGGCTATCTTCTTCGGCGGTTGCCCGAACCGCACCTCCCGCCGTACCGGTGAGGTAACTCATGAGAATCACGTCTGTTGAACCCATTGTCCTCCGTCTGCCCGTTGTGACTGAGGCAGTAGACGGCACACAGGATGATCTGCTGATTCGAATTGGCACGGATGAGGGCGTCTACGGATGGGGCGAAGTGGACAGCTCTCCCGAAATAGCTCGGGCCGTGGTCGAGGCGCCTACCTCGCACGGTATCTGCCACGGCCTCCGCGAAGTCCTTTTGGGGCGTGATCCCTTCGATGTCGAAGAGCTCTGGGATCTTATGTACCAGAAATCCATTTACTATGGCCGACAGGGCGCGGCCATCCACGCCATAAGCGGGGTCGACATCGCGCTTTGGGATATCCGGGGAAAGGCCACTGGAAAACCTGTGCACAAGCTGCTCGGCGGGAGCTATCGCCGGAAGGCTCGCGCCTATGCCAGCGTGCTGATGCCCGAGACTCCTGCCGAAGCGGAATGCATGGCGCACGACCTGGTGGAACGTGGTTTTTCGGCTGTCAAATTCGGTTGGGGTCCGCTGGGGCGGGAAGAGGGTCGCGACGAGGAACTCATCGCTGCCGCTCGCCAGGGAGCCGGCTGTGCCGAATTGATGATAGATGTGGGGCAAAAGTACACCCTGAAACGCGCCATTCGTACCACCCGGCGCATTGAAAAGTTCCGCCTGACCTGGATGGAGGAACCGCTGCCTCCTGACGACTACGAGGGATACCGGGAACTTATCCGCGCTGTTCCAATCAACATTGCGGCTGGGGAGGCAGAAAGCGGGCGACAGTCGTTCAAGAGACTGATCGAATACTGCCGAATCGACATCGTACAGCCCGACATCTCCCGTGCCGGAGGCTTAACGGAGACCCGCAAAATCGCCGTCATGGCGCAAGATGCCAATGTGCGCTTGGTGCCCCACGCCTTCAAGACCGGAATACTCCTCGCTGCCTGCCTGCACTTGATCGCCACGCTCCCCCACACAGAGCTGCTCGAATTCGCTCTGGCCGATTCGCCGCTGCGTCGGGATCTTTTGCAGGAGCCATTCACCGTGGTGAATGGACGGGTGGCTGTGCCGGAAAAACCCGGCTTGGGGATCGACGTGAATCCCGAGGTCATCGCCAAATACCGTGTGGGCTAGAGGTGCGGAATGAGACAGTCCTCCTTCCTCGCTCTCTGGCTGGGCCTGGCGGGCCTTCGGTCTGGGCCCTTCCGGCGCCTGGGCAGCCTGCAGCTCTGCACTGGACTCCGACGACATCGACAAGTTGGTGGCCGTCGGGATCCTGTTCGGAGAGTTCAACGAGTATGATCGGGCGTTGCAGCTTTTCGGTCGTGCCGTGGAACTGGATCCGGAATCCTCCGAAGCCAATTACGACTTGGGGCTGACCTATTCTCGGAAGAAAGACTACCGGCTCGCCAGGAGATACCTGGCGACCGCGGTTCGCGCCCGTCCCAATTTCTTCGAAGCAGTGGCCCTCTACGGGACCGTGCTCTATCTGCTGCGCGATGACGAACCAGCACGCGAGGCACTACGGCATGCTCACGAGCTGCGAATCGAAGATCGGGCCGTGACGAATATACTGACAGAACTGGAACGGTCGCAACCGAGGTAACATCCATTCCTTATGGCGACGGACCATAGCCCGTCCGCAATTCGCGGGAAGAAGGTTCCTTCCTGGTTGGCCCTGTCGCTGCTGACGATCCTGCTGTGGGGTGTTTGGGGAGCGACGTCGAAGGCCGTCTCCAATGATATCGACGCCTATATGAACCAGATCCTTTTCACGCTCGGTCTGATGCCTTTGATGCTCCTCGTGCTGCGCTCCCGGCGGCTTTTAGGGGGGAATAACCGGAAACGCGGGATCTTCTATGCGTTTCTCACCGGTATTCTCGGAGGGACCGGCAATATCGCGTTTTTCAAATCGCTCACCCTGGGGGGACAGGCTTCGATTGTCGTGCCGATGACGGCGATGTCGCCATTGGTGACCGTTTTGATGGCTCTGGTTTTCCTGAGAGAAAGACTGAGTACGAGTCAGAAAATCGGGTTGGGGATCGCTTTTGTCGCGATCTACCTGCTGAGCCTGGAGGGCTGACTTCAGCCCACTCGCATCATGAGGGCCTGAGGAGAATCCAAGCTTATGCACGTTCCAATCTGGCTGGTCTACGCGCTGGTTGCGCTGATCTTTTGGGGAATTACGGGAGTGACTCAGAAGCTCTCGACCAATTGCATCTCCACGCAACTCTCTTTTCTATGGTTCGCGATCGCGTTTGTTCCCATTGCCCTGGTGATTCTGGCGGTCACGCCTCTGGACTGGCATCTGAAGCCCGGGATTCTGGGGTTGGCTGTTGTGGGCGGGGCACTGAACGGTCTTGGTGCGTTCACCAGCTTCGCGGCGCTGAAATCCGGCGGGAAAGCCTCGATCGTCATCCCGCTGGTCTACCTCTATCCGCTGGTGACGATTCTCCTGGCGCTGCTCTTCCTCCATGAGCGGCTCACGGGTGCCCAGGGGGCAGGAATCATCCTGGCCATTATCGCGGCGGTTCTCCTCTCCCGGGAAGCCGCGCCTCCCGAAAAGGCGCTGCCATGAGACCGTCAGTATTCGGCCACGATTTCCGTGTGGCCGCTCGTGGTCCCAGGCAGGCGGATGTCTCCTTTGGCAGCGTCGAAATCCTGCCAGCCTTTGCCATTTACCGTGACTTGCCGGATTGGTTTGGCTGCGGGGTGGCGGAACCTGACCACAATCTCGCGTGGTGCGTTGCGGCTGGGAGGGTCCAGCGACATCTCGATCTTTCCCTCCTTGGCTTTGGACCGGATCTCGTAGCTGGTCTTTCCAAAATAGGTTGACGCGTCCTTGATGCCAATTGTTTCTCCGTCGCGCAGCCAGTGACGCGGCAAGCCGCGGCCGAGATGCAGCGCACCATCGAGCTCTGCCGCAAACATCAGGCGCAGCCAGTACGCTGATTGGGCCTCGTCCGAGGTCTTGTAGTGGTCTCCAACGAAGTAGCCGAGTTCGGGCAACGGGTGCTCGCAGAGCATGCGGAGAGTGGGGTCGTAGGCCGAGGCGAAACTGTTGAAGTAACTCCTGACAAAGTGTTTGATCTGGTCGCGGTAGAAGTACGGCAACGGGCCGTGCAGGAGATTCGGTTGCATCGAGAAACCGCCGCGTGAAAACCAGAAGCGGTCGAAAACCGGGATCGAGTAGCCGAACTTGTCGGAAATGTAGCGATTGTCCTCGTAATCCTTCAGGATCCATTCCGCCTCGCGGCTCTTCGGGTCCATGAGGCGCGTGATGGGCAGCATGATGGCGCCTTCAAGCGTCTCCCGCAGCCAGCCATGCGCGCGCCCGCGCGTGTACGGATTGGAGGGGAAGTCGGGAACGTAGGTTCCGTCCCGCAGGCGCACCACGGGTGCACGGACGGCGGCCTCCCGATAGGCGTGTAGGATATCCTGACGGTAGCTTTCCACCTCCTTGACGAGTGTGGCGCCTTCCGGATGACCAAAATCCTCCAGTGCCGCCGCGGCATTGGCGAGGCCCCACCAGGAAAACGCGTTCGTGGAAAGCCAGTACCAGAAGTCGGTCACGTCTTCCAGCGAGCCGGCAGGAAGCAACCCGTATTCGGGCACGCGCCTGCCCTGCGAGTCCAGCTTCATTGTCCCTTTGCGCTCGTTGGTAATCCACCGGCAGGCGTCGACGAGATGCGGCGCAGCGCGCTCCATCCAGGCACGATCTCGCGTGTGCCAGTAGTGTTCGCCCAGACCCCAGAGAATCCAGCCGTGATGCTGGTTGTAGTCTCCCTCCTCGTAACCACCGGCCCCATAGAGAATTCCCTTCTGGGTCGTGAAATCGCCTGGCAGACGTACCGTGCCCTGATAGTGCAGGAACAACTCCAAAGATCGTTCCGCCTCCTTCCAGTAACCACGGCGATCGAGGTCGGAGATCATCATGGTGGACTCATTGCCGAACGCCCCGTAGTAGAACGAGCCGACGCGGGCCACATAACGGTCCGCGCCGACTTCGCGTTCGTCATTGATGAGGAGGTGAATCAGGTGCGCTTTGTAGAAGTCATTGAGCCACGGCTCCGGCGTGCGAATCTGAGAACCGCTGGCCACGCGGCCACGCCAAAAGCGGGCCACTTCTTCGCGTTCGCGCTCGGGATTGAGCGCGCGCAGCCGCTCGATGTCACCCGCCTCCGCCAGCGTGATGAACGAAACTTTGATGAACACCGTGTGCTCGGCATGCCCTCCCAGCTCGACATCGTAGGTCACGCCGCCTGCTGAGTTTTCCAGTCGCCCCATACCTCGAGCATCGAACAGGAACCGGAGGACGTTGCTGCCCTCGCAGGTTCCCGAGACCTGGTCTCCATCCACGCGGAGGATCTCGAAGGGCTTGTTCTCGCCGTCGTGGCTTTCGCGAGCGGATGTTGAAAGCGCCAGATGAGCTTGGCGGGATTCCGATGAAGTGTTGACGAACCGGAACTTCAGAATTGCCACGGTCGGATCATCTGCCTGCATAGGCGGGGAGGAATTGAGGTTCCCGTTCAGCAAGTCGGCGAAACCTTCTTGCGCGTAGACGACGTCACCCTCGACCCAGCGTGTGATGGCGATGGGTAAGTAACCATCGGCAATCGTACGGTCGGCAAAGTGCGAGGCTGGCAGGCCAAAGTGGTAGCTCATCCCATCGGGCCACTGAAAGTGGCCATTGTCCTTGCCAGGGCGCTTCGTGGAATAGTTGGGGTGATTCACCCAGAGGTCTCCTGTGGCGTCGAGCTCGAACCGTTGCCGCCCGCCCTCGAGGCCCAGGATGAGATAGTAGGGGCGCTTGATGGGCATGTCGTTCCAGGCATCGGAGAGGGTTTGCTCGGCATGGTCTTGCACGCCGTCGTAAACGGATTTCTCCCCGATCTCCTGAAGGGCGCGGCGATGCTCGGCGATCGTGACGGGATCCGCGGCGCGCGTGGCCAGGACGCCGAAGTCTTTGACGAAGATCCGGTCACCCCGAACGATTTCATCCATGGCAAACGAGAACGGATTCGAGGCGGAGCGGACGGTCACAATCGTCCGGTCGGCCTCCGGGTCATCGGAATTTCGCGCATAGGCAACAGCCGCAGAAAGAACGCAGTTGCCCTTTTCAACCTCAGTTCGCTTGGACGCCGTCTCCAGCCAGCCGTTGTAGACTTCGATGGGAGCGTCGCACGTCTGGCGATTCTCAAATTGGATGCGGAAGGGCTCCGCGGTTTGCAGGAGGGAGTCAGTCCTTGTCTTCAGAGATTGCAGGCGGGGATGCGCTCCCGAGAAGACAATGCGGATCTTCAGGGTTGGTCTGTAGGTCACGCCAGGGGTCTTCAGGTCCGGAAATTCCTTTTCATTCGAGGGAGCAAACGTCAAGATGACTCTCCGGCCTTCGACTCGCGAGCGGCTGTCGGCAGTCTTCCAATCTCCATTGAACCAGTCGTCGTCCGCCGCCCAGCCCGTACTTCCAGCGTTCTCTACGCCGTAGCGGCGAATGGCCGCTCCGTTCCACACGCGGTGCCAGTACTGGACTTTCATCGAGTCTGACGGTGGCAATGGAGAGCCATCCTCCGCGAAGGCAATCTCCACAACCGAGATGCGCCGCATTTCCGGCCACTCGACACCGACGTCGTTCTTGTCCGCCAGGCCGCGTCCGAACGGTGCAACGTCAACCTGCACGCTCTTGGGATAAAGGGCAGGCGTGAGGAGAAGCCAGCCGAGCGTCACAACTAGGGCTTTCAGTGAAAGGCGCATGTGTCACCCGCAAGTTGTTGTTAAACTTTGACTTGAATCGATACGAAGATTCCAGCGCTGCGAATTGCTCCATGGATGCTACCGTTTAGGAGTTCCTGAGAGTCTTAATCGATAATCGATTATGGCACCCTAGCACTGCGCAGGCAGCTTGTCAAGTTCGTTTCTCTGACCGGTTGGCGATCGTGACCCGTAAGTTTGGTGACGCGTTGGGTGGACCAACACAGGCGCTACAAAGGCTGGTGGGCTAGGCACGCGGGGAAGAAACGGCGGGCTAGGATTCTCCAAGCTGAATGCGGCCAGGAGCTACAGAGTAATCGTCAGCCCGCCGTCCGCAACCAAGTCGGCACCGGTTAGGTAGCCGCACTCCCGCGCGGCGAAGAACAAAGCCGCCCGCGCGATCTCTTCGGGCAGACCCGCGCGGCGCAAAGGGATTCGGCCCGAGTGCACGTAGAAACTCAGGAAATGCTCGGTCGTGGTTTCGTCCACGCCGTCGACAATCGACATGGGCGTGCGGATGAAGCCTGGGCTGATGGAGTTGACGACAATGTTAGACGGGGCCAATTCGATCGCCAGATTGCGGGTCAACTGGGCCACCCCGCCCTTGGCTGCTGCGTAGGCGCCGGAGTTGGGCTCCGAGATCATCCTGTGCACTGACCCAATGTTTATGATGCTCCCTCCGCCCCGCTTGCGCATTTCCCGCGCGGCGACTCGGGCGGCGAGGAAGTAAGCCGTTAGGTTCGTGTCGATCACCCTTTTCCACTCTTCCTGTGTGAGGTCGTCGAAGCTGTGGGGCACATAGGTCGCGGCGTTGTTCACCAGGATATCCAACCCTCCGAAGTGAGCGGCTGCTTCAACGATGGTCCCTTCGGTTGTCGCGCCGTCGGCAAGGTCAACCTCCCAGGACTGAGCCTCGTGGCCTCCAGCGCGAATTTCCTCCGCGGCGCGGCTTGCTTCCGGGCCGTTGCGGTCGAGAATCCCCACGTCCGCTCCTTCGGTGGCAAAGAGCTTTGCCGTTGCCCTGCCGATTCCGCTCGCCGCGCCTGTGATCACGGCAACTTTCCCCGTCAACATGGACATCAAGTTCTGCCTCCTCTCACCGAGGTCATCTGCGCGTCCAACCCAATCCCCCCACACTGCGGATCGTGTTGGTCGCGCCGCGGGCCGCGCCGGCTCGGGCTCTCAGTTTGGCATGCGTCGTCTCCTTTCGCACTCCGAAAATCGAAACTCCCGACTGTAGCCGAGATGGAGCCACTCGGCTTGTTGCCTAAACCGCGGCCAGGCCGGAGTCGATCGAGCACAACCACCCTCGGCGCGATCACGAAGGGACCGGAAACGTGGCACCAGCAGATGTCTACAATGGGCGACGGGAGAAAATCCTTGAACTTAGCACTGTGCCCAATTTTGTGCCCGCCCTACTTCCACAATGATCTCAAATGGTAACTAGGGCCTACGAGTGAGACTGCATGAATTCCCGCATAAACACAGGCGATTTGTGAGATGACCTGCTACCCACTGATGATCGCCGGGAATGCCTTTCCAGAATTCCTAATCCGTTGGTCGCAGGTTCGAGTCCTGCTGGACCCACCCTGTCTTGGGCTCCCGCGATTTACGCCTTCTGGCGCAGAACGTTGTCACAGGCTATTCATGGAAGCTCAGGTATGGCGGGAAATCTCAGGAGCGGCAACGACTATTGCCCTTTGCCTACCGCGCCGTCTGGTATTGCAGTCCAAGATCGAGGACGCGCTGGATGAGCTCCTCGTACTCCACACCCGCCAGGCGCGCCGACTGGGCGAAGTCCTCGGCACGACCCGGGTCGGGATTGGGATTGGGCTCCAGCAGGTAGATTCTCCCGTCCGTTCCCACCCGAAAGTCCATCCGCGCGTAACCGTTGAAGCCGAGGATGCGATACACGCGCTTGGCGAGTTTGCGGATGCCGTCCTCAACCTCTTTGCATACGAACCGGTCGCGGCATCGTCAACGCGCGGCATACCCGGCAGCCGCTGGAAATGAATGCTCTATTCCCTCGCCCTCATGACCCGTGCCTGTAGAGAGGGGAGCGAAGATCAACGAGCCGGATGACCATGGGCGATCGCAACGCACTGCGGAGAATCGCCTCAGGAGCCTTGGCCTGTTACAATGCTCCTCCAGAGGAAGGGGACTGATGGCGGTCTCGAAGCGTTTCGAGTCTCGGGCCTCGCGCGAGGTCAATCGGGACAGCTTCATTCACGAGTGGGCGGAGCCGGGGCTCGTCCTCTTCAACGGGCCTTCCGACCCCAAGCCGCAAATCCGCGTTGAGACCGGCCGCATCATCGAATTGGACGGTAAACCCGAGGCGCAATTCGACATGCTGGACCGCTTCATCGCCTCCTACGCGATCAACGTTTCGGTCGCTCCCCGGGCGATGGCGCTCGAGTCGCTGGCTGTTGCACGGATGCTCGTGGATATCGAAAGACCGCGGCGGGAGGTGGGACAAATCATCAGCGGTCTCACGCCCGCACGGCTGGTCGAAGTGGTGAACCACCTCAACGTCGTCGAGATGATGATGGCGCTGCAAAAGATGCGCGCGCGTCGGACGCCCTCGAACCAGGCCCACGTCACGAACCGCAAAGAGAATCCCGCTTTGCTCGCCGCCGACGCGGCAGAGGCCGTGGAACGAGGCTTCTCAGAACTTGAAACCACGGTGGGCGTGGCGCGCTACGCTCCCTCCAACGCCCTCGCGGTGCTGATCGGCTCGCAGACGGGACGCGGCACCGCGCTGACGCAGTGCGCAGTGGAAGAGGCGCTGGGCCTGAAGCTGGCACTCGCCGGACTCACCACCTACGCGGAGACGCTCTCCGTTTACGGCACCGAGCAGGCATTTCGCGACGGCGACGACACTCCCTGGTCGAAAGCCTTCCTCGCCTCGGCGTACGCTTCGCGCGGCATCAAAGTGCGCTTCACGTCCGGCAGCGGCTCGGAAGCGCTTATGGGCCACTCCGAAGGCAAGTCGATGATCTACCTGGAGACCCGCTGCCTGATGGCCATCAAAGGCGCCGGCTCGCAAGGCGTGCAGAACGGGTCGATCAGTTGCATCGCCCTGCCGGAGGCGTTGCCGGGCGGCGTCCGTGGAGTTTTGGCGGAGAACCTGATTGCCGCGCTTCTGGATCTAGAGGTGGCTTCCGGCAACGATGCGATGGCGTCGCACTCTGAGATTCGCAAGGCCGCCAAACTGATGCTGCAGTTTCTCCCCGGCACGGACTTCATCTTTTCCGGTTACAGCTCCATGCCGAGAGAGGACAACCTATTCGGGGGCGGCAACTTCGACGCGGAGGATTTGGACGACTATAACATTCTGCAGCGCGACATGCAGGTGGACGGCGGCGTGCGCCCGGTGAGGGAGGCGGAGACCCTCAAAGTGAGGAGGCGGGCCGCACTCGCTGCGCAGGCGGTGTTCCGCGAGCTGGGCTTGCCGCCAATTACCGATGAAGAAGTGGAATGCGCCGTCCTGGCGCGGAGCAGCGCCGACATGCCGGATCGCAACGTCGTCGCGGACCTTGCGGCAGCAGAAGATTTCTTGAGAAAGGGCCGCAACGCCACTGACGTCGTCAAGGCGCTGGCTCGGAACGGCTTCGGGGATATCGCCGGGAAGATTCTGCAGATCCAAAAACTGCGCATTGCCGGCGATTACCTGCAAACGTCGGCAATCGTCTTGCCCGGCGGCCGCGTCTCAAGCGCCATCAACGATCCTAACGACTATCGCGGCCCCGGCACCGGTTACCGGCTCAGCGCCGAGCGCGCCGCCGAGATCAACGACATCCCGCAGGCGCTGGACCCGCAAAAGATCGGTATTCGCCAGACGGATTCCACGGAGCCGCTACTCGAGGAATTAGCAGAAGCCCTGCCAAGCAGCAATCCCGGTGAAGTTGTGATTGCCCTCGGCCCGGCGTTCGGTTCGGTGTTGGATGCGACGCTGATGGGCCTGTCCCATGAAGACGTACTCACCGCGCTCATCGCGGGCGTCGAAGATGAGAAGATGCAGGCTCGGCTGGTGAAGATCTACTCGACATCGGATTGTGGCGCGATCGGTCATGCAGGCGCGCAACTGAGCGGCTCTGGGATCAGCATCGGGATCCAGTCCAAGGGGACCACGGTGATTCAGCGGCGGGGATTGAATCCCTTGAACAACCTGGAACTCTTTCCGCAGGCGCCCAATTTGACGCTCGAGTCCTATCGCGCCATCGGACGCAACGCTGCGAAATACGCCAAAGGAGAACCCGTGCAGCCTGTCCCCGCGCAGATTGACAATATGGCACGGCTAAAGTACATCGTGAAAACCACCATCCTGCACCTGCGTGAGACCGAACAGGTCACTGCGGGGAAGGCCCCCCGCGAGGTTCGCCTACGGGCCCGCCCCAAGGCGCGCGGGAGCGGAAAGGGACTTTAAGCTGATGCCGACTCGGGAGAAGCCCGGTCAAGACCCGGAGTATCCGCTCGCCGAGAAGCACGCGGATTCACTCCGGACACCATCGGGAAAACCCTTCGGTGAGATTTCACTCGAGGCAGTGCTGGACGACCAAGTCGAGATGGCAGATCTGAGAGTGTCGAGCCAAGCGCTCGAGTTGCAAGCGCGGATTGCTGAGCGGGCCGGGCGGCGTCAACTCGCGGAGAACTTCCGGCGGGCCGCGGAAATGGCGGCGATGCCTGAAGAGCGTATTTTGCAGGTCTATGAAGCCCTCCGCCCCGGCCGTTCGTCCCCTGAGGCATTACGTGCTCTCGCCGAGGAACTGGAAAGGAATTACCACGCCGCGCGCTGTGCGCGACTGATTCGCGAAGCAGCGGAAGCCTACTCTCCCAAACCTCTCTCCTCAGACCAACATCGATAGCTGGCAATTCCAGGAGCCCACTACAATTTCGACCGGCTGTACCCCGTGGTAACCAGAACGCCTACCGAGCCTCCAGCGCGGTTGAGCTGGACGTCGTAGTGAACCGGGTAGCCACCCTGCACAACGATGTTGTTGGCCTTGACGGCACCCACCATGTAGCCGTGACTTCCACCGCCGCCCAGCGTCACGGTAGCATTGGGCGCATCGATGAGCGCGGAGATAGCACCGCCTCCTCCCAGGCTGACGGCGGACGTTCCTGCATAGTTGATCTTCACGTATTCGGGGGCAATGCTCGAATCCACGCCGTTGGATATTCCACTGCCGGCGACGCTGAAGGAAGAACGGACATTCAAGACAACGTAGCCGGTGACGACCATGGTTCCACCGGTTTGCTGGAAAACGTCAATGTCGTAATACACGGGATTGCGCGAACTCGCCGATCCCACCAGAGTCAGTCTGGAACTGTTGTTCTGCATCCGAAGATTGTCAATCAGGTAGGGATGGTCCTTGGAACCATCGCACGTCTGCCCGGTGATGCACGGCCCGGTCCAAGTCGTATATGGCGGTGAGGTGCCGGGATACCCGAACGAAGGGTTGGCGTTTGCCCCTAGGGGCAGCGTTTGTGTCGCGCCGTTTCCGCTCAGAACGTACCCGGGCGCGCCCGACGGAAATCCCGCCGGGAACGTCGGAGGCGGCGTGGGATCAACGTGCGGGCCGTTCAACACCTGACCGAGAACGGAGCTCGTGTTCCCGCTGAAGCCGCTCGCGGCGCACCCGGCCGTGGGATTGGTGCCGACCATGACGTTCCCGGAAACCACGACGTTGCTGCCCAGCGAGACCCCGCCGTTGGCCCCCACCCCGGCCGACGCCGCGATGACATTGTCGACGGTTTCAGATCCGCACTGTCCCGACGCCACGGTCACGTTGCCGTCGCCATACGGACCCAGGTTGGAGTTGAAGGCGTCGGTGCAAACGCCCGCACTTCCCTGCATGCTCACCGAGCAATAACCGTAGAGCGCGTGGCCGTAAGAAGGAAAATACAGAGGTTGGATGAAAGCTTGCTCCTCCGCCGTCGCCACGGCCAGGGAGGAGGCGGACCCTCCCGTCCAGGTGGCGCGGGAGGTGATCAGCCAGGTCTCCACCGCAATCGGCGTGACGTCCGGAGGGGTCCCGGAATTGAGCGTCTGGTAGTTCACGAGGACCGCATTGATGGAAAACGTGCCGGAATTGCTCGTGTCGCCGGTCAGCCGCGCGTTGACGAGGTCGCTGGCAAAGGCCGAGGCCACCGAGGTCCCTCCGGCGTTGGTGATGTTCGGGTAGTTGGTGCTTCCGGTGTCCGGGATGCCGATCAATTGCACGGTGCCGTGAGCTGAAGGGCATCCCGAGGAGCTCACGCACTTCACCGGCGAGGAAGCCGAGGAATAGAGGTTATAGATCGATCCCGTCGCGGTGACGTTGTAATACGTCGACGCTTGATCCTGGGAAACCGCCCGATAACGCGCGCTGCGAAACCAATTGAGGGTTTCCTGAACGCCGGCCTTGGCCAGATAGTCCGCCTGCGTGCTCAGTTTGTAGTTGTAGGAAGCCATGACATCGGCGCGGGCGGTAAAGACAATCGCCGCGGCGAGTAGCGACAGGACAATCATCGCCAGCATGACAAGGATGAGAGCAATGCCGGCATCCGGCGGGCTCGGCTTGCTGTACGTTCTATTCTCAACTGCTGATTTCACGAAATGCTCCTTACTTCACAAACTCACATCATGGGCAATCCCGCGGGCAAACGAGGCAGATAGGTGAATCCTCCTGCCCGGCTCACGGCGAGAGCCGCGGAGAGATTCAAGGGCCGAACCTGCGTGGACATCGTGAACCATGACACCCGGTTCGTCTCGATGTTTCTCGGGTTCTCGGCCACCGAGATCGTCATGACGACGGTTCCCACTACGGTGACCTGGTTCGGGACGATGCCGACGGTGACCACATTCGGGTAGGCAAAGATGGGCTGGCCCGTCGGCCCCTGACCGGTCGTGGCGTCATAGAGCACATTCTGCACGAGCGGTGAGGCGGGGCTGTTCGTCGCTCCGGACACATAGGTCACCGGTGTGATCGAGCGAGTCAGGGTGTAAAGCGTGAACGTTGTGCCGTCGACGGAGACCGTGGTCGCCGGGGACGTCGTTGAGGTG
>Ga0316628_100000346_pt1 | contig 28905 bp, 24 predicted proteins | sample OWC_Aug_M2_C1_D5_FD_207648 | JGI IMG/M metagenome (GOLD analysis project Ga0316628, IMG submission 207648) | Wetland soil microbial communities from Old Woman Creek delta, Ohio, United States - OWC_Aug_M2_C1_D5_C | ecosystem: Environmental > Terrestrial > Soil > Wetlands | place: USA: Ohio...
AGTACATCGTGGGTCGCTCCTTGGGCTTCGTGTCGATGTAGCGTGCGGTGGCGTAGATGAGGGCGCGGGCCGCCTCGACCTTGGTGGCCATGTCGGCCAGCATGAAGCGCAGGCCCTGGAAGGAGGAGATGGGCGAGCCGAACTGCCGCCGCTCGCAGGAGTAGGCAAGGGCGAGGTCCAGCGCGCCCTGCGCGATGCCCAGGGCCTGAGCGCCCACGCCGGGGCGCGAGGCGTCGAAGGTCCGCATGGCGGTTATGAAGCCGGTGCCTTCACGGCCGATGAGGTTCGCGGCCGGCACGCGGCAGTCCTCGAAGTGCAGCTCGCGCGTCGCCGACGCGCGGATGCCCATCTTGTCTTCCTTCTTGCCGAACGTGAAGCCCGGAGTGTCCTTCTCGACGATGAAGGCGCTCGCACCGCGCGGGCCCTTGGACGGGTTGGTGAGCGCGATGACGGTGTAGATCTCGGCCTCGCCGCCGTTGGTGATCCACTGCTTGGTGCCGTTCAGCACGTAGTGGTCGCCGTCATTGAGCGCGGTGGTGCGGACGCCCGCGGCGTCGGAGCCGGCCTCGGGCTCGGTGAGCGCGAAGGCCGCGAGGCGCTTGCCCGCCGCGATGTCGGGCAGGAAGCGCTGCTTCTGCGCGTCGCTCCCCGAGAGGAGGATCGGCATGGTGCCCAGGGCCGTCCCCGCCAGGGCCAGGGCGATGCCTCCGCACGCCCGGGACAGCTCCTCGGTGACGAGCACCAGGTTCAGCGTCGGAGTGGGGCCGGCGATGCCCTCGTACTCCTCCGGAATGAACGTCCGGAAGAGGTCCACTTCCGCCATCTTGCGCACGATGGGCCAGGGGAACTCCCCGCTGACGTCGTACTTGGCGGCCACGGGCCGGAGCTCCTTCTCGGCGATCTCTCTCGCCAGCTCCCGGATGGCGGTCTGTTCCTCGGTGAAGGCGTAGTCGAGCATGGTTGGTGCCCGGTGGAGGGTGGCTGTCGGTCGCAGGGAAGGCTCGAAGGTACCAAGGGCCAGTGCGCCAGCAAACCCCCGGAGGGGATCCGGAGCGCGAGGGATTGAGGCGCTCGTCTCGGGTTCGCGCGCGGCGCAGCGAGCGGGCCGGTTTTCGATTGCGAACGCCGCCGTCCCGGAATCGGACGGCGGATGGAAAGACCGGGCGCGGCATTCTGTCGTAAACGCTTACGAGTCAATGCTTTACATCGTGCCGTGCAGGGCACGGAACTTGCCGTTTACGAAACACGCACCGCTGCGGACGCCAGCGGCCCGCACACCAAGCGCGAGGGGGCCCCTTGGAGTCGTTCGCGCAGGATCTTCGCCAAGGATTGAGGGCGATGCGCCGTGCTCCGGTGGTCACGCTGGTGGCGATCGCCTCGCTGGGATTCGCCATCGGTGCGGTCACGACCGTCTACACATGGATGGACCGGTTCGTTCTGCACCCCCTGCCCGGGGTTCCCGGTGGGGAGCGCTTGGTGTCCGCTTCGGTCGCCTGGCCGAGCGGCTCCGCCGGGGGCCTCTCGATGCCGATGCTGCGCGAGTGGCGGGACGGCTCGCGGACCGTGGACCTCGCGGGGTACGACTTCGAGTCGGTGGGGCTGCGGACAGGAGAGGGCTCGCTGCCCGTTTGGGCGATGTTCAACTCGTCCAACCTGTTCGACGTCCTTGAGGCGCGGCCTGCGCTGGGGCGCTGGATGACCCGCGAGGAGGAGGACGCCGAGGCGCCCGTGGCCGTGCTCGGCCACGCCTTCTGGAGGCGGCAGTTCGAGGGAGACAGCACGATAGTCGGCCGCTCCATCACGCTCAACGGCATTCCGGTCACCGTGATCGGCGTGGCTCCTCGGGGCTTCACCGGCCCCGAGGACGGGCTGCACTTCGACATCTACCTCCCCATCACCGTTCGCCACCAACTACTGGACACGCCGAATTGGGCTCAGAACCGCGGCAACCAGGGCCTCGCGACCGTCGCACGGCTCCGTCCAGGGGTGTCGCTGGCGCAGGCGCGAGATGACATGCGGACCTTGGCCGAGCGCACCGCGGCGGCAGCGGGATGGGAGTACAGCGGGGCGCTGGAGCGGCTGAGCGACCGGGATCCCGCGGCCACCCTGAGGCCGGTCTTCGCGGCGCTGCTGGCGGTCACCGTGCTGATCCTGCTGGTGGCGTGCGCGAACGTGGCCAGCCTGTTCCTGGCCCGCGCCGCCGGGAGGCAACGGGAGATCGCCATGCGTATGGCGCTGGGGGCAACTCGCTCGCGGCTGGTGCGCCAGATGCTGACCGAGGGGCTGGCGCTCTCGCTCCTGGCGGGCAGCCTCGGGCTGCTGCTCTCCGTGTGGGGGCGCGGCCTGCTCGCGCTGTTCGTGCCCCGGAACTCGGTACCCATCGATCTCGCCACGTCCCTCAACCTCCGGGTGGTCGGCTTCGCGCTGGTGGCGATGGCGATCACCGCATTGCTGTTCGGCCTGTTGCCGGCCGTGAGGGTTTCATCGCCGGCCATGCTGCGCGCGCTGAAGGAGGAGGCCGCCGCTGCGTGGGGCCACCGGGCCAGACTTCAGTCGGGGCTGGTGGTAGCCCAGGTGGCGTTCGCGTTGGTGGCGCTGGTGTGCGCGGGGCTGTTCGTCAGAAGCCTGGGCTCCTCCCGGCGGCTGGACGTGGGCTTCCGGCGGCCGGAGGGCGTGCTGCTCGTCGACACCGATCTTCGCCAAGCGGGCCTCCGCGACACGACGGGACTTCCGGCGGTGCAGAGGCTGCTGGAGGCGGTGCGCGGCGTGCCGGGGGTGCGGAGCGCCGCGCTCGCGACCTACGTGCCGCTCGGCATCAGCGGAGGGGGCGCCATTTCCGTGAGGGTGGACGGCTACGCCCCCCGGCGCAACGAGGGAATGGCGCCGAGATACTCGATGGTGTCGGGGGATTACTTCCGCACCATGGAGATACCGATCCTGCGCGGCCGCCAGGTAGAGGATTCGGATCGCAGGGGCGGCCAGCGGGTCGCGGTGGTGAACGAGGAGTTCGCTCGGCGGTGGCTCTCCGGCCGCGATCCTCTGGGGGCGAGGGTCGCTTGGGCCGGTGGTGACACTACATGGATGACGATTGTCGGCGTGGCGCGCGAGGGCAAGTACGGCAGCCTCAGCGAGTCGCCCAAGCCGGTGATCTGGGTGCCGCTGGAGCAGCGCTTCCCGCGGTCGTTCACCGTCCACGTCCGCGCGGAAGGCGACCCGCAGCTCCTTGCCGGCGCGCTGCGGCGCGCCTTCGCTGCCGCGCACCCCGGCCTGCCCTTCCTCGACGTGCGCACCATGGAAGAGCATATGCAGGCGTCGCTGCTCACGTCGAAGATGGGGGCGTACATGCTCTCCGCCTTCGGTGCGGTGGCGCTGCTGCTCTCGACCATCGGGCTCTATGGGCTGATGGCCTACGCCGTGAGCCGGAGGACGCGGGAGATCGGGGTGCGGATGGCCCTCGGTGCTGACCGGGTGCAGGTGGTAAGGCTGGTGCTGCGCGCGGCGATGCGCCTGGTGGGGATGGGTCTGCTCCTGGGGACCGTGGCCGCGCTGGGGGCAGGGCGGCTGCTGCGCAGTCAGCTTCTCGGGGTCAGCCCGTACGATCCCGCGACGCTGCTGGCCGTCGCGGCGTTGCTGGCCGCGGTCGCGCTCGTCGCGACCCTGACGCCCGCCAACCGCGCGGCGCGCGTGGACCCGGTCGTCGCGCTACGGCACGAGTGAGGATCTGAGACTGCGTCCTACGGCACCGCGTCCAGCGTCAGCACCTCGAACGGCGCCAGAGGGAAGCGGTGCGGGACGCCCGCGGCGAGCGCGATGGGCGGCCTGCCGCGATCCGCTTGCCAGGGCCTGCGCGCCCGGTAGCGTCGCGGCGCGCCCTGCGGCAGCTCGAACGCCTCCGCCACGTCCACCGCGATCGACTGAGGCGAGTCCTTGGGGTTCCGCAGCACCAGCGTCGCCTTCGCCGGCGACCACGCCGCCCACCCGTACGGCTCGAGCCGCCACGGGTCGCCCCCGACCCAATGCGTGTCCCCCAGCGCCTCGGCGCTGCGCCGCGACCACTGCGCTGCCTCGGCGAGCGCGTCCCAGTTCTCGGGCGTCAGGAGAGACGGCGTGACGTACATCTCCTGAAGCTGCGTCCCCGTGCCGAAGTACGCGCGCACCTCGGCGGTGAAGTCGTTCGCCGGGTCGGTGCCGAGACCGTGGGCGTGCCTCGCGTAGATCAGCCCGTGGAGCATCAGCGCGTTCAGCGGGTAGAGCGGCCCCTGCCGCACCACGCCACCGTAGGTGTCGCCGTCGCGATAGGTGATCGACCGCTGGCGGTCGGTGCCGACCCCGCGAAGGCGTGGTCGTCGTCGCCGCGCTCGACGCGTTCCCGGTCCCGTCGATCTTGAACTGGTTCACGCCGTAGGTGCGGATCATCTCGAGGCACGTCTCGCGGAACCGCGCGTAGTACCGCGGCCCCGGCAGCGCGAAGCCGCGCGGGAAGCCCGCGTTGAAGCGCCACAAGGTCCGCGGGTCGTCCCAGCCGTCGCCGAAGAGAAAGGAGTCCATCCGCACGCCGCGCCGGCGCACCAGTTCGGTGCCGTAGGCTTCGATCACCGCGAGAGCGGCGGCCTCGTCGAGCCGGCTGAAGTAGCCGATGTCGCGCCACGAGTTGTAGTGGAGGAACGGCCGGTAGGGGTGAGCTCGCTCCCGCTCGAGGTACGCCAGGAAGCCGCGCCGCAGCTGACCCGGGGGCGTCGTGCCGATCACCGACGAGTATGTGGGCGCGGTGCCGGGGCGAAGCGGAAGCGTGCGCCGCAGAGAGGATCAGGCGCGGTTCCCCTCCGTGCTGCTGCGTGCCAGCGGATGCCCGAACCCGACGAACAGGTTGCCGGGTACGATCGGAGAGCCGTCCACGACGCCGCACACCGCGGCGCCCGGCCACTCCTGGTCCACCAGAACGATCTGGCGCACGGGCGCCTCGGCGCCGGCGCTGCGGAGCGTCACCTGCTGGCGGACGCAGGTCGAGCCGTCGCGCACGACGCCACGCCACTCGACTGCCACGCGGCCCTGCGGGTCCTGGAGGAGCAGCGTCACCTGCTGTCCGCCCAGCCGCTCGGCGAGGCGGGAGGCGCGCTCTTCGCCGTCGAGCCGCTCGACACGCGGCGCGCCGGCCGCGGTCATCTCCGACGCCTTGATCTGCGCGGCGCCCGGCCCGCTCAGTCCCTGCCCTGGGATGACGACACCAGTTCTGCGATCACCTTCTGAACGCTCTTCGCGTCGAACGGCTTCTCCAGACGCAGGTTGCCCACCTTCTCGAGGTACTCCCTCCCGTTCGCCGTGAAGGCGCCGCCCGTGACGAACACGAGCTTGCGAGCCAGCTGAGGATGGTGCTCGAGCAGCCACCGGTGGACATCCATGCCGGAGACCCTCGGCATCATCATGTCGCAGAGGATGACGTCGAACGCCTGGTCCTTCGCGAGCAAGTCGCGCCCCTGCTCGCCCGACTCCGCCTCCACGATCTCGTGCTCGCGCAGCAGGCGCCGGAACGCCCGGCGCATTCCCTCCTCGTCGTCGATCACCAGCACCCTGCCGCGGGCTCCGGTCGCGACGATCGTTTCCGCGGCCTCAACCGCGGCACCCGCTCCCTCGTCCACGCCCGCGGGGAGGCGGATCACGAAGCGAGTGCCGGCTCCGACTTCGCTCGCGACCTCGATCCTCCCCCCGAAGCCCGCGACGATGTTCTTCACTATGTGAAGGCCCAACCCTGAGCCGACCCCCGCCGGCTTGGTGGTGAAGAACGGGTCGAAGATGCTCCGGACGTTCTCCGGGGGGATGCCGCACCCCGTGTCCCGCACCTCGGCGCACACCTCGTCTCCCTCCTGCCAGGTCCGCACGCCGATCCTGTTGTGCTCCACGTCGCCTTCGGTGATCGAGTGTGCGGCGTTGACCAGGAGATTGAGGAACACTTGCGACAGGCCGCCGTCGCTGGCCATGACCGGCGCCGTGGGGCCGAAGTCCTGCTCTAGGCGCGCGCGGTACTTGATCTCGTTGGTGGCGATGCTGATCGCGGACTCGATGGCGTGGCGCAGATCCACCGGCGCCACCTTGGCCCTCTCGACCCGCGAGAAGGTGCCCAGGCCGCGCGCGATCTCCTTGATCCGTCGCGTGCCCCCCAGCGCGTCCTCGAACCGCTCCTCCATGTCGGCGCTCAGGGCCGGATCCAGCGCCTCGCCGCTGCTCCCCAGGATCTCGCTCAGGCCGGCCTCGCCCAAGCGGCCGACGAGCGCGGCGCGGGCCAGCGCCAGCTGCCTCGCGTGGCGCGGCACGTCCTCGGACAGGCTCTCCAGGTTGTAGAGGATGTAGGACAGCGGGTTGTTGATCTCGTGAGCCACGCCTGCGGCCAGCATGCCCATGCTCGCGAGCCGGTCGGATTGGGCCACTGCGGCCTGGAGCTTCCTCTCCTCCGTCACGTCGCGGAACAGCCAGACCCGGCCGAGGCAGGCGCCGCCATCGTCCACCACTGGAGCGCTGAAGCGGTCGAAGACCCTCCCGTCCTTCAGACGGATCTCGTCCCGGCTCTTGGCGGTCGGCTCGGCATAGAGGTCGCGGACCTTCGCGAGGAAGGCATCGGGATCCTGGAGAGCGCTCAGCACGGACTGGAGCACGGCCTCGTCGGAACGCGTCCGCAGCACGTCCTGCGACACTGTCCACAGCTCCGCGAAGCGGCGGTTGCTCCACATGATCTTGCCGCCGGCGTCGACAATCAGAATCCCGTCTATGGACGCCTCGCTCTCGGACTCGAGCAGCATCTTCTGGAACCGCAACGCCTCCTCGTCCTTCTTGCGGGCGCTGATGTCGACCATCGCGCCGATCAGACCGGCGACCCGGCCGTCGGCATCCGTGTAGGTGTCCTTGCGATAGACCAGGTCGTGCAGCTGGCCATCGCGGTCCATCATCGGCGCCTCGTAGACCTGCACACCGGAGGAGCCGAACAACTCGTCATCCTTGGCCTGCTGGATCTCGGCCAGCTCCCGCGGCGCGACGTCGAACACGGTCCGGCCGACCAGTTCGTCGTGCGTCTTGCCGTAGAACTCCTCGAAGGCCTTGTTGAAGCCGAGGTAGCGCCCGTCGGTGCCCTTGTAGAAGACCGGCAGCGGCATGGCGTCCATCAGCGTGCTCAGGAACAGGCTCTTCTCCCTCAGCTCGGCCTCGATGCGCCTGCGCTCGGCCAGCTCGATCTGCAGCTGCGCGTTGAGGCGGTCGAGCCGGTCGAAGGCGATGGCGCGATCGACGGTGAAGGTGATCTGGTCGAGGTAGCCCTTGCGCTTGGGTACGTAGTCGGCGGCGCCCAGCTTCAGGCTGGCGATGGCGGCCGCCTCGTCTCCCAGGCCCGAGATCATGACGAACGGCGGCAACTCGAGACCGCGGCGCTTGGCCTCGCGCACGAAGTCCAGCCCGCTCTGGTCGGGCATCCGCAGGTCGATCATCACGGCGTCGTACGCGGGCGGCCGTCCCAGGCGAGCCAGCGCGTCGGCGCAGTTGCGGATGACCTCCAGCTCGATGTGGGGAGCGGCCTCGGCGAAGTGCCGCACGGTCAGCTCGACGTCCATCGCGTGATGCTCGACGTAGAGAACCTTCCGTGGAGTGCTGAGGAGCAGCCCCTGGCTCCGCTTGAGGCGGAACTCCTCGATCACCCCTCGCAGCAGGTCCGGGAGGGTCTCTATGTAGTCGCCGAGCTTGGGCACGTAGCTCGACGCGCCCATGCGCAGCGCTTTGACCACCAGGTCTTCGTCGCCGGTGCCCGTCACCATGACCACCGGCACCTTAGTGCGCGGCAGCGCCCTCAGCACGTCCGTCCCTTCCATGTCGGGCAGGCGGTGGTCGAGCAGCAGCACGTCGTAGTCGGTCGAGGAGAGCCGGTCCAGGCAAGCCTGCCCGCTCCGCACGATCTCGAGCTCGAAGTCGGGCGCTCGCTTGGAGAAGTGGGCGCGGGTGAGGTCCGCGTCCAGCAAGTTGTCCTCGGCGTAGAGGACCCGGATGGTGGGGCTCATGGGGACCGCCTGTCGGCGTCGGAGTACGGCGGCTCGTTGGTCAGGAGCCAGTACAGCTTTATCTGCTTCACCACCTCGGCGAAGGCGGCGAAATCGACCGGCTTGACGATGTAGGAGTTGACGCCCAGCTCGTAGGCTCTGGAGATGTCGGAGTTCTCCCGGGAGGTGGTGATGACGACGAAGGGGATCTTCCTCCAGACCGGGTGCTGCCGGGCTTCCCGCAGGACCTCGATCCCGTCCACCTTGGGCAGGCGCAGGTCCAGCAGCACCAGCATCGGCAGGCTCGCGTCCTCCGGCGACTCGTGATCGTCGATGAACTGCACCGCCTCCTCGCCGTCGCGGCAGACGTGCACGGGATTGGCCACGCCGTGCTCCTCGAAGGCCTGGAGCAGGAAGTCCAGGTCCATGGGGTTGTCCTCCACCACCAGGATGGGCCGCGCCCGCGGCGCCGCAAGCCGGGATCCGGACACTCTCCTGGTCTCCTGATCTGCCGCCATGACTGGCCCCCCTTTCGCCCTACTCCGCGTCGCGCGGTCTGGGTATCTCGACGAAGAACGTCGCGCCCTGACCCGGCTCCGACTCGGCCCAGATGCGCCCACCCTGCTTGTCGAGCACCTTCCTGACGATGGCGAGGCCGGCGCCGGTTCCCTCGTACTCCTCCATGCGCACCAGCCGGTTGAACAACCCGAAAATGCGATCGTGGTACTTCATGTCGAAGCCGATGCCGTTGTCGCTGACGGTGAGCCGCCAGGCATCGTCGAGCGCGGCGGCCGCGATGCGCAGCCGCGGCGGGTCTGACTTGCGGCTGTACTTGATGGCGTTGTCGATCAGGTTGGCCAGGACCTGCCCCAGGCCCCGTTCCCAGGTCCGCAGCGTGATGGAGGGGACGTCCAACGTCACCTCCACGTGCTGCTCGGTGATGGCCAGCTCGCGGTCGCTCAGAATGGAGTCGACCATGTCGCGCAGGTCGACGTCGGTGAGCGAGGGCGTCTCGGCGTCCAGACGCGAGTAATGCAGCAGGTCCTCGATGAGCCGGTCCAGGTTGCCGACGGCGGTGAGGATCTGCGCCAGGCAGAAGAGGGCGCGCTCGCTCAAGCCGGCGCGATGCCTGCGGTCCAGCTCGCTGGCGTAGCCGGCGATGCCGCGCAGCGGCGCCTTGAGGTCGTGCGACACCGTGTAGGCGAAGTCCTTCAGCTCCTGGTTCCGCGCCGCCAGCTGCGCCGTCCGGGCGCGGATGCGCTCCTCCAAGTCCTCCGCGTGCCGCCGCAGCTCCTCGTTCAGGGCCCTGACCTGCTCCTCCGCCTGCTTGCGATCGGTGATGTCGTGCACCATCCCGACAAGCTGCGTGCAGGCCCCGCGGTCGTCGAACACCGGAACGACCGTGACCTGTCCGATCTTCGTCCCGGCGGGGTACTCCGAGACCTCCTCCCAGCGTGTGGGGCCTCTGTTGATGATGGCGCCGTGGTACTTCCCCAGGGCGATGGTCCGCCCCGGTTCCGGGATGACGTCCCGGACGAGCGCGCCGACGACCTGGCCCTCGCGGAGCCCGGTCGTCTCCAAGAAGCGGTGGTTGACCGAGGTGAACCGGAACCCGTCGTCGGGCTCCACGGCGATGGCGAAGATCACATCGGAGACGTTGTTCAGTATCAGCGCGAGCTGGCTCTCTCTTTCCCTGAGCGCCTCCAGAATGCGCCTGCGCTCAGTGATGTCGGAGCCGATGCTCAGGATCTCCCGTATCCGCCCCTGCTCGTCGAACACCACCTTGTTCGTCCAGTCCACCCAGAACCGCTCGCCGCTGCGGCGCACGTTCTCGTTGACGCTGCGCTCGAACTTCTGCGGGTCGGCGCAGATCTCCTCGATCAGCGGCCGCAGGTCCCGGCCCGTGGCCTCGGTCTCCGGGACTATGGTCCCGACCACGTGCCGGCCGACGATCTCCGCCTGCGTGTAGCCGAAGGCCCGCTGGCCGAACTCGTTCAGGAAGATGATCCGCCCGTCGGACGTCCAGCGCAGGATGATGCTGTTGGCGTGCTCCACCAGCTCGCGGTACTTCCGCTCGCTCTCCTGGAGCGCCATCTCCGTGTTCTTGCGCTCGGCGATGTCACCCTGCAGTTGGAGCATCTTCCTTTCCAGCTTCCGGAACAGCGCCTCGTTGTGCTGGCGCAGCACCTCCATCTCTTCGCCCAGGGGCTTCGAGGGGACGGCCGGTCGCTTCCCGCCGGCCTCCGCCAGCACCTCGCTCACCAGCTGCAGCAGCACCTCCGGCTGCTGCGGCTTGACCACGAACCGGTCCGCGCCGAGGCTGATGGCCAGGCGTTCGTCCTTCTGGTCGGTGTAGCTCGCCGTGTAGAAGACGAAGGGGACGCGCTTCAGGCGCTCGTCCTGCTTCCACCGCCGGCACAGCTCGAAGCCGTCCATCACCGGCATCAGGATGTCCGTGACGATCAGTTCGGGTGGCGCGCTCTGAGCCAGCGCCAACGCCTCGGCGCCGTTCGCCGCGGCCACCACCTCGTAGCCGTGCCCCTCGAGCAACGAGGTCAGCAGGTACAGATTCTCGCTGATGTCGTCGGCGATCAGGATCCTGGTCACGGTTCCCCCGCCTCCGGTCGCGCGGCCAGGTACCGCTCGATCTGGCTGGCGAAGGTGGCCGGATTGATCGGCTTCTCGATGTAGCCGGTGCATCCGGCTTGGAGCGCCTTCTCGCGGTCGCCGGACATCGCGAACGACGTGAGGGCCACGATGGGCGTCGAGCGGAGCTCCGGGAGGCCCCGCAGGGCCCGCGCCACCGCGTACCCGTCCATCACCGGCAGCTGGATGTCGAGCAGGATGAGATCGGGTCGGCCTCGGGCTGCGGCCTCGATGCCCTCCTGGCCGTCCCTCGCCCAGGCCATCTCGTGGCCCCCGGCGGTGAGGATAAAGTTCACCAGGTAGAAGTTCTGCTCGTTGTCTTCGATGTAGAGGATCTTCGCCTTCATGCCTGCGCTCCGGCGATAGGGAGCTCGAAGCCGAACGTCGAGCCCGCACCCCATTCGCTCCTGACCCAGATGGTGCCGCCGAGCAGCTCCACCAGCCTCTTGCAGATCGAGAGCCCCAGGCCGGTGCCCTCGTGCCGCTTGTTGACGCCGGAATCGACCTGCGAGAACGGCTTGAAGAGCTTGTCCAGATCCTCGTCCCTGATCCCCAGGCCCGTGTCGCTCACCCGGACGACTACCCGCTCTTCCCCGGGCGCCGCCTCCAGGCGCACCCCTCCCCGCTCGGTGAACTTGATGCCGTTGGAGAGCAGGTTGAGCAGAACCTGCTCGACGCGCCGCCGGTCGCTGGTGATCGCGCCCACGCCGGGGGCGATGTCGACCTCGAGCGTGAGGCCCTTCTTCGCCGCCTGCGGGCGGATCCCGGCGGCCGCCTTCTCGATCGACGCCCGCAGGTCGAAGGGCTCGATGGCCAGCTGCAGCTGGCCCGCCTCGATCTTCGAGAGGTCGAGCACGTCGTTGATCAGCGCGAGCAGATGCTCGGCGCTGTTGCAGACCATCCCCAGCTGCTTCGACTGCTCCGCATTCAGCGGCCCCGCGAGGCCCCGCAGGAGTATGCCGGAGAAGCCGATGACGGAGTTGAGGGGCGTGCGCAGCTCGTGTGACATCGTGGCCAGGAAGGCGGACTTGAAGCGGTCGGCGGACTCGGCGGCGTCCCGGGCGCGCGCCAGCTCCACGTTCCGGGCCTCGAGCTCCGCGGTCCGCTCGGCGACGCGCCGCTCCAGCTCCGCGTTCAGGCTCCGCAGTGCCGCGCTGGCCTCGTCCCGCTCCGTTTCTCTGGCGTGGATCTCCTCCAGCATGGCGTTGAACGCCCGGTAGAGGGAGTCGATCTCGTCGTTTCCCTTCGGGACCACCCGGACCGTGTAGTCCCTCGTTCGGGTGATCTTCGCCGCCACGTCCGCGAGGGTCAGGAGCCGGCCCGAGATCGGCTCCATAAGCACTCGCGCCAGGTAGAAGGACGAGACGATGAGGAGCGCGGCGACCAAGAACATGATGAGCTGGTACCGCCTGATCCTCGCGTCGAGGGCCGCCGTGGAGGCTCGCAGATAGATGGTGCCGTACCCGCGGCCCCGGTACACGATGGGCTCCACGACGTGCAGGAAGGGGTCCTCGAACCCGGTAGTCAGCTCCCGATCGAGGCGAGCGGGGGCCCCGGCCTCGCCCCACTCCCCGTACGCGGCGAACAGACGTCCGTTCCCGTCGTGGACCGACGCGGCCACGATGGATGGGACGGATTGGAGCTTGGCCAGGACCTCCGCGGCCCCCCGCTCGTCTCCGAAAGCCAGCGTGGGGACCGCGTTCTCGGCGAACAGCCTCGCCGTCGCCACGGTGCTGCTGCGGACATCCTCCCTGAAGGTCCGGATGTCGTTGACCATCACGAACGTGAAGCCGGCGCCCAGAGCCATGGCGGACACCAGGAGGCTGATCGCCGCCAGCTTGTTCCTGATGGAGAGTGACCGGAGGATGCTCACGGCCGCCTCGCGTACGGGTTCACGATCCTGGCCATGCCGAGGAGGAGGTGACTCATCCTCAACCCGGATTCGCGGACCGCGGTCTCGTTGACCACTAGCTGCACCCTGCGCTGCGCCAACTCGAGGGTGACGAGGACGCCCCTGCTCGTGAAGCCCGCCCGGTCGCTGACTGTGAGGACGGCCCTCCCCCTCGTTCGCAGCAGGACGCGGGAAGCGGTCTCGGCATCGGTCCCTCCGATGAACAGCAGGCGACAAGGATCCAGCTCCGAGACGTCGGCGACGTGCCGGACCACGACGGGCCTCCCCGCCACCCTCTGGTCAGCGAAGATCTCCTCCAGGATCGAGCCGAAGGGGTTGGTACCGAAGACACAGACGTCAAAGACCTGGGACGGGTTGTCGAGCGCCTCGGGAGGCCACTCCACGAAGCCCGTGAGGCGCTCCAGGATCGTGGCCTTGACTTCGTACTCCGGCGCTTGCGCGGCCGCCGTCCGCGGCAGGCAGAGCAGCAGAGGCAGGAGAGCCGGGAGGGCGACGATCCCCGGCTTCCTCACCCACGCCTCCCGTGCCAGACCGCCCGGACGATCAGGGTGCGCTGGGGCTGCCGCCACCGCGTCACGGACCCGTTGGACGTGTGGTAGTACTCCTCGTCCAGGACATTCTTGCCGATGAGCTGCAGATCCAGGCCCCTGATACCGGAGAAGGTCAGGACGGAATTGACCACGAAGGCTGACTCCACCCTGTCATTGCCAGTGGAGGGAATCACTCTGGGGTTCCTGCGGCTTCCCAGGTAGTTCCCGCTCAAGTGGAGGGTCACCCCTTCGGCGAGAGAGCACGACGCCCCGATGTTCGCGGTGTGCCTAGAGATCTCAGGCACCCCCACGCCGTCGGAGTCCCGGGAATCGGTGTAGGTGTAGTTGCCGAACCAACTCAGGGCCGGGGAAGAGTACCTCAAGCTCAGCTCCACACCCTTCGTGGCTAGCGTTCCGCCGTTGATCCACCGGCCCAGGGCGGCGTCCTTGGAGAGGACCCCGCTCACCCTGTTCAGGTAGACGGAACCCTCTGCATAGAACCGGTTGCGAAGCGGGAGCCCAACGGCGACCTCGAAGGACCGCAACATCTCCGGCCTCAGGTCCGGATTCCCATCTCCCCAGGTATAGTCCCAAGGTCTCGGGGCACGGAAGGCCTCCAGATACAGGACCTTCGTCGTCACGCGTCCCCGCTGGTGGACCAGCCCCACCCGGGGTGTCAGGACGTTGCCATAGGCGCTGCTGTGGTCGAAGCGGGCGCCTCCGCTCAGATGCAGGGCCTCCGTGAACGAATGCCGGGCCTCCAGATAGGCGCTGACGAGGCCGTTGGTGGTCATCTCGGGTGGGGGCGGTGGGGGCGGGCGCACGTCGGGGCCGCTGCTCCAGGTCCTCGAGAAGCCCACCGCCAGGTGCTCCCGTTCGACCACGATTCCACCTACCAGAGATGGCCCCTCACTGGGTGCATAGTGCAGCGTGCTTTCCAGCCCGAGCAGGTCGTTGGGCCGGAAGTACCCGACCTGAGCGGTATCCACGACGTCCCCCACCGTATTGTCCAGGAGCGTGGCGTTCCGGTAGTACAATTGGGACCTCACGGACCACGCCGTCGGCGCAATGTACTCGTGCCTCACGTACCCGTTGATGAATCGGATATTCCAGAGGGTGCCGTAGTCGCGAAGGTCCGTCCCTACTGTCCGGCAGCACGTGCTGGCCGAAGACCGTTTGTTCTGAAACGTCATTCCACCCGAAAGACCACCCCACACCAACCTCCCGTCAAACGAGTGGTCGTCTTCGAAGTTCTCGAGCTGGTCGGACCAGTTGTTGTCCCCCGCCTCCCCGGCCAAGTCGGCCTTCTCGGTGGTCCTGTACATGCCGGACACTCGAACCCCGAAGCGGGTCTCCGGATCGTAGTGGCCGTAGGCCAGATCGGCGCTGGCGGTATTGAAGGTGCCGTAGAGAACGCTCCCATCCAGGCCTTCGTTCCCCTCGGGCGTCTTGGTGATGACGTTCACGATGCCGGACATGGCGTTCGTGCCATACAGGGCAGAGGCGGGACCGTACACCACTTCGATGCGCTCCACGTTGGACAGATTGTACTGGCCTCCTCCGTAGAACCCACCGGAACTCAACTCGTTGATCTGGATGCCGTCCACCAGCACCAGAGTCAGGTTGTTCTGGTTCGGCACGCCCCGCTGGAAGACGTAGCTGTTGAAGCTCTGGATGTTCCGGAATTGCATCCCCGGCAGGTCCCCGAGGGCTTCGTCGAGGGTGAGGTAGCCTCGGTCCCGAATCTGAGCAGCCGAGATGACCCGCACCGTCGCCGGCGCGTTACCGATTCTCTCCAGGACCTTGGAGGCCGTCTGAACCTCCACGGCCAGCAACTCCTCCAGGGACATCTCACGCAGCCTCTCCCTGACCACCCTCTCCTGTGCGGACACAGGGGCTGTCAGCGCGGAGAGGCCAAGGAAGGCCAGGAGGGCGGGGCGGAGGAAGGGGCAGCCGATTCTCGCCACGGCAGGGAGTGGGCCCCGGCGGTGGGCAGCGGATTCGCCGACTGCAGCGCCGCCGCTCCTGCGACGGGGCTTCCAGGGGATCACTGTGCCGATCCTTCCCAATCCAGGGAGACGGAGACACGGGGGACGGCCCGCTCCGTGCCGCTCGCCTGCCGCCGGATGGGGCCAATGTGCAGCATGCGCCGTGAACCGGCAAGGCGGCCGTGAGGAGATGGCGGCCGTGAGGAGAGCGGCGCTCCGGCTGCCGGACGGCACGGACCGCGACGGCGAGGAGGCAGCCGCCCTGCCGGCGCACGAGACCGCCCGCGCGGTCGTTGCGCCGGGCCGGTGAGTCGCTGCCCGCTACTCGGCCGCCGCCTCCTCCCGCGGAAACCAACCCCTCGTTCGGTTGCAGAAGGAGCAGACCGAGAGCATGACGGGCACCTCGACCAGGACTCCCACGACCGTGGCGAGTGCGGCGCCGGACGCCGGGCCGAACAGGGCGATCGCGGTGGCCACCGCAAGCTCGAAGAAGTTGCTCGCGCCGATGAGCGCCCCCGGTGCGGCGACCCCATAGGGCACCTTCAGCCAGCGCATCAGGCCGTACGCGAGGGAGGAGTTGAAGTAGACCTGCAGGGTGATCGGGACGGCTATCAGGAACACGTGCAGTAGCCTGCCGGTGATGTTGTCCGCCTGGAACGAGAAGATCAGCACGACCGTCACGACCAGCGCGGCGAGCGTCACCGGGGCGAGCCGGGGCAGCAGCGTTCCCTCGAGCCAGACCGCGCCGCGCGCCCGCACCAGCGCGGAGCGCAGCGCGGCGCCGACGGCGAGCGGGATGGCCACGAACAGCACCACCGAGTAGAGCAGCACCGAGAACGGCACCGTCAGCGACGACGCCCCCGAGACCAGCAGCCTGACGATCGGGGCGAACAGCACGAGCATGATGAGGTCGTTCAGCGACACCTGGACCAGCGTGTACGCCGGATCACCGTCGGTCAGGTAGCTCCACACGAAAACCATCGCGGTGCAGGGCGCCGCGGCGAGGATGATCGCCCCGGCGACGTACTGATCGGCCATCTCCGGGCCGATCCACGCCGCGAAGACGTGCTTAAAGAAGAGCCACGCCAGGAGCGCCATCGAGAACGGCTTCACGAGCCAGTTCACGAACAGCGTCACCAGCAGGCCTCTGGGGCGCCTCCCCACCTCGCGTATCGCCCCGAAGTCGACCTTCATCATCATCGGCACGATCATCAGCCAGATGAGCACGGCGATGGGGACGTTGACATGGCTCCCGTCGCCGAACTCCGCGGCCCGCAACGCTCCCGTGGCCGCCGGGAAGCCCTTGCCCAGCGCGACGCCGCCGACCATGGCCAGCGCCACCCACAGCGACAGGAAGCGCGCCCCGGCGCCCAGGCGGGGCGGGTTGGCGGGGGCCACTAGGCCTCGCTCGCGGCGGCGCAGTTGATCAGGACTCTCACGAGGTCCGGCACGTCGGGCACCGTCCCGCTCAGCTTGACCACCCCGTCGACGGCCACGGCGGGTGTGCGCATGACGCCGCGCTCGGCGATCGCCCGCGGGTCGGTCACGTGCACTACGTCGGCGGCGACACCGGCGAGCTTGACCGCCTGCCGGGCTCTCCTCTCCGTCTCGAAGCACTTCGGGCATCCGCTGCCCAGGATCTCGATCAGCACGACTCCCCTCCCTGTTGCGGATTCATATGCGCCTCGGCACATTATATCCGGCTCATGGCATATGACAAGTAGCAGGACAGACCGGGCGGGGTCTTCCGCGACGGTCGCGGGGCTCGACGCCCTGTATCGCGGCTTCGCGGACGGGACGCGCATCCGCATCCTGAACGTCCTGGCGGCGGGAGAGCTGTGCGTGTGCGACGTCGTGGGGTTGCTGAGGCTTCCTCAGCCCACGATCTCACGCCATCTCGCGTACCTGCGGAGAACGGGGCTGGTGGAGGGACGGCGCGGCTGGAAGTTCTCCCACTACCGGCTCGCGGCGCCGCGGCACCCGTTGCACCGCAACCTGATCGGCTGCGTGCGCTCCTGCTTCGCGGGGATTCCCTCGCTTGACCGGGAGCGGCGGGCGGCAGCGCGGCGGGTCGCCGAGCGCCGGGCGGAGGCGGCGGACTCCTCACCATCGCGGCGTCCTGAATGAGCGGCCGGTCCGCGGCGGCGTCGCTGTTCCGGAGTGCTCTCGCGACCCGGCGCTGGACCCGGGCGCTGCTCGTCGCGGCGGCCGCTGCCGCCTGGTGGCTGCTCTACTCCAGCCTGGAGTCAGTTGCCGCCGCGTTCACGTATCGACTCCTGGGCCTGACCCGGGGCGGTCCGCTGGCGGCCGCCGTCGCCTTCTTCGTGTACGAAGCCCCCAAGGTCCTGATGCTCCTCGTCGTGGTCGTCTTCGGCGTGGGCATCGTGCGCTCGTTCTTCACCCCCGAGCGAACGCGAGCCATTCTGGCAGGCCGGCGGGAGAGCGTGGGCAACGTGCTCGCGGCGTTGCTGGGCGTCGTGACCCCCTTCTGCTCCTGCTCTGCCGTCCCCCTGTTCATCGGGTTCGTGACGACCGGGGTTCCGCTGGGCGTGACCTTCTCGTTCCTCATCTCCGCGCCGATGGTGAACGAGATCGCGCTCGTGCTGCTCTTCGGCCTCTTCGGCTGGAGGGTGGCGGCGCTGTACCTGGGGACGGGGCTCGTCATCGCCGTCGCGGCCGGCTGGGTGATCGGTCGCCTGCGGCTGGAGAGGTGGGTGGAGGGCTGGGTCTTCGAGACCACGGTCGGCCCCGCGCAGGACGCCGGTTCGAGGACGGCCTGGAAGGACCGCATTCGGCTCGGCTGGGACGCGGTGAAGGACATCGTCGGTCGGGTCTGGCCGTACGTCCTGTTGGGCATCGGCGTCGGCGCGGGGATCCACGGGTGGGTGCCGCAGGACTTCCTGGCCGGGATCATGGGCAAGGGGGCGTGGTGGTCGGTGCCCCTGGCGGTGCTGATCGGCATTCCCATGTACTCCAACGCGGCGGGCATCATTCCGATCGTGCAGGCACTGCTGGCCAAGGGGGCGGCGCTCGGCACGGCGCTGGCTTTCATGATGGCGGTCATCGGACTGTCGCTCCCCGAGACGATCATCCTCCGCAAGGTCCTGAAGGCCCCCCTCATCGCGACGTTCGTGGGCGTGGTCGGCGTGGGGATCCTGGCCGTTGGCTACCTCTTCAACGCCGTGCTGTGACCGGCCGGCGGCTGTCTCCCGGCGGTCTCCGGGAAGGCGGCCGTGGGAGCGAGGTTGTCGATCTCCGCGCGTCGACACGCCTGAACAATCTGCGTCCGGAGTGACCGATGCGTCTTCTTGGTGACGAGGTCCTTGGCGTCCTGATGCTGTGCCTGCTCGGGGTGCTCGTGGCGGTGAAGCGCCTGGCGACCGGCTCCGTGCTGGACGAGAGACCGGACGCGCGACGCCTGGTGCAACTCGTGAACGCCTTCAACCTGGCCTTCCTCCTGGTGGTCAACCCGGTTGCCGCCATCCTCCTTCTCGCAGGCCGCCTGGAGGCGTGGGACGTCACTCACGTGGGAGTCCCCTGGCCCTGGCTTCGCACGGCCGTCGAGGCGGCGGGCGTGGCTTCGTACGTCGCGGGGTGTGCCTTGATGATGTGGGCGCTGCTCACCTTGCGGGCCGGCTATCAGCTCGGAGGCATGGCGCCCCGGTCGCGGGATGCGCTCGTCACCGGGGGGCCCTACGCGCTCGTGCGCCACCCCATGTACACGGCGGCGGTGGCCATGGCGATGGGGCTCGCGCTGGCCCTCCAGTCATTGGCCTGCCTCGCCGTGTTCGGCGTCTATCTCGTGCTGCTGAGCCCGCTCATTCCGACGGAGGAGGCGGGGCTCCGGAGCGCCTATGGTGCGGCCTACGACGCCTACGCTCGGGCGGTTCCGCGGCTGATCCCCCGGCTGCGACGCTGAGCGCCGTCAGGGCACGCGGCCCCGGGCCGCGCTCCGCTCAGCTCACCTCAGCTCCCTGATCACGATGTTCCGGAACTCCACCGGGCTCCGGTCGTCGTGGTTCTGGAGGCCGATGTAGCCGCGCGGCGCGAAGTCGCGCACCTTGCCCATGGGCGCGGCGTCCCAGTCCACCACCGTCTTGTCGTTCAGCACCACGGTGATGTGGGAGCCGCGGAAGGTGATGGCGTAGTGGTTCCATTCGCCGGGCTTCAGCGACGCCGTGTCGCTCGGCGCCTGGGCGTCGTACACGGCGCCGGTGCGGTGGATCCCCTGGTCGCCCGAGTCGTCGATCTGGATCTCGAAGCTGTGGTAGATGTACTCGTCGCTCGTCGGCTCGCCCGGCACGCGCAGGAAGACGCCCGAGTTCGTCGTCGAGTCGGCGCACTTGAAGTCCAGCTCGAGGGTGAAGTCGCCGTACTGCTTCGCGGTGTACCACAGCAGGCCCATGCCGCCGAACGAGCGCAGCACGCCGGCCGTCGAGTCGAGGGTGAACCCCCCTGGCCCCTGATGGCTCCAGCCGTCAGCCAAGTAGCGGTTGTCGCGCATCGTGAGAAGCCGCTCGATCTGCGGGCCATCCGCGGCGGCCCCGGGCTCCGGCGCTGACCGCAGCACGAAGTACCCTCCGATCGCGATGGCCACCACGAACACGAAGATGACGATCCACTCCCGTCGCATGCGCCCTCCCTCAGGTCAGCGCCGCGGGTGTCCCCGCACGGCGCGATGTCACGCGTGTCGGCCGGCCGCGTCCGCCGGGTTCCAGCGGCCCTGCGCCACCGCCGGCACGAACTCCGCCAGGCCCGGCGGCGGGAACTCGATGGTCCGCTCCTGCTCGGCGCTCATGTACGCCGTCATCAGCAGCTCGGCGACGGCCACGCCGTCCTCGAAGGTCTCGGCGGGCCGCTGGCCGGCGAGGAACGCCTGGACCATGTGCCGGTCCTCGGCTACGTAGCCGTACTCCCCCTCCTCGTCGCTCACGATGGGCATGAGCCCCATCTCCGCGTTCTGCTTCTCGACCAGGTCCTCGCCGGCGCTGCCCTCCACCTTCCGGCTGAAGAAGATCCGCGGACCGGCGTCGAGGGAGTTCACCGCCAGGGAGTACTCGGGGCCGAGCAGCTCCATCGACAGCCTGAGGCCCGCGCCCACGAAGCACCACGACGTGGTGGCCTCCACGATGCGGGTGCTCCCGTCCGCGGCGCGGAACTCCACCAGCGCCCGCGCGAAGTCCTCGGCGGGGCGGCTGGCGTAGTCGAGCGACCCGCCGCTCCGGGCCCTGAGCTGATCGACGTAGGCGGGCTGCTGCCACTTCAGGCACGAGGTGTGGGCCGTCACCTTCAGCGGCACCAGGGCGCCGCGGTGCGCGCCCGGCGGCGTGAGGAGGAAGCGCGCCACTTCGACCGAGTGGCACATCATGTCGTTCAGGACCCCGCCGCCCTGGAGCGAGCCCTCCCAGAACCAGGGCATGTGCGGGCCGCTGTGCTCCTCCGCGGCGCGCGCCAGGTAGGGCGGGCCGGTGAGCGCGGCCCCGCGCTCCCACAGGATGGACTTGCCGCGCGTCACGGCCGGCGCGAACAGCTGGTTCTCGAGGTAGCCGTCGAGCAGGCTTCCCTCCCGGGCCAGCTCCAGCATCCGCCGCGCCTCCGCGACGTTGCGGCCCAGCGGCTTCTCGCACGCCACGCCCAGCAGCGAGCCCTTCCCCGAGCGCAGCGTGGCGACGATCTCCTCCATCACCGCGAGCCGCGTGAAGTTGGGCGCCGAGATCCACACCGCGTCGATCGCGGGGTCGGCCACCATCTCGGTGATGGAGCCGAAGACGCGTGCCGCGCCCACACCGAGTCGCCGCGCCAGAGCCGCCGCCGCCTCGGCCGTCTCGCGCCTCGGGTCGACGACGCCGAGGATGTCGGCGTCGCGCACGCGGGTCCACGCGCGGATGTGGAACTTCCCGTTGAACCCGGCGCCGATCAGGCCGACGCCCAGTCGTCTTGCCGTCATCTCGACCTCCACCCCGCTTCAGGCCGCCGCGGCCCGGTCCGCCGCCGGGGCCGGCCGGCCCCGGAAGAAGAGCAGGAACGCCGCCGCGCACAGCACCGTGAGCGCGCACGGCACCAGGAACACGAGCGTCCAGTGCGTCTGGGCGCCCGTCGTGAAGACGTCGCGGACCCGGCCGGCGAACAGGCTGCCGAGGAACCGGCCCAGGCCCAGAGCCACCACGGCGATGAGGCTCTGCGCCGAGGCCCGCACGTCGGGCGGCGCCACCTTGTCCACGTAGATGAACGCGGCCACGAAGAAGAACACGTAGCACAGGCCGTGCAGCGCGAGCGAGGCGATCACCAGCCACGCCGGGGCGCCGATGGCGAAGACGACGTAGCGCACCGGCCAGGCGATGACGCCCACGGCCAGGGTGCGGCGCATCCCCCAGCGCTTCAGGGCGTAGGGGAGGAGGAACGCCATCACGAAGATCTCGGCGAGCTGCGCGATGGTCATCACCGCGGGGACGTTGGTCGCGGAGACCCCGATGCGCTCCGACTGGAGGAACGGCGCCGTGAGGATGTAGTAGAACTCCAGCTCGGTGGCCACCACGAAGGTGATCGCCACGAACACGAGGAAGTCCCGGTCGCGGAGCATCTTCAGCGACTCGAGGAACGCCCACGGCCGCACGCCCTCCTTGCGCGGGGGCGTGGCCGGCAGGGTGAGCGCCTGGAGCCCCATCGCCAGCGAGAGCAGGCCCGCCAGCACCAGGGTGTCGGGCGCGACGCGCGCCACGGTGCCGGCGTCCACCAGCGAGCGCCAGCCGGTGAGCGCCCACCCCGCTGCGATCCAGCCCAGCGTGCCCCACACCCGGATCCGCCCGAACTCCGCCTCCGAGTCGCGCAGGTTGATCATCGCGATGGAGTTGGTCAGCGCCAGGGTCGGCGCGTACACGAGGCAGTACAGCAGCATCAGGGCCGCCATCGCGCCGAAGTCGGTGGTGCGCGAGACCACCAGCAGCAGGACGCCCCCCGTGAAGGCCAGCGCCCCGATGACCTTCTCGGTGGCGAACCAGCGGTCGGCCACCTGCCCGCCCACGAACGGCGAGAGGATCGTGGCCAGCGGGAGCAGCGCGTAGATCCAGCCGACCTGCCCCCCGCTGAAGCCGAGGTCGTTGATGAGGTACGACGAGAGCACCGGGGCCCAGGCGCCCCAGATGGCGTACTGCAGGAACATCATCGCGCCCAGCCGGGTCTTCGCGCTCACTTCGCCTCCCGCCAAGTCAGGGCCGTCGATCGCGCGGCGCCTCGCGGCCCGCGCCCGCCGTTCCAGCCGCTACACGATGCGCCGCCGCACCGGGTCCCAGGTCACCTTGCGGCCCTCGAGGTACGACCGCGTCGCCATGTGGCAGGTGATCGCCTCCTCGACGGCGCGGTCGATGTTGCAGCTGGTCTGGCCGCCGTTGCGGATGACGTCCAGCCACTCCTTGATCATGAGGTGGTACGCCGACATCCGCCGCCCGCCGCGGTAGGTGAACAGCAGGCCGCGGCTCGCGAAGTACTGCATCGTCGCCGAGGTCACGGCGTCGATGCCCTTGAACCCGGGCCGGTAGGTGAACATCGGCTGCGACGGGTCGATAACGCCCAGCTTGATCTTGCGCTGGTAGCGCGTGGACTCGCCGTCGGCCGTGACGCTCAGCGTGCCGCCCACCCGCATCGTCGCGTCGTGTCCCATGAAGTTGAGGCCGCGGTCCATCCCGTTCGACAGGGTGGCGCTGTACATGAAGGTGAGGCCCAGCTCGGGGTACTCGTACACGGCCTGGAACACGTCGGGCACGTCGCGGCCGTCGCGGAAGTAGTAGATGCCGCCCGTCGCCACGCAGGAGTGCGGGATGCCGATCTGGAGCACCTGGTTCACGGCGTCGTACTCGTGCGAGAGCAGGTCGCCCGCCAGCCCGGTGCCGTAGTCGAACCAGCAGCGCCAGCGGAAGAAGCGCTCGAGCGAGAAGGGCACCTTGTGCGGCGCCGGCTCCTCGAACTGCGCCCAGTCGATGGTCCGCGGATTGCCGTCCTTGTGGATATCCCACACCCACGCGCCCCAGGGGCTGTTGCGGTTGGTGGTGGCCTCGACCAGCGTGATGGGCCCCAGGATGTTGGCGGCGATGATCTCGCGCGCCTTGGTGTGGCTCTCCGACTGCCGGTTCTGGTGGCCCAGCTGGAAGACGATGTTGGACCGCCTCACGGCGTCCTGGACGGCCAGGGCCTCCTCCGGCGTCCGGGTCATCGCCTTCTCGCAGTACACGTGGATCCCCGCCGCGGCGGCGTCCTGGCAGATGCGGGCGTGCCAGTGGTCGGGCGTCGCCACGATGACGGCGTCCACCTCCCGGCTCTCCAGCATGTCGGTGTAGCGCCGGAAGCGGCGCGCCGGCGGGTTCACCGCCGCGCCCCGCGGGCGCACGTCCACCTGCGATGCGGCGATGGCCCGCTCGGCGCGCACGTCGAACAGGTCGCACACGCCCGTGAACGCTACGTTGAGGTCATCCTGATTGAGGTAGACCTCGAGCTGCTTGTCGCGCGGGTCCTCGTCCAGCGCCTTGCGGGCGTCGCTGATCCAGTCGGGGTGTGCGAACCCCGCGTGCCGGACCAGCGACTCCCCCTCGCCGCCGTTGCCGATGATGCCGAGGCGGATGCGGCGGCTCGGCGGCCGCGAGACGGCGTTGGGGATCACGGCGGGGCCGCCCTCGCTCACTCCCAGCTCCGCGAGAATGTCGGCCTTCTTCGCGTCGTCCCGCGCCTTCTTCTTCAGGACGTTGTACGCGAAGGCCCCCAGCACGGGAACCGAGACCAGGGCCTTGAGAAGGCCGCGCCTGCTGATGCCGCTCCAGGGCCCGCTCTCGGGCTGCTCCGCGGCGCCGTCGGTCGTGCGCTCGTCGCTCATGGCAGGCTCCCGGCGTCCGCCGGCGCGGCCTCGGCCGGCTTGGCGGCGCGCTTCCAGGTCAGGTAGCGGTCCAGCCCGAAGGCGCGGCCTGTCGGGAACGCCCAGATCACGAGCAGCGCGCCCAGCTCGACCAGCACCTTGTTGACCAGCACGTAGCTGCCCTCGGCCGGCGAGGGGTAGGTGACGCCCGCGAACGGCGGCGCCACGATCCAGTACAGCGCCAGAAGCACGACGCCGGCTATGGTCGCGGCGCGCGTGAGCGCCCCCAGCATCAGGCCCAGGCCGATCGCCACGAGCCCCCACTCGTTCAGGATGTCCACCACCGTCACCGCGGTGGGGTTCGCCGCGAGGTCGATGAGCCTGTCCTTCAGGAACCACTGGGAGCCGGCGAGGTAGCCGGCCGATGTCCAGTACGGGTTGAGGAGCTTGGCGAGGCCCTCGTAGCAGAAGTGCCACCCCACGAGCATCCGCAGGGCGACGAGCGCCGTCGTCTGGAAGTTGGTGTACGGCCCGTAGCGGGCCCCTGCCGCCGTCCCGGTCATGACCTCTCCTCGCTCGCGTCGCTGAGCGCCGCGCCGCTCCACCCCCGCGACCGGTGCTGTCGTCCGTGCCGGTCCAGGATGAGGCAAGCGCAGCCCGAAAGACCCTCGATGAACGCGACTCCGTCCTGCGGACCCATCAGGAACACGCTGGTGGCCAGGGCATCGGCCGCCATCGCTGTGGGCGCCACGACGGAGACGCTGGTGCAGTGATCCGGCGATCGCCCCGTGGAGGGGTCCACGATGTGGTGGTGGACGGCGCCTTTGTCGTAGCGGCGCTCGTAGCTCCCGGATGTCGCCACGGCCCCGCCGCGCAGGTGGATGGCGTCGGGAAAGGCGCCGCGCCGCTCCGGGTCCTGCACCGCCACGGTCCAGGGGCGCCCCCCTTCCTTCGCGCCGCGAGTCCGGATGTCGCCGCCGGCGTCCACGAGGTAGCGCCGCACGCCGCGCCGGTCGAGCGCCGCGGCGATGGCGTCCACGATGTAGCCCTTGGCGATGCCGTCGAGGGTGAGCGCCATGCCCGGCCGCTCCAGGCCGATGCCGCGGCACCCCACGGTGACGTGGCGTGCGCCGACCCGCTCCAGCGCCTCGCGCACCTCGGCGCCCGTGGGCAGCGCTCCGTCCGCCTCGTCGGCGCGGGACTCGAACAGGAGGATGAGCGGCGCCACGGTGACGTCGAACACGCCGCGCGTGAAGCGGTGGAACTCGAGCGCGTGAGAGACGACGGCGGCGACCTCGGGCGGCGGGCCGTCGAGGCGGCCGGACCGGTTGAGGTGCGAGAGCGGCGTGGTGCGGTCGCGCCGGCTCAGCAGGCCGACGAGCCGGTCCATCTCCTCGAACGCGGCGCCGATCGCCTCGGCGAGCCGGTCCTCCGACGGGCCGACGGCGGCGATCGTGACCAGCGTGCCCATCGCGGGCCGCGTGCAGGTCAGCCGCGCGGTGCGCGCGTCGCTGCGGACGGACTCGGTCTGGATCGGGGGGACGAAGCTGCGCTCGAAGCCGATGTCCACGAGCGCTTCGAGTTTGCGGGCGATGCGGGCCGCCTCGTTGGGATCGCGCCGCGGTGTCGGAGCCGGCACAGCCATGCGCGAAGATACGATTCGCGGGCGGTTTGTCGATACCGCCCGTGCGGCGGACCGCGGCGCGCCGTAGCTTAGTCGTCGGCGCCGCGTCGGGGGCGCCGCGGACCGGGCGGCGACACAGTGGAGGGAGCCTTGCGGGACCTGCGGGAGATCGCGGCGGTGGGGAACCGGGTGGGCGGCGGCGCGCCGGCCGTGCTCGCCACGGTGGTCAAGGTCGTCGGCTCGGCGTATCGCGGGGCGGGGGCGCGGCTGCTGGTGCTCCCCGACGGCACGACGGCCGGCGGCGTGAGCGGCGGATGCCTGGAGCGCGACGTCGTGGCGCACGCTGAGCGCGTGAGCGCCTCCGGGAAGCCGGCGCTGATCTGCTACGACCTGAGCGCCGACGAGGGGCCCTGGGGACTCGGGATGCGCTGCGGCGGGACCCTCGAGGTGCTGCTGGAGCCGCTCCGGGAGTTCCCCGGCCAGGTCTCCTTCCTGCTCGAGGCCGCGGACCGGCGGGAGCCGGCGGTGCTCGTCACCGTGTTCCGCTCCACGGGCGAGGGCGCGCCGCCGCTCGGCGCCTTCCTGATGCTCGGCGCCGACGGGAGCGTGTCGGGGCCGCTGGCGCGTACCGTCCTCGGTGCCGTCGCGCTCGCCGACGCCCGCCAGGCCATGGCCGAGCAGCGGACGTTCGGGAGGATTCACTCGCTGCCCGGCGGCGGTGGCGGCGGTGACGGCGATGACGGCGGCGTCGAGGTGCTGGTGGAGTTCGTGCTCCCGCCCATCAGACTGGTCGTCGGCGGCCACGAGCGCGAGACGCGGGCGCTGGCGCTGCTCGCCGAGGGGCTCGGGTGGGACGTGCGCGCCTTCGGGCGGCGCGAGGACCCGCCGGCTCTCGATGCGCGATCGGCGGCCGTCCTGATGACGCACGACGACGCGCGGGACCGCGACCTGCTCCCCGTGCTGCTCGCCTCGCCCGCGCCGTACGTCGGGCTGCTGGGCTCGCGCTCCCGCACCGGGCGGCTCCTCGACCAGCTGCGCGAGCGCGGCGCGCTGGCGGCGGGCCCGCCCCCGCCCGCGCTCCACACGCCGGCGGGACTCGACATCGGCGCCGAGACGCCGGCCGAGGTGGCGCTCGCGATCGCAGCGGAGATCCAGGCGGTCTTCGCGGGCCGCGGCGGCGGATCGCTGCGCGAGACCAAGGGGAGCATCCACGCCGGCCGCTGACGGGCCTGGCCAATTCCCGACACAGCCGCCCGGCCCATCCGAACGCGGCTCGGTGCGAGGCCCGGGCGCGGCCGGCCTCGGTGCGCGCCCCGTCGCGGCGATTGTGGTGCTGGCAGCAGGCGGGTCGGCGCGGCTCAGGAGCCCCAAGCAGCTGGTGCCCTACCGCGGCCGTTCGCTGCTCAGGCACGCGGTGGAGGTCGCGCTCGCCGGCGAGCAGCCGGCAACCGGCCCGGTGGTCGTCGTCCTCGGCGCGGCTGCCGAACGGCTGAGTCCGGAGCTGGCCGGTCTCGATGTACGCGTCGTGGTGAACGACCGCTGGGAGGAGGGCCTGAGCAGCTCCGTGCGGGCGGGGCTGGACGCTCTCGCGTCGGCCGGAGCGCCGGACGCCGCGCTGTTCACGACTTGCGACCAGCCGCTCGTCACCGCCGACCTCCTGCGCAGGATCATCGCGGCGTACGAAGCGTCGCGGTCCCCGATCGTAGCCTGCGAGTATGCCGGCACCCTGGGCGTGCCCGCGCTCTTCGATCACTCGCTCTGGGGCGAGCTGACAGAGCTGCGCGGCGACGCCGGCGCCAGGGGCGTCATAGAGCGGCACCTCGCGGAGACCGTCCGAGTCCCGTTCCCGGATGCGGCGCTGGACGTGGACAGCGCCGGGGATGTGCGGCGGGTGGAGGCCGAGGAGTAGAAGGGAGCGGGAGGGAGAGCTGCACGGCCCCTGCGCTGGCGCTGGCCCTCGGGAGCACCGGGACATACGTTAGCGCATCTCCCAGAACGGCGGTGGGACGGTGGACGTCCCTGAGACGCTTCGCCAGGCACTCGCTGACCGCTACGCCATCGAGCGCGAGTTGGGGCAGGGCGGGATGGCGACGGTCTATCTCGCCGAGGACCTGAAGCACCACCGCAAGGTCGCGCTCAAGGTCCTGCGGCCGGAGCTGGCGGTGACGATCGGCGCGGGCCGGTTCGCGCGCGAGATCGAAGTCGCCGCGCGGCTCCAGCATCCCAACATCCTGCCGCTGCTCGATTCCGGTGAGGTCGAGGGCTTCTTCTTCTACGTGATGCCGTACGTGGAGGGGGAATCGCTGCGCGAGCGTCTGGCTCGTGGCGGCGAGCTACCCGTTCAGGATGCGGTGCGGATTCTGACGGAGGTGGCGGACGCGCTAAGCGAAGCGCACGCCCACGGCGTGGTGCATCGCGACATCAAGCCCGACAATGTGATGCTCCGCGGCCGGCACGCACTGGTGGCGGATTTCGGGGTGGCGAAGGCGGTGACGGAGGCCTCCGGCCAGCAGTTGCTGACGTCGACCGGCGTCGCGCTCGGCACGCCGATGTACATGGCGCCGGAACAGGCGATGGCGGATCCGCACCAGGACCACCGGGTGGATATCTACGCCCTGGGGCTGCTGGGCTACGAGCTGCTGACGGGCCGGGCGCCGTTCTCGGCGACGACGGCGCAGGAGATGCTGGCGGCGCACGTGTCGGCGGTGCCGGAGCCGGTGGAGCGGTACCGGCCCACGGTGTCGCCCGCGTTGGCGCTGGTCGTGATGAAGTGCCTGGCGAAGAGGCCGGCCGACCGGTGGCAGACGGCGGAGGAAGTGCTCCAGCATCTGGAGCCGCTGGCCACACCGAGCGGGGGGACGACGCCGACGCAGACCCGGCCGATCATCGCGCTCGGCAATATGCCGCGCTGGCTGAAGTGGGCGGTGGGGGCGGTCGCGGTGGCGATCGTCGCGCTCGTCGCCACGCAGTTGCTCAAGCCCAGGCCGCTCACCATCACGGCGTCTGACATCACGCAGATCACCAGCGAGCCGGGAGTCGAGTTCCAGCCCGCCATCTCGCCCGACGGGAGGGAAGTCGCCTACGTAGCGGGCCCGATCGAGGCCCCGCATCTCGTGATCCGCAAGACCGCCAACGTCGCCGGTGGCGGTGAAGCCCGCCCGGCCGACTCGTCACTTCTCGGAGAGTGGTCTCCGTCGTGGAGCCCCGACGGCGACTTCGTCCGGTTCCTGGCCTGCCGTGCCGCGGGGTGCGTGTGGAACGAGACTGGCAGCTTGGGTGGAACGGTGCGGTTGGTCCCGTTGCCGCACCGCGCCCGGAACCAGAGCGGGCTGGCGTGGTCCCCCGACGGCGCCC
>Ga0316628_100000347_pt1 | contig 28879 bp, 22 predicted proteins | sample OWC_Aug_M2_C1_D5_FD_207648 | JGI IMG/M metagenome (GOLD analysis project Ga0316628, IMG submission 207648) | Wetland soil microbial communities from Old Woman Creek delta, Ohio, United States - OWC_Aug_M2_C1_D5_C | ecosystem: Environmental > Terrestrial > Soil > Wetlands | place: USA: Ohio...
TTTCCCTTTCGCCGAAACTCACATCTTTCCGTGACTTGCCGGAAAGACTATTAAAAGACGATCGAATTGTCAAGTCCGACCAGGGAAGCGGATCCCGCCGGGAATTATTTAAAAAAGAACGCGATTTCCGTAGCCGCGGTTTCCCGGGCATCCGAGCCGTGTACCGCGTTCCGTTCGATGGAAAAGCCGAATTCCCGCCGGAGGGTCCCGGGCACGGCTTTAGCCGGATCCGTCGCCCCCATCACGTTCCGCCAATGGGCGATGGCGTTTTCTCGTTCGAGGAGGAGGACAACCGAGTCACCGGAGCTCATGAACGCGATTAAATCCTCGTAAAAGTTCCTCTCCTTGTGAACCACGTAGAACGACGCGGCCTCGTCGCGCGAGAGATGGACAAGCCTCATTTCACGGATTCGAAAACCCTCCGCCTCGATCCGGTCGATGATCTTGCCGATGACGTTTTTCTTGACGCTGTCGGGCTTGATGATGGCCAGTGTCCGTTCCATAATCCTTGCTCTCCTCTGCCGAAACTTCGGGCATCATACCCGGAACAAACGGGAAGGTCAACCCGGTATTGAATCTTGGGCTGGAAAACCATAGAATGAATGCTCTTACGGAAAGGTGCCTAGGATGAACGAACAACGTCCTCCGCTTTTCGTCCCGGCCCTGATCGGCGGCACGGCCGCCGGAGTCCTGGCCGTGATCCCGTTTCTGAATTGTCTCTGCTGCCTCTGGATCATCGGCGGCGCGATGCTCGCCGCGTCTCTCTGGGCCAAGGATTGTCCGACGTCGCTCTCGGCGGGAGAGGGCGCCTTAATAGGCGCATATACCGGCGTCTTTGCCGCGATCGCCCATACCCTGGTCGGAATCCCCATGGCCGCGGTCAACGCCCGCTTTTTCTTGAGAATGTTCGAGCGCCTGTCCGATTATACGAATGAATTGCCCCAGGATTGGCGTCAATGGCTCGACCAGAGCGTCGGTTCTTTCACGCTGGCCGGATTTTTCCTCAACCTCATCATCACCGCGGCGGTATTTTGTCTCCTGGGGGTTCTGGGGGGCATCCTCGGGGCCGCCTTGTTCGGAAAGAAAACGCCTCCGTCCGGGGTCGTTCCTCCGCCCGCCACCCCTCCCCCGATGGCCCCGGCCGCATGAAGGAAGAAAATGAAACGCCTTAAAACGCAAGTCATCGTCAATCCGGCTTCGGCCAAGGGCGAAACCAGGAAACGCTGGACCCATATCCGCGAAGGACTCCGTCATTTCCTCCACGAATTCCAGTATGTCTTTACCGAACGCCCTCTTCAAGCGATCGATATCGCCCGGACTTCCCTGCGCGAAGGGACCGAGCTGATCATCGGCGTCGGCGGAGACGGGACCCTTAACGAAATCGCCAACGGATTCTATGACGGAGAAAAACCGGTCAACGCCGAAGCCACCCTGGGAATCATTCCTTCGGGTTCCGGCTGCGATCTCATGCGCAGCCTTCAGATCCCCTCAAAGCTTCCCGGGGCCATGGCCGTCCTGCAGGACGCCGCTCCGGTTCCGATCGATATCGGGAAGGTTACCTTCCGGGGAACCGACGGCCAAATGACCGACCGATATTTCCTCAACGTCGCCGATTTCGGCCTCGGCGGAGAGGTCTGTCACGAAGTCAATCGAAAGCGGCTGGAGCGGAAGGCCTCCTCCTACGTCAAGTGTCTCGTTACGACCGTCCTTCATTACAAAAGCAAGCGTGTCCGGATCCGAATCGACGGCCGTGAACTCCCTCCGGACGAATACATGATCGGAGCGATCGCCAACGGCCGGATTTTCGGCAAAGGCATGAAAATCGCTCCCGAAGCCAGGCTTGACGACGGGCTTTTCGACACCGTCCTGGTCCGGGGGATGAAACTGTTTGAATTCTGCCGCCAAAGCTGGAAGCTCATCAACGGCTCTCATCTCGGCTATCGGAAAGTCGAACTCATCCGCGGCCGCCGGGTCGAAGTGACTCAGGAAGACACGGCCGAAGAAATTCTCCTGGAATTGGATGGAGAACAGATCGGCACTCTTCCCGCGACGTTCAGCCTCGTTCCGCGCGGATTGTTAGTCAGAGGGTACTTGTAAGAACGCGCGCAGCTCGATTTATTTGGGATTAATTCCGCCCAATTGGGCGACCATCCGTGGATCATTCGTCAGAATCGTCTTTCCGCTTGCGTCCCGGAATTCATAAATCTTCGTTTTTTTCGGCTTATTATAAGTCGCTAACACGCGCGCGATATAGGTCTGGGTTTCAGCATACGGGGGAATACCGTTATACTTCTTAACGGCCCCCTGGCCCGCATTGTACGCCGCCAGGACCTTATCATCTTCAGGATAAATCCGCATCAAGTACTTGAGAAACTTCACGCCGCCGCGGATATTCTCTTCGGCGTCAAAAACATCCTTAACGCCGTATGCGGCGGCCGTTGCCGGCATCAGCTGCATTAATCCCTGCGCCCCTGCCTTGGATACGGCCCATTGGTTATAGGCCGACTCGTGCCTGATGACCGCGTGGACGAGAGCGGCATCCACTCCCCCGATTTCAGCAGTGATCGATCGAACCAGGTCGTCGTATTGCGCCTTCCGCTTTTCGAGGGCTCCGGCCGGCGCGCCCGCCGCGGGCAGGAGGAGGAGAATGCCCGCGGCGGCGAGACCCGCGACGACGCGCTTCGACGCTCCGGTTTTCACGCCTCCATGATCGGCCGGAAAGCGCGAACGGTCAATCACCTTTAGGGGTGAATTCGGGAGGGCGATCCGCCCAATCCGTCAGGGGAGAAGATTTTCGATAATCTTAAGGCATTCGGCCAGGGCCCCGTCGAGAGCCGCGATATTAGGTCCGCCGGCCTGGGCAAAATCAGGCCGGCCGCCTCCTCCCCCGCCGACCAGGGGAGCCAATTTTTTAATGATATTTCCAGCGGAAATTCGAGCCGTTTGGTCTTTGGTCACCCCGACGACAAGGAGGGCTTTCCCTTCATGCACCGTCCCCAAAACGGCGATTCCGGATTTGATCCGGTTTTTAAGATCGTCCATCGCCGTCCGGGCTTCGGACGGGTCCAGACCGTCGGCCCGACGGATTAAAATGGTAGTGTTTTTAACGGTCTCCCGGCGATCCCCGGCCCCGGCCGGTTCGGATTGGATCCGCGTCCTCCGGAGGGTCCGAAGCTCGTGCTCCTTTTCCTTCGCTTGTTCTTGGATCTTTTCGATCTGGGAAAGAAGATCTTTCCGGGACACGCTTAAAGCCGCCGCCACCCGATGGACAAGGCGCTCGACGTCCTGCACGTGTTTCACGGCCTCTTCCCCCGTGAGGGCCTCAATCCGGCGCATTCCAGCCGCCACGCTCGATTCGGAAACGATTTTAAACAGGCCGATGACGCCCGTCGACCGGACATGGGCTCCCCCGCAAAGCTCGCGGCTGTATTCTCCCACCGAGACCAGCCGAACCCGCTCCCCGTACTTTTCCTCGAATATCGCCATCGCCCCCGAACGCAGGCCTTCCTCGAGAGTCATCTCGGCGACGGACAGGGGGATGTCCTCGCGGATTTTTTCATTAACCAGGATTTCCACGGCGGCGGTCTCGTCGTCCGAGAGAGCCTGGTAATGGGTGAAGTCGAATCTCAGACGAAGCGGCCCGACCAGCGAGCCGGCTTGCTTGACGTGCTCCCCGAGAACGCTTCGGAGGGCGGCATGGAGAAGATGGGTGGCGGTATGGTTGGCTTCGGTCGCCCGGCGGCGGGCGAAATCGATCGACGCCTGAACGGCGTCCCCTTCCTTAAGCGTCCCCGAAACGACGCGGACCTGATGCGCCCGGACGTCCGGAACGGGATAATACGTGTTTTCGACGAGAACCGACGCCCGGGCCGCTTTAATCAACCCGGCGTCGCCGACCTGGCCGCCGGCTTCGGCGTAGAAAGGAGTGAGATCCAAAACGACTTCCCCCTTCTCCCCTTCCCGAAGCTCCGGGACGCGAAGGCCGTCCTTGATAAGGGCCAACACCCGCGTTTCCGCGACCTCGCCGGCTTCGGATCCGGCGAATTTGACCGTCGAAGAGGCGATCCCCTCATAAGCTTTCTTTTCCTTGATCCGGGTATCGCCTTTCCAGGACTGCCGGGCCCGCGTTTTCTGGTTTTCGAGCTCCCTGATAAAACCGGCCTCATCGACAACGATTCCTTCTTCCTGGGCCAGCTCTCGGGTCAAATCCAGGGGGAATCCAAACGTATCATAGAGCTTGAATGCCGCTTCCCCGCCGAGCTGCCGGGATCCGCTTTCCCGGCATTCCCGGGCGAAGTCCTGGAAATAGCGGAATCCGGAGGACAGGGTATGGCTGAATCGTTCCTCCTCGGCCCGGCAAATCCGGGTCAGGAGAGGCAACGAGGACATCAGCTCGGGGTAGGCGTCCTTCATGATGTCCGCGACCACTTCGAGCATTTCATGAACAAACGGCTGCTCGAGCCCGAGCTTCTGCCCCTGACGGAAAGCCCGCCGGATCAAGCGGCGCAAGACGTATCCGCGGCCGTCGTTGGCCGGCATGATGCCGTCTCCGATAAGGAAGGCGATGGATCGGGCGTGATCGGCGATGATCCGGGCCGAAACTCCCGCTTCGTCTTGCGACGGTAAATCGCGGCCGGTCCGACGGCCGACGTCCCGGATCAGGGGAAGGAACAGATCCGTGTCCCAGTTGGATGTTTTTCCCTGGAGAACGGCCGTGAGGCGCTCCAAGCCCATGCCGGTATCGATCGATGGCCGCGGAAGCGGGCGCATGTCCCCTTTTCCGTCCTGCTCGAACTGCATGAAGACGAGGTTCCAAAGCTCGACGTAGCGGTCGCTTCCTCGGGCGATGAGGTCGCGGGGCTCGCCCTCCTCCAGGAGCGGAGCGAAGTCATAATGCAGCTCCGAACACGGCCCGCAGGGACCGGTATCGCCCATCGCCCAGAAGTTGTCCTTCTTCCCGAAGCGGAAGACCCGGTCGGAGGGCAGACCGATGGTTTCCCGCCAGAGGCGATAAGCCTCGTCGTCATCCTCAAAGACCGTGGCATAAAGGCGGTCCGTGGACAGGCGGAAAACGCCGGTCATCAGCTCCCAGGCGAATTCGACGGCCTCTTTCTTAAAATAATCGCCGAAGGAGAAATTGCCGAGCATTTCAAAAAAGGTGTGATGCTTGGATGTCCGGCCGACCTGGTCGAGGTCGTTATGCTTGCCGCTGACCCGCATGCACTTCTGGACGGATGCGGCCCGGGCATAACTCCGTTTCTCGAGGCCGAGGAAGACGTTTTTGAACTGGTTCATCCCGGCATTGGTGAACAGGAGAGTCGGATCGTCCTTGGGGAGGAGGGACGAGCTGCGGACGACGTTGTGCCCGCGCCCCGCGAAGAATTCGAGGAACGCCTCCCGGATGTCCTGGGCGTTCATTTCGTGATCCCCGGCGGCAGCTGTTCCGACGGGGTGCTCATTTCGCGTTCCATGTCCTCGATGGCGATATCCTGACTGGACCGGAAACCCTGGACCCGGAGCTTGAAGTTGTCGGGGCTGGTCGAATAGCGGAGGCCCTGCTCGAAATCGATGAGGCCTTTTTCATAAAGGTGATAGACGCTCTGGTCGAACGATTGGCTGCCGTATTGGGAGACGCCGGTGGCGATCGCGTCCCTGATCTGGTAGGTCTTGTCGCGGTCGGCGATGCAATCGGCGATGTAGGGCGTATTGATCATGACTTCAACGGCCGGAACGCGGCCCTGGCCGTCTTTCCGCGGGATCAGACGCTGGGAGATAACCGCCCGGAGAATGGAAGCCAACTGGATCCGGATCTGGCGCTGCTGGTGCGGCGGAAAGACGGACACGATGCGGTTGATCGTTTCCGGGGCGTCGAGGGTGTGGAGGGTGCTGAGGACGAGGTGGCCCGTTTCAGCGGCGGTCAGGGCGGTCTCGATTGTCTCCATGTCCCGCATCTCTCCGACCAGGATGATGTCGGGATCCTCGCGGAGGGCCGCCCGGAGCCCGCGGGCGAAAGACCGGACGTCCCATCCCACTTCGCGCTGGCTGATCGTGCTTTTCTTGTCCCGGTGAAGGTATTCGATGGGGTCTTCGATCGTGATGATGTTGTCCCGGCGGGTGGTGTTGATGAGATCGATCATCGAGGCCAGGGTCGTCGTCTTCCCGCTTCCGGTCGAACCCGTCACCAGGACCAATCCCCGGTTGTATTCGCAGATTTTCTCCAGGACTTCGGGGAGATTCAGCTCCTTCAGCGCCTTGATCTCGAAATGGATGATCCGGAGGGCGATGGCGATCGAGGACCGCTGGTAATAGATCGATCCCCGGAACCGGCCGAACCCGGGAAGGCTGTAGGCCAAGTCGATGTCGAAATCCTCCAGGAGGCGGGCCCGCTGGACTTCGCCCATCATCTCGGCGGCCAGGGCTTCGGTATCCTCGATGGACAGGCGCGGGAGGCTGTCCACGACGACGAGCTGCCCGGCGACGCGCACCTGGGGGTGATTGCCCGCTTTCAGGTGCAAATCGGATGCTTCCATCTCGATGGCGATTTTCAGCAGATCATCGATATTCATGGGATCCTCTATTGAAAACTGCGATTATCTTACCGGGATTGGCCCGAAGGGTCAACAGGCCTCGCCGCAGTAAGGGCAGGATTTGGCCCGGCTCGGGAGGTGGCGGCGGCAGTTCCAGCAGGTCGCGGTCACGGCCGGTTCCCGGGCCCGGATGCGGCCCAGGATATCGTCGATCTCATTCTTGACCGGCTTCTCTCCCCGGATCTCGGCCAAAGCCCGGATGATCTCGAACGGCCTTTGATACCGGTCTTCGACCTTGGCCGCCAGGCAGCGCATGATGACGGCGTCGATCTCGCGCGGGACCCGGCCGTTCCGTATCCGGGGCGGAGTGATCTTCCCCTCCTGGGCTTTTTCCAGGATTTTAAACGGGTCGGGGTCCATGATCGGCGGCTGTCCGATCATCATCTCGTAGAGGATGCAGCCCAAGGAATAGATGTCTGAAGCGTAAACCGCCTTCCCCATGAATTGCTCGGGCGCCATATACGGCGGAGACCCGATCCGGGTCGTCGCAAAGGGAACGTCCTGGAGCCAGGCCGAGGTGCCGAAATCGGTGATTTTAACCTGCCCTTCCTCCGAGACGATGATGTTGGAGGGCCGGAGGTCCCGGTGGATGATCTTGTTTTTGTGGGCGTGCTCGACGCCCGCCGCCAGCTGTTTCATGACGTCGATCGCCGTGGGCACTTCGAGGATCTTCTCCTTCTGGAGGATCTTCTCGAGGGTTTTTCCCCGGACATACTCCATGACGAAAAAGAAGATTTTATCGACTTTTTCGGCGGCCAGAAGGCGGACGATGTTGGGATGGTCCAGGTACGCCTGAAGGCGGGGCTCCTTCAGGAGCTTATAAAGCTCGAGGGATTGCTTGTGGGGAACCTTGATTGCGACCTTGATGTCGAGCCAGATATCCTTGGCCAGGAAGACCGAGCCGAATCCTCCGCTGCCGAGCGAACGGATGATTTCATATTTTCCGATCTTTTGGCCCTGGAGAAACATGCCTCACCAATTCCATTCGTGGGCCAGGATCGTCAAAACGGCCAGGACCGCCGTTTCGGCCCGAAGAATCGTTTGACCGAGGCTGACCGGATCGAATCCGGCTTCGATCACCATCTTCCTCTCGGCCGGAGCCCATCCGCCTTCGGGGCCGACCAGAACCGCTGCCTCCGCGGGAGGAGGGCCGTCCGCCATCCGGAGTTTTTTCAAGCTTGTCCCGCCGTCCTCATCGAGGAAAAACCGTCTCGCGGCGCGGCATGTGGAGATCCATTCCCGGAGCGGGACCGGAGCGTCGATGATCGGCGGCCGGGCCGCCCGGCTTTGTTTGGCCGCGGCCAGGGCGATCTTCGTCCACCGCTCGATCTTGCGTTCCGGCCGTTCCCCCGCCCGGGCCACGGATCGTTCGGTTTCGACGGGAGAAATCCGGGCCGCTCCGAGCTCCGTCGCCCGCTGGATGACGTCATCCATGGCCCCCGCTTTAAGAAGCGCGGCCGCCAGGACGATTTTCGTCGGCCGCTCGCGCGGGGCGCAGACTTCCAAAATAGCCAATTCGGTCGTTTCGTCCCCGTTTCCGGCGATTTCAGCCCGGTAGCGAGTCCCATCCTCGTCAAATAGCCAGACGCGGTCTCCGGTCCGCGCCCGCAGGACCCGGTGAAGATGATGATGTTCCGGACCGGAAAGGACGGCCCGGGTACCGTTGATGTCCGCGCGGGGCAGGAAAAAATATTCGGAGGTCAAGATGTGCCGCGGCGGCCGGAGGATTTGCGGCGAACCGCTCCGGCATCCAGTCGATCAAGGGTTTCGCTTCGCGATTCGGCGAACCGCCGGAGGAGGTCCTTTTCCTCCTTCGTCAGGTCTCCGGGCGTACGGACTTCGACTTTAACGAAGAGATCGCCCGTCTTGTGGCGCTGAAGGTCCTTCATCCCGCACCCTTTCAAGCGGAACACTTCGCCTGATTGCGTGCCGGCCGGGATTTTAAGCTTTTCCGTCGCGCCCGACAAAACGGGGATTTCGGCCGTCACCCCGAGCGCCGCCTGGGCGAACGAAAGCGACAGCCCGCAGACGAGATTGTTGTCCTCCCTATCAAAAATATCGTGGGCTTTCACCCGGATATCCACATAAAGGTCGCCTCGTCCCGCCCCCGCATCCCCCGCCTCGCCTTCGCCCGTCAGGCGGAGACGGACCCCGTCCCCCGCGCCCGCCGGGATCCTGACTTTCAGCGTGCGCTTTTGCGTTTTGCGTCCGGCGCCCCGGCAATCCTCGCAGGGAGCGGTGATGACCTCCCCCGTGCCACGGCAGTGGCTGCAGGTCGTCGCGACGCTGAAGAATCCCTGGCTCCGGCGGATCTGTCCCCTGCCCCCGCACGTCGGGCAGACGGCCGGCCGGGTGCCCGCCCGGGCCTTGGAACCCCCACACGACGGGCAGAGCTCGGCCCGCTGGAGGGCGATCTCCTTTTCCACGCCCTCGGCCGCTTCCTCCAGGTTGATTTCAACCTCGAGCCCGAGATCGCGGCCGCGGCTCGGCCGAGCCCTCCGGGTTCCCCCTCCAAAGCCGAAGTTGAACCCGAAGAAGTTGCCCAGGATGTCTTCGAAGTCCTCGAAGACCGATCCCGAAAATCCCTCGAAGCCGGAGCCGCGGAGACCGTCCTTGCCGAAGCGGTCGTAGGTTTCGCGCTTTTGGGGATCGCCCAAGACGCTGTACGCCTCGGCCGCCAGCTTGAATCGTTCCTCGCAGGCCTTGTCCCCCGGATTGCGGTCGGGGTGATATTTCAAGGCCATCTGACGGTAGCCTTTCTTGACCTCTTCGGCGCTCGCCGTCCGCGATACGCCCAGGATTTCATAGTAGTCGATATCGTTCATCGTTCGATTTATTCGCTTTTTTCCGAAATCCGTTTCTTTTCCTTGTCCATGATGCCCTTGATCTGCTGCTCGCTCAAGCCCGAGGAGGGCTGGACGACGACCTTCTGCTCCCGCCCGGAGACCACGTCGCGGGCCGAAACCTTGACCATCCCGTCGGCGTTGATTTCGAACGTCACGTCGATCTGGGGAATACCGGCCGAAGCGTCCATGATCCCGATGAGGTCGAACATGGCCAGCGAGGTGTTTTCCGAGGCCTTGGGATTGTCCCCTTGGAGGACATGAATCCTGACCCGGCGCTGGTTGTTTTCGACGGTAGTGAAAGCCTTGGTCTTGCGGCAGGGAATCGTCATATTCTTGTCGATGATCTTTTCGAAACCGCCGTTTTCGACCTCGATTCCCATGGGCATCGACGTCACGTCGAGAAGCAGGACGATGTCCTTCATCGCCCCTTCGAGGATTCCCGATTGAATCGCCGCCCCCAGGGCCACGCTTTCGTCCGGATTGATTTGGGTGTTCGGCGTTTTTCCGAAGAACTCCCCGACTTTCTTCCGGACCAGCGGCATCCGAGTCTGTCCGCCGACGAGGAGGATTTCATTCACCTGGCCCGGGGCGAATCCGCTTTCCCGGAGGACCTTGTCCATTAAAGGGAGGGTCCGGTCGACCAAGTCCCGCGTCCATTCTTCCAGCGTCGCCCGGTTGATGGACGTTTGCAAGTGCTTGGAACCCGAAGGATCGGAGGTGATGAAGGGAAGGTTGATCTCGGTTTCCTGGGTGAAAGACAACTCCCTCTTGGCCCTTTCGGCCGCCTCTTTCAAGCGCTGCAGGCTGTAGGGATTGCTCCCCAGGTCGACGCCATATCGGCTCAGGAAGTCGGCCTGGAGGCGGACGATGATCCGCTGGTCGAAATCCTCGCCGCCGAGGTAGTCGTCGCCGGCCGTGGCCAGAACGTGAAAAACCCCGCCGCTGATTTCGAGCAGCGAGATGTCGAAGGTCCCCCCTCCCAAATCGTATACGGCGATGACACCGTCGGGATTGCGGTCAAGGCCATAAGCGAGGCTGGCGGCGGTCGGTTCGTTGATGACCCGGAGGACCTCCAGGCCGGCGATCCGGGCGGCATCCTTGGTCGCCTGCCGCTGATGGTCGTCGAAATGGGCGGGGACGGTGACGACGCATTGGGTGACCGCACCCCCAAAATACGATTCGGCGCAGCGGCGGAGGTAATCGAGAACATGGGCTGAAGCTTCCTGGGGGGTGATCGTCCGGTCGTCGAAACGGATGACGACATCCCCGTTGGAGGCTTCCGCCAGCTCGTAGGCGGTCCGGCGGCGGGCTTCCTCGATCTGGGGCGAGTTGAATTTGCGTCCGATAAGCCGCTTGGCCGCGACGACGGTCTTGTCGGGATTGGTCAAGGCCTGTCGGGCGGCAAGGTTTCCAACGAGGATCTCGCCCGAGGATGTGAAGCTGACCGTGGAAGGCGTCGTCGGCATTCCTTCCAGGTTGGGGATGACTTTCGGGCCCTCGGAGGTCAGGTGGGCGATGCAGGAGAACGTCGTTCCTAAATCGATCCCGATGACACGGCTCATCTCAGTCCCTCTTGGGCACAAGAACTTTGACCAGGGCGGGACGGAGAAGCCGATCGTTCAAAATATATCCCTGTTGGAGCATCTCCCCTATCAACGGCTCCTCGATCCCGTCCGCCTCCTCCGTGGACAGGGCGTGATGAAAAGAGGGGTCGAACTTCCCCCCCGTATCGGGGATGGGGACGACGCCGCGTTTGGTCACCAGGTCGGTCATTTGCCTCCAGATCAGCTCGATGCCCTCCCGATACCCGTCCGGAGCGTCATGCGCTTTCATGGCCCGTTCGAGATTGTCGATGACGTGGAGGACGTCCTTGAGGACGTCGGCCAGGGCGAACTGAAAATATTCGGATTTTTCCCGCTCCAGGCGCTTCCGGAGGTTCTCCGTATCGGCCAGGGCCCGGAGCATTTTGTCCTTGCTTTCGCCGGCGTCGGCCCGGGCCTTTTCGATTTCTTTCTCCCGGATTTCCAGGATATTTTTCAATTCCTCGATTTCGGCCCGAAGCGCCTTGATTTTCTGGTGATCCCGGGCGTCTTTGTGTTCGCGATGCTCCCGGGATTCCGCTGGTTTTTTCCGAACGGCCGTTTTTTCTTCTCCGGAGGTTTCGGTCTCTCCTTCGGCCGACGGTGGTGCATCGGGTTCAAGTTCTTTTTTCTCGTCGTCGCGGGGATCGTCTTGCGGCATGATTGTTTTCTCTCTAAGAATTCGACCGACTGATCGTTTGGCTGATTTTCTGGGCGACGTTGTCGACCAGGGGGATGATTTTCCGGTACGGGATGCGTTTGGGGCCGATAATACCGACAGAACCCAGGACCTGAGTCCGGTCCCCGTAATGGGACAGGACGAGGGCACAGTCGGAAATGGCCGGCAGGTTGGACTCCGAGCCGATCAGGACCTTGACCCGGTCCAGGGCGATGAATTCCGAGAGAAGGCGGGCCAGCCCGGCCTTCTCCTCGATATTCTGGAATAGGGATTTGAGACGGGACATGTCGCCGGACTCGAATTTGCCGATCAGCTTGGACGCGCCCTGGACAATGATCGGATCCTCGAGGTCGTCCTGCTGGATCGAGGCTTTCAGCAGCTGGATCAACCGGGAAAGAGCCTGTTCGAACTTGGACGTCGACTTGCCCAGATCCTCCAGGATGCGGTCCCGGGTCTGCGACAGCGTCCGGCCGGAAAAGTTCGCGTTGATGTATTGCGAAGCCCGGTCGAGCTCGATCTGGTCGAAGGCCGTCTCCGTCGGGACGATTTCGGTCAGGACGAGATGGAAGGGCGTCATCAGGATGATCATCACCCGTCCCGGGGCGACCTGGATGAACCGGATGTGATGAAAGCGGATGCGCGAGATCCTCGGCTGGATGACGAATCCCAGGCTGTCGGATTGATCGGCAAGCACCCGGGAGGCCTGATGAAGGAGTCCCTGGAGGTCGCCCTTGCGAAGGGAAAAATCCTGGGCGAAGAGATTGATCTGATCGAAGGTCAAAGGCACGCCGTTGAGGAGGTTGTTGACATAGAATCGGAAGCCGCGGTCGGTCGGAATCCGTCCCGACGAGGCGTGGGGCTGGACGAGATAGCCGCGTTCCTCAAGGCGGACCAGGATATTGCGGATCGTGGCCGGGGAATCGGTCAACACGCCTTTTTCGTGGATGGCCCCGGAGGACACGGGCGCACCGGATTTAAGATAGAGCTCGACCGCGGCGGATAAAACCGTCCGGTCCTTCTCTCTCAACTCCTGCGTTTTCATCGTATCCTTGAAAATTTTAGCGGAGGCGGGTGCCTCTGTCAACGAATCCGCCCCCCCCGAACGAGCTCCGGAACGACGCGAGGGGGCATTCCGAGTCCAAAATCGGATAATCAGGCCGTTTTCACCCGTTCCTCGCGGAAGACGATTCGCCGGGATTTGAGCTCATACAGGATGGGAGCATACAAATCGGCCTCAACCGGAATCAGAACGCCGGTCCGTTTCAATCGTCCTTCCAGCACGAGGTTGGTCGCGGCCGCCGCCGGAAAACCGACCGTCCGGGCCATGGCGCTGTCCCCTCCGGGCACGCCGAAGTCGATTAAAGTGGACGAAATGCGCTCCCCGGAACCGTCGGGATAGGCTGCTTCAAACTCATGCCGGAGAATGATCATGTCCCGTTCTCCCGCGCCGTATCCCATCTTGGCCAGCATCAGACGCTCAAGCAGGTCGAGCGGCGAACCGGCGGACGCCGGAAGAGGCCCTTCGTCGAACAAGCCCAGCCACGCCAGCCGGTCCAGGAGCTTCGCGTCGCGAGAGATCTGCCAGCGATCGGCCAAAACGGTCCGGAGGTCGGCCGCCCCTGGCAATCCGGTGATCCGGGTCAGAAAGGCCTTCCGGGATAATCCCGTCCAATCGTATTCCTTGGTATCGAGAAGGCCCCATTCTCCGATCTTCGTCAACGTCTCACACCAACCCGGCCAGCGGAGAGTGCCCCGGAACATCGTCCGGGTTTCGGGGATTCCGTAAAGCTCGCGGTAGGGAATCGAGTTCCGGTTGGGATATCCCTCGAATGTTCCTAAACCCGCGATCGGAACCTGTTCCGGATGGGCGAAGAGTTCGGCCGCCGGAATGACGACCTCCCGGCCGTGATCGAGAAAACGGGCTTCGTTTCTCCCGGCCAGCAGGACGCCGCGCGGGCTCCAGGAGAATTTGTAGCCGAAGGGATTGGTGTTCGACTCGGGGGCCGGCAGGCCGCCGCAATACGACCGGAAACCGAGGACGCGCCCGCCCCGGGCCCGGATTTCATCGATCACCCTCATCGCCTCCATATGGTCGATGCCGGGATCGAGCCCGACTTCGTTGACGAGCGCGACGCCGGCCTTCTTCGCCTCCCCGTCCAGGGCCTTCATCGCGTCGCTGACATACGACGTCGTGATCATGGGCTTCTTCGCCGCGAGGCAGAGCCGGGCGACGACGGGATGAAAGAGATACGGCACCAGGCTGACCACGACGTCGGCTTCCGCGATTTCCCCGGCCAGGGACTTCTCGTTTTTCAGGTCAAGGCCGAAAGCCCGGCCGCGCGGATGGCCTCCGGCCAGGGATTCGGCTTTGTCCGGTTCCAGATCGGCGACGGAGACGCGGATGTCTGGCTTTTCGAGGAAATAGCGAACGAGGGGGCCGGCGACGAAGCCGGCGCCGAGGACGAGGACGTTTTTCATCGGGGATCTCGCTTTCCTTGGGATATCAGGCCGTGAGGAACGTCTTCATGTATGCGAAATCGGGTGTGAACTCGCCCCGGAATAGAATCACCGCCCGCTTGATCGGTTCGGGCAAAACACAGGAGGAAAAATCCGATCCGAAATCGGCCCGAGCCAGGCCGGGAATGAAGCTCTTTAAGGTCTGACTGAAGAACACCGAGGATTCAAGGGGGATTTCCGCAGGCAGATTGTAGACCGCCATGACAACCGGGCCGTTTCCTTCCACTCCGTCGACGACCGCATCCCGGATCGGGTCATAGACATAGACCGGATTGTGGGGATCGGTGTCCTTGATCGTGCATTCGATACCCCCTTCAAGGTCGCAGGAAATATCGCCGATGACCTTAAGCTTCGGATGCGTCGGGGCTCCGTAGAGGTCCTTGAGGAAGCTTTTAGAGACGAAATGGGGGTATTGGGGCGCCCAGTAGATCCCGTTGATCAAGAGGTTCATGAAGGGCAGGTAGGATTCCAACACCGGAAAATACTTATCCGGATGAGCGTAATAATCCTGAAGATCGAACGGTTGTCCGGGATCCCGCGGCCGGACCAGGTGCTCCTCCCGGAAGACGATTTTATAGAGCCGGTGGGACGAAAAATTGCCCGAGGAGATGAAGCTCGAAAATTCCTCGGGAGCGATCTCGATCTCGGGAAAGATGTCGAAAATCTCCTGGGCTCCCTGGGAAACGTGGCCGTACCCCGTGAAACCGCAGATGAAAGGCACAAGATGTTCGGGCAAACCGTCCTGACGGATCGTCCCGCCGATCTCGTCGATCGTCTCTTTCGCCTCGACGAGACTCTGGTATTCGGTCATCCGGCGAATCGGGCCGAACGGGTGAGGCAGTCCCTCCGCGTCCAGGCGCCGGGCCAGGGCCCACAGTGATTCGATCATGCCGGCCGTCCCCGCCTGCCGGCCGAAAAAGACCAGCCGCCGCCCCTTCTCATCGACGATCTTTTCGTAGTCGATAAGGGTGCATTTCTGTTCGACCAGGCGCCGGAGCATGCCCATGTTGGCCTTCTGCCCCTTGATCGTATGGGAGAAGAAGACATAGGCCTTGCCGGGCTCGAACAGGGATTCCGGCATTTCCTTGATTCCCATGACGACGCAGGCGGAAGAAAGGTCCTCCTGGACCTTGGCCCCTTCCCGCTTGAAATCGTCATCGGCGAAGACCCGGATGGGCGAAGGCTGAACGACGAATTTCACGCCCTGGTCCTTCACCAACTCGCGGACATGGCTGGGGATGAGGGCGACGCGCTTTTCCCAGGGGTTCTTATCTTCGCGGCGGAGAGCAATGATATTCTTCATAGGTGACTCATAAATGATTGATTAGGAAGAATTAAACGATATTATGGCACAAATGGGCGGCGCGGTCAAATGCGGTTCTTTTTTTTGCCGGAGAGAGCCGTTATAATGAAGAACTCATGATCCGCTTTCATAACACGCTTTCGGGACTAGACGAGGAATTCCGGCCCCTCGTTCCCGGGGAAGTCCGGGTTTACACCTGCGGCCCAACGGTATACGACTTTCCCCACCTCGGTAATTTCCGGGCTTATATATTCGAGGATCTCCTCCTCCGGTTCCTGCGCTTCTCCGGATACCGCGTCACCCAGGTCATGAACCTAACCGACGTCGACGACAAGACGATCCGCGGATCCCGGGCGGCGGGGGTTTCGCTCCGGGAGTACACCGAGCCCTTCATCCAGGCCTTTTTCGCCGGGCTTAAAACTCTCCGGATCTATCCGGCCGATTTTTATCCCCGGGCGACCGAGCATATCCCCGAGATGGTTCGCATCATCAAGGGCTTGCTGGACAAGGGCGTCGCGTACCGCAAAGACGGATCGGTCTATTTCAGCATCGACAAGTTTCCGGCCTATGGAAAGCTGTCGGGGATCAATCTCGACGACCTTCGCGTGACGTCCCGGATCGGGGCCCGGCTCGAGTCGGATGAATACGAAAAAGACAGCGCCCATGATTTCGCCCTGTGGAAGGCCCCGCGGGAAGGCGAGCCCTCATGGGAGACGGAGATCGGCCCGGGCCGGCCCGGATGGCACATCGAGTGCTCGGCCATGAGCAGCAAATACCTCGGCCCGACGTTCGACATCCATTGCGGCGGAGTGGACAACATCTTTCCCCATCACGAAAACGAGATCGCCCAGTCCGAATCTTTCTTTGGAAAGCCGTTCGTCCGGTATTGGCTCCACTGCCATCACCTCGTCGTCGAGGGCGAAAAAATGGCCAAATCGAAGGGGAATTTCTATACCCTCCGCGACCTTGTCGAGACCCGGGGCGTCGATCCTTCCATCCTCCGGATGTTCCTGATAGCCACGCATTATCGGAAGGTCCTGAATTTCACGTTCGATGCCCTGGACCAGGCCGGGGCCGCCCTGAAACGGATCAAGGAATTCGTCTACGAGCTTGAAAACCGCCCCTTTTCTCCGGCCGAAACATCCGCGGCCGATGCCTTGATCGGCGAAGCGGAGAAATCCTTCCGCGAAGGAATGGAGGACGACCTGAATATCTCGGCCGCTCTCACCGGCCTCTATGACCTGATTCGCAGGGCAAATCCGCTCATCCAGGAAAAAAAGATCGGAACCCCTGAGGCAAAACGCCTCCTGGCCTTCGTCTATAAAGTGGACGAGGTCCTGGCCGTCCTTCCGGAACGGCGGAACCTGGAGCTTCCGGACGCTCTCCGGGCGAAAATCGAGGAGCGCGAACAGGCCCGGAAAGCCCGGGACTGGGCCGCGGCGGATCGTCTCCGCGGCGAGCTGCTCGAGGCCGGAGTCGTCCTGGAAGACACCAAGGACGGGGTTCGCTGGAAAATCAATCCGAGACCCGGATCGAATTAGGCCGCCGCGGCGAGCAGGCGGCCGTCCGCTATCTGGCCAAGGCAGGATTCTGCCTTCTCGAGCGCGGATATCGTTTTCAGAGGGGCGAGATCGACATCGTCGCCTGGGACGGCCCGACCCTGGTTTTCATCGAGGTCAAAACCAGGACCGATCCCCGCCTCGGATTCCCCGAGGAAGCCGTCACCTGGGTAAAACGGCGCCAGGTCAGGCGGGTGGCCCTCGGCTATCTGACCGAACACACGGAACTCGACGACCCTCCCTGCCGGTTCGATGTCATCGCCGTCGAATTTCTGGAGGACGACCGGCCGGTGATAAGGCACTTCCGCGACGCCTTTTGATTCTTTTCAAAAGGCGTATCGCGGTGTCAATCCTTCGCGACCCTCGGGAGCCAGGAGGCACTTCCGCGACGCCTTTTAACCTGACGCCGTCAAATCAAACGGCGCTTAGAACGAATAGCGTGCCCCGAAAATGAAGTTCCGTCCCGGATCGAAGACGCCGTCGGGATCGGGACGGCCCAAAAACGCCTCGTTGGAAAAATTCTTCACCAAGACGAAGACGCCGACCGCCGCGTTGATATCGTAGCCGACGCGGGCTTGGAAATAATGATACGCGGGGATGGCGATTTCCGCGAGGCCGGGATTGTCTTTCTTGGCCTGATAAAAGCCCGAGAGCTCGAAGGAAAGGCGTCGCCATTGATATCGGCCGCCGAGCTGCGCCCGGAACGGCGGGATGTCGTTGATTGTCGCCCCCGTCGCCCGGCTTTCGCCCTTCATCGTCGAGGCATTGCCGAAGATCTTCAGCCCGGCCGCCGGGTAGTATTCGAATTCGAGCTCAAGGCCTTTGATCCGAACGTCTTCGACATTGAGGTAAGCGTAGACTTTGTCCGCGACCAGATACCGGTCGATTAAATCGTCGATGCTGTAAAGGAAGCCGAAGAGGCCCGCATAAAAGCGCTTGCCGATATATCTCACGCCGAGATCTCCGTTGACGCTCATTTCCGGCGTCAAATCAGGATTGGCAATGATGACGCCGCGCCCGGTGATTCCGGAGTAGAACAGTTCGCTCAGTCCCGGAGCCCGATATGCCCGGGAGATGTTGGCAAACACCGTCCAGCGTTCCAACAACTGGTAAGAGACGCCGAAGAATCCCGTGACCGCGTTCCGGTTCGATTCGACCGTTTCGGCGCCGCCGCCGGGTCGGGCGCTCTGATTGATCCGGTCATAACGGATCCCGGCGATAAGGTCGACGTTGTCAATCCCGGAATAATCGGCCGAAAGGTAGAATCCGAGGTCGCGGCGCTTCCCTTCGGTGAAGGGCTTTTCATCGACGAATTTCGTGATCTCTCCGGAGGAATTAAGGCTCGTTTCCTGATTGACCGCTCCCGCTTTTCCACGGCCGAACAGGTCGAAGCCGCCGGTCAGGCGGAAATGCTCCCCGAACATCCGGGAATAGGAGACCTGGGCCCCGAATTCGGCGCTTTCGGTCTTGGCGTACGCCGACTTGGAGACATAGGTTCCGGCCTGATCTCCGGAGAGCGCCGAAAGCGTGTCGGTCCGCGTTTCCAGATAATTCGGATTGGCATAGGCCATAACATTGAGGGCGCCGCCGCCGATATTGTTTTCCGTCCAACGGAACTGAACCAGGTTCTGGTTCTCCCGCGGATACCAGGTCGGCTTCGACGCCGTATTGGACGCCGCCTTGCCGATGTCCGTTCCCCGGGCGAGGAGGACGCTCACATCCAGACGGCGGGCGTCGGTTTCATAAGCCGCCCGGCCGAAGAATCCCGCCTGTTTATACCGGGACTGTCCGACGATGCCGTTTGGAGATTCGTAATCCTCGGCCTGGTTGTCCTGGCCGGAGAGGTAGAACGAAAAGGGGCCAGTCTTGCCCGAGAGATTCAAACCGTATTCGGCGTTCTCGCCGTTGGTTCCGTAGCCGGCGTGGAGGCGGCCGTGGATTCCCTCCTCTTTCGCCGACTTGGTGAAGATGTGGACCACGCCGCCGATCGCGTCCGAACCGTAAAAGATGGAGGAAGGACTGCGCAGGACCTCGATCCGGTCGATGTCCTCGGGGCTGACGAACGACGCGTTGGGGCCTGTCCGCCGGTCGCTCGTGATCCGGGCGTTGTCGATCAGGATCAGGATGCGGTTACGGGCCATCCCCCGGATGGAGGGCACGATCGAAAAACCGCCGGTTCCGAGCGGGGCCACTCCCGTGGCTTCGGATAAGGCCAGGGTCAGGTTGGCCGCCTGGCTTTCACCGATGGCCGTATCCGCCAGGACGGTCGCGGCCGCGGGGATCCGGGCCGTCGGTTCCGGAAACCGGAGGGCGGTGACGACGACTTCCTCGTTTTGCCGGATCAAAGGAGCCAGCGTCAAGAGGATCTCGCTCCCGAACGATTTCGCCGGAATCTGAAAGAGGCCGTCGATATAATCCGGATGGATGACTTCGAGGGTGATCCGTTCGGCCCGTTCAAGCTGGAGACGGAAGGCGCCGTCATCGCCGGTCGTCGCCTTGGAGCCGCTTTCACGATGCAAAACGACCGCTCCGGAAATCGGTTTTCCGCCGAGGCTCGCCACTTTGCCTTGAAGGGCGACCTCTTCGCCGGCGGATGAGGAAGAAACAAGCAAAAAATGCCCGAGTATAAATATGAAGAGGATGAGAACCGAACGACGGCAAGAAAAGGAATGATATGACATAAAAAAGCTCCTTACTTCTTTTGACACCGAGTCTCGATCATTTCTTCCTTCCGTCCGGCGGAGGGACGCTCTTTCCCCCGGCGCAGACGAATGACTCGGGAATGATCCGGACATCTCCGAAGAAGAGAGCGGATCGTTCGCTGCGCGCCGGGATGGACGGCGCCGGGAGCGATGGCGGCCAGAGGGACGAGGGCGAATCGGCGCTCGGCCAATCGCGGATGGGGGATCTCCAACGCGGCCGACCGGCGGATTGTTTCTCCGGCCAGAAGGATGTCGATATCGATGGGCCGGGGGCCGTTCCTCGGGCCCGGCTTCCGGCCCATCTCCCGCTCGATTCGTTTGATGATGCGGAGAAGCCCGGCCGGGGCGAGATCGCTCTCGACTTCGAGCGCCTGGTTGAGAAACCAGGCCTGGTTTTTTAGGCCCACCGGCTCGGTCCGGTAAACCGGTGAAAGATGCAAAATTCTTATCCCCCGGGCCTCGAGGCGGACGGCGGCCTCGGCAAGATTCGCCGGCATATCGCCGGCATTGCCGCCGAGACCGAGATAAACCTTCGTCTTCATGGGCGTTAAAGGTGAGATTTTAACACAATCGCGAATCTCGTACGGCAAAGGTTGACAAGATCGCGGATCTTCCCCAAAATATGGGACTCTCGAAGCTTTGAAGCGCTCATCCGTCCGGAGGTTACCATGCGTGATTCAGGATCCGAACTGACGACCCGGGCCGCCGATCTCGGCAGCCTCATCGGCAATACGCCTCTTTTGGAAATTCATTTCCTTTATCGCGGACAGCGCCGCCGGCTGTTCGCCAAGGCCGAGAACTTGAACCTGACCGGCAGCATCAAGGACCGGATGGCCCTCCATATCCTGCGCCGGGCGTATGAGCGCGGAACGCTCGAGCCGCGCGGCATGCTCATCGAAGCGACAAGCGGGAACACGGGCATCTCGTTTTCCGCAATCGGCCGCGCTCTCGGCCATCCGGTCGCGATTTTCATGCCCAATTGGATGAGCGCGGAGCGGATCAATCTCATCCGCAGCCTCGGGGCGCAGATTACCCTGGTCACGCCGGAACAAGGGGGATTTCTGGGAAGCATCCGGATGTCGGAGGAATTGGCCGCCCGGACGCCGGGGGCGTTTCTCCCCCGTCAGTTCGCCAACGAGGACAACACCGAAGCGCACTACCTGACGACAGGGCCCGAAATCTGGTGGCAGATGAATTTTCACGGCTTGCGTCCCGACGCCTTTCTGGCCGGAGTCGGCACGGGCGGGACGATCATGGGCACCGGCCGCTTCCTCCGGGAGAAGAACCCGAAGGTCAAGCTCTACCCGCTCGAGCCGTCGAATTCGCCGACCATGTCGACCGGCTATAAGGTCGGCAAACACCGCATCCAAGGGATTTCGGATGAATTCATTCCCCCGATCGTCAAGCTCCAGAACCTCGACGAGGTCGTCGCCGTCGACGACGGCGACGCGATTATCATGGCCCAAAAGCTGGCCTCCCAGCTCGGCCTCGCGGTCGGAATATCCTCGGGGGCGAATTTCATCGGGGCCTTGATGGCCCAGAATTCCCTCGGCTCGGACGCCCATGTCGTCACCGTCTTTTCCGACGACAACAAAAAATATCTCAGCACCGATTTAATGAAAGAAGAACCGCGGAAGCCGGGATTTCTTTCGCCGGACGTCGAGCTCCTCGGCTACCGCGGCCTCAAGAGAACCTGCGAAACCTGCTGCCGGCCCGAGGAATGCCGTCCCGGAGTCGCCCCCCTCGAGAAGCTCAAGCTCCCGGATTGCCCTCGCCGCTCTCGTTGACGACAACGGCCGGCTGAACGCTCCGGTCCCGAGGGTCCTCCCCTCTCCCGCCGCTCGGCGTCTATCCCCCGTTCCCTCCTGTCCGGGAGGAATTCGCGCGCGGAGGGAGTATTGCGGCCGCAGGCCCATTTCTGCTATGAATAGGTCAGGACTCGGAGAGGAGGTCAGGCCATGAGTCGAACCCGCGGCCGAGATCAGATTCCGACCTCAGAGGGGGATCTTTGGATCACGTTCCTGGGGCATGCCTCGCTGATCTTCGAATGGAAAGGGATCACGATCCACGTCGATCCCGTTTCGGCCGAGGCCGATTACGCCACGCTTCCCAAGGCCGACCTGATCCTGGTGACCCACGAGCATTTCGATCACCTCGATCCGGAGGCCGTTTCCCTGATCCTGAAGCCGGGGACCGAAATCATCCTCAATTCCGAAAGCCGTCTCAAGCTGCCTCACGCCCGGGTCCTCCGGAACGGCGAACACGTCACGGTGCTCGGCCTCGCGATCGAAGCCGTTCCCGCCTATAACATCACCGGGATGCGTTCGGCCGGAGTTCCCTACCATCCCCGGGGCGTCGGCAACGGATATATCCTGCGGTTCGGAAACGTCCGCCTTTATGTCGCCGGTGACACCGAGAACACGCCCGAGATGAAAGCCCTCAAGGAGATCGACATCGCCTTTCTTCCGATGATGCGGCCGTACGCGATGTCCCCCGAGATGATCGCGGACGCCGTCCGCGCTTTCAGGCCCCGCCTCGTGTATCCCTATCACACCAAGGAGGCCGACGCGAAAAAGGTCGCCGCGCTCGTATCCGATATTCCGGACGTCGAAATCAGGTTCCGTTATTAAGCATTTCGGAGGAGAGGCCATGCAAATGTATCGCAACGCAACCGTGGTTTGCGCCCTTCTGGTCGTCCTGGCGGTTCTCGGCGCCGGATTCCAGAAAAGTGCGCCGGGATTGACGCCGGTCGAAGAGCTGGGGAAGAAGCTCTTTTTCGACTCCGATCTCTCCGATCCTCCCGGCCAATCCTGCGCCGCGTGCCATGATCCTAAAACCGGCTGGACCGGAACGCCGGGCAATCCCGTCGGCATATATGAGGGCGCCCGCAAGGGACGGTTTGGAAACCGCCGGCCGCCGTCCGCGGCCTACGCCGGAACCGTTCCGGTTCTTCATCAGAACAAGACGGAGGGCGAGTTTATCGGCGGGATGTTCTGGGACGGCCGGGCGACGGGAGCCCAATGGCGGGATCCCCTGGCCGAACAGGCGGGCGGGCCGTTCCTCAATCCCCTTGAACAGAATCTCCCCGACCGGAAAGCCGTAATCTCCAAAGTCCGTCAAGCGGCATATGCGGCGGATTTCGCCAAGGTCTGGGGCCTGAATCCCGGAGATTGGGACAAGGAAATCGACCGGATCTATGAAAATATCTGCCGGTCGATCGCCGCTTTCGAACGTTCGGCCGAGGCCAATCCCTTCGATTCCAAGTTCGACGCGTTTTGGCGGGCCGCCCGGGCGAAAGGGGTCGATCCGGCCGACATCAATGAAGAAAACGGCTGGAAATTCATCGGACTTGGATTAAGCGCCGAGGAGCTCCACGGGCTGCTGCTTTTCGTGGACAAGGGTCGCTGCGTGAAATGTCATACGATGAACCCGGGGCCGAAAGGGGAACCGCCCGTCTTCACCGATTTTAAGTACGATAACATCGGGATCCCAAAAAATCCCGATAATCCCTTCTATAAGATGGGCCCGGAATTCAACCCGGCCGGGGGACGCTGGGTCGACGAGGGGCTGGGAGGATTTTTCCGAACCGACCGGGCCTATGCCTCCGAAGTCAAAGCCAATCTCGGCAAGCACAAAGCCCCGACTCTCCGGAACGTCGACCTCAGGCCGAGCCCCGGCTTCGTTAAAACCTACGGCCATAACGGCTTTTTCAAAAGCCTCGAGCAAATCGTCCATTTCTATAACGTCCGGGATCTCGGAGGATTCCCCCCGCCGGAAATCGCGGAGAACGTCAACAAAACGGAATTAGGGAACCTGGGCTTGAGCGCTCAGGAGGAGCGGGCGATCGTCGCCTTTCTAAAAACACTGACCGACGGGTTTTCCCCGCCAAAAAAATAGGCGGAGTGCCCCGGATCCGGATTGACCTCAAAAAGAAGCAGCCCCGGTCAGATAACTTTTATTTTCAGAATTGTCCGCGCGGCTCCCGGACCGGGATTCCTCACGATCACGATTTCGTATTCGCCGGCGAAACCGGGGCCTGGCTGCCAATAGATGACGCCCTCATCGCGATCGAATGAGGATCCGACGGGGAGAGGCCGCGCTTCCCCTCCGACGATCTGGCAAGCCGCGAAGCGGGCTTCGGATCGTTCCTCTCCCGATTTGAGCAAGAGTTTCCGGCTTTTTTGTAGGAGCCGCTCCCGCGTTTCGCCGGCCGCGGCCGCATCCGGATATAGGGCGATCCGGGAGAGAAGCGGAACTTCGATCCGGATGACACCCTCGGCGTCGGGGGCGAGGGCTTCGATCGGCTCGGATTCGCCCAAGCCTCTCTTGATGAATATCGGCGTCCGCGGATCGGCCGGGATCGAAGCCCACCCCTTCCCTGTGATCGATTTGTCTATCGTCGCGCCCGGGCTCGGCGCGCCGGAGAGATTCGTTACGGTAAAATATCGGCTGCCGATCCCGTCAACATCGCCGCCGGAATCCGATACAGACCAGGCGATCTCATGGACACCGTTGGTCATCGCTTCCGTATTCAAGACATAAAAGCCGACCGCGCCGTTCGAATTGGCGTAACCCGGAAAGAGGGTGGCGATATCACCGCGGTAATGGTTGTAATCCGGATGGTCCAACGGAAGGGAATCGACCCAGACAAGGATCGTCGAACCGTCGATCGGGATATTGTCGGGCAGCGGAGTCAGGGCCCAGCCGAAATTATAGAAGCCGCTGCCGGAGGCCGTCCCGCCCTGGGCGGGAGTATCGATCGCTCCGAAAGGCAGTACCGCAGCCGCGTTATCGACGACGATGGCCTTCGATCCCAACAGCGTCTCCTGTCCCTTGGAATCGGTCGCATAAACAAGGATATTGTACGGACCGTCGCCGAGGGGCAGGAAATTCGTCAGCATCATGTAGCCCCAGCCGGCCCGTTTACTTTCCGGGTACGAGGAATAAGCGGCTTCGACATCCAGCCTGGCTCCCTCGACGAATGTCGCTTCGTCGATATAGACCCTGTCCGCAAGGCTGGTTCCCCTGTAGAGTTTCACGGAAGCGACATGGACGTCGTCCAGGGCCCAACCCGTCACCGGAATGCTCGACCGGACCGTCAAGCCTTCGGCCGGAAGATCGAAAGAGCCGAACGGCGGCGCGTCTGATCCGGCGGCCGTGATGTTGAGATTGACCGTGATCGTTTGAGGCGTATTGGACGCTCCCCCGGCCGCAAGGAGAACCGTTCCCGTGTAAGATCCCGCGGACAGGTCCGTCCGGCTGATCGTGATCGTTAAAACCGCGTCGCCTGTCCCGCCGGCCGGAGCCACGCCGATCCAATCGTTCTGCGGCGTCGCCGTCCACGTCAGCGTTCCGTTCCCGCTGTTCGTCAGGATCGTGGTCTGGCCCGGCGTGGGCGTCCCGTTTTGCTCCGCTCCGAATTGAAAAGACGTTTGGGACAGGGCGATCGTCGGGACTTGGTCGGTGATGGTAAAAACCGCATCGCTCTGGTCTACGGGCGATCCACCCCCGGACGCCCCGACCCGGACGAGGCAATTGGTCGAGACAAGAACGGGGAGGGTCCAGGCATAGCTTCCCGAGTTCGGCGTCGAAGCCGTAATCGAGTTCCATTGGGACCCGCCATTGGTCGAATAATCGATCTTGACGTTGGGCAGAACGCCCGTTGGGTTCCAGGTGATGCTTTGGACCGTGCCCTGGCCCCAGGTTTCCCCGCCGTTGGGCGAAGTCACGGTGATGGTCGGCGGAAGCTCATTAGTGATAAAGAGAGCGAACGCATCCGTTCCGCCGCCATACGCGCGCGCCGCGAGGGGGCTTCCCCATGTCTGGCTCGAAGCACCCGCGGCGACGACGTCCCCCCCGGCGCCCGCGGCCAATCCGCCGAAGAGCTCCGCGGTGACCGAACCGAAAAATCCGTTCCAAACGGGGTTCCCGGACGAATCGAACATGGCCGCGAAAAGATCATCGTTTCCGGAATATGCCCGGAAGGGAGTTGCCCAAGTCGCGCTGCTCAAGCCGCCGACGTAGAGGTTCCCGAAGCTGTCGCTATCGGCGCTCAGGGGTTTGACATCGGCCGTGATCGTCCCAAAGAAGGTGTTCCAGGCCAGGCCGCCGCCGCCGTTAAGCTTGGCGGCAAAACCGTTCCAATAGCCGGGATGGGGATTGAGCGGCGATCCCCAGGTCGACCGGCTCTGGCCGACGACGTAAACCGTATCAGCCGCGAAAACGGCGATGCCGTCGGCGCTGTCGGCGTTTCCGCCGCCCAGGAAGGTGTTCCATTGGAGATACCCATCCGAATCAAGCTTGGCCGCAAAACCGTCCGATGTGGAGGACGTGTATCCCCGAAGAGGAGATCCCCAAGAGGCCGTCGCCGTTCCCGCGACAAAGACGTTGCCCGAGCCGTCGACCGCAACCGCCGAGCCGACTTCCGATCCCGAACCCCCGAGAAAAGAGACCCATTGGAGAGCGCCCGAGGAATTCAGCTCGACGGCGAAGGCGTCGTTGGATCCCGTGAAGGAACGCCGGACGGGCGATCCCCACGTTGCCGGGCTGGTTCCGGCCACATAAACGTTCCCCGAGCCGTCGATCGCGATCCCCTTGCCGTCGTCGGCGGCCGAACCGCCCAGGAACGTGTTCCATTGCAGACCGCCGGTCGCATAGAGCTTAGCCGCGAAGACATCCTGCGTCCCGCCGCCATAAGCCCGGACAGGGCTTCCCCATGACGCTTTGCTCCACCCTGTGACATGGACCAATCCGCCCGAGGTGACGGCGATCCCCGCCGCTTGATCATCGGCCGTTCCGCCGAGAAAGGTATTCCATTGCAGAACGCCGCTTGAGTTAAGCTTAGCGACGAAGACATCGGAAAGCGTGCCGGAGAAAGAGCGGACGGGCGTGCCCCAGGTTTTTCGGCTCGTTCCGGCGACATAGACGTTTCCGGACGCGTCGATATCGACGGCGTTCGCCGCGTCATACCCCAAACCTCCCAGGAACGTATAGGCGGTGCAGCTTCCTGTTGAGCTCACGATTTCCAAGAATCCGTCCTCGTCGCCGGCGTAGGCGGAAACCGGACTGCCGGCGGCGGGCCAGGGCCCCGTGTCCGTCTTCCCCGCGATGGCGCAAGATCCGGAGGAAAGCGGAACGATGCCGCGGGATTCATCATAGCCGGCCGAGCCCAGGAAGGAAGGATTCCCTTGGATGGACAGGTTGGCGTTCAGTTTGACCCAGAACGCGTCCGTTTGTCCCTGGAACGCCTGGACAGGCGTTCCCCAGGATGCCCCCGAAGTTCCCGTGACATAGGCGTTTCCGCCGCCGTCGAGCACGAGATCCGCTCCGGAATCGCTTCCGGAGCCGCCGAGGAACGTGTTATACGTCACCGCTCCGCTGAGAATCACGGCGGCATATGCGTCCGGCCCCGTGGAAAAGGGCCTCACCGTAACTCCGCCCCCGCCACAGACCCAGGACGCGGAGCTGGTTCCGGCGACATAAACAATCCCCGTCGACGTCGCCGCGACCCCTTGGGCGGAATCGCTGTCCGATCCTCCAAGAAACGTGTTCCACGAACGCGCCCCGGTACTCGCGCTTAATTGAGCGACAAACCCGTCTTTAGATGCCGAATAAGCGCGGACGGGCGACGCCCCCCATGTCCCCTGGCTGTCGCCGACAACGAAGACGAGCCCGCTGGACGCCGTGCTATAGGCGATGTCGTTCCCCATATCGGTGGAGGTCCCGCCTAAAAACGTGTTCCATTGCAGATAGCCCGACGAACTCAGCTTGGCGGCGAAAGCATCCCGGCCCGAGGAAATGGCCTGGACGGGACTCCCCCAGGTCGCTTCGCTTCCGCCCGTGACATAGGAATTTCCAGAGCCATCAATGACAATTCCGGAGGCTTCATCGTAGGCGCTCCCGCCTAAAAACGTATTCCATAACAGGCTTCCGGAAGAATTCAGCTGGGCGACAAAGACGTCCCGGTTTGAGCTGAACGCCCTCCGTGTCGGAGAGCCCCACGCCGCTTCGCTCGAGCCGCAAACGGTGATGTATCCGGAGGTATCGACGGCGATTCCCGTCCCCCAATCCGCCGCCGTCCCGCCCAGGAAGGTATTCCATAGGCGAGAGCCCGAAGAGTTGAATTTGGCGACATAAGCGTCCGACGTCCCGCCGTTATAGGAATCGACCGGGCTGCTTCCCCACGGCCCATCGCTGGTCCCGCAAACGATGATCGCAGAGGATCCGTCATAGGCGACCGCCCGAGCCTCGTCCACCGTGGATTCCGCCCTTCCGAAAAACGTGTGCCAGGTCAGGACCGGATCGATGACGAGAGGATATCCGGGATTGTATTTTTCAACCTGGAATCCGAATTCTTGATCGGCGTCGAGGCGGAAAGCGGCGTCGACCTCGATCCGCCGGCCGTTGACCTCCTGCCAGGCGACCGGTTTCGTTTCGATCAGCTCGCCCGTCTCGAAACGATAGGAAAGGCGGCCTTCGGAATCTTCCTGAACAGGGACGTTGGCCTTCAGCGATACAACCTTCGGATCCGCCCCGGGCGCGACGGTATAAGTGCTCTTGACGATGCCGGCGGGCGTCGTTTCATAGGCCAGGGATACACCCGGCCAGAGATCAGGGTATTCGATCCGGGAAAGAGGCGCCGCCGGACGAGCCGGGGACGAAGGGAGATTTCCCGGGCTTGGGCGATCCGCCGGGCCGGAAGATGCCGAAACCGGTTTAACCCCGGCCGTCCCGAGAAAATCGATTTTCAGGGCGTGATTTCCGGCCGCGATCAAGACCGCTCCCGGTTCGAATCCAAGGATATGACCGCCGGACCGGAATTGGAGGAGTTCGCCCCTGTCCGGAAGCGGACGATCCGGCTTCTCCCTATTTTCGGAAACGGATATATTTCCGGTTCCTCCAACCGTCAAAAGCAATCCCAGGATACACGCCGAAACGACGTTTTTTGAGATCTTCATTTTTCTCTATCCCCGGTATTCGATATCGTAAGAAGGTTTCATTCCCCCTTATTATTTTCTTTATTTTTACGGACATGTCAATCGGAAAGGCCCGAGTTTCTTGACTCTATTGCACCGCCAACGTATATTATGGCCAAAGGATACGAAAA
>Ga0316628_100000348_pt1 | contig 28821 bp, 23 predicted proteins | sample OWC_Aug_M2_C1_D5_FD_207648 | JGI IMG/M metagenome (GOLD analysis project Ga0316628, IMG submission 207648) | Wetland soil microbial communities from Old Woman Creek delta, Ohio, United States - OWC_Aug_M2_C1_D5_C | ecosystem: Environmental > Terrestrial > Soil > Wetlands | place: USA: Ohio...
GTCTATGACCATGCCTTCCAATTCATCGGCGGAGCCCAGAAATACGGCCTGACCATGACCGCGGCCCTTCGCGGCCGGTTCGACATCACGCTGCTTTCCAACAAGGATATCGACCCCGCTCGGTTCAAAGACTGGTACGGCCTGGACCTCTCCGACTGCCGGATCAAGGTCATCAAAATTCCTTTCTTTGAAGCCCGCGGCGGGGCCCATCTCGACCCGGCGTTCGTCACCCGGGACATCGAAAATCCGTTTCACCTGATCAGCCGGGAGAGCGGGAATTACGACGTTTTCGTCAACAACAGCATGAACGAAATGGTCTATCCGCTGGCCCCCGTCTCCGTCCTGGTCTGCCATTTCCCGGAACGCCGTCCCCAGAGCTATTTTTATGCCGATCACTACACCCGGACGGTCTGCAACAGCCGGTACACGGCCGAATGGATCGGGAAAAAATGGGGCTTCACTCCGCACCGTCTGCTCTATCCGCCGGTCGACATGGAGCCGGGGGAGGCCGGCGGGGCGAAGAAGAAGATCATCCTCTCGGTGGCCCGGTTCGAGCCGGAAGGATTCAAGCGCCAGCGGGAGATGATCCAGGCCTTCCTGAAGCTCAAGCGGATCCGGCCGGACGCGGCGGGCGATTGGTCCTTCGTCCTGGCCGGCGGCAGCCAGGAGAAAAACGCCTATCTCGAAACGCTCAGGGAGATGATCGCCGGTTCGCAAGGGGCGGTTGAATTGAAAGTCAACATTCCGGCCGGCGAGCTGAAGGCCCTGTACCGCGAGGCGTCGATTTTCTGGCATATGTGCGGCCTGAACCGGGAGGACCCGGGGGAAACCGAGCACTTCGGCATGACCGCGGTTGAGGCGATGCAGAACGGGCTCGCTCCGGTCGTCTATGACGGCGGCGGGCTTCCGGAAATCGTCGATCACGGAGTCGACGGATTCCGGGTCCGGACGACGGCCGAGCTGCTCCTGAGGACGCTGGAATTGCTGGCCGAGCCGGCCTTGATCGACCGGCTGGGCCGGGCGGCGCGGGAAAAGGCAAAGCGGTTCTCCCGGGAGAACTTCGAAACCGAGACCCGGAAGATTTTCGACGAAGTCCTCGGGCTGCTCGCGGCTTCCGATAACCCGGCCGGGGAATGACATCGGACGGTAAACGGTAAAATGGACAAGACGCTCCTGGCGGACGAATCCCTCGATGATTTCTACCGGGGGCAGGTCCGGCTGATCCAGCCGAAAAAAGGGTATCGTTTCTCCACGGACGCGCCGCTTCTGGCGGCCTTTGCCGAGATTCGTCCCGGCGAGGACGTCTGCGAGCTGGGGACGGGAAACGGCGTGGTCGCAGTGCTTCTCGGCTTCAAGCCCTACCGCCATCTGGTCGCGGTCGAGATCCAGCCCCGCCTGGCCGACATGGCCCGCCGCAATGTCTCCGGAAACGGTCTTTCCGGCCGGATCGAGGTCGTCGAGGCCGATTTAAGGGAATGGCGGCCGGGGCGGCGGTTTGACGTGGTAATCTCCAATCCCCCTTATCATGAACAAAAGAAAGGATTTCCGTGTCCCAACCGGGAAAAGGCGATTGCAAAACACGAGGTAACGTGCGATATTATGGGCCTTATGCGCGCCGTTTCCGGCCTTCTCAAACCCGCTGGAAGAGCGTTTTTCGTCTACCCGGCCGCCCGCGAAGCCGATTTCCGGCGTGCCGCCGCGCCTCACGGCCTGAAAACGGTCAAAATCCGGAGAATCCATCCCCGGGAAAAGGCGAAGCCGAACCATTTCCTGGCCGAATTGCGGTTCGCCGCGGCATTTTCGGGCGAGGAAACAATCCTTCCGCCGCTTGTCCTCCATCCGAACGAGGGCGGGGGATTTTCGCCCGAGGTCGAGGCGATGCTCGAGGGACCATCGAATGAAACTCGCTGACAACCTCAAGGAAGTCTTCAAGCACCGGCTTCTCATCCGGACGCTGGTCGGCCGGGAGCTCAAGGCCCGGTACCGGGGGACGGTGCTGGGATTCTTCTGGTCGTTCTTCAATCCGTTCCTGCTCATGGTGGTTTATACGGTCGTCTTCGGCTTCATCATCCCGGCCCGCGACGAATCGATCGGCAAACCCTTGGCCTATGCCGTGTTCCTGTTCTCAGGGCTCCTGCCCTGGACATGGTTTTCCTCCTCCTCGAATGATTCGGCCAACGTCCTGATGGTCAACGGCAATTTGATCAAAAAGATCATGTTTCCGGCCGAGGTCCTGCCGATCGTTTCGGTCACATCCAATTTCGTCCACTTCCTGTTCGGCCTGCCGATTCTCCTGGTTTTTTTAATTCTCTTCGGCAAGCCGCTGACGGCGTATATTTTTCTGTTCCCCATCGTCGTCCTGGTCCAGTACGTTTTTACCCTGGGATTCTGCCTCCTGATTTCAAGCCTCACGGTCCATTTTCGGGATATCAAGGACATTCTCAGCAACCTCCTGACATTCTGGTTTTTCTCCACGCCGATCATTTATTCGTTCGGCTCCTCGGTATTCAAGGATCGGCCCGCGTTTCAGCAGATCCTGAGCTTTAACCCTATGACCCACATTTTCACGGCCTATCAGGACTGTTTTTTCTTCGGCCGGCTGTTCCACTGGAAGCGTCTGGGGATCACCCTCCTCGTCGGCTTGATCCTGTTTTGGATCGGATACGCGGTCTTCGACCGCCTCCGCGACTCATTCCCGGAGGAAGTCTGATGCCCGCCATCGAGCTGGATCATGTCTCCCGGCATTACCAGAAATATTCGGCCAAGCACCGTTTCCAGACGTTTAAAAGCGCCATCGACAAGGGCGACCTGTTCAAGTCGTTGCGGGCTGATGAAGTCGTCGCGGCCGTCGACGACGTCAGCTTCGTTGTCGAAAAAGGCGAGACGTTCGGCCTGGTCGGAGAAAACGGCTCGGGCAAAAGCACGATTCTGAAAATGGTCGCCGGAATCGCCAAGCCATCGGCCGGCCGGTTGTCGGTTCAGGGCAAGGTCTCGGCGTTGATCGAGCTCGGGGCGGGCTTCCATCCGGAAATCTCCGGGCGGGAGAACGTCTTCATCAACGGGATCATGCTCGGGCTGACCAAGAAGGAAATCACGAAGAAGTTCGCGGAGATCGTCCGCTTCGCCGAGCTCGAGGATTTCATCGAGGCCCCGGTCAAGACGTATTCCTCGGGCATGTACATGCGCCTCGGATTCTCCATCGCCATCAACGTCAACCCCGAGGTGCTGCTGGTCGACGAAGTCCTGGCCGTCGGCGATGCGGCCTTCGTCCCCAAGTGCCTCGACCGAATCGACGATTTTCGCCGCCGGAAAAAAACCATCCTCTTCGTCAGCCATGACCTGTCCACGGTCTCCAAGATCTGCAATCGCGTCGCCTGGATCAAGAGCGGCAAGATCAAGATGATCGGCGAGCCCAAGCGGGTCGTCGACGCCTATATGCAGGACGTGACCGAGGAACAGGAAGCCGAATTCCGCGACCGGAAGGACGAGGCGGCGGCCGTCGCCGTCCCGAGCCCGCCGTCGGAAGGCAAGATCGCGACCCCGGCCCCGGCCGCGGCGGCCGAACCGGTCCCCGCCCCGGCCGACGAGCGCCGTGAGCAGCGCTGGGGCAAGCGCGAGATCGAGATCAGGAAGGTCGTCCTCCGGAACGGGCGGGGCGAGGAAAAGCATGTCTTCCATCCCGGCGACGTGATGCTGATCGAAATGGACATCGCGGCCCGGGAGCCGGTGAAGGATTTCGTTTTCGGCATCGGCGTCTTCACCTCCATGGGCGTCATGTGCTACGGGACGAACACCAACCTCGAAGAGTACGAGTCCGTCTCTTTCGCGGGCGAGGGGAAGGTCGTCTGCCGGATCGACGAGCTGCCGCTTATCAACGGGACGTATTATCTCGACCTGGCCGTCCACAAGCGCGACGGCTATCCTTATGATTATCACCGGAACATGTATTCGTTCCTCGTCTCCTCGATGATCCGGGACGAGGGCGTGGCCCGGCTGGCCCACGCCTGGGAGTTTTCCCCGGAAATCGGGATCAAATCCCCGGTCAAAGGGACGGAAACGCCGTGAAGAAAATCCGTTCGGCCGAGAGCCTGAAGCGCCTCCGGGCCGATCTTCGCCGCCGCGGCCGGATCGTCGTATTCACCAACGGCTGCTTCGACCTGATCCACGGCGGCCACGTCCACCTCTTCCACGAGGCCAAGGCCCAGGGCGACGTCCTGATCGTGGCCCTCAATTCCGACGCCTCGATCAAGCGGCTGAAAGGCCCGTCCCGGCCGATCTTTCCCCTGTCCGAGCGGATGGAAGTCCTGGCGGCGCTCGAGGATATCGATTACGTGACGTGGTTTGAGGAAGACACGCCCCGGAAAATCATCGCCTCGCTGCTGCCCGACGTCCTGGTCAAGGGGGGCGACTGGGGGCCCGGGGAAATCGTCGGAGCGGAGGAAGTCGAGGCCGCCGGCGGCCGCGTGTACCGCGTCCGCTACCTCCGCGGGCACTCCAGTACCAACATCATCGAGAAGATCCGGAAATCGTTCGCCGGCTGAGGCATCCGGGACCGGCCAGGGGCCGGCCTTCCTTTTTGGCTGACACGGCCGCTTATTTCTTGGGCAAACGGCTGCCCTGCACGAGAAAGCCGGCGGGGTTGTCGATGGCGACCGTGATCTCATCGGCCACGGCCACGATCCTCCCCTTGGGATCTGTCAGGGAGGCCTTACGGGCCACGAAGGTCCTCATCTTCTTAAGGGCGACGATGTGGCCGGTCAGGGTCCAGGTCCCCTGCGATCCCGTCTTAGCCGGAATCTCCACCTTGGCCGTGCCGAAATCCGTGATGTTGGTTATTTCAGCGGCCGTTGACTGGGAGTGAACGCGGCAGCCCATAAAATTGGGATAAAGATTGTAGTAAACAGGCGAGGGTCCTCCAAAGATTTTGGAGAGCAGGCCGAGGATGCCGGTCAAGGATTCCTCATCCTTTGCCTCCGTTTCAGCCGCAGAAGCCGCGGCCACCGGCTCGAAGTGGAGGAGAATCACCGCGGCTTTATCGCCGCGACGCGCGGCGAAAATCTGATCGTTTCCGGCGTCGATACTGAATGTTTCGCAACGGCGTTCTCCGGAAATGAGGTCAGTCAACTCGATTTCTCCTATGACCTGGCCGGCGCTCTTGCGGACGGAGCCTGGGACGATGGAGATTCGGAAGTCATGAAGTTTGTGGCTCGTTTGTGCCGACCGGAGGATGTACCGATTGGCGACAAGCCGGGCCTCGGCCCATGATTCGAATTCTCCGACCTGGCCGCCAAAGAACGCGGAGATGATCCTGCGGGCCGCGGGCACTCCCGCCGTGTTCCGCGGGGTCGTAAAACGGTTCAGAATGCCCTCTTTCAACCGGCCTCGGGCGGCGGCGCCGGTGACCTGAGCGGCCACGGCATAATAGCTCAAATCGGCGGCGATGAGCCTCATGCGGATTTGTTCGACCCAAGAGGCCGCTTCCTCCCGGACCCCCGCATCGCCGTCCGACCGGGCTGCTTTTTCCAGAGTCGCCAGAGCCTCCCTGTCATAGTTTTGTCCCAATAGCGCGGCGCTTCTTCTCCGGAGGAGGGGATCCCCCTCCTTTTCGAGGACCGAGGCCAGGGCCGTGAAGGCGGTCTCCGGCTCCAGGCGGATGAGGGAATTAAGAGCCGCGATCTTCAGGGTCGCCGTGTCGGCATTCTTGGAGTTCGCATGCTCGCGGATGAAGGCCTCGAATTTTCCGGCGCCCAAAAGGACGAGCTCTGCGGCGATCTCGATCCTCAATTCCTCGGCGGCGTTCTTCCAGTTGCTGGCCGGGTGTTCCCGGACCAAGCGCGCCAAGGTTTCGAAAGCCTCCGTCTTGAGGGCTACGGCCGCTTCCGGGGAGGATTCCCGGCCGGCGCAGCCGTTCAGGCTTCTGGCCAGCCAATATAAGGCTTCATCCCCGAGGCGGCTGGCGGGGAAGTCCTTCAGGAATTTCTCCAGCCGTTTCCGCGCTTGGGGCCAATCCCGGCTGAACACGGCCTCTTTGGCCTCGAAGAACCGATTCAGTTCCTCGTCGGCCGCGCGCAGTCCAGACGAGGTTTCGGGACCCCTGCGGCCCGCTGCTTGCACCTGCAACGCGGGAGGGAGCCAAAGGAGTACGCTTATCGCGACGATCGAGATTTTGATGAATTTCATGGTTGCGTCTCCCTAAAGACTCCCGTCGAATCCCGACAGGAGCTTCAGCCGGAATTTCAGGTCTTTTGCCTGGATCTGCCGATTGATAAAATCCCGCGACGTCCGATCTCCCGACTTCATGTGGGCGAGGTCGGTCAGGATCATCTCGATGTCGTCGACGAGTTCGAGGGCCCGGGGGTCATTCCGGCGGGCGATGACCAGCTTGAGCGTCCTCGTTTGAATCAGCAGATCCTCGAGAAGGCGGCTCTCGGCTTTGGAGGGATCTCCTTCTCCGGCCCCGTTCAGAATCGAAAGCAGGACCATTTCCACGCCCTCGGTGTAGCTCGGAAGCGGAGAAGCGGCTTCGGCGGAGAGCGGACCCCGGGCGTTTTGTTTCGGTCGGAAGAAATCGTATCTTCCGGCCAGAACGGCGAGCAGGACCACCGCCGTAAGGCCGGCGGTGGAGGCCGTCCATTTCCAAAAAACCGCGGAAAGCGGGCGCCGTTTCCGGGCCGTCCGGCTCGAAATGACCTGCCATGCGGCGGCTTTATCCGGCAACGGGATATCCTCGTCCGCCAGCGCACGGCCGGACAAGTCGGGGGAACGGCCGGCCAGCCGACGGCAGGCCGGGCAGGTCCGGAGATGATCTTCGAGGCGGACCGCGTCGGGGACGGAAAGCTTTCCGAACATTTTTTCGATGAGCATGTTCTCGATTTCTTTGCAAGTCATGGCGCGCTCCATAGAGGCCTCAGGCGCCGGCGCAGGACGGCCAGAGCCCGGCTCAGGTGTTTCTTGACGCTGTTCGGGCTGCAGCCGAGCTCCCGGGCGATCTCTTCCACTTTATAGTCCTCGATGTACTTCATTCGAAAACTGATTTGCTGGCGCGGGGGAAGAAGACGCAGGGTTTCGTCAATACGGCCGGCTATTTGGCGAAGGACCGCCGCCTCTTCCGGGGAACGGCCGGACGAGGGCGGGTCGTGCCCCGCGGACGTCAAGGAATAGGCTGCCAGGTTCTTCCGCTTCCGGCGTTTCTTGAGATGACTGAGGGCGGAATTGACGCAAATGCTCCTCATCCAGGCGGTGAAGGAGGAGTGTCGCCCGAAGTCGAACCGGGCGATGTTGTTGAAGGCTTTAATGAAGGTTTCCTGCAGGACGTCCTCCGCGTCCTCGCGGGAGAAGGTATACCGGAAGGCGGTTCTGTACACCGCTTCGAAATGGAGGTCGTAGAGTGTGCGGAAGGCTTGGGGGTGCCCCTCCTTGGCCAGAAGAACGGCCATGTTCTCGTCTGTTATCGGGCCGTTTCCCATCTTCTCTATCATATACTCTTCGGCGGCGTTTCGAGACGACAACGGGACGACTCTTACCGGTCGGGCAGCCTTTTATAAACAACCTTAAAACCCGTTCCTTCAATTTCCATTTCCAGCGAGGCGATGTTGCCGGCGGTGTCTTGGCTGAATGCAAATCTGATCGTGGCTCCATCATATTCCGTTTTAAAAACGCTTTGAAAACAGTATTCCAGCGGCCAAATGAAACTTGTATTGAATTTCACTTGCATTTCGCCGTTTTCCAAGGACACGACGGCTTTCCCGTAGGCGTCGTGCTCGTAACTCCCGATGTACTTTTCGCGGGGATAGGACGCTTTCTCGGATTGGGCTTGCGGTTTTTTATCGGATTTATTGGATGAGACTTCGTATTGTGGGCGTTCGTCGTCAATGAGTTTATTCCATGAGAATCCCTTGATGTTCAGCAATAAATCATAAATAGAATAGGTCAAATAGTGCGTGAGCCCGAGAGCCTCTCGATTATTCGTCAGGATGATGATCCCGATCTTTTCTTGCGGCATAAAGCTGAGATATCCGCTAAACCCCGAGATTCCCCCCTTGCTCAGCAAATGAAACCCTGAATAGAATTGATGATCCCAGCCCATGGAAGCGAACATCGTGGGCGGCCACTGTTTCTCTTCCGAGTAATTGAAAAAAGTGAGAGGATTTTTAATGACGCTGAGTGACGTCGGCGAAAGGACTTGTTTTTTATCAAATTGCCCGTTATTGAGATGCAATCTCAGCCAATGGACCATCTCGCTTGCGCTCGAATTGATGCCTCCGGAAGGATGGCCGGCCGGCCGCGTGTAAAAAGGCAATTTCACGAACCGTCCGTTTTCATATTTGTACGAATAGGAAAAATCGTCGGAATTCTCGATTTGCAGGCCAAAGTTGCTGTGCGTCATTCCGAGAGGCTTGAAAATTTTTTTCTCGACGAAATGTTCCCACGTATCGCCCGCGAGCTTGCCGACAATGGCTCCCGCGATTACGAACGAAACGTTGGAATACTGATACCATTCACGAAAACCGAGGTTCGGCTTGAGGTACCGAAGACGCTTGTAGATTTCATCACGTTCATGCGGCCAAACATCAACCATTAGATCGCTATAGGAGGAAAGGCCGGTGCGGTGCGAGAGAAGATCCCGAATGTTCGTATGAAAGGTGGCATACTCGTCATACATACGAAAATCGGGAAGATAATCAACAATGGGTGTATTCCATCCCAGTTTTCCTTCGTCGTAAAGAATGCCCGCGGTCGCCGCGGTGAACGTCTTTGAAATGGAAGCGGTTCCAAAAAGCGTCTGCGGGGTGACGGGAAGCTTTTTATCGACATCCCGGAAACCGAAGCCTTTGAGAAAAATGACGGAATCGTTTTGGATGACGCCGATGGCCATGCCGGGGATCTTCCATTCCTGCATTTTCTTTTCGACGTACGAGGAGAAGCCGGCAAGGCGATCGGTCTCGTTCGATGTCTGGGAGAAAACGACGCCGACGGATGTCAGGGAAAGACCTGCGGTCAAGCCGATAACCGCAAAAAGAGAATATTTTAGGTGTTTCATCTTTGACCTCATCACCCCTATTTACTCCTCGGCGCCGTTTTCGGGTGACAAAAAGATCCGGCCCGGCGGCCGCGTGTACCGCGTCCGCTACCTCCGCGGGCACTCCAGCACGAACATCATCGAGAAGATCCGGAAATCGTTTTTGCGCCCCTGAGCCGCAGCCGCGGCCGTCCGTCCTTCCGGATTTACTCAGGCCGCTCCGCGGGCCGGGACCTTCTTGAGCCTGTCGATCGCGGCCCGGGCTTTTTCCTCCCCGGGATCAAGCTCCAGGCTTTTCCGATAAGCGGCGAGGGCGTCCTCCGGCCGGTCTGATTTTTCCAGGATTTCCCCTTTGGCCAACCAGGCGGCGGAGAGGGTTTTCTGCAATCCCGGATCGGTCAAGGCGATGAAGCGGTCCAGGTCGAGCAGGGCTTTCTGGGGCTCGATGTTCAGAGCCAGGCGGGATACGGCGGAGAAATAGTAGGCTCGGCGCGACGGTTTATCGGAGGCGAGGATTTCGTCGATCAAGCGGAGGGCTTCCCGTGGGTCGCCGTTATAGTACGCGTCGACGGCTTTTCTCAAGGATAACGTGTTTTGATCGGCCGGCTCGTAGAACCCGCCCGTAATCGCCGCGTTGATTGCGTCGGCGATCCCCGTCGTTCCCCGCCAGGAGTTGCTCAGGACGATGGCGACATGTCCCGATTCGGGAAAAACGGTGAGGTTCGAACTGAAACCGGGAGTGCCTCCGGTATGGTAGACGATGTCCCGGCCGTTGATCGAGTCGCGCCACCAGCCATAAGCGGCCTTTCCCCTGCCTGCCGCCTCCTTGCTTTTAGGCGCGAGCAGAAGCTCCCGGTATTCCCGGGAAAGGAGACGGTTTCCCCAAAGGGCCCGGACGTAATTCCAGAGGTCCGAAGCCGTCGTGAACAATCCGCCGGCCGAGGATCCCGGAAAATCCAGAAGCTTCCGGTTCAGGAAGCGACCGCGGCCGACCGGTTTGTATCCTTCGGCCTTATTGGGCGAAACGTCCTCGGCGAACAGAATCGCGCTATTGGGCATTCCGGCCGGTTCGAGAATGCTGTCCCGAATATATTGGCCGTAGCTTTTCCCGGTGACCTTCTCGACAACGGCTCCGAGAAGGACGTATCCGCCGCTGGAATACGACACGTCCGAACCCGGCTTGAACAGCAATCCCCGGCCGTAGACGTAGGGGATGAAGTCGGAAATCGATCTTTTATCTTGAAGAAGCTCGAAGATCACGTCGCTGTTGGAGAAGTCATATAAACCGGACGAATGGGTCAGAAGCTGGTCGATCGTGATCTCCGCTTTTTCAGGAATAGGGCAATCGGGGAGATACGCGGCGAGGGGGGCCCGAACGTCGATTTTCCCTTGGGCCGAAAGCTGAACGACGGCCAAGGCGGTCAGGGTTTTCGTGATCGAGCCGATATTAAATTTTGTAAGAAGCGTGTTGGGAACCTGGAAATCCCGGTTCGCATAGCCGAACGCTCCCTGGTAGACGACCGTATCGCCTTGGGCCACGCAAACGACCCCGGAAAAATCGCAATACATGGCCTCGGATTCCGCAATTTGCCTGATTTTGCCGGCCAGGGCGTCCGGGCGGGCCGCGGCGACGGGAATCGCCAGAACTAAAAAAAGTAGATATCTTAAGAAAAAATTCATTGCCGAATTCTCCTCATCGTGTTTTTCACTAGATATAACGATGAGGAGCGGGCTTGGGTTGTCGCTCGGTCTGCGATCAGCTCCCCGGCGTTCCGAACGGCCTATTTTTTCCGCTCGGCGCCCTTGACCTTCGTGAAGAACCAGTTCCACAGCCGCTTGTGGAATTCATATGTCGGCGGATTGGCGTCCAGGAACGTCCGGTAGCCGAACAGATCGGGATCGTCGGCGGAGAACTTGAATTCGGGCGCCGCGTCCCAGAGCTTCCGGTACTCGGGATGGAACTGGACGCCCAGGACGTTGATGAATTTCTCGTGTTCGATCGCCTCGATGATCTTGTCGTCCAGCGAGGCGGCTGTGACCCGAAAGCCCAGGCCGAGCTTTTCGACCGCTTGGTGATGGGAGCTGGCCACGTACGGCTGGTCGGATGCGGCCATCCCCAGGACCGGCCAGATCCGGCTTCCGGTCCCGAGCTTGACCTGGTGGAGCATGTAAGGGGCGAGGTTCCTCACATTCGGGGCGATCATGGCGAAGGGATTCTTGTGCCACTTCTGCTGGCCGAGGGCGATGGCGTCCTCGACGGTCGTCACCCCGTAGACTTCGCTCCAAAGGTCCTGAATCATCGCCCCGCCTGATCCGACGTTCAGGCTCTGCATCCCCAGGCAGATGCCGAGGACGGGAAATTCCGGCCGGGAAGACAGGAAGGCCTTGACGGATTCGTCCTGCCGCCCGCCGAGGAGATGGAAAATCATCGACAGCTCGACGTAATGGCGGAAGGGATCGGTCACGACGGTCCGGAAATCCATTTCCTCGCCGTAGGCGGCCGGGGGCATGTCCGGTCCGCCGAAGAAGATAATGCCGTTGGACAAGTCGAAAATCTTCCGGAATTCATCTGACGCCGCGTTCTTCTTGAAAAGCGAGCTGATGTTCAGGTCGGCCGAGACCGCGTGGAAATGGATGTTTTTGAGCTTGCCCGCCTCGACGAAGCGGACGGAGTCCTTGTAGTTGGTCTGTTCCTTGACGTGATAGACGCCGACAATCTCGAGGTTTTCGTAGGGAATAAAACCCTGCTCCTTGAGGGCCAGGAGATGCCGGAGGGTATTGACCGAGGGGTAGAAAATAGTCAGGCGGACCATGTCCTTCGGGGCCGAGGCGGTGTCGAAGAACCGCTCCGGCTCCTGGGCTTGGGCTTGGCCCGGAAAAGCGGCAAGGAGAGCGAGAATGAAGGCGGAGAGCGCGAAAGCTCGGGTTTTGAAACGGGACATGGCTCACTCCTCGCGGACGCGATCAGCGGTAACGGACGGCTCATTATAGTATATTCGGGGCCGCGCTTGACAGCGATCGGATCGATCGAAAAAACGCGTTTGTTCCGGAAGGCGCCCTCTTCTCCGTCCGCCGGTCGAGGATTTTTCCTCGGCGCGATTGACTCGGTTCCGCGGCGCGGAATATGATTCCCTAAAATCCGAACGGATGGGAGGCGACCATGGATCATAACCGCACATGTATCGTCCGGGCGGGGCTTTTCGGCGCGGCCGTCTTTCTGGCCGCGGCGGTCTTCGGGAGCGTGCCTCGGGCGAAAGACCCCGGCGGATTTTTCGGGGCCTTTTCCTGGAGGGCCGTCGGTCCGTCCCGCCAGGGCGGCCGGATCCTCCATATCGCCGTGCTTCCCTCGAGGCCGTTCACTTTTTATGTCGCGCCTTCGACCGGCGGATTATGGAAGACAGAGAACAACGGGACGACATTCGCCTCGCTGCTTCCTTCGGAAAGCAACATTCCCATCGGGCATTTCGCCCTGGCCCCGTCGAATCCGGACGTGATTTGGGTCGGCACCGGGGATCCCGCTTCCGGCCGTCTTCCGCTCCGCGGCTTCGGCGTTCTCAAGTCGGCCGACGGGGGAAAAACCTGGACATCGATGGGCCTCGAAAAAACCCGCCATATCGGCCGCATCGCCATCGATCCCCGCAATCCCGATACCGTCTATGTCGCCGCGATCGGATATCATTTCACCTTCAACCCGGAACGCGGCCTGTATAAGACGATCGACGGCGGAAAGAGCTGGGAGAAGATCTTCGACGCCGGCGACAAGGTCGGCGTGGTCGACGTCCTGGTGAATCCCGTGAATCCCGACATCGTCTTCCTGGCGACTTATGACAAGCAGCGCATTCCCTGGAATTTCCAGGACGGCGGGCCGCAGTCGGCTATCTACAAATCGGTTGACGCGGGCCGGACCTGGCGCAAGCTCGAGGCGGGTTTGCCCAAGGGAAATCTAGCCCGGATCGGGTTGGCCCTATATCCGAAAAATCCGGAAATTTTATACGCCACGATCGACAACGTGAATAACCGGCCGCCGACTCCGGCCGAAGCGGATCGGGACAAGCGGCTGGGCGTTCCGTCGAAGGATCGTCCGATCGGCGGGGAGGTCTACCGATCCGAAAACGGCGGGGAGTCCTGGGTGAAAACGAGCCGCGACGGCGTAAGTATCGGCGGCGGCAAGTGGTACGGCCAGATCTATATCGATCCCAACGACGACAAGGTCGTCTACGTTCCGAGCACGCCCCTGCTCCGCTCCCTCGACGGAGGCCGGACGTGGGGGAAAAGCGGCCTCGAGAATTTGGCTGCCAACGTCCACGTCGACCATCACGCCGTCTGGATCGATCCGGCCGACTCCCGGCATATCCTCCTTGGAAATGACGGCGGCTTGGCCGCGTCCTATGATTTCGGGAAGACATGGGACGTTTATGAGAACCTGCCCCTCGCCCAGTTCTACGCGATCGGCGTGGACATGGAGGAGCCCTACAATATCTACGGAGGGACCCAGGATAACGGCTCGGTCAAATTCCCGAGCAACGGGCCGGCCGGCGTTGTCTCCGATCGCGACGGGACCTGGGTCGGCGGCGGCGACGGTCAATTCAACCAGGTCGACCCCGAGGACAGCCGCTGGCTGTTCAACGCCTCGCAGAACGGGGCCATCCAGCGGATCGATCAGAAAACCGGAGCGTCGAAATTCATCCGGCCGTCCCGGCCGAAGGGCCGGCCTCTCTTCCGGTTCAACTGGACCGCGCCCATCCACATCTCGCCCCATAACCCCCGGATCATTTATCTGGGCGCCCAGGTTCTCCTTCGCTCGATGAACCGCGGAGATGCCTGGAACGAGATCTCGCCCGACTTGACGACGAACGATCCGGCCAAACTCGCGGGCAACATCGAATTCTGCACCTTGACCTCGATTTCCGAATCGCCCTTGAAGCCGGGCCTCATCTGGTGCGGGACGGATGACGGCCGGATCCAGGTGACGCGCGACGGCGGGGCGGCTTGGTTCGACGCGACGGCGGCCGCCGCCTCGGCCGGAGTCCCGGCCGAATTTTACGTGACCCGCGTCGCCGCCTCCTCCCATGCCGAGGGCCGGGCCTACGTCACGAAGGCCGGCTGGCACCGGGACGATTATCGGCCGTTCGTTCTTCGGACCGAAGATTTCGGGGCGACCTGGACCGACTTGTCCGCCGGTCTTCCCGAGGGCACGGTTTACGTCGTCGTCGAGGACCGCCGCAATCCCGGGCTCTTGTTCATCGGCACGGAGAGCGGAGTCTGGGTGTCCATCGACGGGGGAAAAGGCTGGGCCCCGATGGGCGCCGGTCTCCCGCCCAACGCCATGGTCCATGACCTTCTCATCCATCCCCGGGAGAACGACCTCGTCGCCGCGACGCACGGCCGGGGGGTGTACATGACCAACATCTCGCCGTTGAGGGAAATCCGCGACGGCGTCGTCGATGAGGACGTTCGCTTGTTCGAGGTCAGGCCGGTCGTCCGCTGGAGATGGAACCGGGACATGTTCGACGATTTCGGAGGCCATCGCCACTACGCGGTTCCCAACGAGCCGGTTGTCATGACGGTTCATTATTATCTCAAAAACGCCGCGGCCGAGAAGCCGAAAATAACGATCGCCGACGCGCGCGGAGAACCCTTGACCGCCCTCGAAGGAGCGTCGGAGGCGGGGCTTCATGCGGTGTCCTGGAACTTGAGCTATCTGCCGGCGAAAGGGAACGCGTCTCCGGGCGTGGAGGGGAGATCCGCCGCCGGACCGGCCCGGACGCAAGCCGCGCCGGGCGAATACCAGGTCATCCTCGAAACCGGGGGACGGAAGCTTGTTCAGAAAGCGGTCATCCGCCCGGTGCCCGAAAAGTAAGTCGAAATATCGTCTCCGGGATCGGACCTCAGCAACTTCTTTAAAAGGGGGCCTTTGTTGTTTGACTCTGTTTGACGGCGGAGAATATGATTCCTCTGTTCAAAAATATCTCTGGACATATACGGGGCGCGGCCGTCCGTTTGAGGCCGGGAGAGGAGATCGTCAGTGAAAAACGCAAAGAAAGGAGTTGGCCGCCCCGGGAAACGGCGTTCTAAAACACTCAGAGTCGTGCGCTCCTTTATCCGACGAATCAACGAGCAGGACGCCGAAGGCCTTGCGGGCTTGATGACGGCTCAGCATTGTTTCGTTGACTCGGGCGGTAATCGATACGTCGGCCGGCAGATCATGAGGGAAGGCTGGCGTCAATATTTCTCAATGTTTCCGGGCTACCGGATCGAAGTCGAGAAAATCATTTCTTCGGGGACTTGCGCGGCTGTTTTCGGCGTCACCTCCGCCGTGTGCGCAAAAACCGGGAAATCGGTTCGGATGCCGGCCGCCTGGCTGGCCAAAGTCAGCGGGGGCTTGATGCGGGAGTGGCGGGTTTATGCCGATAATGATCCGGCGCGCAAGGCTTTGGATGATAAATAAAATCGGGGTCGGTCTCTGCAACTTCTTAAAAGGGGATCGTTAAAATTCAGCGGCTGAAGCGGAAATAGATCTTCTGGCCCTGTCCGTCGATGACAAGGTTCCAGCCGGCGGCCCGGGCCCGGGCTTGCCAGATCGTCTCGAAGATCTTGATGTAATCCTCTAACGAGATCTGGTTTTTCAAGTGGGTGGCGATCATGTACAGGGAAAAATAAATGCTGTCCTGGAAAAGGACGACGGCCTCGTTGTCGGTCAGCTTCTCCAGAGTGACATTATTGCCGCCGAACTTCGCCTGTTCCCAGCATAAATAAAGAATGAACGCCCGGTGGGTCGGATAGAAGGGGATCCAGACGCTGGCCGCCAGGGCGTAGCCGACGCCGTTGGCCAGACCCGTCTCGATCCAGCGGAAGGCCGTATCCCGTCCTTTTTCGTGGGTAAGGAAATTGAAGAGCCGGACCTGCTCCGACCAGTACGATTCCTGTTGGATCCAGAGCATCTGGTCCTTTGGAAGCTCGAGGAAATTCGCCGCGCTCGCGGGCAGGGGACCGATCCGATCCAGCGGGAGAACGATGCCCTCCACAAAACGATAGAACCAACGGCCGTTTTCGATGAGGAAATTCAGGGAGTAGGTCCGGGGACTTTGGACGCTTTTTCCCAAGGTGACGAGGAAGGTGAGCCGGTCGCCGTAACGAACGATTTTGGGCTCGGCTTCCCATTCTTCCCAAACTGCATTCTTGGAAAAACCCCGGAGAATGGCCAGCTGGGACTCGGGGGTTAAGGGTTTCTCCGGGCGAATCCGGTCCGCCGTCATCCGGCCCGCCTTCAGGAGGCCGACGAATTCCCGCCAGACGTCACGATCGTCTTGGCCTGAAAGTGCGGCGCCGGCGGTCGAGGCCGCGATGAGGATCAGCGCGATCAAGCGAAAAATCTTCATGTTCAGCCCTCCGTCCCTCCGGAAATTTCTCTCGATTTTATCCTATTTGACGGTGGAATAGAATCGTCCGATCCGGAACACGGGAGAAAATCCGCTTGACTTTTCCCCGCCGCGATATTATTATACAGACAGGTTTGTAATACAAACCGAAATGAGGGGACGGAAAAAATGCTAGAGGACATTAAAAAAATCGAGCGGCATACGTTTCGCCACGGGTTCGAGGACGGGATCTTTGAAATCGTCTTCGGAGCTTTTTTCTTACTGCACGGCCTCTATTTCATCGTTCTGGGCCTGACTCCCAAAATGTCGGTTCGGTTTTTTGCTCCTGTAATTGGATACTTGTTATTGATTTTCCTGGGTTTCCTTCTGTTCAAAAAAGCAATGCGTTCACTCAAGGAAAAATGGGCGTGGCCGAGAACCGGATATGTCTCTTATCGGGAGAGCCGCCAAAGCCGGCTCAAAGCTGGAATCCGTGGAGGCATTGCCGGATTCTGCACCCCTATCGCGAGTGACCTCATAAAGGCGATCTTTTCCAAGACAATTCCCATCTTTTCGCCTTTCACTGTCATTTCCGGTTTTCTCTTCGCGGCCTTTTTTTTCTGGTTGGGCCTTCGTTCGGGCCTCGTCAGATTCGCGTTTGTCGGCGGCATATCCGCGGCCGTCGGTTTGATTTGCTCTTTATTGACCATGAACCGCAACTACTCGATGTCTATTTTTTTCAGCGGGATCGGGATCGTCTTAATAGCCGGCGGCTGGATTGCTTCCCGCCGCTTCCTTCATAGCCATCCCCTCCCCGCGGAGGATCCCAGATAATGCCGTCCGCCCCCTGGGAGATCGGCGAAATCGACCGGCTGATTCACGAGCCGGCGCGCCTTGTCATTGTCACGATCCTCAACGTCGTCGACGCGGCCGATTTTCTCTATTTGCAGCGTGAGACCGGTCTGACTAAGGGCAACCTCTCGTCGCATCTCTCGAAGCTCGAGGAGGGTGGCTACATCACCATCGAAAAAACATATAAAGGCAAGATCCCGCTGACGGTCTGCCGGTTGACGGACCAGGGCCGGGAGGCATTCAAGTGCTACCGAAAACACTGGCAGGAATTCGTAAAAAAAACGAAAGGCTGATTTCATGAATAAAAATCCGTTAATATCGGCCGATTCGGTTCCTCGGCGTAAAGGATAACGCAGATGCCATACGCGCATTATGGACGGATCGGGGACGTCTGGAAGCATCTTCCGCTGTGCTCCATTCTTTCGATCGAGAAACCCCGGCGGTACATCGAAACGAATTCCGCAGGCGCGACGTATTCCCTGGGCGAGACTCCCGAGCAGAAATTCGGCATTTATTACTTTTACGACCATGCCGGAGAGTCCCCCGTCTTACTGCGATCTCCATATCTCCGCCTTTTGCGCAAGCATAACGCCCAAACCTCGAACAAATCATTCTTTCCGCTTCGATCCTATCTGGGTTCGCCGGGCCTGGCCATGAATCTTCTCAAGGATACTTCCGAAGAATTCATCTTTTTCGATATCGAGCGTCTCGCCCTGGAGAGCATCCGGGACTATGCCGGACGGATCGGTCTTCTTCCGAAAATCAGGATTTGCGAGGAAGACTCCGTTTCCGGCGTTTATCGGCTTCTCGACAGCCTGGGGAAGGACGACTTTATTCATTTCGATCCTTATTCCCTGTTCGAATCCCATCCCTCCGGCTTGAGCTATTGGGACGTTTTTCAGGAAGCGGCCCGGCGCGGAATCAAAGGGATGCTCTGGTACGCCTTTTTCACCGAGCGGGAGAAGCGGGCTCTCGCCGAGCGCTTCCGGAGAGGGGCTGCCGAAGCCGGACCGAATTCGCGCTTCCATGCCGTCGAGGTGTTTTTGGACATCATCCGTCCGGACACGGTCATCGTCAATCCCGGCGTCGTCGGCTGCGGCGTCCTGATGTTCAACCTGTCGCCCGAATCGCATAAAGCCGTCGACGAGCTGTCCGACGCCCTGATTCTCATCTACGAAAAAAGCGTCGTCTTCGGCGCCCATCCCGGCAAGCTGCGGAGCAACGTTCTCTCTTTCTAAGCTGTTGCTTGACAGGGCGTTTTGACCCGTCTACTATCGTCGGCGGACGGAAGAGGATGATGGCCGAACCCTATTATCGATCCGAAACCTCGTATTACCGTGACGAGACGCTGCCCTATTGCTACGGTGTCGGCCTCGACATCGGATATGGCGGCGATCCGATCAAGCCGTCGGCCATCACGATCGATTTGGACATTGTCCGGTACGCCTGCGGCGACCATCCCTGCAATATCGTCTCGGATGCGAAATCGTTGCCGTGGTTTGCATCCCGTTCCCTGGACTTTGTCTACTCGTCGCACTGCTTGGAGGATTTTTCCGAAACGCGAGATGTTCTCCGGGAGTGGTTTCGGGTGGTCAAGGTTCAAGGACACGTGGTGCTTTTGCTTCCCGATCAGCGGAAATATGAACGCCTTTGCCGGGAAAAAGGGCTGCCGGAGAACCCGGCCCACAAGATCGCGAATTTCGACCCGGACTATCTTCGAAAGGTCGTGGCGAAAATCGGCGGCGCCCGAATCGTCCTTCTCAAGGAAGGCCTCGGAGATTACAATTTCCTCTGCGTCATCGAGAAGGTCGCCTGGAAGACGCGGATTCGCGATCGCCTGAAGACGATTCTGAAGAAAATTCCCGGCTTGCACCGCTTGAAAAAAGCCGTATTCCCCCCAAAAAGCGCTTCCTGATCGTTTCATTCGACCTCGAGAAAGCCGGGGATGCTATAATATTCGTTCACGATCATGAGCCTCGATTTCCTGAAGGATACGCCCGAGTTCAAGGACCTCGTCCGGGCGGTTTCCGTACTTCCCCGCGTCCCGGAAGGCCAAGCCTCCCTATTCGGGGGAGAGGACCGTCCGCGCCTGGCCGTCTCCGGCCTGACGGACGCGGCCGTCCCGTATCTCGTCTCTCAGCTGGCCTTGGCCGGTCCCAAAAAGGTCGTTTTCATCCGTCCCTCTTCCCGTTCCCTGGCCGAATTCGAGGACCGGTGCCGCTTTTTCCTCCGCCAGCTCGGCTCCACGAAGATCGTCCGCAGCCTTCCGGCCCTCTCCGATAACCCCTACCTGGACGCCCCGCCGTCCCTGGACGCGGTCGCCTCCCGGATGCGCTTCTTCTTCGACCTGGCGTCTCGTCCGCCCATCCTCACCGTGACCAACCTCTTCGGCCTTCTCCGGCCGTTTCCCGCGCCTGAACGCCTGCCCGGCCTTTTCCTCCGACTGAATAAGGGCGCCGAATTCGACCGGGATAAGCTTATCGAGCGCCTGGGCGCCTTCGGCTACGTCCGCGAGGACTTGATCACGTTCCGGGGCGAATACGCCTTCCGGGGCGGGATCGTCGACGTCTTTTCTCCCTGGCAGAAAAACCCCGTCCGGATCGAGTTCGGCGGCGACCGGATCGTCTCTCTCCGCGAATTCGATTCCTCGACCCAGCGGGCCGTCCACCAGATCGACGGCACGCTCATCCCCTCGCTCTCGGAATCGCCGGATGCAAACAGCGATGGAGACGGCGCGGCCGCCGCTTCAGTCCCCTTTGCCCGCTGCCTGGACGAATCGGTCTTCATTTTCGACCATCCCGAGGAGATCGAGAAAGAATGGGCCGAGGCGATGACCGACTTTCGGGTTCAGGAGCCGGCGGCTCGAAAAGCCCGGCCTGGCGCGCCGGCTCTCGACGCGATTTATCCCGCCGCCCTCTACGAGAAGCTTCGGGCGGAGGCGGTCTTTTGCGGCGAGCTCGAACCGGTCGAAAACCGGCGCGAGTTCGTCTTCGGCTTCCAGCCCGTGCCGCGCTTTGAAAACAAGATCTTCTTCTTCCTCGAGACGATGAAGAGGATCCACGAGGAGCGCGACCGCTGCGTGATCTTCCTCTCGACGCCGCCGATCCGGAAGAAAATCGGGGCGTTGCTCGAGACCAAGGAGATCCCGTCCCTCGAAGCGGAATCGCCCCTCGTCGCGGCCTCCAGCGGGGAAATTGTCCTTTGCCTGGGCGATCTCGAGCGCGGATTCGGGTACCCCCGCGAGAAAGTCTGGTTTTATGCCGAAAAGGACATCCTGACCGAGGAGCGAATCATCCCCACCCGACCGGCGGCCCGGCCGTCGATCGCCCAGTTCCAGGACCTCAAGGCCGGCGATCATATCGTCCACGCCGATTACGGTGTGGGCGTTTTCCGGGGGCTGGTCAAAATGGATGTGGAGGGCCGGGCGGCCGAGTTCATGGAGCTCGGTTACCGTGACGGTGACACGCTTTTCGTCCCGGTCGAGGACTTGAACCTCGTCCAGAAATACACGCCGGTCGGCGCCGGAGTTCCCCTCCTGGACAAGCTCGGCACGGGCAATTGGCAGAAGACCAAGGAGCGGACGAAAAAGGCGGTGGCCAAGCTGGCCGTGGAGCTCCTGGAGCTTTACGCCCAGCGCAAGGCCATCAAGGGATTCGCTTTCAGTCCGGAGGGCCGTTGGCAGGACGAATTCGAGAAAACGTTTGAATACGCCGAGACGGAGGACCAGCTCCGCTCGATCAAGGAGATCAAGGCCGACATGGAGTCGGACGCTCCCATGGACCGTTTGCTTTGTGGAGACGTCGGCTACGGCAAGACCGAGGTCGCCATCCGGGCCGCCTTCAAGGCTGTCATGGACGGAAAACAGGCCGCCGTCCTTTGCCCGACGACCGTCCTGTCCAGCCAGCACTTCAAGACGTTCTCTTCCCGGATGGTCCTCTTCCCGGTCAAGGTCGCCGCCCTGACCCGGTTCCAGTCCCCGGCCGAGCAGCGCCGGATCGTGGACGACCTGAAAAACGGGCGGGTCGACATCGTCATCGGCACGCACCGCCTGCTTTCGGCCGACGTCGTTTTTCGCGACCTGGGCCTGCTCATCGTCGACGAAGAGCAGCGGTTCGGCGTTTCGCATAAGGAAAAGATCAAGCACCTGAAGGCCTCGGTCGACGTCCTGACCCTGACCGCCACGCCCATCCCCCGAACCCTCAATCTTTCCTTGACCGGCCTCCGGGACATCAGCCTGATCGAGACGCCGCCCAAGGACCGGCTGGCCGTCCATACCGTGGTGACGACGTTCTCGCCCCGCTTGATCGCCCAGGCGATCCGGCAGGAGCTGGCCCGCGGCGGCCAGGTCTACTATGTCCTCAACAAGATCGAGGAGATGGAAACCCTGACCGCGAAAATCCGGGACTGGGTCCCGGACGCCCGCCTCGTTTCGGTTCACGGCCAAATGCCCCCGGCGATGCTCGAAAAGAGGATGATCGACTTCATCAACCAGAAGTACGACGTCCTGGTCTCGACGACGATCATCGAAAACGGCATCGACATCCCGTTGGTCAATACGCTGCTTGTCCACCGGGCCGACCACTTCGGGCTGGCTCAGCTCTACCAGCTCCGCGGCCGGGTCGGCCGGTCCTCACGCCAGGCCTTCGCCTACTTCCTCGTCCCGCCGTTCGCCGAGCTCACGCCCGTCGCCCGCAAGCGCCTCGAGGCGATCAAGGAGTTCAGCGAATTGGGATCGGGCTTCCGCCTGGCGATGAAGGACCTCGAAATCCGGGGGGCGGGACATCTTTTCGGCGAGCAGCAGCACGGGACGATGGAGGCCGTCGGATACGACTATTTCATCCACCTCCTGGAACAGGCGATCAAGGAGCTCAAGGGCGAGGCGGTCGAAGAGGCCCGGTGCGAGATCAACCTCCGGGTGGAAGTCCGCATCCCCGAAGCGTATATCCCGTCCATGAACGTCCGGCTCAACCTGTATAAGCGCATCTCCTCGGCCGCCGACCTGAACGAGGTCCAGGCCCTCGAGGAGGAAATCCGCGACCGCTTCGGTCCGCCGCCGCCGAGCGTGGACCATCTCCTCCACTACGGCCGGATCAAGCACCTGGCCGGGAAGCTGAGCCTCGCCGCCGTCGACCGGATCGATCACAAGCTCATCCTGAAATTCCAGCCGTCCACGCCGGTCGACCCGTCCCGGATCGCCTCGATTCTCAACCGGACCCGCGGAACGATGACCCCCCAAGGCATCATGAGCCTGCCTCTGCGCTCGTCCCAGGCCGGGGCCATATTGCGTGAAACTACCCGGGCCTTGCTGGAGTTATCAGGAATAGGATAAAATACACATTTTAAAGGCCGATGATGAAACAGTGGAGTCCCTTTACCGCGGCGGCCGTGGCTACGGCGGCGGTCCTCTGCCTGGGGGCCGGCGCCTGCGGGAAAAACTCCGTCTCCCCCCCCCTGGCGGAGGGATTCCGCCTGGATGATCCGGGGAAAGCGGCCCGCACGGTTCTGTCCGTCGAGGATATCTCCTATACCAATTCCGATTTCGCCCGTTTCGCCCGGTTGACCCTGGGGGATAACGCCGAAGGCCTGACCGCCGAGGCGGCCGGCCGGCTTTTCGACGATTACATCGAGCGGAAGCTGATTGTCGGCGCCGCGTCGGTCGGAAACTTCGGGCTGACTGACGAGGAACGGACCAAGTCCCTCGAGGTTTTCAAGTCCAACCAGGCCGGAGCCGGACCGGAGAGCGCTTCTGCGTCCGCGAGTCCCGAGGATTTCCTGGAAGGGATTCTCGTCGATAAGTATTTAGCTGAGCAGGTCAAGGAAATCACTGTCGGCGAGGAGGAGATCGCGGCCTATTACGAAGCCCATAAGAACGAGTTCCTCCAGCCCGAGCGTCTCCAGGTCAGCCAGATCCTTCTTTCGGCCGAAGGCAAAGCCGGCCAGGTCCTCGAGCGGCTCCGCACCGCCGGCGAAAAGGAATTCCGCGACGCGGCCCGGACGGAATCCGAGGGTCCCGAGGCCGAAAAAGGCGGCCTGATGGGCGTTTTCAGCCTCGGACAGCTTCCTCTCGAGCTCGAAAAGGTCATTTTCGCCCTGGGGGAGGGGAAAATCAGCCGGGTCGTTCAATCGCCTTACGGCTACCATATCTTCCGGCTGGACAAGAAGCTTGAATCCCGGTTGATCCCGGCCGCTGAAGCGGCCCCGATCATCCGGGCCAAGCTCCTCGAACAGAAAAACCAGGCGGCGATCGACGCCCACGTGGCTTCGTTGAAGACCACGATGAAATGGAGCGTGATCGTCAAGAATCTGCCGTTCATCTATCAAAGTCCCGAATAAGGAAAATTCCATGCCCTACCGCAAAATCCTCTTGACCGCGTTTCTTCTCCTCGGCGCGGCCGTCCTCGCCCCGGCCCAGCAGGTCGTCGAGGAGATCGTGGCCATCGTCAACGACGACATCATCACCCGGACTGTGTACATGGCGGAATACGAGGCCGCGATGAGGGACGCCCAAAGCCGGTTTCGGGGAGAGGAATTGGACAAGCAAATCGAGGAAATCCGGACGAACCTCCTCGATCGCATGATCACCGAAAAGCTTCTTCTCCAGATCGCCAAGGCCCAGAATTTCAACGTCACCGACCGGGTGAAAGAGGTCGTGGCCAACCTCATGAAGCAAAACGCTATCGAGAGCGAGGACGATTTAAAGCGGGCCTTGGCCCAGCAGGGGTATGCTTATGATTCGTGGATCAAGAACGTGGAAGACTCGATCATGAGGGATATGGTCCTCTCCAGCGAGATCCGGCGGAAGCTGGTGATCGACGATGCCGAGATCGTCGATTACTACAAGAAGCACAGGGACGAGTTCAAGGTCGAGGAGGAATACCAGCTCCAGGCGGTGTATCTCGCGATCGGGGACAAGGATCCCGCGGCTCTGGAGGCCAAGAAGGCCGGGATCGACGCGAAGATCAAGGGCGGCGCGCCGTTGGCCGAAGTGTCCGCGGCCGAATCCGACGAACCGATGAAGGAAGCCAAGGGCAGCCTCGGCTCGTTCAAGAAAGGCGAGCTTGATAAAACGCTGCTGGCGGCGGTGGAGCCCCTGAAAAAGGGCGAGATGTCTTCCTGGGTCCAGACAAAAAACGGCTGGTATCTCCTCCGCGTCGAGGACAAGAAAGACAGCCGGATTCTGGAATTTGAGGAGGCCCGGGGCCCGATCACGGAAAAAATCGGCATGGCCAAGCAGAACGCCGAACTGACCAAGTACCTGGCTGAGCTCAAGACCAAGAATTTCATCAAGATCCTCAATCCCAAGCCGTTTGAGGAGAAACGCTGATCCTCTAAACTTCCTCCTTTCCTCTAAGGCCGCCGGCGCGGCTCGGCGGTTATCGTTGAATCCGGACTTCCGCTGAGCTTCCGGGAACGGGCCGGTAGGGCTCGACCCGGCCGCCGAGATGACGTCCCAAGAACTCCTCGACCCGGCCCCAGAAATCCAAATTGTTTTCCGGACGCTGGAAGGTATGGCCTTCGTCGCCGTAAACGACGTAAGTCACCCGGACATGGGCTTCCGACAGGGCCTGGGCCAGGCGATCCGCCTCTTCGATCCTGACGCGCGGATCATTCTTTCCCTGTCCGATGAGCACCGGCGCCTTGATTTTGTCCGCGTGGTAGAGCGGTGAAATCCGGCGGTTGAATTCGGGATCGCCTTCGAAATCCCCGATTCGGTTCAGGAAAACGGGACGCCGCGGACCGCGCAGCGAACGAAACGTCGCGTTGACGTCGCAAGGGCCGCAGATATCCACTCCGCAGGCGTACAATTCCGGAGTGAAGGCCAGTCCGGCTAAAACCGCGTAGCCGCCGTAGGAAAGCCCAAGGATGGCGATCCGTCCGGGCTCGGCGATCCCCTTTTCCACCGCCCAACGGACGGCGTCGGTCAGATCGTGCTGCATGCTTCCGACGCCCCACTGGCGGTTGCCGGCGTTGAGGAATTTTTTCCCGAATCCGTCGGAGCCCCGAAAATTCACCTGGAGGACGGCATAACCGCGGTTGGCCAGAAGCTGGGCGAATCTCTCAAAGCCCCATGAATCCCTCGCCCAGGGTCCGCCGTGGACCCACAAAACGAGAGGCAACCGGTCCGGCTTCACTCCGACGGGAAGGGTTAAATACGAGACCAGTTTCGTGCCGTCTCGGGCGCTGATAATCTCGGCCGTCATGGTCGCCAACCGGTAGCGGCTCAGGTCCGGCCGGCTTTCGAAGAGAAGCTCGATTTTATGGGTCGCCCGGTCATAGAGCGCATAGGTCCCCGGATTCGTATCGCTCCAATACGTGACCAGCCATTTTCGATCTTCCAGATCCCGGTCTTCGACGGCGAAAGCATCCGGTCTGAATTTTCGAAGAAGGTCGAAGTCCGGCTTGATTTCCTCGTCCAGGACGTTCCACTCGGGCCGAAGATATTCGGTGAATACGGCCTGAGCTTCCCGCGTGATCGGATCGATCAATACGGAACCCAGATCGCATTGGTCGCGGCCGAAAAAGATTCCGGTCGTTCGTCCGGTTTGAAGATCGATCTCGACGAGCCGGCTGGTATCGGACCCGAGCGAGGACTCGACGATGGCCGAATTGCCGCCGGGCCCGAAGGCGATGAATCGCCCTTTTTCTCCGAAGGGCAGCCTCAGCAGATCCCGCCAAGGCTTGTCGTTTCCATCGCGCACCATCAGAACCGCGCTTCCGTCTTTCGGGTCGATGCCTGTCGCGGCCCGGACGACCAGATTTTCGTCGGCATACCACTCCGAAATATTGCCGGGAATCCGGGTGTCGAAGTCCAGCGTTCCGGTATCGAGGCGGACGCGGAATATGTCGAAGATCTTCGAATCCCGCAGGTTCAGGGCGGCCAGCATTTCCCCGGGGTGATTCCGGGCCAGGGCATAGTTGTTCGTTTTGACGCCGGGATAGGGAGTCAAGTCGCGGAGCTCTTTCGTGACCGTGTCGACGATGAAAATGTGAAAGGCCTCGTTTCCTTTCTCATCCCGGAGAAAAAGGATGTTTCGGCTGTCGAAGGCCCAGTTCAGGAGAAAGGAACCGACGCCTCTCCCTTCGTATCGGGTGATGGGCACGGCCTCGGATCGCCCGATGGTCTGAATCCAGATATTCATTACGCCGTTTTCCGTCGGCGCCAGAAACGCCAGGCGCTTTCCATCCGGCGACAGGATCGGGGCCGACCGGACGGGATTTCCGAAGAGTGCTTCTCGGGGGATCAGATCCGGCAACTCAGCCGCGGCGGGAAGGGTTGGAATCAGGGGAAAAATAAAAATCCACGACAGGCGTAATTTCCTTTTTTTCATAGTGTCTAATATAACAAAATACGTGAAGCAGTTTCTTCTTCCGCGGCTGGAAATCCCGCCCTCGAGCGTCGAATCGAGGGAAAACACGTTGACAGAAGGAGGCGGTGGCAATACGATGGCCTCAAGACTTTGGGTACAAAATGCCCGAGGAGGAGGACATGTCCAAAACCCGGTTCGAGAGAAGGGAATTCCTCAAGATGATCGCCGCGGCCGCGGCGGCCGGAAGCTTCTCCTGGGGAGGAAAACTGCACTCTCGGCCTCGGGCTCAGGCCGGGGGCTTTAATGCCAAAGGTTTGCCGACCGTCAAGCTCGGCCGGACGGGCATCACCGTTCCCCGGATCGGCCTGGGCCTGGGAAGCCGTTTCTGCGCGGTCGCGGATGTTGAAAAAGCCCAGGCGATCCTCAGGGCCGGCCTCGACCACGGCTTTTATTACTGGGACACGGCCTACAGCTACCGGAATAAGGACATCATCAGCGAAGAGCGCCTGGGCCTGGTTTTGAAAGACCGCCGGCGGGAGGTTTTCCTGGCCACCAAGCACGAAGCCCGCACCCATGACGCGATCATGCGCGAATTCGAGGAAAGCCTGAAACGCCTTCAAACCGACTATATCGACCTTTACCAGGTCCACCTCATCCAATCCATGGCCGACGTGGAAACGCTCGGCCTCAAGGGCGGCACGGTTGAAACTTTGCGGAAACTCAAGGACCAGAAGGTTGTCCGGTTCATCGGATTCACGGGCCATCTCGATGCGGCGGCGATGGCCGATACGGCCCGCCGGTACGATTTCGATACGATGCTCATCGCCCTCAATCATTACCAGGAGCGCAAGGGCGACATGGAAGGCGGGGCCATCCCGGTCGCGGCCGGGAAGAACATGGGCGTCATGATCATCAAGGCGATCCGGCCCCGGGAAACGGTCAAGGAGATCCCGGTAACGGATCTGATCCGCTACAGCCTGAGCCTTCCCCTGGTGCATTCGGCGGTCATCGGCACGGACAGCGTCGAAGTCGTTCAGAAAAACGCCGCCCTCCTGAAATCGTTCAAACCGCTGAACCCGGAGGAAATGAAGAGGCTGACCGTAGACTTGGAGCCATTTTTCGCCGGAGGCCGCCTTCCCTGGATGAATCCTGGATACCGGGACGGGGAGGAGGGCTGAAGGGAGGGGAGCGGAATCCGATGAGGAAGTCCCGTTCATCCAGAATCATCGCTGGCCTGAGTCTTCTTCTGATCGCGGCCGGCGCCGTGTCTCTCGGTTCCGGCTTCGGCCCATTCCCGCTTCTGGCCAGATTCGATTTCGAAAACGGCCGGGCCGACGGCTGGCGGCCGCGCGATCCCGCTCATTGGCGCGTTGCCGGGACCGGGGGCAATAGGTTCTATGAGCTCACGGCCGCCGGAGAGGCGGGCAAAGTGAGGGCTCCGACATCCTGGTCTCTGCTCGAGGGCCATGAGGTGTCCTCCTTCGAGTTCAGCGGGCGGTTCCAATGCGATACCGATCCCTCCAATAACAAGCGGGATATGTGCGTTTTTTTCGGCTACCAGGATCCGGTCCATTTCTATTACGTCCATTTCGCCGGCTCGAGTGACGACGTCCACAACATCATCGGACTGGTCAACGGGGCGGACCGGGTGAAAATCAACCTGGAGCCGGCGGGCGGCTCGGTCTTCCGGATGATCGACAAGGCTTGGCACACCTTCAAGGTGACCGAGGACGCGGCAACCGGAGACATCCGGGCGTTTCTGGACGATATGGAGAAACCGATTTTGACGGCTCGCGACCGGACGTTGACTCACGGCCTGGTCGGCCTCGGATCGTTCGATGACACCGGCCGCTTTGACGACATCGAGCTTCGCGGAATTCTTTTCAAGTGAGGGGGTCTTCCGCCGCAGCCATCATCTAGGGAAAATGTCTGGAATCTATTTCCCGCTTTTTACTTTCGGCTGATTAATTCATTCCGGGCTTGACATATCGGGGCTAATGAAGTAACTAAAAAATCGGGAAATAAGCGAAATTATTCGCTTTTAATCGTTAAGAAGGGGGATTTCTTGAGGCTTCCCGTTAAACTCGCCTCGATTTTCTGGATCGGCTTCTTAGCGGGGAATCTTCAGCAGCTCACCCATGACGTTTCGGTCGTCAACATCGAGGTCCCCGTGCGGGTTTATGACGGGATGCGGTTCGTAGATTCCCTGACGATCAATGATTTTGAAGTCTATGAAAACGACGTTCTCCAGAAGCTCGAGGCGCTCTTCCTTGTCCGGAAAACC
>Ga0316628_100000349_pt1 | contig 28710 bp, 19 predicted proteins | sample OWC_Aug_M2_C1_D5_FD_207648 | JGI IMG/M metagenome (GOLD analysis project Ga0316628, IMG submission 207648) | Wetland soil microbial communities from Old Woman Creek delta, Ohio, United States - OWC_Aug_M2_C1_D5_C | ecosystem: Environmental > Terrestrial > Soil > Wetlands | place: USA: Ohio...
CGCTGGGACGGATGAAGCGCCCGCCGGGCTACACGGTCATGGTTCACCGGGACGGCTCGCTCAAGTCCCGTGAGTTCCAGGTACCGGTCTGGGCTGTTCGGTCGAGTGGCATCGCGCTGGGTGTTGCGGCGGTCCTGCTGCTGGTTGGCCTGGCGAGCTACGGGCCCATCGTGGCTGCTGCGGCTCGGGCACCCCTGCTCGAGAGGCGGGTGGAGCGGCTCGCGGAGGAGAATCGGCGCATCGATCAGCTCGCCGCAGCACTGGACGAGGCCGAGTCCAGGTACGCTCTTCTGCGAGGGATGCTCGGAGCCGACATGGGTACGCCGTCGGCGCGAGACAGCTCACGCACAAGCAGCGCGCCGGACGAGCGACTCTACGTGGCGCCGCCGTTCGCGGCGAGAGCGCCTGCCGCAGGGGGTGCGACTCCGGCTGCGGCTGAGGCTGGACCCTCCGTGCCTCACTTGTGGCCGCTGTCGGTCTCTTCGTACGCGACGCGCGGCGTCGTGGGCGCAGGCTCGCGCAGCGAGGAGCACCCAGGTGTCGACTTGGCGGTGCCGGTGGGCTCGGATGTCCGGGCCACGGGAGGTGGTGTTGTCGCCCGGATCGGGAACGACGAGTCCTACGGGCTGTTCGTGCTCATACAGCATCCAGGAGGGTACCAGTCCCTGTACGGGCACCTCTCCCGTGTGGTCGCGGCAAGAAACGAGATGGTCAGTGCGGGGCAGGTGATCGCCGTCTCCGGCAACTCTGGGCGCTCGACTGCGCCCCATCTGCACTTCGAGATCCGCCTCGGGGGCCGCTCAGTGGATCCCCTGACGCTGGTGCGGGAAGGACGGGAGTGATGGCCATCTTCGGAGGTTCCGAGAAGAAGCCGGCATCCGTGCCCCTGACGAGTCGCGCCGCGCCTGCTGGTGCAGCGGCCCTCTCGATCATCGGCGTGGGGATGACAGTTCACGGCGACATAGAGACAGGTGGGGTCATCAAGGTGGAGGGCTCCGTCAACGGGAACGTCGCCTCGGGTCACCAAGTTCTGGTGGCAAAGGGCGGAGAGATCGCCGGCGATGTCGACACCAGGGAGGCGGTGATCGGCGGGACCGTGCGTGGTGCCGTGCGGGCACAGGAGCGCGTCGAGGTGCAGGCGGGAGCCGAGGTGCAGGGCGACGTTACCACCAAGCGCATCTCGGTGGCGGAGGGAGCCGTACTCAATGGCTGCATCAAGATGAGTGAGGTCCAGGAGGCTGCGCGGCCGCTCCCGCCTCGCCCCGTGGCCCAGCCTACCCTCCCGAGGCCGGGGACTCCGATCGCGCGAGTGGCTGTGCCTCCTCGAGCGACCGCAGCCCCGTAGGCGGCCGTACATCTTGTGATCCTGCCGGCGGTGTGCCGTCTCGTCAGGTGGCGGCGTCGAACCTCCTCCTCCGCCGTCGGCATCAGCAGGAAGATGCCGTGCGATGCCTGGAGTGGTTCATTAATGCCGCAACGGCGTGCGCACACTGTCGTGCCAGTATAGTAACATGATAGCGCCAATGACACTCGTCTGTCTTGCTGCGCGCAGCGTGGAGTCTGACAACGAGCCTGAGCGGCGCTTGCCAGCGCGTTGCCCGGGCTCGCGCCCAAGCGACAGGGACCTCACGCAGGCCGACGCGGAGAGGACGCGCAGAGATTCCCATGAGTGACAAGGTCGTGAGGCTGGACGAGGTGGCGAGGTACCTGGACGACTACCTCTGTATTGGCGAGGTGGCGGATGAGAGGAATGCGCTGAACGGGCTCCAAGTTGGGAACAGCGGGCACGTGCGGCGGATGGCTGCGGCGGTGGATGCCTGTCAGGCGAGCATCGAGGCGGCGGCGCAAGGGGGGGCGGACCTCCTGCTCGTCCACCACGGGCTGTTCTGGGGTGGACTCGAGCCGCTGGTCGGCCGGGCGTACCGGCGGGTCGCGGCTCTGCTCGGGCACGACATGGCGCTGTACTCCAGCCACGTGCCGCTGGACCGTCACCCGGAAGTGGGTAACAACGCCGTGCTGGCGCGGAGGCTCGGCGTGGACGTGCGCGGCAAGTTCGGTGACTGCTGCGGCGCGCCCATCGGGGTGTGGGGAGAGCTCGATGTCCCGCTCGCAGGGCTGTGCGCGCGGGTCGAGAGTGTGCTCGGACCGAGCGTGCGCTCCATTCCGTGCGGGCCTGAGCGCTGCCACCGTGTGGGTATCGTCACCGGGGCGGCCCAGTTCTCCATTCGCGAGGCGCACGCGGCCGGCCTCGACACGCTCGTTACCGGCGAAGGCAAGCACTGGATGTTCTTCGACGCCGAGGAGCTCGGCGTGAACGTCCTGTTCGCGGGCCACTACGCCACCGAGACGCTTGGGGTCCAGGCCCTCGCGGCGCGCCTGTCGGAGCACTTCGGCCTACCGTGGTCGTTTGTGGATCACCCAACGGGCATGTGAAGGTGCTTCGGGGGCGGCTCCGGGAATGAGGGGGGGCCGGCGCTAGGCACCGGGCCGGCTATGGCCCTCTCAGTGAGTGCCCATTCCGCGACGCATGTTCTCCAGAACGACTTCCGCGTTGCGCGCGAGGCCGGCGCAGCCGGCCCGCTCGAGCGCGGTGCCCTCGAACACCTCCGCGCATTCGCGCTCCCTCATCCGGACGATCTCGCCTAGCGTCGGCCACAGATCGGAGGGACGGCTGCGATACGCCGGCTCGGCCGTCTCGCGCGCGAAGCGTATGTTCCAGGGGCACACTTCCTGGCACGTGTCGCAGCCGAAGAGCCAGTCACCGATTCCGGGGCGGAGAGAGTCCGGCACGGGGCCGCGCGACTCGACGGTCAGATAGGAGACGCAGCGCTTCGCGTCGAGAACGCGCGGGGCCACCAGCGCCTGGGTCGGGCAGGAGTTGAGGCAGCGCTCGCAGGTGCCGCAGCGGTCGGCCTCGAAAGGCGCGTCTCGGGTCAACTCGAGGTCCGTGAGCAGAATACCGATGGAGGTGAACGAACCCAGTCGTGGGTGGACGAGCATGGTGTTCTTGCCGTACCATCCCAGCCCGGCCCGCCGGGCGAGTTCGCGCTCCGGGAGCGGTCCCGCGTCCACATAGACGCGGAAGGCGCCGCTGCGCGCGGCTGCCACCAGGCGGTCACCAAGCCTCGAAAGCTTGCCGCGCAGCACCTCGTGGTAGTCGCGACCGAGCGCGTAGCGCGCGACGCGGCCGCCGCGGGCAGGGGCGTCGACCCGGGCCTGGAAGTAGTTGTCCAGCACGACGACGACGGAACGCGCCTCAACCCAGGCGTGCTGCGGCTCGCGCCGAGTGGGCGCCTGGCGCTCCATGTAGCGCATCTCCCCGTGGCGACCGGCTGCCAGCCAGGCGTCGAGCGCCGGCGCGGCGCGCGAGGGGGAGAGATCAGTGATACCGCAGGCGTCGAAGCCCAAAGCGCGAGCGGCGGCCTTCGCCGCCGCCGCCAGGTCGTCCTGGATCACGGGCGCAGCAACTCGCGCCGCCAGCGGGCCATGCGCAGCACGTCCCCGGCGGGTGGCACGCGGTCCTCGTCGCCGTAGGCCGTGTACATCCGCCACCTCAGGTACTCAGCAGGCGGGAGCGGCAGGTACGGGGGCACGCGGTACCAGTCCCTCGCACGGAGCGCCCACGCGAGGCCGATGAGATCCAGCGCCGCGCGGGGATTGAGGAGCGCGCGCCACGCGAGACCGAATGCGAGTGCAGACCACTGTCGCACGAATTCCTTTATATTCTGACGCCCCCGAAGAGACAAGAGGCTGCGATGGACGACGCCGAAGGCGCGAAGGCATCAGGACCACGTCGGTCGGCTGAGACCGAGGACGAGCGGCTCTTCAGCCTGCCCAGCGTCCCCGCCGCAGCGCGCCCGGCGCCGACTCCGGATACTTGGCGGGTGCTGCGGATTCTCGGCGAGTTCGTCGAGGGTTTCGACACACTCGCCGATATCCCGCCGGGGGTCACCGTGTTCGGATCGGCACGCACCAGGCCCGACGATCCGTTCTATGCGGCGGCGACCGAGACCGCGCGGCTGCTCGCGCAGGCTGGGTTCGCCGTGATCACGGGTGGCGGCCCCGGGATAATGGAGGCGGCCAACAAGGGTGCCCAGTTGGGCGGCGGCGAGTCGGTCGGTCTGAACATCGAGCTCCCCTTCGAGCAGGGCACGAACGCCTACGTTGATACGGCGGTCCACTTCCGGTACTTCTTCGTGCGCAAGACGATGTTCGTGAAGTACTCCGTGGGATTCGTCGTCTTTCCGGGTGGATTCGGGACGCTGGACGAGTTGTTCGAGGCGCTCACACTCATCCAGACCGAGAAGATCAAGCACTTCCCGCTGGTGTTGTTCGGCGCCGAGTACTGGCGCGGACTCGTGGGGTGGCTGCGGGAAACGGCCGTGGCCGGAGGGAAGATCGATCCGGACGACCTGGACATCTTCACGCTCACGGACGACCCCGCGCAGGCGGTCGCGGCCGTGGCCAGGGCGCGGGAAACACTGCGCGCCATCTCCGACAAGAAGGAGCAGGCGAGGACAGGCCGTGGCCTCTGGTAGCGCAGGCTTCCTGAGGGGGCAGGCGATCAGCCCGCCTCCGGTCCGGGGCGACATGACCGTCGCGGACCTCGTGGACGGCGCGTTCCTGGCGTACAACGCCGGCCGCCTGCGCGACGCGTGCCGCCTGTTCTCGCTCAAGATGCTCGAGCCCGACTGCACGGTGGGGATGAGCCTCACGGGCGCACTGACGCCGGCCGGGCTCGGGATGTCCACGGTCATCCCGCTGATGGAGGCCGGGTTCGTCGACTGGATCGTCTCGACCGGCGCGAATCTGTACCACGACGCGCATTTCGCGCTCGGCCTGCCGGTGCACCGCGGCTCACCGTTCTCGAACGACATCGAGCTGCGCGAGCACGGAGTCGTGCGCATCTACGACGTCGTCTTCGACTACCACGTGCTTCTCGACACGGACTCCTTCTTCCGCGAAGTGAGCCGGCTGCCCGAGTTCCAGCGCGCCATGTCCACGGCCGAGTACCACTACCGCGTCGGTGGGTACCTGCTGGAGCGTGAGCGCGCCCTCGGGCTGGAGCGGAAATCCGTGCTCGGAGTCGCGCACCGGTGCGGCGTCCCCGTCTACACCTCATCACCGGGCGATTCGTCCATTGGCATGAACGTGGCCGCCCTCGCCCTGGACGGTTCGGCGCTGCGGTTCGACGTGAGCGCGGACGTGAACGAAACGGCGGCGATCGTACTCGATGCGAAACGAGGCTGTGGCCGGTCGGCGTTGCTCATCGCCGGCGGCGGCAGCCCCAAGAACTTCATGCTGCAGACTGAGCCGCAGATCCAGGAGGTGCTCGGCATCGACGAGCGGGGTCACGACTTCTTTCTGCAGATCACCGACGCCCGCCCGGACACTGGGGGCCTGTCGGGGGCGACGCCGGCGGAGGCAGTCTCTTGGGGCAAGGTGGATCCGGAGCGGCTGCCGGACGCCGTGGTGTGCTACTTGGACGCCACGGTGGCGTTGCCCGTGCTGGCCGCCTACGCGCTGGCCCGCCACGCGACCAGGCCACTGAAGCGGCTCTACGATCGGCGCGAGGCTATGCTCGATCGGCTGCGGGCCGAGTTCGTGGCGGCGAAGGGAAAGTAGACGACGACGTGGAAGAGCCCCGCGCCGCCGGCTCTCTCCCTCGGGCGTACGTCTGGTATGCCCTGACGCTGTTGTCGCTCGGCAACCTCCTCAACTACCTCGATCGCAGCGTGATCTTCGCGCTCTTCGAGCCCATCAAGCACGACCTGCACGTCACCGACACGCAGCTGGGCTGGCTGGGCTCGGTCTTCGCCATCGTCTTCGCCTTCGGCTCGCTCGTGGCTGGGGTGCTCTCGGATCTGCTGCCCCGCCGGCTGGTGCTCGCCGTCGGCGTGGCCACCTGGAGCGGCTTCACGGGACTGGGCGGTCTGGCGCGCTCGTACTGGCAGCTGTTCACGTCGCGGGCGGTGGTCGGGGTCACGCAGTCGTCGTACCTGCCGGCGGCCCAGGCGCTCCTCGCGGACTACTTCCCCCACAAGGGCCGCGCGCAGGCCATGGGGATCTTCTGGTCTGGTCTGGTCCTCGGTGGGGTGCTAGCCGTCTGGCTCGGTGGTGTGCTGGCCAGCGCCTTCGGGTGGCGCAGCGCGCTGCTGCTGGTCGGGCTCCCCGGGTTGCTGTTCGCCGGGCTCCTGGCTCGACTGCGCGATCCTTGGGGGCGGCCGCCGGTGTCCAAGCCCCGGCCGCCGCGGCGCAAGTTCGAGGTGACGGCGCGCAAGGCGGTGCACGCAGTGGCGCCGCTGCTGTGGTCGGTCGGGCTGGCGTCCGTGGTCGCCGCCGTGCTGGCCGTGGTGGAGGGCGTACCCGCGCAGGCCGACACGGCGGCGTTCCTCGCCATCGCCGGCGCTGGCCTGGTCTGGACGGTGTGGAAGTGGGCGCGCCTAGTGCTGCGCCGGGTCACCGATCTGCCGGGCGGCGCGCCTGCGGACGTGGTCGACGAGATGCTGGATGCGGCCGCGCTCGTGCTGCGCACGCCGACCCTAATCTGGATGTTCGTCGGCGGTGCGCTGACGGCTGCGAGCATGAACTCCATGGTGGCCTGGTCCCTGAGCTACGTGCAGCGCGAGATCGGCCTGGACCTCGCCGCCGCGGGTCGCCAGATCGGCATCTTCGGACTGCTGGGCGGGGTGCTCGGGTCCTGGGCCGGCGGCAGGCTGGGGGACCTTCTGATGGAGCGGTGGCAGAGCGGCCGGGTCATCGCCAGCGCGCTGGGGTTCCTGCTGGGCGTGCCGCTGTGCGTCGCGCTGCTGCTGGTGCGCGACGTGGCCGCGTTCTCCGCGCTGTTCTTCTTGGTGGTCTTCCTGTTCACGTGGTACAACGGGCCGGTGGCGGCCGTGCTCTTCGACGTGGTGCCGCGCGAGGTCGCGGCCACCGTGATGGGCGCCTACGTCTTCTTCATCCACATCTTCGGAGACGCCATCGCCCTGCCGATCGTGGGGTTTCTCTCGGACCGCTACGGGCTGCGCACGGCGATGTTGACTCTCCCGGCGGTCGGGCTCCTGGGCGGCCTCTTGCTCCTCATGTCGGTGCGCACGGTGGGCCGTGACATGGCGCGCGTCAGGCGGGTCTCGCCGGCGTGATCGCCCGCCGCATCTCGGCGGCCATTTCCCCGTACGCCCGAATCTGGCACTTCACCGACGAGGCACTCCAACCCAGTTCCTCCGCCAGCAACTGCGCTACCGTTGGCGCGGCTTCCACAGCCTGCCCGGCGTGCCGGTGGAAGAGATGGGTACGGCGGACGAGGACGTCCGCCACCGTCATCGCCATCTCACGCCGCGCCTGGTGCACGACCTCGGCGGCGATCACCGGATGGCCCGCTACCAGCGCCCGTCCGAGGGCCGGCTCGCGCAGCGCCAAGTTGGCGATCCCGACGGCTTCCGTTCCGTACCGTCCCACGAGGGCCTGCGCGAGGCGATCGTCCAGTCCCTCCTGGACCAGATCGCGCACCAGGACGTCGAGGTCGGCGACCTCGCCTCCGGGCAGCGGCTCCAGGTCGGTCCGCGCGCGCGGCGGAACGGCGCGGCCGTCGAGCCTGCGCAGGCGGCGTGCGACGCGGTCTACCACCTCCGCGGCCATGGACCGGTAGGTCGTCAGCTTCCCGCCGGCAACGGTCATGAGGCCGCTCGCACTCTCGACGACGCGGTGCTCACGTGGCACTGCGGCGGTGGACGTGGCACCCGGAGCGGCCAGCAGCGGCCGGAATCCGGCCCAGGCTGACACCACGTCGCCGAGGCCCAGCCGCGCGTCGGGGAAGAAGGCGTTCGCGGAGCGGAGGAGGTAGGTAACGTCGTCGGAGTCCGCCAGCGGCTCCTCCTCGACAGCGGCCACGTCCGTGTCGGTCGTGCCCACCACTGACAGGTCGCCCCAAGGGAGAATGAAGATCACCCGTCCGTCGAGGGGCGACGTCAGCGTCAGGGCCGCGCTGTTGCCGATGCGGCGCCTGGGGACGGCCAAGTGGGCGCCCTTTGTGGGCCGGAGCAGGGGAGCGCCCGGCTCGTCGAGCCGCCGCACCGCGTCGGTCCAAGGGCCGGTGGCGTTCACGACCACGTGCGCGTGCAGGGTACGCCGCTCGCCGGTGAGGCAATCCTCGACTTGTGCGCCGCGCGTTCTGCCCCCGGCCTTCTCGAAGCTCTTGACCGCCACGTAGCTGGCGACGCGTGCGCCGTGGCGCTGCGCCGAGCGGACGGTGGCCAGGGTCAGCCGAGCGTCGTCGCACTGCGCGTCCCAGTACGTGGCGCCGCCGCGCAGGTCCTGATTCCTGAGCGCCGGCTCCAGACGACTCACGGCCTTCCTGCCCATGCTGCGATGGCGACCGACGTTGCGGAACAGCGACAGGGTGTCGTACAGCCACAGCCCGGCGGCGAGCGTCACCCGTCCCACCCTGCCGGACGAGTGCACCGGGAAGAGGAACCGCGCCGGCCGCACCAGATGCGGCGCGATGCGCAGCAGCACGGCCCGCTCCCGGCTGGACTCGAACACCAGGCTGAGCCAGCCGTGCTCCAGATACCGCAAGCCGCCGTGAACGAGACACGAGGAGCGGGATGATGTGCCGTGTCCGAAGTCGCCTGCATCGACCAGCGCGGTTGTCAGCCCGCGCATCGCGGCGTCGCGGGCGATCCCGGAGCCCGTGATGCCGCCGCCCACGACCAAGAGGTCGACGACGCCCGAGGAGAGCGCGTCGAGGTCCGAGCGGCGTGTCGCCGCCGAGAAGGGTCGGTCCGTCGGGGATGGCACCGAGGAGGAATCTGCACCGGCGCCGCTGCGGACGCACCTGCTGCTGCGCGCTGGCCCGCGCCGGAGCGCCCGGGTAGCTTTGGCGCACCGGCCGCGCTTCTCCGGTGCGGTCTGTGGGAGCGCTCCTGATGGGCATCGGGAACGGACGGCGGGTGGCGGTTGTCGGAGGGTGTCGGACCCCGTTCGCCAAGGCGGGGACGCTGTTCCGCGACGTCGGTGCGGCCGACCTTGCCAGGGTCGCCGTCCGCGAGCTGCTGTGTCGAACGGAAGTGGATCCCGCCAGCGTTGAGCAGGTCGTCTTCGGGCAGGTGATCCCTTCGGTGCTCGCGCCGAACGTGGCGCGTGAGGTGAGTCTCCTACCGCAGTTCCCCAGGACGGTCCCCGCGCACACGGTGAACCGGGCCTGCGCCTCGTCCAGTCAGGCCATCGCGGAGGCGCACGATCAGATCGCGCTCGGCCAGGCGGACGTCGTGATTGCCGGAGGCACGGAGTCGCTCTCGAACGTCCCCGTTCTTCACTCGCGTCGCTTCAGCGGCCTGCTGGTGGAGGCGGCCAAGGCGAGGGGGCTCGGTGCCCGGCTCAGAGTGCTGGCCCGCGTGCGGCCGCGCGACCTCGTGCCCGTGACGCCGGCCATAGCCGAGCCGTCCACGGGGCTGACGATGGGCCAGTCGGCCGAGAAGATGGCGCGGGAGAACGGTATCTCCAGGGAGGCGCAGGATCGCTACGCGCTGCGCTCGCACCGGCTCGCGGCGCAGGGCACTGCCGACGGCCGCCTGACCGCGGAGATAGTGCCGGTCTTCGTGGCTCCGGGCTACGACGCGGTCGTGTCTGACAACGGCATCCGCGGCGACTCGGACATGGGGCAACTCGCCAAGCTGAGGCCTGCGTTCGACCGCCGTTACGGCTCGGTCACCGCCGGCAACTCGTCGCCCCTGACGGACGGAGCCGCCGCGGTCCTGCTGACGAGCGAGCGGGCTGCGCGCGCGCAGGGCTGCGCGCCGCTGGCCTACATTCGGTCGTACGCGGTCGCGGCCGTGGATCCCGCCGGCCAGCTGCTGATGGGGCCTGCCTACGCCATCCCCCGGGCGCTCGATCGCGCCGGCATCGAGTGGAAGGACCTTGGCGTTGTCGAGATGCATGAGGCGTTCGCCGCGCAGGTGCTGTCGAACGTCCAGGCGCTGGAGTCCCGCGAGTGGGCCACTGAACGCCTGGGGCGTAGCGGGCCGGTCGGAGACGTGAACTGGGATATCGTCAACGTCATGGGCGGCTCGATCGCCATCGGGCACCCGTTCGGGGCGACCGGCGCCCGGATCACGACGACGCTCGCGAACGAGATGCGTCGTCGTCGCGCGGAGTTCGGCCTCTTGTCGCTGTGCGCGCAGGGTGGCATGGGGTTCGCGATGGTGCTCGAGTCTGCGCCGTGACGACGCCGGCCTTCCGCTCCGAGGTGGTGGACGGCGTGGCCGTGCTCACGCTCGACCTGCCCGGGGAGCCCCTCAACAAGTTCACTCGTGCGGTGAGAGCCGAGTTTGCGGATCTGGTCGGCGAGATGGAGCGCGACCGGGCCGTGAGGGCGGTGGTGCTGATCTCCGGAAAGCGCGACACCTTTGTGGCGGGCGCCGACATCGACGAATTTGTGGCCCTGGGAAGCGCCGAGGAGGCGGCGCGGCTCTCCCGCGAGGGCCAGCGGCAACTGGACCGGGTTGCCGCCTTTCCGAAGCCGTTCCTGACCGCCATCCACGGGGCGTGCATGGGCGGGGGGCTTGAGCTGGCGCTGGCGTGCCACTACCGGCTCGCCACCGACCATCCCTGCACGGTGCTCGCTCTGCCGGAGGTGCGCCTCGGTCTGATTCCCGGGGCGGGCGGCTGCAACCGGCTGCCGCGCCTCGTGGGTCTGCGGGCGGCACTCGGGATGATCCTCTCCGGCAAGAACGTCCCCGCGCCGCAGGCCTTCAGGATGGGCCTCGTGGACGAGCTGGTTCCGGCGCCCATTGTGCGGGAGGCCGCTGTCTCGGCGGCATTGCGTCTGGCCTCCGGCTCCTGGCGTCGTCGCGGTCGTCGCGGTCTCGCCGCCGCGCTCCTCGACGGGAGCGCTGCGGGCCGGGCGCTGGTGCTGAGGCAGGCGCGGGCGGCAACGCTGAGGCAGACCGGCGGCCACTACCCCGCGCCGCTGGCGGCGCTCGATGCGGTACGGTACGGCCTCATTCACGGGATGGGGCGCGGACTGCGGTTCGAGGCCGAGCGGTTCGGCGAGCTTGCGGTGACGGGCGTGTCGCGACGCCTCGTGGAGATCTTCTTCGCCACGACGGCCCTGAAGAAGGAGCCCGGCGTGGCGGCTCCAGCTCCCGAGCCGGTCGCCGTGAGGCGCGTCGGGGTAGTGGGTTCAGGGTTCATGGGATCCGGCGTCGCGGCGACAGTCGCGATCCGTGCGATGACACCCGTGCGGTTGCGTGACACGGACCTCACGCGTGTCGGGAAGGGCCTCAAGGCGGCCGCCGACATCATTCAGCAAGGAGTGCGACGGCGCCATGTCACCCCGCTCGAGGCGGAGCGCCAACTGGCCCTGATCTCCGGCGGCACAGACCACTCCGGCTTCCGCCACGTGGACCTCGTCATCGAGGCAGTGTACGAGGACCTCGGCGTCAAGCAGGCCGTTCTGCGCGAGATCGAGGCTGTCACGACTCCGGAGTGCGTCTTCGCCTCGAACACGTCCACGATCTCCATCTCGAGCATCGCAGAGGCGTCTTGCCGCCCTGAAACGGTCGTAGGCATGCACTTCTTCTCACCGGTCCAACGGATGCCGCTCCTCGAAGTCGTGGCGGCCGACCGGACGGCGCCGCGCACCACCGTCACGGCGGTCGCGTTCGGGCGCAGGCTCGGCAAGACGGTCATCGTCGTCCGGGACCGGCCCGGCTTCTTCGTGAACAGACTGCTGGTGCCGTACCTGAACGAAGCCGGGCGGCTCCTGATGGAGGGGACTTCGATCGAGGCCATTGACCGGGCGATGACAGACTGGGGCTTCCCGGTCGGCCCCTTCACTCTGCTCGACGAGATAGGGCTCGACGTGGCCGCGCAGGCGGCGGCGCTGATGCGCGATGCGTACGGCGCCCGGCTGACGCCCGCGGTGGACCTCGGCGCCCTCGTCGCCGCCGGGCGGATGGGCCGGAAGAACGGGTGTGGCTTCATGCGCTACCGAGAGGGCGGAGTGGTGGCGGTGGACAAGAGCGTCTACTCCGCCATGGGGGTGCGGCTCCGCCGGGCGCCCCGCCCCGAGGCCTTGGTGGAGCGCATGACCTTCGCAATGCTGAACGAGGCCGCCCGCGCGCTGGAGGAGGGAGTGGTGCGGTCGGCTCGCGATGGCGACATTGGAGCCGTGTACGGAATCGGGTTCCCGCCCTTCCGTGGTGGCCCGTTCCGTGCAATGGACGCGGTCGGACCGGTGGAGACCGCCGTGATACTCGACGGACTGGCCCGTATTCATGGTGACCGCTTCGAGGCCGCGGGGATTCTCGTTGACCAGGCTCGCAGCGGCAGGCGGTTCTACCCGAAGGACTGACGGGGGCATATGCTGCGTCAAACCCTGCTGTTTCTCAGCGAGCAGAAGCAGGTGTTCCGGTTCGTCCGGACCAACTTCCTCGCCCAGAAGGTCGCCTCGCGCTTCGTGGCAGGTGAGACGCTCGACACGGCCGTGGTGGCGGTGCGCGATCTGAACGAGAAGGGCATCACGGTGTCGCTGGACCTGCTGGGTGAGAGTGTTACGACCGCGGACGAAGCCCGGACGGCCACGGCGGGGGCGATCTCGATACTCGACCGGATCGCGGCCGAGAAGCTCCAGTCGAACATGTCGGTGAAGTTGAGCCAGCTGGGATTGGACCTCGATGCCGCGCTGTGCCGGGAGAATATCCGGCGCATCCTCGACAGGGGGAAGGAGCTCGGCATCTTTGTCCGCATCGACATGGAGAGCAGCGCGCACACGCAGCGCACACTGGACCTGTTCGAGCGCGAGCTGGTGCCTGCGTACGACTCGGGTGTCGGCGTCGTGCTCCAGTCGTACCTGATGCGCAGCGAGGCGGATGCCGAGAGGCTGATCGGCCAGAAGGCCCTGGTGCGCCTGTGCAAGGGTGCGTACAAGGAGCCAGCCAGCGTCGCCTTCCCGGACAAGCGGGACGTGGATCGGAGCTACGTCCGGATCGTGGAACGCCTGCTGCTCTCGGGGCAGCGTCACGCGGTGGCCACGCACGACGAGGCCATCATCGATCACGTGAAGCGCTTCGCGAAGGAGAAGGGGATCGGGCCGGAGCGTTTCGAGTTCCAGATGCTCTACGGTATTCGCCGCGATCTGCAGGAGGCGCTGCGGCGGGACGGCTACGCCGTGCGGGTATATGTTCCCTTCGGCACTCACTGGTACCCCTACTTGATGCGGCGCCTGGCGGAACGTCCGGCCAACATCGTCTTCATTCTCGGCAGCCTAGCGAAGGAGGGCGTCCGCAGGTGATCGCGGACGACGACACCCTGCGCGGGTACGAGGCTGTCCACGGCTGCCCGGCGGCGTTCGAGGGCTCGGACGGGCGGCCCTACTCGGCCGGAGTGTTCGCGGAGGATGACGCCGGCCCGGACGGTCGCTACGGAGCGGCCCTGCTGTTCGTCCGCTGGTCGCCGCTCAACGAGCCGGAGGGTCACCTGGAGACCGACTTCCTGGCGTACGACGCTGATCCGGCCCGCGCGGAGGAGATCGTAGGGTCGCTGACGCTTCAGGATGTGAAGCGCCATCTCGACCAACTGATAGCCGGGCAGCCGGTGGCGGCTGGGCGCTTCCCTAGGGGCTAGACTCGCCCGCGAGCGCCTCGATCAGGGCGCGGCAGAACGGCGCCAGGTCTGCCGGTGTGCGCGAGGAGATGAGGTTGCCGTCCACGACGACGGCTTCGTCGACGTATTGGGCGCCCGCGTTGGTCACGTCGTCCTTGATGGAGTGGAAGCAGGTGACGCGCCGGCCCCGAAGCAGGCCGGCGGACACAAGGACCGAGGCGGCGTGGCAGATGAAGGCCAGCGGCTTTCCCGCCTCTGCGATCTCCCGCGTGATTCGCAGCAGCTTCTCCGATCGGCGCATCGCGTCGGGAGCCCAGCCGCCGGGGATGACAAGCCCGTCGTACGCCTCCGAGTACACGTCGTCGACGTTGGTGTCGACGTCGATCGGGTAGCCCTTCCTGCCGGTGTAGGTTCTGTCGCCGAGCCCGGCCACGACCGTCGTCGCGCCTTCCTCCTCGAGACGGATCTTAGGGTACCACAACTCGAGGTCCTCGTAGTGCGGCGCTGCGAAGAACAGCACCGTTCTCCCGCTGAGCATCATCGGGCCGTCCTCACTGGTTCGAGGAATTCGAGAGCACCTTCGGTTCGAGAACGCGCTGCGGGGGCGGCAGGTCCACCCCGGTCACGGCGCGCAGGGCGTCGGTGACTTCCTGGAGCGTGATCGGCTCCGCGCGGCGGACTACGCGGTTCCATTCGCGGTCGGCGGCCCGGCCCCCGATCCCCACCACGGCGTCGCGGAGCTCCCGCTCGGTCGCGGTGGGCGATGGGCGGCGGGCGGCCGAATCGAGGAGTTGGCGGGCTGCGTCCTCGAGGCCGGCGCGGCCGTCGCTGTTTTGGCGAATGGCGGCGTCCAGCAGGAGACCTGCGAGCATACCCTTTCGATAGACGAGCAGGATGGTGTTGTCTCCGCCCGGTCCCTCGCGGCTCTCCTCAGCCATGGTCATCGTGGTGCGGTGCTGGATGCGCTCGTAGTTGCGCCACGACTGATAGCACAGCTCCGCGAGGTCGCGGGGATCGTTGCGCCACCGCGAGTACAACAGAGCGGCGAAGTAGTCGGTCACACCCTCGGTCCACCAGCGTTCCGTCTCGATCGCCCCGCCGAACCACAGGTGCAGCGTTTCGTGGAAGGTGTCGTGGGCCCGCGGGCGATCGAGCATCTCGCCCGGCTCCCAGAGCAGGCCGATGGTAGCAGTTCCCTGCAGGCTGCCGCTGGTCCGGCCCTTCCTGCCGGCGTCGCTGATGTACGTGACGCGAGGCACTGGGACAGGGCCGAACGCCTGCTCGCCCCGGCGCAGGCTCTCCCCGATCAGGTCGACCAGAGAGGAGTCGGTGAACGCCCGGCGGCCCCGCACGGCAACGCCGTATGTGGATGGGCCTACGGAGCCGGAGTAGACGCGGTAGTCTGGCGCCGCGGCGAGGGCTCCCGCCAGCAGGTCGTCGCCGGAGCGCGGCCGCAACTCGCGTCCGACGCTGTCCCAGTTGGCGATGAGCCGCCAGCCTGAGGGCAGGATGAACGCCAGACGAACGATGGGATATGGTTGCCTGGTCTTCCGTCTCGCCACCGGGTCGGGCGCGACGAACATGGATCGCGCGACAGCGTAGAGGCGGCTCGAGTCGAGTCCGGACGACGTTGATCCGCCGGAAACGGAGTCGCCGAAGTCGAGGCGGTAGCGGAACCGAATGGCACCGGGCCGCGCGTCCTCGACGAGAAACCCGCCGCCGGTGCGCCGGACCCGCAGCGGCGCTCCCCGGTCGTCAGTCGCGGCGAAGCCGGCCACCACCGTGCCTGCATTCGCAACACGAGGCGCCAGCGCGAGCGCAACGGCGCCGGCGCTGGCAACCGTGAGCCGCGCCTCAACCGACACGCGCCGCTGGGCTGGAAGCACGGCCAAGTTGTAGACGAGCGTGTCCGGGGGGCCCTGAGCGGAGGTGACGACAGGGGCGCCGAGGGCCAGAAGGATGGCGGCGAGCTTGACAGGCACGGTGCTAGCCAGAGTACTTCAACCCCCATCGCCCCCTGAGCCCGCGCGGCCGGGGCGATGTTCTCGAGGGAGCCTCTGTCGTCGGTCGGGAACCCGCCGGCGGTGCGGGTCCGGACCCTGAGGGCGGTTCGTGGCTCAGTTCGAAGCCGGAACACGCCCGCGACGGATGATACGCGCAAGCTAGCTGGCGAGTTCCGGCGGCGCGAGGCTGGCAGGGTGAAAGGGCAGGGTGCGGCGATGCGTGGCACGACTCTCCTCTTCGCGGTCTCGGGGGCGCTGGCCGCTTGCCGGCAGGCGCCGGAGCGGCCCGCCGACCTCATCGTGTACGGTCGCGTGTGGACCGGCGACTCCTCGCAGCCCAGAGCGCGCGGAATCGCCATCGCCGGTGATCGGCTGGTGGCGGTCGGCTCGCGGCGCGAGGTGGGCCGCTACCGCGGAGACCGGACCCGAGTGCTGGACAACGGCGACCGGAGCGTCGTGCCCGGGTTCGGCGACTCGCACACGCACTTTGTCGACGGCGGATTCCAGCTGATGTCGGTGGACTTGCGGGATGCCGACAGCCCGGCCGAGTTCACGCGCCGGATGGCGGAGTTCGCGCGGCGACAGCCGCCCGGGCGGTGGATCACCGGCGGCGACTGGGACCACGAGCTGTGGCCCGGCACTCCGCTGCCACGCAGGGAGTGGATCGACTCGGTGACTCCGGACAACCCGGTGTTCGTGAGCCGCCTCGACGGCCACATGGGCGTCGCCAACTCGGTCGCGCTGCGTCTCGCCCGACTCGGGCGCTCCTCGCGCGCTCCGGCCGGAGGGGAGATCGTCCGCGATTCGGCGACCGGGGAGCTGACGGGCCTGCTGAAGGACAACGCGATGGACGCCATCTGGAGCGCCATTCCCGATCCGACGGACGCAGAGCGGGACAGCGCCGTCGCGGTGGCGCTCCGCCACGCGGCACAGGCGGGCGTCACGACCGTGCACGTCATGAGCGGTTGGGGGGACCTGGCGGCGCTACGGCGGTTCCGCGCCCGCGGCGGGCTCACGGCGCGGGTCTACGCGTTCGTGCCGATCTCGACGTGGCGGACGCTCGCAGACACGGTTCGGGCACAGGGACGCGGCGACGAGTGGCTGTGGTGGGGGGGAGTGAAGGGATTCATGGACGGTTCCCTGGGCTCGACCACGGCGGCGTTCTTCGATCCCTACCTCGACGACCCTGCGAACAGGGGCTTGTTCGTCAACGACTCGGCCACGATGCTCGGCTGGATCCGCTCCGCCGACAGCGCCGGACTCCAGGTCGCGGTGCACGCGATCGGCGACAGGGCCAACGCTCAGCTTCTCGATCTGTACGCCGAGGTGGCGCGCCGCAACGGCCGGAGGGACCGACGGTTCCGCGACGAGCACGCCCAGCATCTGCGCAGCGCCGACGTCGCCAGGTTCGCGCAACTGGGCGTGATCCCGGCGATGCAGCCCTACCACGCCATCGACGACGGCCGCTGGGCGTGGAGGCGGCTCGACACGCTGCGCCTGCGCGGCACATATGCGTTCGGCTCGCTGCTCCGCGCCTCGGCCGCGTTGGCGTTTGGCAGCGACTGGACCGTGGCTCCGCTCTCGCCGGTGCTCGGGCTCTACGCCGCCGTGACCCGCCGGACGACTGACGCGGCCAACCCGGGGGGCTGGTTCCCTGCCGAGAAGATCACGCTGGACGAGGCGCTCGGCGCGTACACGACCGGCGTGGCACGCGCGGGCTTCCAGGAAGGGCGGACCGGCGTGCTGCGGCCGGGAATGCTGGCGGACGTGGTTCTCCTCGACCGCGACCTGTTCTCGATCCCGGCCGAGAGTCTGAGCGTGGTCCGCGTCAGGACGACCCTCGTCGGAGGTCGCGTGGTGTACGAGCAGCGTTGAGCCCGATGCCCAGCTAGATCCCAAACCAGGCGGATGGAAGCGCCGCCGTGATCCAGGAGTCGGCCGCATCAGCGACACTGATGGAAGCACGTGGAGGCGGTCGGTCTTCGGCCTGCTGTTCCTCCTCTCGGGAGCCACCGGGCTCGTCTACGAGCTCGTCTGGGCTCGCGATTTGTACCAGTTCTTCGGCTCCACGATCCACTCGATCACGACGGTCGTGGCCGCTTACATGGGTGGCCTCGGGTTGGGGGCGTATGTTCTCGGACGGATGGCGGATCGGCGGGCGAGACCGGCGCTGCTCTACGGTGTGCTTGAGATAGGCGTCGGGCTATTCGGACTGGCCTCGGCGTGGATCTTCGAGGGGGTCGGGACCGCCTACCTTGCGGTCGCTCGGTGGCTTCTTCCCGGCGTCTGGACTGCCGCCGGGATCAAGTTCGTCTTCGCGTTCGTGGTGCTGCTCGTGCCCACCTTCCTGATGGGTGGCACGCTGCCGATTCTCACGCGGGCGTTCGCGGGAGAACGGCTGGACCAACTGCGCCGCCAACTCGCGCTGTTCTACGGAGTCAACACGCTCGGTGGCGTCGTCGGCTGTGCGCTGGCCGGATACGTGCTGATCGAGCGCGTCGGGCTGCGGGGTGCGCTGTTCGGGGTCGGAGTCGTCAACCTCGTGCTCGGGATCGCCGCGCTCTTGCTGGCACGAGGCGTCGCGCCCGAGCTGCCTGCGGTGGGGGACGACGCAGACCAGGGCATCGAGCCGGCCGGCGCGCCGGCGGCACCGGTCGCCGCGGACGAGGCTACTCGGCGGCTCGCCATCTGGCTGATCGCGGCGACGGCGTTCGCGTCGCTGCTGTACGAGATCGCCTGGACCCGCATCCTCGTGCTCGTGGTAGGCAGCTCCACCTACGCGTTCACCACCATTTTGGCGGCGTTCCTCGCCGGAATCGGCATCGGCAGCCTGTTCGCCGTGGGCAAGGGCCGGCCGGCGCGGCAGCTGCTGCTCGACGCGGCTCTGGTGCAGGGCCTGATCGCCGTTCTGGCCGCGCTGCTGTTCCCGTTCTTCCGCGGCCTTCCCGTCTACATCGTCGCGACGATGCAGGTGGGCTTCCTGAGCGCCGCGGACCTGCTGGCGATGCACGGCGCCGCGGTCGTCGCGGTGGTGCTGCCCCCCGCGGTCGGGATGGGCTTGAGCTTCCCGCTGCTTGCGGAGCTGGCGGCCGGACCGGCGGGCCGCACGGGAAGGGAGACGGGGCGCGCCTACTTCGCGAACACGCTCGGGAGCATCGCAGGGGCGGTCCTGACCGGCTTCGTCCTGGTTCACTTGGTGGGGAGCGAGCGGACGCTCGTGCTCGGCGTGCTGGTCAACGCCGGGGCCGCCGCCCTGCTGGCCTGGTGGCTGGTGCGGGGGCGAGGCGATGGGCGCGTACCGGCGCAACTCGAGCGCATCGCCGCTCTGCTCGCCGTTTTGGCGCTCATCATCACTTTCGCGACCCCTAGCTGGACGCACCGTACGCTCGACCGGGGGCCGGCCATCTACGGTCGAGAGCGCATGACTCGGGCCCAGCTCGACAACTTCCTGCGCGGAACCGGCGCCGAGCAACTGAGCTTCGAGGAGGGCTGGAACGCCACGGTCTCCGTGTGGCGAAACGGCGGCGCCACCTGGCTCAAGACCAACGGCAAGTCGGACGCCTCGTCGGTGGCCGACATGAACACCCAGGTCCTCATGGGTCTGCTGCCGGCGCTCGCGCACCCCGAGCCGAAGCGTGCCTTCATCGTCGGGTTCGGCAGCGGAGTCAGCGCCCGCACCCTTGCCGATGTCCCGGGCATCGAGCGAGTGGACGTCGTGGAGATCGAGAGTGCGGTCCTTCGGGCCAGCCGGTTCTTCGATGTCGTTAACCGCGGCGTGCTGGCGGATCCGAAGGTGCACGTGATCGAGGACGACGCGCGGAGCGCCCTGCAGCTGGCGCGCCAGCCGTACGACCTCATCGTGTCCGAGCCGTCGAACCCCTGGATCGCGGGCATCGCGGCGCTGTACACCGCCGACTACTTCCGCGTCGCAGCGAGCCGTCTCGCTCCCGGCGGCATACTCTCGCAGTGGCTGCAGACCTATCGGGTGCCGCCGTCGCTCGTGGCGGTCGTGGTAGCCAACGTGCGGGAGGTCTTCCCGCATGTGGAGGTCTGGTACGCGAATTCGTCGGACCTGATCATCCTGGCCTCGCACCGGCAGATTCGCTGGAACCGGCAGCGTGTGGCCGGCATGATCAGCTCACCGGGCCCCACCAGCCGGGCGATGCACGACTGGCTCAGGGTCGATCGTCCGGAGCAGTTGATGGGTCTGTTTCTCCTGGGCGAACGCGGCTCGGGGATGCTCGCCGCTGGCGCCGGCTTCGTCCACAGCGACGACCGGCCCGCGCTCGAATTCGTGGCGGCGCGCTACCTACTGGTTGGCCAGAGGGACATCACGGCGTTCGACTCGTTGTTGGCGGTGAAGACTACTGCCGGGGACACGCTGCCGACGCTGCGGGGCTGGCCGATGGGCCGCGACGACATGCTCGAGGCCTACGCGCGCGCGTTGCCGCCCTACACCGGTCTCGCGATGACGTTCGCGCGCCGCTTCGTCGCGGCCGCGCCTGCCGAGGTGGAGCGCCAGGCCGCGCTCGGGAGGGTGTACTTCGAGCGGCGGGACTACCGTGTGGCGCTGCCGTATCTGGAGGCCGCGCTCGCGAGACGGCCGGACGATCCTGCGATACTTCTCCAGGTCGGCATAGCGCGCTTCGGCGTCGGCGAGGTTGCCCGCGCGCGGGAGATTCTGGTGCGCTCCCGTGTGGCGGGCGGCGATTCGGTGTTCGCCTCGGCCCTCCTCGCCCAGATCGCCGCTGACGCGGGCGACGACGCCACCGCCGCGGCGGAGGCGCTGCGGGCGCTCAGGGGCCTACGGCCGACGATCGCCGCGCCGTTCCCCGCGCCGCTCGAGGCTGCGGTGAGATCACTGGCCTCGCGGGCTCGGCCGGATGTCGCCGGGGAGCTGTTCCAGTTCGCCGCGGCGTCTCGGCCATCGTGGGACGTGGCCTTCTGGGGCGGCGCGCAGGTGTTCGCACGGGGAGGCGCACAGGGGTGCAGGCAGGCAGAACGCTTCGCGGCGGAACTGCATCGGTTCGGCTGGCGAGGAAGCGAGGTCTACGGATTGATGAGGGTATGCGCGGAGCGGAGGTCCGGCTAGCGCAGGGCTAGAGGTCGCGGCCCCGGAGGGACGAGAGGGAGTCGTTCCGGGTCAGGCGGCGCACTTCGCTTGCCGCGCCGATTGCGGCATCCACGTCGAGGGACAGAGCACGCGCCTGCTGGGTGGCCATGGTGAGGTCGCCGAGAGCCTCGGCGACGCCCGCGGAGCGGAGCCGGAGCAGGTCGAAGCGCACGTTTTGCATGGCGAGCAGGCAGGATTCGAGTTGCGACCGGAGCACACCCTGTCGCTTGGCAAGTTCGGAGACCGTCTGCCGCTGCCGCTCCAGGAGCGAAACGCGGCGGTCGCGGTCGGTCGACTGAGGCTCCGCCAGCGCCGCAGTGATACGGGCGTCGAGCCTCTCCACCGGCTCCTGGTCTAGATTGCGCTCCAGCGCGGCCAGCGTCAGCGCGAGGTTCGTCGCGCGTTCGAGGAGTTGGTCGACGGTGGGCGCGATGTCAGGGAGCATCTTCCGCTCGGACTTCGGCATCCGCGCCAGCGACGCGAGAATCGCCGCCCGGTCCTTCTTCGCCTGCTCTATGCTGGCCGCGTGCGGGCCGAAGTCCTGCGGCCCCACGCCGATCCGCGCTTGCGCCCTGGTCTTGGCCTCGATGGCATCCGGGGCCGGAGGCCGGTAGATCACGTCCCGCCAGGAGTAGCCGGCCGTCCACAGCTTGGCGTAGTCCTTCGCGACGAAGAACCCCCAGATCGCCGCGATGGACAGCGACCACGGCTCGTGAAAGCCGTTGCTGGCCAGGTTGACGAGCACCAGCATGCCGTTGACCGACGCATAGCTGGCCAGTCTTCGCCTGAAGCGCACGACCATCAGCGGCTCGCCAGAAGCCTTCGCCTGCGCCGCCAGCTCCGCTTCCTCGGCCGTCCTTCTGTCCTCGTGTCGGGAGGCCCGGGCCGCCGCACGCTCCGCCCGGTGCACCGCGCGGGATACTGCGCCCTCGCCGCGCTCCCAGTGCCGCTGCGGAGGCAGCGGCGCGCGAGCGGCAGGGCTGCCCGACTGGCGTCCGACGGCCGGCTTGACCGTCCGGCTGGACGACCTCGGCGGGGGCGGCGTGTAGGTGGCCGTCTCCAGCGCCCGGCGCAGCGCATCAGCCGTGGGCCAGCGCCGCTCCGGATCCTTCTCAAGGCAGCGCATCACCGTCTGCGACAGGTCCTGCGGGATGTCCTGCCGCATCCTGTCCACCGGCAGCGCTTCCTCCGAGATCTGCTTCATCAGCAGTCCGGGCACGGTCGGCGACTTGAACGGCAGCTCGCCACTCAGCATCTGATAGGCGACAACGCCGAGCGAGTAGACGTCGGATCGGCCGTCGATCACGCGCTCGCCAGCCGCCTGCTCGGGACTCATGAAGGCGGGCGTGCCGATCGCTATCCCTGCTTCGGTGAGCGTGCCGCCCTCGGCGGACAAGGCCTTCGCAATACCGAAGTCGGTCACCATCACTCGCCCGCGGGTGCCCTCGAGCAGGATGTTGTCCGGCTTCACGTCGCGATGGATGACACCCTGCTGATGGGCCGCGGCGAGCGCATCGGCAGTCTCACGGAAGATGCGTCTGGATTCGTCGATGGACAGCCTGGTGCGGCGCTTGAGCCGCACCGCCAGCGACTCGCCGTCGACGAGCCCCATCACAAAGTACACCAACTCGTCGGCTTCGCCGACGGCGTGAATGGGGACGATGTGCGGGTGTGAGATGCGTGCGGCAGTCTCCGCCTCGCGAATGAAGCGGGCGCGGATGTCCGCCCGGTACGCAAGCTCCGGCGGCAGCACCTTGATGGCAACGGGTCGCTTCAGTCGCTCGTCGCGGGCCCGATAGACGACCCCCATGCCCCCGCGCCCGATCTCGCCTTCGATCGTGTAGGCGTCGCCCAGAACTGCGGACACGCGCCTCTGCAGGCCGCCTTCGCCGGCGCTACCGGTCATTGGGCACCAAGTTGCATTGCGCCGTAGATTAGCCGCTGATGTCGGACGTGGCAACTGCGTCGCAGCAGCCTCTGCCGTTTTGGCGCTTGGCGGAGACCGGGAGATGGCACGAAGGCTGCTCGTGATGTAGGTGTCTGGGGGGTGGATACACACAGCCTACTCGAGCAGCCTATGAGCGACCGCCTGAGCCTTCCCATCTTGCCGCTGCGTGACATGGTCGTCTTCCCGGGCCAGACGGCGCCCGTCAGTGCCGGCCGCCCCGGGACGCTGCGCGCGATCGAGGCCGCCCTGAAGGAGGAGCGCCGCCAGATCCTCGCTGTGGCGCAGCGCGAGAACTCGGAGCAGGTCAGCCCGGAGCTGCTCCACGCGGTGGGGACCGTGGCGCGGATCGGTCAGATCCAGCGGGGCCTAGGTGGCGTTCAGCTGGTGCTCCAAGGGGAGTACCGGGCGAGGGTGCTTCACGTCGGGGAGCGGGAGGGCTACCTCGAGGCTGTCGTTCGCGAGGCGGCGGACCTCCCACCTCTGGACTCGAACGAGCCAGCCTTCCAGGCGCTCTACAAGGAGGCGCGGGAGCGCGCTGCGGAGCTCGCTCAGAAGAACGGGCTGCCCGAGGAGATGGTGCAGCAGGTGCTGGCGTCGGTAAGCGACCCGGGCCGATTCGCCGACCTGGTGGCGGGCTACACCGACCTCAGCACGGCGGAGCGGCAGGCGCTGCTCGAGATGCCGTCGATCGAGGATCGGCTGCGCAAGGTCCTCATCCAGGTGCAGCGCCAGATAGAGGTCGCCGACGCGCAGGAGGACATCAAGTCGCAGGTCCAGGAGGAAATCGGAGAGCGTCAGCGCGAGATGTACCTGCGCGAGCAGCTCAAGGCGATCCGTCGCGAGCTGGGCGATTCCGACGAGAGCCGCGACACGGACGGGCTCCGTGAGAAGCTCGAGGCCCTGAACCTCCCGGATGCGGCGCGCAAGGAGGTCGAGCGCGAACTCGGGAGGCTGGAGCGCGCGGCCAGGGAATCGATGGAGGCGCAGGTCATCCGCACCTACCTCGACTGGGTGGCGGAGCTGCCCTGGAACACGCGCTCCGAGGACCTCCTCGACACGGCCCGCGCCGAGCAGGTGCTGGAGGAGGATCACTACGGCCTGAAGGACGTGAAGGAGCGCGTGCTGGAGTTCCTGGCGGTGCGCCAGCTGCGCGGACGGGCCAAGGAGGCTGAGAAGGAGGTCGCGGCCGACACGGAGAGCCTCCGCGGCCAGGAGGACGATCATGTGTTCCAGCGCGGGCCGATTCTGCTGTTTGTCGGTCCGCCCGGCACAGGCAAGACGTCGATCGCGAAGTCGATCGCTCGCGCCATGGGGCGCAAGTACGTGCGCATCTCGCTGGGCGGGGCGCGCGACGAGGCGGACATCCGCGGCCACCGGCGCACCTATGTGGGAGCGATGCCGGGGCGCATCGTCCAAGGCATGAAGCAGGCCGGAACGAAGAACCCGGTCTTCCTGCTCGACGAAGTGGACAAGCTCGGCGTCTCCTTCCAGGGCGATCCGGCAGCCGCGCTGTTGGAGGTCCTGGACCCGGCGCAGAACGACAGCTTCACCGATCACTACCTGGGCGTTCCGTTCGATCTCAGTGAGGTTCTCTTCATCGCGACGGCGAATCTGGTGCAGAGCATTCCCAGTCCGCTGCTCGACCGCATGGAGACGGTGGAGTTCACCGGCTACACCGAGCACGAGAAACTCAACATCGCCCGGCAGTACCTGGTTCCACGGCAGCTCCGCGAGAACGGCCTCACGGATGCGGAACTGGCCATCGAGGACGCCGGCATCCGTGAGGTGGTCAGCGGCTATACCCACGAGGCCGGCGTGCGGCAGCTGGAGCGCGAGCTGGGCAGGCTCGCGCGCAAGGTGGCGCGCCGGGTCGCCTCCGGCGGCGCCGCGCGAGTAGTGGTGGATGGTGCGGCCGCGAAGGACGAGCTCGGCCGGCCGAAGGTGCGCCCCGAGCGGGCCGCGAGAGAGGATGCGGTGGGCGTCTCCACCGGGATGTACTACACGCCGAGCGGTGGCGACATCATGTTCGTCGAAGCGCTCCTCATGGCTGGCAAGGACGAGTTGGTGCTGACGGGACAGCTCGGCGACGTGATGAAGGAGTCGGCGCGGGCCGCCCTTAGCTACGCCAAGAAGAACGCCGCTGCGCTGGGGGTGCCGGATGGAGCCCTGCGGGACCGGGACATCCACGTTCACGTGCCGGCCGGCGCCATCCCGAAGGATGGGCCATCGGCCGGCGTGACGATGGCAACAGCGCTGGTGAGCGCCCTCACGGGCCGGCCCACCCGCCACGAAGTCGCGATGACGGGCGAGATCACCCTGCGCGGCACCGTGCTCCCCATCGGCGGCCTCAAGGAGAAGGTCCTCGGCGCCGCTCGGGCCGGCATCACGGAGATCATCCTCCCCAAGGAGAACGAGAAGGAGATCGGCGAGCTGCCGGAGGAAGTGCGCACGCAGCTTGTGTTCCACACGGTGGAGACGCTGGACGAGGTGTTCGCGGTCGCACTCGCCGCCGCAAGCCCAGGGGATGAAGCCCCGCGGCGGAGCGCGGGCGCCTAGCAGCCGCGTCTCGTTCTACCAGACCGGTAGGCTGGCTCGCACGCGCTGGAGCAGTCGCAGCAGCAGCCGACGCCCCGCCGGCTCCGTGCCGTCGAGGAAGTACTCCGCGAAGGTGGAGTCCGATGTGTCTTGCGGCGCGAAGCCCCCGTCGCTCCGGCGGACGCGCTGTGCCACCAGCCCCGGTGGCGGCTCCCAGGGCCGAGGGATGGGCCGCCGGGCGTAGACCGTCGCCGCGAACGACGCCCAGATCGGAGCGGCGAGCGTGCCCCCGTACGCGCCCGCCGTGATCGTCCGAGGCTGGTCGAATCCGAGCCAAGCCGCGGCCACCAGATCGGGCGTGAAGCCCACGAACCAGACGTCGGCGTTGTCGTTGGTGGTCCCTGTCTTCCCCGCGACGGGAAGGGTCGGCGGGACCCCGCGGAGCGCGGCGGTGCCCGTGCCGCGGCTCACCGCCTCCCTGAGCATGTCAGTCACCTGGAACGCCACTCGAGGATCCAGGACCTCGGAACGCTGCACCGGGCCCGCTTCGTAGACGGGGAGACCGGCCGATCCTTGGACAAGGGAGATGATGCGGGGGGCGGCGCGGAATCCGAGGGATGCGAACGCACCGTACGCCGACACGAGGTCGAGGGGCTCGACCTCCGCCGCTCCGATGGCCGTGGCCGCGACCGGTGGCACCGGGGTGGTCAAGCCAAGCCGCTGAGCCACAGCGGCCACGGAGTCGAGTCCCGCGGCCATGGCGAGCCGGATCGCGGGGATGTTGATCGAACGGACCAGCGCGGTCCGCATGGTGACCGAGCCGCTCCACCTCCCATCGCTGTTCTCGGGAGTCCACGGGGTCCCATCTCCACGCGGCAGCGAGAGCGGGCTGTCATCCAAGAGGGTGTTGGGGGGCATGCCCTGCGACAGAGCCGCAGCGTAAACGAACGGCTTGAAGGCGGACCCGGCTTGCCGCCGCCCCTGTACGGCGCGATTGAACTCTGAGTGGCGGAAGTCCCGGCCGCCCTCGAGTGCGAGCACGTCGCCGGTGACCGGGTCGAGCGCAACGAACGCGCCCTGCAGGTACGGAGTGTGATTGCCGGGGCTGCGGACGGCGCGGTCGCTGTAGCGCGGCCACCGGTATCCGGGAACGCTCTCGACTCGAGCAAGACCGGCGAGCAGGCTAGCGTGCGCTGCGTTCTGGAGGTCCGGATCGATGGTCGTCATGACGGACAGTCCTCCGGTGTTCACCGCCGCAAGACCGTACCTCTCGACCAGCCACTGGCGTACCCACTCCACCGCGTACGGAGCGCGCGCGCTGTAGCCGTCGTTGGGCGCGAGACGCAGGGGCTCCGCCGCCGCAGCGCGCGCCGCGGCCGGCGTCAGGTAGCCCTGCTCCCGCATCCGCCGGATGACGAGGTTCCGCCGAGCCAGCGCCCTGTCCGGATGGCTTCGCGGATCGAAGCGCGCGGGGGAATTCGGGATGGCGGCCAGGAGGGCCGCCTCCGACACCGTCAGATCGGACGCGCTCTTGCCCAGGTAGTGCCGCGCCGCCGCTTCGATGCCGTACCATCCGTGGCCGAAGTTGATGAAGTTGAGGAACGCCTCGAGGATCGCGGCCTTGCCGTGCCTGCGCTCCAGCGCGCGTGCCATCTCGGCCTCCCGCAGCTTCCGCGCGAGGGTCCTCTGGCGGCGGTCAACCTGCTCGGGGTACATCGCGCCGATCAGCAGCATGGTGATCGTGCTCGCGCCGCGCGAGCCGAAGCCGTGCAGGACGTTGTCGCGGACGGCGCCCAGCACTCCCACCACGTCCACGCCGTCGTGCTCGTAGAAGCGCCGGTCCTCGACGGCAATGAACGCCTGCCCGACGTGATGCGGCAGGTCCGCCAGCTTCATCCATGTGCGCACCTCAGGCCCGATCTCGCCCAGCAGGCCGCCCTGGCGATCGTACACCACGGTGCAGAGACTCGGCCTGACGATCGTCACCTCCGGCGGCTGTTGGGACACCAGCAAGCCGGGAGCGGTGGCAAGCAGGGCCAGGGGCAGCAGGCGCGACGCGTCGACACCGCAACAACGCAGGTGCGCAGTGGCGTGGCGACTGGCGGGAGACTGGAATCCGGACGCGGCGCGCGGGTGGCTACGCGCACGGCCCGGCACATCGCGCACCTCGCCGGACGGCCGGCGGACGGGGCGCGCCAGGGGGTTCAGCAGGCCGAGGCGCGCGGTGCTCACCGCCGCCTGGTGGCGGCCGCCGGGATCGAGGGCCGGCCGGCGGGCGGCGCGGCCGGCCAGCGAGCACCGAGGTCGTTCCAGTTGAGGATCGCGTTGAAGGCCAGCGCGAACGACCCTTGGGTCTCCCAGCGCCAGAAGGGGCGGATGGCGAACAGCACCATGTGGCCGCTGCCGTGAGGAACGTCGACGACGGCGGCCTTCCCCGCCAGTTCGCCGCCGGAATCAAGGAGACCCGAGACGAGGAGGGAGTCGGCCCGAGGGTGGAACCTCACGACCACACGTGGCAGCGCCCGCCATGTGTCGCGGAGAAGGGCGGAGTCGAGCTGGCGCTCCGTGCCCTGATCGTCGATGGAATCGACCTGGAGGAGCGGCGCCTGGCTGAAGTACACGGGCAGAGTGTCGCCGTAGCCGTAGGCGATTGGGCTGGCGGCGTCGCGGACCTGGGAGCGGAACACGGCTCCGCGGGCGCGGAGCTGGCGTGAATCCACGACGGTCACACCGTGTCCCAGGCCAAACTGTACCGGCAGGGCCGCGGTGCCGCCCTCGGCTATGAGCAGCCCTCCGCGGCGAATCCACGCGTCCAGACGGGCCAGCCCGTCGAGTCCGATGCCGGGCCGGACATCGTCGGTCTCGTCGAGCCCGCCCAGGCTGGGCGTCGCCGGCGTGCGCCTCCACGGCACCGGCGGGCCGGTCATCGGCAGTCCGGCTACCAGCGTCCGGATGTTCCCGCCCGCGTTTGGGAAGACCAGCACGTCCACGGCGGCTAGCTGAGCGCTGTCGCGGAGATCTTGCGTGGACAGATAGGTGTAGGGGATGCCGAGGTGGTCGAAGACGTAGCGTACCCATCCCTCGTCCTGGGTGTTCACCCATGTGTGCACCAGGCCGATCCGCGGAACATCCAGTTCATGGCGCGCTACGATCGGGACTTCCCGGACGGCCACGGCGACGAGACCGAGGGTGTCGAGGGCGGCGGAAACCAGACGCTCCGCGTCGCGCGCCGCGCCCGCGAGCGGCACGATGATGCTGCCCGCAGAGAAGCCACGGCCCGCTGCCGAGAAGGAGTCTTCGGCGGCGTACATGCGGATCTGCCGGAGGCCGAAGCGGAACACGGCGAGGTTGGTCTCGGTTGTGGCTGGCAGGATGAAGGCCGCTCGGCCCGCGGCAACGCCGCTCACATCTCCGCGGACGCGGACGTCCTCCGTCAGGGGGGTCAGCGGCTGGGAGAACACGGAGGTGTCGGCGACAGGGCGGGTCACAACGTTCCGCAGCGGCCCTAG